>OJJY01000058.1_pt1 | contig 58011 bp, 80 predicted proteins | sample 1596421 | NCBI WGS metagenome assembly OJJY01 (sample SAMEA4350151, study PRJEB24818) | metagenome | biome: human; feature: gut; material: faeces | place: Denmark | collected 2013-09 | reverse complement strand
GGTCCTTATTCTGGTTATAGTGGGATCATCGGCGGTGGCTTTGGTACAACAGGTGGCGGATGGCGCAACTTTATATCTTTTGGTTCTATTATTTATCCTAATGAAACCCAAGCTCACCCAAACGCAGTAATTGCACAATGTTGGGATTACGACTTTTCGAGTGGGGAAAGTACTGGTCCACTAACAAGAATCACGTCATTTAATGCGACGTCATATGATATTGTTTTTTCACGTAACGATGGTGTAGAAAGCTATATATTTAGTAAATCCCCAAATAGCGACAGATTATTAAAGAGAGATATAAAAGCAATAGATACTTCCATTGCTCTAAGTAATATAGAAAAGATGGAATACTGTAGCTTTATATACACAAACGATAAAAAAGAACAGGTCCGACGTGGATTTATCGCTCAACAATTACAGGAGATAGATCCGCAATATATTCGCAGTTATGAAAATACGCCTGGAAGCGATAAAAGAATACTTTGTCTGGATGAAAATGTCTTACTTTTAGATTCATTAGCTGCAATAAAAACTTTAAATAATAAAGTCAACGAACTTGAGCAAGAATTAAGTGAATTGAAACAACTTGTAACTAAGCTAGTTAAAGCAGATGATCTTCCTTAAAATTCCACTTTATACAATGATATTATACAATCTATGGGCACTATGTATTCTACGATGTGAACAAGTCTGATATTGCACAACGTATTGCTGTGAAGGTCTTGGCTGTGCTAGGCATCCAAGAATCAAATAAAAAACAAGAAAAGAAGAATAAGCACAGGCAACGTACGGCATTTTAGGGCATTTTATTGTGGGCCAGTACAAATGTATTGGCCCACATTTTATTAAGCGGCGTATGCGAGTTTTTCCAGCAATTTTTCCGCTTTAGCTATGTACACTTCGTGGTTGAGATCTGGCGGTAACTGGTCAGTGAGTTCCATCATTGGTTTACCCCCTGCTGTCTTACCAACACGACCACCACTCTTGACTATCAGTATTTCAGGTACTTCCTCTTTTGTATAATACCAACGAACAACTTTACCTAATGGCTCACTATTCCACGCAGCGCCACCGTTAGCTGTCTTGATACAAACAAACTTACGAATGTCCTGACACTCTGTGATAGTTTTAGCAATTGGTGTACCGTCACGGAGGAGATTAACCACAGCATCCATAATAATCTCGCCTTCCGCGTTCTTAGCAAGTCCAGTCTCTGCGAACCAACCTTTACGCTTGGCTTTACCATCCGCCTTAATTGCGACGTAATTGTTAACGTTTGCAGAGTTAAGGCGCAGATACTGATTCAACTCCATTTCGAATCCAGTTGTTTCTTCCCACCACTTAATGATATCCGTCATTAATTGCTTCTTAGCTTTGCAAGGCTTAATAACGATACCATCCGTGTTAGCACTAACGACCTGAATACCGTTAAGCTCCAGTGTTTCAATGAGCATAAGTAGAGCCAACTGACCTGTCAGTGTGGTCTGAATAATAAGGTGTGGTGCATACAAAATAGAGAACGGTGAACCAAACTTACCATAAGAACCGTTAATAACGATCTTAAGAGTTTGTGCAGTCTTATCGTCATGAGCCATCTTAGCTGCAATACGTCGTTCTACGATCTTAACGAAAATATCGATAAAACGTGGGCCCAAATGCTCAGGATACAGTTGCTGGTTAATGATACAGATCGGGTAGTATGACGTTACGTCAGCATCCCACATCTCTTCATCTTCAGACGGTACAATCTCCATTAACTCTTCGCAGGAGTGCAGACCACCGATACCCATGTTGTAAGTTGTCTGGTTGATTGTAAACTTCAAAGAGTTCATTGTAGATGGTTGCTTAATTTTACCATCTTCTGCAACTCGGAAGTAACTATCAAGCACAACCTGAAATACAGACTTCATTAGTGGAGTTTGGAAACCTAACCACACTGGAGGATTATACCTAAAGGTTCTGCCAACTTCCACCATACCCTTCTGTGGTACGAAGCCCAGCATTTCCTTCATTTCATGGCGGATTACAGCTTCTGCAATCTGTGCATCTGATTTAGAGCGAAGGTCTACCTTGTACTCTTCACTCATAATCTCACGTAGATGGATCTGCTCTTCCAGTGAGTTAAACAGAGCCATTGTTGTATCAAGGTCGTTAATACAGTAGAAGCGCACAATAGCAATCTGTTCTACGGATAACGCCCAATGTGGTGGGAATGGTAAGTCCTGGAGCTTCTGCATGTGCATACGGCCACCATACAGCTTCAACGAACCGAAGCCAGGAGCTACTTCTTGAACGTCAATGTGGTCAATCCAAAACTGTTTTACACCAAAACTGTTAAGAATATCCCACGGAGCCCACTCTTCCTGGATCATCCTGTCACTTGCTTCTTTTAGCTTGTCAACAGTTAAACCAGCAATGGCAAGGAATGTCATCGTATTATCGTAGTTTCTTGAGTTGAAACCAACGGTACGAAAGTTCTTCATTATCCATTCGTATTTTTCCGTGTCAAGTGTCTGACCGGCAGTCATTTCTAGATAATAAACCTTACCGAACTTAACCCCTTTAAACGCCACAAGAAAATAGTTCTTGTAACATTCGATATCGTATACGAACGTTTCTTGCGCAAAATACATCTCCACTAATTCACCGTCTGTCATACGCGGATCATTAGCTGCAAAACGCATTGCTGCATCAAGACCTGGAAGGTAATCCGGGCGTTCCCATACCCTTTCAACTGGTTGACGTTTTACTTTCTGTTTCTTCTCTTTCTTAGCGGGAGGTAAATCCGTCCAGAAAAACCCAATCGCGTCTTTTCTCATAGATTTCTCTCTTTACCGTGATTTTTGTTAAAACCATATAATAGTTCCGCGGATTTTCTAGCACAACAGGCTTCAAACAAATCTGGGCCTGTATATAAATTATAACCCTTATATCCAACCATTATATGTGCATTCCACATTCCTAATTTAGTAAGACTCACACCAGTCACACCAGTAGAATTGCATTCTAACATCCTCCTGTTTTTCATATTGTCGGACATTGTACCGTCACTCAAGTTTAATATCCAGTTGTGAAGTCCATTTCCATCGCCATGATCAATTACAGTCGGTTCCTTGTTATAATACATTTTATAACAAATTCTATGAACAAGATATAATTTCCTATCTATTGTAACTTGTAAGTATTTCTTGCCACTACATACGACAATATTTCCAGCTTGTTTTCCCGAAAATAGTGTATTTGTAATCTTTCGAGCTCTTTCGGATCTAAAATGATGTGAAGGCCTAACTTTCCATGTGAGGACACCAGTAATTTCGTTATAGTCGAAGCACTCATGAAGATAAGTGTACGGCGGCAACGACAATGCTTTTCTCATAGACGAAATCCTACAATTACCCCACGTAGATTTTCACCATAAAAAATAATAGGAGTTGAAAGACCCCTTTCGTCCTTTTCATTGAAACGAGAGGCATCCCAGTCCGTTGCAAGTCCTTTCAACTGCATAATAAGATCTATATTATACACGCCAATTGACTTGGATTCACGGAACATTGCACTAGCACCATCCAACTCGTTGTAATGTGTGCGCACAACACCATTTTCCATGTAAATACGCCCATCGCGTTCACAGAACGGTTTTATCTTTTCTAAGCAATTAAAAAGCTCAGTATCAAGCGTATAAACGTCGGACCCCTTTTCTGTGCGCTCAATTATCTTATCAATATTAGGCCACTTTAATTCCAGCAATTGTGTACGCAACCAGCAACCGTCTTCGTAGTGAAATGTCATACTGGTATCCGTACATTGAATTCGCACTGGAGGCTTTTTAATGCGCAATAATTCTTTGATGGCCATACGTGGCACAACACAATCCACAGGGAATACAGCACCGAACCAATACTGTATAATACTAGCGTTGTTGGTCGCGTACATGCTGCCCTGTTTTACCAGCACGCCGCAAGACCACGGGCGGGAAGCATCGTCACTTATAAACGGCGTTACGCGGCTTAAACCGTTGAGAAAAAGCTGACCGTCTATTTCGTGAATTGTTCCTTCTGGCTCTACGTGTGCAGTTGGTTTCTGAAGAGTATCCACACTGACCTTAAAGCCACCAGACTTAATGCTCAACTTACCGTTCGATAACATTGTCATCTGTACAGCTTCGTCACATGCTGCAATAGCCTTGAGCATTGGTTCAGCTTTAGGTGTACAGTCAATATTTAGCGGTACTGGACTACACAATGAAATAGTTCCGTTAAACCCGCGCACAGTACCATCAACAATACGGAAGTGAGTTAAACCTTCCTGAAGTTCTTTCTTAGCTACAGAACCCTGAACAAACTTTAAAGCATCAAGCAAATCCATAAGTAACCTTACTCGTCAAATAAATCCTGGAGGCGTTCGTTGAACTTCCCATTGTGGTTAGCAAGAATCATAGCGTTGACCACACCATACGCCCATAAATTGTATGCAGCGCGTGATTCGTATATCGTTGAAAGTCGTTCGTATGTGAAACCTGACTCCTCTAAGTAGCGCAGAACGTTATTCTGTTCTATTTCTGAAAGGTTGCAAATATGCTGTCCTTGATAGTGACGTGACGGGGACTTTTCGGATACCTGCATTGGGCCCCACTTAGGAGTTTCAATAGCACCAAACGCCGCAGATTGAATCCAGGAGGATGAGTCACAGGAGTACCACGGGTAACGCTCCATAAGCGGGCGGGACGTAATACCAAAACCGTGGACTTTAATCTTAGCGCGCCCACTACCATCCACAAGGTGTTTATCCCATACCCTGTCCAGCCATACCTGAAGTTGTTGTGTACTCGCTCCAACAAGACCACCGAGAGTGATATACTCATAGTTTCGCACATAATGGTCCAGGTATTCAAAAGGTTCGCCAGCGTGGAAGCATGGTAAAGGTCTTACACCTCTGGCTTCCATCTCTTCCTGGTTGCGCCACGTTTGAAGTGGATCCCCGATACCATCGAGTACAGAAGCCATAAGCGAACCATCTTCTACACGAATAATATCTATGTTTCGTTGGATGTAATCACAGTATTCTTTAACCGATAACGTAACTCCCAAAGTGTAGGCTGAGAACGCCCCGGAGTCGAGGAATATCTTGGCCCCATCGGCACGCATGGCATCGACATAGGATTGCTTTCCAACGTAATGGTAGGACTCCAATATATTAGGAACTCCCATGACAAGTTTTTGTTCATGAGGTGTCAATTTTACAAAGCGATTCATTCCAGGTTTATAACTGTTTGTGTATACAGCCGCTAAATATAAATTGAATGTATAATCTATATCTTCTCTATACATCGAACTTATTTCCTTTCGATCTGTTCTCGTGCTTTGGTAAATACTGTAAATTACACATTACATGAAGTCCACTTACCAACTCGCCAAGTAGAGGTATTATATGATCCACTTCATACCCATCCGGGCAATTTTCGTAGAATCGTTTAATCTCTTCTTTCTCTGACCATGCTGGAACTCTTAATAAACGTTGTGCTCTACAATAGGACGATATACTTCTACATAAATGTTTATTATCTTCATAGAATTGAGATTGTCTAATTTTATTTCTCTCTTTAACATCTGGTCTTTGAAAATAATCTCTGTTAGCTCTCCTGTATTTTTCAGGATTTTGTTGATAATATTTAATCTGGTCTTCGTTAGCACAAACTACACATCCACCAGTGACATGTCTTTCTGCTATATGACCTCTCTTACAAGGTTTACCAGTATAATAACGTTTTAGCCCCTTCTCTATAGCTTGTTTTCTAGATATAATGTGCATTGTTCACCTAACAAATAAGCGCCCGTAGGCGCTTATTATATTAAAGATAATGTATGATTCGCAAATCAGTTACTTTTTACACGCTTCAAGGAATTCTTTGCGCCAAATGTAACCGTTCTCAGTTTCCATACCGAAATCACCAATCGCAGTTGCGCCACGGAATGCTTTAGTAATAGTAGAGCTTCCGCATACCTGTTTAACACCGCGCGACTCCATACACATATGCTTGGCGTCAATATAAACACATACAGCTTTCGGGTCCAAGTGCTCTACGATAGCATCTGCAATTTGGTTAGTTAGACGCTCTTGGACTTGCAAACGACGAGCGAAAGCATCAACCACACGAGATAACTTACTAAGGCCAACAATGCGACCGTTAGGAACATACCCCACGACAGCGCGACCGATAATGGGAGCCATATGATGTTCACAATGACTGTAAACAGGAATATCACGGACGATGACCATTTCATTACAGTTTTCCCCACCATCTTCAAAGGTCTTGAACAGGGATGCGATATTGACATCGTAACCGCCGAACCATGTCTCAAATGCTTTAGCGACACGTTCAGGTGTTTCCTGTAGTCCACCACGCAAAGTCGGCGACGCATGGTCTTCAATATTAAACAACAGAGAAGTGATAGCGTCTTTTACAGCTTGTTTATTCATGGTTTACAGTTTCCTTGTGTGGTCAATTATTTGCAATAGTTAACATGGCATTTGGACGTTTCTTCAATGGTACATTCTACCAGTTCAACACCATACTCGTCAAGAAGTTGTGGACCAATCACGTTGACCATATATGCAGCTAGGTTTTCCGCAGTTGGGTTGAATGGCAAAGCTACCAATGAGCCTAAGAAATGCTCATGGTCTTCATGTTCCAGAGGACAACTCGGGCGACTTGCTGCAATTTTCAAAGCGTCAATCAAATTATCACGACTCCAATGCAGGAACTTATGATCCCAGTTATCTTCCAACCATTGGCAGAGTGTAGTTTTAACCACACTAAAGTCAATCACGCGCCCAACTCTGTCCAGACCGTCATCAACCAGCTTTCCTCGCGTCACTACTTTTCCGCATTCATGTTTCGGCGCAACCTTAAAGTGAAACTTATAATTGTGACCGTGCAAATGACGACATTTACTTTCATGCCCTACAACACGATGCCCCGCGCAAATCTCATGTGAACGAATGACAGTGTAACCCATTTTATTCCTCGCTTTCGTATTTAATAACTTCTTGTGCGTTATTAATATTAAACGCAGTCCGGCGCATCATGCAAGGGCCACAAGTACCGCAATGCAAATCCCCGTTACGGTAACAGCTCCAGGTGTGCTGCAACGGGGCCCCTAAACGCAGACCTGTAGCGACAATTTCGTGCTTCATTAAGTTACCTACTGGCATGAGCACTTCAACGCGCTTACCGTCCCCTACAGCGAACGGTAACACCTGATTAAAGCGATTAATAAACTCAGGTTCGTTGTCCGGATAGGCTCCAGCTTCTTCTAGGTTGTTACCAAGAACAATATAATCAAAACCGTTAGCTTCTGCGTATGCAGTAGCAACAGAAAGCATCACAAGGTTACGAGCTGGAACCCATTCATGCGCGAACTCAGCGCCTTCTTCACCGCCAGCAATTGCAGCATCTTGATCAAATAACGGGCTGTCTTTCTTATCGTAGATTGGGATTGGAAACTCCACTAATGGAACTTCCATCACTTCCGCAATCTTACGAATAGCATACAGCTCATTAGTTTCTGCACGACAGCCATACTGGAAGTTAATCAGAGTGACATCTAAACCATTGGACTTACACATCTGAGCTGCTACTGTGCTGTCCATACCACCACTGGCGACAACTAACGCGCGTTGAGTCTGCTTATTTGGAATAAGATCAACTTCATTGCATACATCAGTAGATGTAACCACATTACATGAATAAGGTTTCAGCATTTGCTTAATGGCACGAGTTGGTAGCATGTCTTCCTGGCTGGCGAAATACATACCAGTATCAGTCTTACCAATCCAGATTGGACGGTAATTACATGCTGCAAACACATACCCAGGAAGTGAATCGTGCGTTGCAAGGATTGCGTAACTTCCTTTCAACTTGCGAATAACTTCATGAAATACGTTATAAAGGTAATCTGAATCAGACAGACACGTTTCACCCGCTGAAAGTGTGCATTCCGCTAACTGTTCAACAATCGTAGCACTATCAATTTTAGTCTGTAGTGCATAGGTACGAAGGTCTTTATCGTTCGCAATAGTACCGTTATGAACAATAGTCCAACCATCCATATGATACGGTTGCTGGTCCCACTCGTTCTTGTCAACGACCCACTCTGTAGTCGGTTCAGCGCGAGCGTTACCAATCATTGTGAAGCTACCAATAGCTCCAGCATGAGATACAATGCGCCCAACTTTGACAAGACGTTCCAGCGATGTTTTCTTACCGACACTAACAATACGTTGCGGGTGCATACTGTGGTCACCATGCGTAAAGCGTACACCAAGACCATCACGACCACGCTTGATACTAGCTTTAATAAGATCCTCAATGTCGTTACGGATAATAAGACTTTCAGGTTGGCCGTTAGTAATAACACCAAAGATAGAGCACATATTATTTACCTTCCTTAACCATTTCAATTTCACGCTCAACGGATGCAATAATATCGTTGAGGTCTTCCAGTAAGTCTTTATGACCGCGCTCACCCGCACACAGCACTTTCTTCAGTGCGTGTTGCATAGGCCCACTGGTTACATTGAATGCTTTAATTACATCATACACGTCAACCCATACATCAATTTCGATTGGGCTACCGTTAATGTCATGTGATTCAAAACTTTTGATTTTGCGCATATATTTATTTGGACGTGGAGCTTTAATCTCCTGGATGCAATCCTTATTAACAAACGCTTCATTAACGAATAGTTCTGGCTCGCCTTCTTTGTTACGATTAACTTTAAAGACACTCGTAAGTACATCTTCCATGATACCAGCTAATTTTTCAGAAGAAGTTTTATGGTTTTTAATCATCTCTTCCACTGCTTCCGCTTTCTGTGTTCCGCTAACAGAAGCACTAATGCGCCATTTGTAAAGCGCGTTACGCGGAGGCGTTACATGCGTATTGTAAACTGTCTTTAAGTTCATAAGATCATTTCCATCCATGCCTTCAACAAAGACAGTGAGTTCGGGACTGCTATCGTTCAGAACATCTACTAAATATCCTTCTCGAATTACAGATGCAAGAGCTGCATGGGACGCCGCCTGAGAAACTGTGGTCACATAATGTTTTACAAATCCATCTTCATCAAACAGACACTGGTTTAACACATTTTGTGGAACAATTTGACCGAGTAATTGAATATGCTTATTCATAAAGATTTACCTTATCAGTTGAACATACCATGTCTTCTAGCGCGTTGACCGTCACCAGCATAATGGTCATTAGCCACAGCAATCATCCACGCGTTTTTGAATATGTATAACTTCACTCTACACCTAAATACTTGTGAATCTGCAATTGCACGATATAATTGTGCTTCATTGCGTATTTAACAACAGCCTGAGCGTTTGCTTTGTTAGCATCGTCGTCCTGTTCATCCATAGGTTGAAGATAAATTTTACCTTTAAAGTGTACAGGTGGACGTGCGATAAATGGTGTTGCACGGTGGTCCAGTGCCTGCAACGGTAATCCATCTTCTTCGTTGACGTTTCCGCTTTTCATTACATATTTGAAAGCATCAGCTCGAGCGGAAACGCTAGGGTGAATCTTTGCAGCCTTAGGACTACATACTACCACACAGTTATAGTTGAGTTCACGCGGGATAGGCATAGTTCCGTTAGTTTCGACCTGTACGCGATAACCTTTCATATCAATAAGGTAATTGATAAAATTAGCAACTTCAGGTTGACGGAAAGGTTCGCCGCCAGTAATGACAACTAATTTAGTCTTAGCTTCACCAGTAACACGGACAATCTCTTGCCAAATATCACGGTGGTTCATCCTCTTACGGTTGGACGTGTAGTTTGTATCACATCCTGGGCATTGCAGATTACAACCAGCTAATCGAACAAACACGGCAGGTTGACCACAAAATGGGCCTTCGCCTTGAATGGTATGAAAAATGGAATGCACGTCAAGAATACCACGTTCACGAACTAACTTCTCAGGTTCCTGAGTATTAATAATTTTCATATGATTTCCAAATTTGGCTTGAGCCCAGTGGTGGGCGATAATGGCTTGTGCAAACATTTGAACCTCGGGGTAAGATAACAAAGGGGCAGTAAATGCCCCTTCTGAGTTTCCGAAGTATCTACAGATTACTCTGCAGTTTTCTGAGACGGAATTTCTACGTTAGCGGCTGCTTGTGCAATATTAGCAGGTACTGGAACGGATACGCGACCAGTAATGCCCATATATTTCTTCCAGCGAGCGTATTCCGCTTTGACGTTCGCTTCGTTCAGGCCTTTGTCCAGTGCAACAGGCAGAACGTAGCTGATCGGTGCAGTCTGGCCCAGCTCCATGGTGACAGCGTCAAAGATATCCCATGCAGCACGGCACAGAGTACCAACGCCAGGCTTACGAATACCGTTCTGTTCAGGCTCTTTCTTAGCTTCGCGTTCTGCCGCTTTACGAGCACGCTCTTCGTCCTGCAGACGTTTCTTCTCAGCACGTTGTGCGTCACGTTGCGCTTTTTCAGCGGCCTTAGTGGCTTCGCGGGCAGCGGATACACGACCTTTAACATCTTTCAGAGTGGATTCAATGGAGGAAACCAGATCTTCAGATGCTGCAACGGCAGTTTTCAGCTGATCGTTGTCTTTAACTTTACGTGCGGCCGCTTTAACAGCTTTCAGACCTTCTTTAGCGGTCTTCAGTTGAGCGGTAACTACGCCTTCAACTGCTTTAACTTCGTCCAGCAATGAACCTTCGTTCAGGGTCGCGAACTGTTCTTTAACAGCGGACACAGCACCTTCGATCACATTGTAACCGGCAGTGGCTTCGTTCAATGCGGCGTCAACTTTAGCCTGCAATTCACGTGCTGCTTTTTCTTCAGCTTCACGTTTTTTCTTTGCTTCAGCTTCTTTTGCTGCTTTCTTTGCAGCTTCTTCTGCTTCCAGTTGCTCTGGAGTTTTCTCTTTAGCCATGATTTAAATCCTCACAGTGTGGTTATTGGTTGTGAACTACGTTCTAAGTGGTTGCACTATAACCCCTCTAAAAGAACTATGCAATATTTTAGTTAATTAATTTAAGCCACGTTCTTTTACCCAGACCCCTAATGTATTACTTGATGTATTACGCTTCACACCTTGTGCCTCTAAACGGTCCATCATTTGTTTTCTAAGCTGAAGGATTTCCTTCTTGTCACGAGGTTCACCAGCTTCTTTCCACATTTCGTCAGCAACAGCGAAAATAACATCGCGAGTGCCGGCTGTACGCGACGTTGCGGCACGTTTTTCGCTTGCCGGTGTGCTAGTACCTTGCCGCTCTCTTGTTGGTGTCCATGCCCCTTGTATGCCCATATTTGTTTGTACGGTTGGGCCGTCAATGATGGTGGATTCCAATGAACTATCATTCCGTACTTGAATATTAGGCTCCTCCCCCAAATCTGGAACAGAGCTGCCTTCGCGGTACATGCACTCACCCTCTTTATTACTAGCAATTGCCCAGTCCGCTTGTTCAGCCACATCCGCATCTATTACTGTCTCCGGTATTTCATTTAAAAAGTAATGGATGATCTTACTGATCATTTTCTTTGGATATAAAGCACCTTGCTTATTACCAGTTAAATTGATGTACAAAAGTTGCATTTGCACATCATCAAACTCTTTATACAGTTCTTCAACTTCTAACGGAAGAACTACAGAACTTTCGCTACAGCATAGAATTCCATACTCATGAAGACGTTGGAAGTTTGGATGCTTAGCTAATATCTGCATCCGATCGTAATCAATTAAGACGTACATGTTAATCCTTCCACCACTCGGGCCCACAATACATTCCACGTAGTTCTTCACGCATGTAATTTTCAAACTCGTCTTCAATGTTGATTACTTGACTTTCGTGAAAAACTGCCACACCATGAATAAATCGTTTAGCTCTTTCCCCTTTAATTACACCGTAGCCTAACTCCTCCCACTCTTTAAAAGTCCTCCATTCACCTTCTTCCGGTGAATGGTCGTCACTTCTAAACGTCATCTTTGCCATATAAGCCTCAAAACGGAATGTCGTCATCAAAGTCTGGTGGTAGTTCTTTACCGTTACCAGTAAGAATAGGTTGATTAGACGTAGAATGCAATACTGTCGTACGGGAATCAGTCTGCTCATCTTCATCAAACTTATTCGTATAACTTCCACCAAACTGGGACAGACCATTCATTGCTGCAATTTGTACAACTGGACGTTCGTTTGTTGCTTCTTTCTTACCGAATTCACTGCCATCATAACAACTATTCAACACTTCGGGGAACTTACCCTTCAGGTTGACATAAATGTGCGTCGGTACACGAAGCTGGCTGACCACATTGAGGGCTTCGTCAATGTTAGCTGGGATTGCCAAGCTGCAATGCTCGCGCCACCAGTTACGCGCTTTCTTGCCCGCAAAGCCAGTATGGAACAGGCAGATGTATTGTTGGATAGTTTGTGAGCCACAAAGATAGTCGACACGAAGTGTTGGTGGCTTAGAACGGTCACCCCTGTTCTCATGACGATAGTAACTCACCATATCAACTTTCAATACCTCAGTGACCGGTAAATCATTCTTGATAATAGCTTTCGTACTAGCACTCGCCATTAGTTTCTTCTCAAAAGTAAACTCATGACCGCAATAACCAGCACGGCACGCTTTATTATTCGTAATGGTATAACCTAATCCTTGCAGATAGAGTATTTCTTCATGCGACATGCTACTTGTGTCGAATGGTTTTAACCCACCACAGAAGCGAACTGACGCATGGTTCCACGTCTTACATATTGGGCATTCCTTAACAGGTGCAGCGGATTTTCCTTTCTGCCCTGGGCGCTTAGGAATAACAGGGTCGTTAATAGGCCCAAGGCGTCTTGTGTTACCTGCATAATCCAATACAAGACAGTTCTGTTTATGCGAAGCGGAGATAGCTTGCAAGCGACCCTCCGTTGTGGTCAAATCAAAACCATCTGCATAATCAGGTCGCGTACCACGTCCAAGCATCTGAACCCACAAACGGGAAGATTGAGATGGTCGCATACCAATTATTAAGTCAAGTCCAGGATGGTCAAAACCTGTCGTTAATACGTTGTTGTTTGCTATTGCCTGCAAACGACCAGCTTTAAAATCAATAAGATACTGGTCACGCAAGGCTTTAGGTGTATCACCAGTTACAACTTCACAACTAATACCGCGCTCGTTGAGATAGTCTTTGACATCTTTTGCATGGTCTACACCAGCACAAAAGATAAGCCAACTCATTCTATTCTCTTCTTCCGCAATACTAATTGCATCATCTAATAAATGGCGAGTTACATCAGGATCGTTTACAACCTTTTGAAGCTCGCTTTCAATGAACTCACCGCCTCGAGTATGAACACCACTTACATCATACTCTTTCTTTGTTTTACGTGGTACTAACGGAACAAGATAACCTTCATCGATGAACCAGTTGAAGCACTCTACGGTACACGCGTTAAATACGATTTCATCAAATAGAGCGTTAGGCGCATAATCATCTTTGATAATAGAACCGAAACCAAGACGCCAACTCGTAGCAGTAAGACCGATGATCTTTAGATATGGATTCTTTTCACGAATGTGCGCAAAGAACTTCTGATAACTTGTTTGCTGATTTGGACTAATAAGGTCACATTCGTCAACTATAATAATATCAACGTCCTCAAAGTATTTAGCTTGTTTTGCAACAGACTGAATACCCGCGAACGTTATCATTGCGTTCTTATCTTTGCGACCCATACCAGCACTATAAATACCAGTCGGTGCTTCAGGCCACAACTTCTTAAATTTATCGTGGTTCTGGTCTATCAATTCTTTTACGTGAGTAATTACCATCATGCGGGTACTACCCCAATTATCGTGAATTGTCTTTAATAGACCAGCAATTACAAGGGACTTACCAGTCCCTGTAGGCAACAAGATAACAGGATTTCCTGACTTTTCACCATGCTTGATGAAATAGCGCAATGTACTGTTTACAGCTTCTTGCTGATAATCACGTAGTTTGAACATTTACTCACCGTAATAATCTGCTGCTTCGTATTGACCACATGCTGCCATCTGATCTTCCTTCGTTAATACACCTTCAGTTCCATCGGTGATGTATGCAGTAGCAGAAGCTACTTTGATTGCACATCTCCAGGTTCCATCTTCAAGAGGATAAGAGTGCTTACAGGTGCGGCAGTTAACTTCAGGCATTTTATTGTTGTGACATACCGCTTTGTGGTCACACCATTTGCATTTATAGTAAGACTTGCTTTCATTAATCTTAGGTGGTGGGCATTCTGCCAGTGCAATTACAAATCCACGGTCTTTGTAGCGTTCTGCGGTTTCTTTATCAAACGGTACAAGCTCTGCCCAAATCTCGTCCGTGTTCTTATTAACTGCAATATAAAGAGCGGCTGGGAGTCCATAATACAACATGTATTCCTGCATCTGGACATAGTGCTCCCATTTGGATTCCATCACACCATTAACGACAAGTTTCTTGAACGAATCGTTATTGTGCGTTTTCATCTCCGTTAAGATTGGTGTAGAAGGTTGCGGCATGTCAGGGCAACCAATGACAATACCGTCTATCGCGGAGCCAAAGTGCCCGTTGAGATAGCTGACTCGATACTGGCTGCCATTTTCGTCTTGTTGGATGACTTGCATACCGGCGGTAAGTAATAAGGCCACGAAGCGACCTTCTTCAAGATGCCCGCGATTGAATAGACGTAAGGTTTTACCGTTAAAGTGTGGTTTTGTTGCCCATCGCCATCCGTAGAAGATTGCTCTGCTACACTCTTGCCCGATAAGACTAATCCCAAGATGCGAACGGAATCCGCCATCTCCCTCTCGATATGCGTCTTCAATATGCGGTAATACTTTTCCGAGCCATACTCTGTAAGCGGATCCTTGATCTCGTTCAATACAGTCATTAAATAACTCCATTGTCTTAGTAGCAGGATAAAAATGTGGCATATCATAATCCTATATAGAAAAATAAAGCTCCCGGAGGAGCTTTATTATAACATGATTTTTAATTACTGTGCAGCGTCATCGCCTTCAGTGGAACGTTTCCACGGTGGAGTCTTGGTCTGAGCTGCTTTAGCGATATCGTCCTGGACTTCAGGTTCTGCATGGTTAGCAGTACCAGTGTTCTGAGCTTGAGCTTGCGGTTGCTCTGCTCCAGGCTGTACCTGCTGAGTTGCCCAGTTAGGCTGCTGTGTGGTTTGTTGCTGCGGCTGCTGCGCACCGGTAGCCCACGGTTGAGATTGCGCCGCACTGTTAAAATCAACTGTTCCAGACTGCTGCTGTTGCTGTACCGGCTGCTGCGGCTGTTGTTGCTGCTGCGGTTGCTGGAACCCCTGAGTCTGAGGTTGTTGCTGCTGTTGCTGCGGCTGCTGCCCAAATGCGCCCGGGAAACCCTGCTGCTGCGGTTGCTGCTGTTGTTGCTGAGCACCACCGAACGCACCGCCACCAAATGCTGGAGATTGTGCTGCCGCTGCCGGGGTTGATTTAGGCAGGTTAGCCATATCCGCCTTAGTTGCGTATACAACACCTTCCATATTATCAATTGCTTGATAAATCTGAGGTTCGTTGTTTGGCTCATAGCCAGGTTGCTGACGAACTTTCACTTTCAGGTTAAACGGAATACCGTGCAGTTGTTCAGTATCATTCCAGACTGGAACTTTAACAGCACGAGACAGCTCTGCCAGTTCTTCCATTGCAATCTGTACAGCGACAGGGTTCGCGTTCTTGACGTTGTAACCGCCAAACATTACACGACCAGCAAAATCACCCTGCATAATCTTAAACTGAAGATTCAGACGCGCACCGCCTGGAGTTTTAGTCGGTTTGATTTCAGAGTTTACAATCTGAACAACATACCAACCAGCGGGCATCAAGCTGTTGTGTTGACGCTCTGCGTGCTGTCCAGCGTTAAATTGCATTCCTAAACCGGCCATTATTGTACCCCTTTGATTTTGTTAATGATTGCACCGAGATGTGGATATTCCATCTGTTCTAACGAACCAGAACGATCTTTACATACATTTGACAGATCTGGTCTGGTCAGCAGATAACGAAAATCTGCTTGAGTATTTTGGTCTTTACCAACACTAATTTTGAAAACTTCATCAAAAAAGTATGGTAATTCTGGACCTAATTTTGCACCAGGCATAGAAGGACCATAAGACGTAATACCTGTTAACTCGTCCTTATTACGGGACATTTTAGCTGCCATGTATACGTTAAGTCCAGGGATATCTCGAAAAGCACGAACTAACGTTTGCATCTTCTCAATGAGATCCCCATAAGCCTGACGCGGATCCTTCACAGTACGCTTCGCATTGTTAAGGCACTTTTCAGCAATCTCAGTAAGTGAATCCAGCGCAAGAGACTGAAAGCGCGGTAAACCATCTTCACCTACAGGGTTGTTTGCAGGGTTAGTCGCCCAAACATAAGCCTGCTCCACATCCTGGATATTTTCAACCGTGATGGTTGGAATATCGTAACAGATATCTGGTCTGTTTTCACCAAACACACGAGCAATGTTATTCGGTGTTAAAGACAGAAGCCCAGACTCTGCAGAAATCAGCAACGGTCTTGGAAGGGTTGCTGTAAGCATGGTCTTACCCATACCGGATTCACCATACACAAGCATCTTGACACCAGTGTCCAAAACTGCCTGCGCGGTAGTTGTAAATTGCATAAGTTATTCCTTGTGTGGTTACGGTTGCAATACTAGGACCTAATTAACCTGAATGCAAACGTGATTATTCACTAATATCTGTTGGATCACGGAAACTTTGATGCGTAGGAATACGCAATTTGTCTTTCATACCGTGAGCAAAGAATTTCCATTTAGAAATCTTCCCAATGAATTCATCAGGATGCTCAAAATAATATTTACGTTCTTCGTGCGTAAGACGACCAGCACCTACACGCATCTCTTGCCCGACTTCAATAAGATCTTCAAGGCCTTCTGGTACTGTAAGCACACGTACATCAAATGAGCCAACCATACCATTTGGAATCATATTTTCCTGATGGGATGAACGGAACGTCTGTCCTAATTCGTTAATCTGAGCCTCATTTGCGTTGGTGCAACCTTCAATGATACGAATGATCTCACCTTCACCATCAGTGAAACGTTTGATGCGGAGATAACCGCCTTCACGCTGCGTACTACGACCCCATTTATATTTCGCTTCAAGGTCACGAATAATAACACCTTCGTATCCCATATCGAGCCAAATATTTTCCCACTCCAGGAGTTCTTGTTCGTTGTTGACCACATACAACGGCACAAGTTTCACGTCCATCAACTCGCCGTTAGCGTGGCATTCGTCCACGTACTTCTTGAGCATGTCGTAACGCTCTTTGTACGGTAGATGCGCAACGTTTGGTTCGCACAAATCAAACACATGCCACGTCCAAACGTATTCACCTTCAATTTTAGATGTTGCGCTACTTGTCTTGCGACATAAATCAAAGTCCGTTTCGTTCCCAACGGCAAGCTCACCGTCCATACCATCATAGATGGGAGATCCAAATACCTTTGCGACCTGCTTATTTGCAAAAGATTTAAGACTTCGTCCAACAAGCTCCCCAAACGGTTTCATCCCACGAACTCCGTCAATTTTAGGCATGATGCCTACGGGGTATTTCTGTTTAGCTGAATCCCAATCTGTTGCTAGATAAGGTTTAAATCGAGCCATTGAAATTTACCTTTGTGTGTTCCCGAACAAGAAGTTTTAACTTCCTAACCCAAGATTGCTGTTTCTCAATGTTAACTTTCTTCGGTTTAGGAATAACGGATTTTGCTGTATCTACTTTTAACTTATCGTAGTCCATGCGTCGTCTACCTGTTCGCATGTGCATACCCGCAATTTCATCGCACTTGTCTTGTGCAAGGCTACGGGAATCCATCCTACCTGAATGACCTTTAACATGACGAAATTGGAAACTAAGCCTATTCTCGACAATAGTATCCATGAACCATTTATATACTTGCTGCTCTTCTCCTCTCGGTGGACGTTTACCTTCGAACATATGGATAGCTGCTTTGCAATCCGTCTGGAACAATATAACGTCGTTTGTGTAGATAAGTCCAGCCTCTATACCGTGATATAAACCGTTAGCTACTGCAATACATTCAACTACGGTATTATCTGTGTGACCATGTGCAGGGCCACCAAAAGCCTTCTTACCCCGTTTGGAGGCTACCCAAATCCCATAGCCTCCACATTTAGTACGGTGACAAAACGACGCATCCGATATTATCGTGATGAGCATTTAACCCTTCTTAACAGCGATCTTAACCTGTGGAGAACCTGGAGTTGTGGTCACACATTCATCAAAGATTGCCAACTGTTCCGGTGTTAACTGACGGTATTTAGCAACTCGAAGTTCTACTTTAGTTTCAGTAACTTCGTTGACGTCAACTCCAGCTTTTACAAGATCTGGAAGGATTTGACTAAAGATAGCCTTATCAACTTTACGCGTATAAGGTTGAGTAACAACAAGATCATCACCTGTATCAAGTTTAATCTTGTTAGTATTTTCGTTAAGACCATCTGGAAAGAAGACGCTAACCACACTTTGGCGCAGTGCGCGTTCTTGCGCTTGTACCTTGGCCAATTCTTCTTTCTTAGAATACCAGTTGTAAAGGAGTTCGTACTTCTGCTCTTCAGTTAAGTTCATTTCTGGTAGCTGGACCATGTTATTGCCCTCATTGTTTGCTAACAGGGGTATAATACTTAGAATTAAATTCCTTGTAAATACCCCTAAATATGATTACAACTTACCAGTAGAACCAAAACCCCCGCGGCCTGTTTCTTCTACAATACCAGAAACAATGCGAGTACGAACCAACTCCACAAGACGCGCCTGTGCAATACGTTCGCCAACCTGGACTGTATAAGGTTCACAAGAGTCGTTATGTAGACGTATCTTCAACTCATCACGGTAATCATGATCAATGATACCAGTACAGTTACCTAAACGAATCCCGTGTTTAAACCCGTGACCGCTACGCGAATAGACTTCCAGGCCGTAACCATGAGGGATCTGTAGCTTAATACCAGTGCTGAACGTATACGCACGACCTCCATAGATAGTTACGGGCTCTAGTTCATCCGCATAGATATCAAAGCACATAGAACCTGGAGTGGCAAATCGCGGCATCTGAGCAGTGTCCGTAAGGAGTTCCACAATTAGCTGTTGCACAGCGCAATCTTGAACCGCAATAGTACCTTTGACAGTTACATCTTTGATAATATCAGACATATCGCCTTTGTTAGTCATGTTTTTCACTCTCTTTATCAGACAGACGTTGTTCCCACTGTTGCTTTAACTGATAATAACGATAAGCGTCCTCACCAGTTTCAGCTTCCCGTTGCATACGTTCACACCATTGAACGGGACTTTCCTCACAACTCACTTCTTACACCTCCTAAGCGTGGCCGTTTCTCTTAATGTATTCGTAAGCATGTGATTTAAAGATCATTCGAAAATCTTCCAGGGATATTTCACATCTTGGGGGATCTTCTTTGTGATGTTTCGCTTCATCAGCGAAAAGCATGATAGGGTTCATATACAGGACTACGCGCCAGGACTTTTTATTTTGACGGTACATAAGAACTGGAAACTTGTCTGCTTCCAATGCACTCTTAACACACTGCGCCCACCATGTGTTAATTGATAGCTGCTCCTGTCGTTTAACTTCCACCGCATAGAAACATGTATTTGTGATATCACAACCACCTACAGCACTTTGATTCTGGTTACGTTGTGCTATGGGCTTTTCTGGATAAGTCATTCCAAGAGCGGCGTAAACTTCTTCGTAGATATCATTAAAGAATTTACAAATTTCACGCTCACCTGTTTGACCTTTAGTACGAGGATTAGCTCCCATGTTATAAATCTCCATCCAAAAAATAGGGGGTACACAAGTACCCCCGAAAGCGAAGCATATAATAGATAATAACATGTCAGCGAGAGGCAGCCTTCGAAAAGGGGTAATCTACCAACCACTCTCGCAAATAATGTTAACCTGTTTACGTGTTTGATTACAATACACGAATTCGTCAGAATTCACAGGTCATACCGTACATTTTTGCCAATGGCCCATAGAAAATGACAGCGAAGTGCAGACAACTTCCAGCCCGTCATCATCACGCACCACGGGCAAAGCTAGGCCGCTGCGGGCGTTATGTACAGTGCGGTGTACTCTATACACAGAGTTATGCGTAAAGCGCCGCGTGTTCGCGTTTGTGCAGCGTAATAACGATCCGATATGCACAAGTGGAGCAGGCATAGTGAAGCCAATCATTAGATCCTTCTCTTTCTTATTAGGCTGGCGTACAGTTACATTCATTGTGTCGTCCCCTCATTTAAAGATTCCAGGCGCTCACCTAACAAAATGAGCGATTTAATTTGATGCGGTTTCTTACCAAGATGTTCAGCAATGTGGTTATAAGTAAAACCATTCTCCCGCATACGATAAGCAGTAATAGCGGCATTGCGATTGCGGATATCGGTTTTCTTACTCATGGTAAACTAATTCTCCTGAATTTAGCTTCAATACGATTAATCAACATTGGCATACTACGATCTGCAACCATATGATGCGGTTCGTAGTAACCATATGCCCAATAGTTTACCTCTTGCCCACAATGATTACAATTAATCTTTGACTCGCACACAGGCGAATAGTAGCCATCAACTTGATCTACGACGGTCTCTGTAAACTCAGTGTGACCACACTTTGGGCATCTTATACACTTCATTTGCTTGTCGTAGTTTGAGCGAAAAGTATAAGGCTTCCATCCTAACATTTTGTATATTTTGCTGGGCATTAGTGTAAATTCTCTTTACTTTGTTCTTCACCCGTCATAAGACGGTGCAATATGCTACATGTGTTTGATTTCTGCCAGGCTTTCTCAATTTCATCTAACGAGGATTCTGGTTTACATAAGCGATAGGCTTCCATGAAGGAATTCTGGGCTGCTTCAATGATTGCCAGAGACACTAACACCCTTTCGTCTATCATTGTCATCATTTCTTCACATTTATTACACATATTATTTCTCCTCAATGTTTATCAGAAATTATACCTAGTTTATCTTCAATTATTTCAATTCGTGTGAATAATCTATCAATATACTCGGACTTAGTGTCTTCATCTATACGATGTGATTGATTAGAACCGCAATTCGGACAGATGTACTGGTTAGTCAACACTTCCCTCTGAGAAGGTCGATCCATACCAGCTTCGCATTCATCGCAGTATATAAAGGCCATTTATTTCTCCAATTCAATAATGTTTAGAATAATCACCTTATCAACTTCAATCTGTCCCTTGATTATTTTTTCAACTTCTTGAATTGACTCCATACTAATATCTGGCATAATCACACTTACATTTCCAAAACCTGGAGCAAGTAAATTAGATTTATTAAAGCTATACGACACCATGAATTTTCTACATTTTTCGGTAACTTGCTCAGTCTGTTCACACTGGTTACATTGATCCCCCATAAATATAGGATCCTTTTCTGTTTCGTTAATACATTGGATAAGTTGATGTATAGTTACATCAACATAAATATCGCTACGCTGAAGCTCTTCTACGAATTGGTCTTCGCAACGAATCGGATTGTGCATAGTGCCAATTTCATAAACTTCAACATGGGGGATAAGTGGTAATAAATATATTCTTACCAGTTTTATCAGAATTTGGTGTGGATCCCTTTCATCTAAACTGATATTGTTATCCTCACAAAAATAATCAACAATATCGCCATCACCGAAACCGAACTTACTTGCTAAACTCGCAGCACGAAGTCTTATAACATTACCCTTCATTTAAACACCCCAAGTCAAAAGAACGTACCAGTAAGCACATACAGCACAGCGTCGCGCAGTGTTGGTAACAAAGGTGAGCAGTTAGGAACGCTGTAGAATTTACGTGATCCCACTTTAACACTCACTATTGTAATAGAACGTTTATTGCGCTCTACTGCGTAGAGACCACCACCAAGACGACGGACTTTATATAGAGGTTGATGCTTTTGCATGTTTTAACTCCTTTCGTTTATTTGCTGACACGTATGGCTCTACCTGTTAAGAAGGTGTATTCACAGTGCCGCATTAAGTCACGTTCTTCTATTACACTTCGTAACTGGCGTGACAGCGTTTCATAGTAAGGACGGACCTCGTTCTTACTAATAGCTAAAGCATAGGCGAACAGTTGCTCCGAGTCAATACGATTAGACTTGATTCTTTTGATTGCCTGCTCAATTCCTGGGAACTCTTCATCCTGGTATAGAGCACCGTACACAATTTTGATAGCTGCTAGATTGTAACTGGACATTTGACCCTCGGACGTAAAATAATTCTTGATACCTATTGCATTCCTAAGGAAATGCTCTATAGTATGTATTATACAGTTTGTAAGCGGAGGAACACAAAATGACTCACCAAGATCTTATAAAAAGAAACATCAGAACTGCAATGAACAAATCAGAGGAATTCTCACACAACTGTACTGATGGCACTCATAAAATTCGATATGAATATATGGGATCCTCAACTGTGGTTACATTTGAGAAAGATGAGTATCACGTTGGAGATTTTTCAACACCAGATTACGACGAGATGTTTGAATACGTTGTATGTGGGTTCTTAGAGTTGCACGAATAATATAATGGGCGCATATAGCGCCCATTTTTTTTTTATAGCTTAATAATCTTCTCCATACGTTCGATATCCACTAAATAACACTTCATTCTCGGTGGTACAAAATCAGGACCGAATAAACTTGAGAAGTCCATAGGCCTCATTTCAGCAAGAACTTCCATAGACATCAGACCATAAATTGTATTGTCTATGACCTGCAATATGTTGTCGTTTCTTGTCTGCTTGAACGCTTTAAATTGCCTACAATAAGTACATAAATCACTCCGTGTAACTATAAACGAGTCCTTAAACATTGGGAATTTATCATACACATAAGCCTTCACTTCCCCGTCCAGGAATCTTTTTATAGTGGCAAGCATTATCTTCTCACGGCTTGTACTGTCTGTAGACCCAATTTGCCCACTATTACGCTTCTCTAAGAAACGCTCGTTACCCTGATCGATAAATGACTCAGCCCAACGATAATGTTCCATAGTAACAACGGGTCGTTCACTGTTATCCGCAACAGCAAGAAGAGAAGCTATACGCAATACCTTCAACGCCTTCCTTGTGTACATCTGACGAATTACTTCGTCTTGTACCTGCTCACCATCATTGCCGCTGTTCAGGAACTTCGCAACAACATTATCAAGATTATCAAACGCTTCGTGTACCTCTGCTTCCATTTCAACATAACATGGAGCAGTCCCTGACATAATACGCACAGCTTGTTTATAGATAGCTCCAATAGTGCGCAGAATTGCTTCTGGATATTCCAGGAGCATACTTTTATTCATCAACGGTCTGTCAGCTGTACATTCCCATGCGATAATACGAGACATGAAGCCACTCGACATCATGCGGTCATCAACGTTCCCGTAAAATTCATCTGGTGTCGTTTCACCTGCAAAACTATACGCCTTGACCTTACCGCCAGCAGTCGTATTATCTTTACTAGAGTGCTTTGAACCACCAGAGAAAGCATAGAAATGCCCCTTGTCATAAAGGGAAAGCATTTCATCCATAATGTCTTTAGCTTTACCGACTTCCATCTTACCGTTACGGAAAAACGCACCGACTTCAGTCTTATAGTTAATGGATGAGCCACAAGACATAATGGACGTATCCATTATAACGTCCTTGCGCAATGCAGCATCAGACGCATAGGTACTTGTATCCAGGACACGTTCAATACCAAATATCTGCTGTCCATCTTGACCGCCATAATTGGATACTTGAGAAAGAATAGTTTCAATGTTAGAGCGAAACGCTTCTTTACCAATACCAGAACGTGCAATTAATACAAAGTAGTTATTCAGACCACTTCGTGTAACTGTGTTCCACGCCTTACCGCACATACCACTAAATAAAGCAAGAGCAGATAGAATACTAATGTCTTTAATAGGCAACAAGCTCGCTTTATACATATTACGCGCAACCTCTCCCATAAAGCCCGGAGGCCAAGCCAAACCGTCTGCCTGCTCTTCAGTGTAATTACCATCTGTGGTCAACACTTCTTCAGGTGGGCGTTCTGGTGTAGTTGCTTGACGCAGTTTTTCCGTGCGCTCTATAGCTGCATTAACGTTATTCTGAACTATTTGCATAAGTCCCATAGATTTAACATGGGCATCATAGCGATAGTTACGAATCATTCTATCCAGGTGATACGGACGTTTAATTTTTTCACCAGGCAAACGACGGGAATCATCGTAACGACTACTCATTGGCGAATACATGAACAGACGTCTTACCTGGAAATTGTACTTACTCTTAAAGCAAAGAAAGTCAATTAATGCAAACTCTGCTTCAGACTGAGAAGGGAAACAACGTTCGCCGATAGAAGTATCAACTTCTTCAGCTCTCCAACGACCCTCCCATAGCTGCTTAAACAATGTTCCGTTTTCTTGTTCACACAACTGAATATAGACATCCTGGTCTTCCATAGCATATGGGTCGTTACTAAAATCTTCTTCAGTAAGTTCCAGCATTTGGAAGCCATCAGACTCATTAATCTCACTCATCTCAGACATAAGTTGATGAATGAGATTAGCGATATACCCTTCGCTTTCACTGCCTGGAGCACCAGACACAGTGCGCGGAGTAACATCCCAATGATCCCCTGTACAGATAATAAAACGATACTGGGAATACACTTCCACACCATCACGGCGCTTACCAGCCTGAGGGATGGAATAAATCCATGTGTGCAACCCATCACCACTTCTGGAAATTTCCGTATAACTATGGAACGATTCAACAATCTTCTTATATCGCTCACCAGCAACTTTCTTTTCCATTTCAGACATGGTATCTTTAATGTCCATGTCTATACAACAGAACGGGTCACTTGGAAGTAGATAGAAACCTAAACGCAAGTTATGGCCGATCTCGTTATAATAACGAACGCAGCGTTCAGCATCTTCAAAAGACATAAGTAAATGCAGGTTAGACGGTTTCTTATCGTTGCCGTCTTTACGAAGTGGGACCATATCCCCTAAATCATCGTCCCATACATAAGGTTGTTTTTCTGATGATGTACCTGGATGGAAACCGCAGACAGCCCACTGTTCGTATTGTTTAATTTCTTGAGGAAAAAGTTCCAGCATGTTATTACCTTAAAACGTAGCGGGATTAATTTCAAATAACGAACGTGATGGTACAACATCAAAGTTGACATCTACCAGCTTAAAAGAATTCGTGTAAACACACCATGTACCGACTTTTTCATTAAAGACGGGCTTGTCATTATTAAATGCGTACACGCAACCATCAGAATCTGTTGCAATATATCTTGTGTCTTTTGGTACTTCTACATCTGAACCATAATAGTGAACGGTAATTAAATCTGACATGTTATTCTCCTACGATCCATTAGGACACACATAGTATATACTGATGGATCGCAGGGGGCTAACCCCCTGCAAATTATGGTACTAAGACCCAACGACAGGCGATAGGTTTACATGTTACTTGTTCTTTAGAGATAGTAATTCTATCCCTGAACATTATCCTCGGATAAAAATATTGCATGTAATTATCCGAATCTGTTTTACATTGTGCATTCAATATGCGGGAGCTGACAACAAATTTTAAATCCGCCCAATCCTCCATAGAATCAGAAAAAGATAAAATACGCCCATTTCCACGGACTTTAGCCGTTGACTCAACTGGTAGCCTGTGGTTAATATCACACGGTAAATCTAAAGCAGGTATCTTTCCTTTGATTAATTTATCTGTATTAAAAGAACCAATTTCCAAAGTATGAATATTCTGACCTTTAATTGGTTCTTCAAACTTAACATCGACAACGAGTTTGACTAACATAACTTACCCTATAATCACCATAAAATTTCTACACTTTCAGTATCCATCTGACTCAATGGTTGCTTATATGAGATTGTATATCCAAATGATACCAGTTGTTCAGTCACCTTTCTCATTACAGGACGTGCATTAGGACTACCAATTTCACTATATGGCTTTTTAAATAATTTAATATGATCCCTGCCATCTAGAGATGCTTTAGTAATCCATTTATCCAAATCATCAAGATATGCACTGGTATCCAAACTTTCACTATTTGTACGGGCTTCTTGTGCTGTGATCATTTTAATCACCATGAAATAATTGTTGTATAATCTGGAATATTGAAATCAACGTTACCTGAATAATTCACATATTCCACTGTATAGCCATTAAGAATAAGTTCTTTACGAACAAGTTCAAGCCTTGCGTTAACACCACCTTTCATTCCTAGCTTACCATAGATAATATCGCATAATCTTACATTTCTATAACCTTGTCGCGCAGCATTGACAATAAAGCCTTCTAAAATAGTAAGATCGTTTGTTATATCTATGGGATTACCACTCAACTTTGAAGCTTCTCGTGCAGTAATCATAATTATTGCTCCATAGCTTGTTTGATCAATGCGTCATGGATAAGTTTCGCAGTAGACGCGTTCCACAGTTGTTCGTCTGTCTGAACTTCCTGGTTCCATTGCTTATCAAATAGTCCTTCTTCATACGCATCTTTAATACGCTTGCACAAAGTAAGGATGTCGGTCTGAAGAATATCAATTTCTTCTTGTGTTAACGCAGTTTGGAGTTCTTTACTCATCCTTATCACCTTCTTTATTGAGTTGACCACATGCTTGAGTCCATTGTCCGTTTAATGTTCGCTTAAGATCGTCTTTGCGCATACGCTCGAACCATTCAGTGTGGTCATGTGGATTGTCGCTTACTTTATAGTCTATATTAACACACGTTTCTTTGAAATCCATACCTTCCAGGTCCACGTTATAACAGATATCGATTTCAATGCCTGGCTCAGTTAATACCCAAAAACCATCGCCATCAATACATTCGCACCACTGAGGCTCATTCTCAAACGCAGTTAAAGTGCCATCCTCGTCCACCGCAAGGTATTTCGCCCACACTGGAACAAACAACACTTCACCGAAGTATCGCACAGCCTTCTGAGTAAGATTAATTTGCATCTTCACCTCCCGTTACCAATTCCAAAGTCTCACGAAGCAGACGCTCGAGCTTCGATTTATTTTTGATAAGCTGATATTGCCGATCCACCACAAGCGCCTTCTGACGGTTACGCATAAGGTATTCGAACGCACCTTGAAAATCTTCGACTTTACCTTCATAACCTAGAGCTTTGGCGACGTGCGACACACGATGGAACAGAAAGTCCGCAAAGTCCATAACTTCCATCGCATTGACAATAGCATCAAGTAAATCCGGATTTGTATTCGGGTCTACCTGTTTAGCTTGTTCAAGAAGTCGGACCTTTGCTTTATATAAAGGTGAATTGCTTACTGTTTGCATCACTTTCTCCAGATATCACGCGATTCTTTAATACGGATGTTATACCGTATAAGCTGTTGCATAATTTTATGCAGGTCATCAAGATGCTTCCTTAAACGAAGACGTTTCTTGATAGCCCACAGATTCTTCATATCCGTTTGTTGGAGCTCCTCCCTTAAATACAATGAAAAGTCAGTCTGGTGGTCTAAGATAAATTGGATACGCATCAAAGTATCCGACTTACGATAATCAGGATACCACTTAGGAAGCAGATCTTGTTCGTGAACCATCTTACGCTCCAAACTGATCAATGTACTCAATGAGCTCTTGCAATTCTTGCTGTAACTGCACATTACCACTATTATTCGTCTGAAGTCTAACGAGGCGCTCCTTGATATGTGCAATGTGGTTAGCACCCACCCGACGCTTATGTACATCACACCAACGAACAACACCATCTTCAATATATGCACGACGCGCTTTACCACGCGGGTATCGCATCGGCCGAATTTCACACTTATCGCCCACCCACTTAAAGCCCAGGATCATAACAGCGTTACCTTCCGTATCAGGACACACGTCAAAGCAACTGGTGAACCCTTTACTGCGCATGTACTTGTCGAGCGGAATCACACGATCTACATCCAACAACCAGTACCCGAAGTAAATGTCAACAGTGAACATCATCCCCAACATCGGAGCCGCCCAGCACATATACATCCGCCCGTCATCCAACTTCTTGACCGCATTCGGCCGCAACACGAGGCCAGCCGCCTTCCACGCTTTGACCACATTACTTAGGCTTTCTTTGTGCTGTTCTAATATGGCTACCGCTTTGGCGTACATTTGTTCGTCATAACCGAACATTTCTTGTACGTGTGCGTGCGTTATTTCAATATTACGATTGCGCATAACCTCACCCTTGACTAAATAAAATCGATTAATTTTGAAATTCAGTTGCCAAGTTTTAATTTATGCGAAGTTTTTGCTATTTACAATTGTGACATTTTGCGGTGTTTGTATGTGCAATGTTTTTGCTTTTGCAAAAATTACAACAGTCTGAAGGTGAGAAATTGCAAATTTATAAAGATCGGTGAAAAAATGCACAATTTATAAAGACCCCGTAATACATAAAACGGCGAAGCGAAGTGTATGAAAAATAAGGGAAAATTTCGAGAGTTGGGAGGTTTGTATGAATTTATATTATTTATAAAGGGGTCTCGTAGGGGGTCGTCAGTAGACAACTCAAAAATAAAAAATCTTTATAAAATTTATATAAATACACACATACACACATTTTTACCTTATTTTTCATGCACTTACCTCCTTTCATTTTGTATATTAAGCGACTATATATGAGCAATATGACATATATTTGTTGCGCAACACCTGTGTGTTTTCTAACCAATCGAAAGATTGCTTTATATACGTCCGCGCGTCTAACACAAAAGAAAAGTAGATTGCAAGCAATTTTTGCTGAGGTAACTCTCGAAGTGAAAGCGATTTGCGAGTTTGAAATTTTGTAGCCCGAAAACGATTCTATTTTATGGTATAAATGTCGGATTTTTCGGGCAAAGCCGGCTTTTCGGTGAGGTTGGGTGGCTGCGATCGGGGTAACGGGTAGCCCATAAAGCGAAAATAGCCGCGAAAACGGGGCACGCATCGCGATTAAATGGTTGGATCAGTGTAAGGGTGGCGGTGAGGGGCGAAAATGCCGCAAAATCGCGTACAGGGAAGCAGGGAGTGGATCGCTGTAAGGGCGTATAAGGCGACTATTTTGGAGTCTATGGTAATGTATGGAAGAGGGATTCAGGTTCTTAGAGCGCGAATGGTGGAGCTATTGGTGAGGAATATGTGGTCAGCAGGGTAGCGCGGGAGGTTATGCGGGTACAAAAACGAAAGCGCCCCGTTGGACTTCAACAGGGCGCGGATTGTATAATGCAGTTAGAAGTTATTTATTATCTAATAGTACCGCCCAGGTATTATCTGGAAGCGTACCAATACCGACAATGCGAACCTTCCACTGGGCGCGAGCGTTGTACCTGTCCACAAGCTCTTGCGCTGCATAAGCTGCATTCGCTTCGCTGTTGAGCCTGTAGTCGATGGGGGTAACAACACACATATCAAGACCAACAGCTTTATAGCGTCGACATTTCGTTTCGGTAGCGGACAGTGTTTTTACATGGATAGCTTGCATAATAATTTCCTCAGTTAACTATGCGGATTGCATATTATTGCCCACTGTTACTATGGGCAATGTATATGTCACTCAGCGGACACATATTCTAACGCTTCTGATAGTGTAGCGAAGTGACCATCACTCACCAGATTAATAGCGTACTCAAGTTCATCTCGGGTCAGGTTGCGAAATTTGTTACGGATGTGATAGCAACGACCGCGATAAATAAACTGGAAATAATTGCGTTCCATAATTATCCCCTCATGCAGTGATAATGAAGGAGTAACCGCTTTGATCCGGGAGCTCACCACCAGCTACGATCTTAAACTCGGCGTCCATTTTAGCGTTTAACTTTTTGACCAGCTCTTCCACTGCGGCGCGATGGTTGCCGTATGTGTCCAACTGGTAACTCCAGGCAATAGTCACGGAACTATTCCAGCATGTTGCTTTTACACGATCGCCACGGGACATAGTTGGAGCCAGGAATTTAGTGATAATTGCTTGTGCCATGATAATTACTCCTTAAATTATGTTAATGTTAATATTTACTCAGCGCGAAGGCCCATCAGGTGAATAGTTTGCTTCTGGAATTCGACGTATGCTTCAGCGATCAGCTTGTCCCAGTATTCTTTAACTTCCTGATAGTTACTGGAAGTGAATATTACACCATTCCGAGTGTGGATCTCGTACTGGCAGCACGTTTCCTCTTCAGTCCACAGATCAAACTCGTGGCGGTGGTACAGGTAGAAGGACTGACGGTTCAACACAACTCGAGCCATTTCAACGAAAGAATTCTGGTTAGGTTTACGCATGATAATCACTCCGGTAAAATTACAGTCACGTTAATATTTGCAATGCGAGCACATTCGCGGAAACCTTTTACATAAGCATCCATTTCGTCATAGGATGCGAAAGTTGCGTCCGGGACTGGTCCGTTGTTAATATTCACGCAATATTCGTGTTCGTCCAGGTCAACCCAACAATTGAGAACGATAGTTTCCATATTATTTGCCCTCCGTATAGTAAAGACCTGCAACTATTGGAGCTCCGAACACCAAGAAAGCTAATAAGTAGAACATAATTAGTTACCCCCTTTATTATTGAGCCCGTTGAATTTACGCCATGCGTAGAATTCAATCGTTGCATTATTAATATTCCAACCATTAGCTTTCGCAAGGTCACGGACGTTACCAATAGTTGGCACACCATCAGGTAACATATTATCCAGGGCATTCCAAACGTCTGCGCATTTACCTTTAATCGGGCGGCGGACCCCGTTGCGCGTTTCGCTGCGCGTTTTACCTTTGGCGGGAGCGACCGGAGCTTGTTGTGTGGTCACTTCCACGACAGTCGCTTTATCAGCTTCTACCAGATCGTTAGCTGCCTTGTTAACGGCGCTTTCGCTGAACCAGTAGCGGCCACCGTCTTCCATAGGTTCCTGGTGAATAAAGCTATTTGCTGTCGCTGTGTCTACGTCCAGAACCTTTTTCAAGGCACGGCGAGCGTTAGACATGTTGGTGAAAAAGCGAGCATCTTTCGCTACGCGAGTGATAGTAACCATTGTGAATATCTCCATGTTGTTCTAGCGGATTGCTAGTGGGAGCCCACTGTTACAATGGGCAACCATTAGCACGCTATTATTGTTGAATAGCTTTAGCTATCATTGTAATGAAGCAGAACACAGACCAAAGGCTATTCGCTTGGCATACTGCTCGACCATACATTACGCTATAAGAGCTGACATTGCCGTTCTCGTTAATGCGAATATATAACGCGGTGCTGGAATACTTTTCGTTGCCCGGGAGCATTACTAAATACTCGTCGAAACCCCAATCCCCGTCGACTTTTTCCGCAGTAAGGCCCAGTTGGTGCAGGCGCTTGCCGATAATACGTTTGGTGATCTGTGACTGGGACATAGAACGCGGTAAGTAGATAATGGACATAATGCAATCTCCCTTCGGGTGAGGCGGGCGCGGAACCCGTGTCCCGCTTAAAAACCCCCTTAACCCTACGCAGTTATAGTATGACAACGGGGTATCAGATGCAACTATTATCTGCATTATTTTAGAACTTTTTTAGTTGTGTTTCATAATAATAACATCCGGGACTATACGGTAGATGGTGTGCCGGAAATACCAGGTAGCGCGAGCGTGTCGAAAATACCAGGTAACAGCACGCGCCGAACATACCAGGTAGCACATACATAGACAGCATATAGTGGGCAGGTGGATAGTAACAGATGCAACTATACTGGACGGTACAGTATAGTCATGTAATAGATAGCATACTAATCAAATAAAAATAATAACGCGTGTAACAATAAACAACGTTATAGTAGAACTCGCAACAGTCACATCACGTAACAATCACCTCACTGACGATCACTGGACGTTATAGTAACGCCGCGGGGCGGCTCTTAGATCTCTGCCAAGGATTCATCGTTTGTAGATTATCTCGTCACTAGACACTTTATATCCTCACCTCACCTGCCCTATATTGTTCGTATAAAGTTAATTCCGTATGTAAATACTCGAGAGGAGATCTGTTATGTTCGTTGTGGCTTTCAGCAGTTCAATATGGCTAGGTATCAACTGGATCCTTGCAATTATATTAGGTCTTGTGATCTGGTATGTACCGTTCATGCGTTACGCTGTTATCATTTCGCTTGCATATTTAGTTGTTAAACATTTCTTCGTATGGTGCGTATGCAACCCACAAGCTGCAAACATCAAACGCAAGAAAGCGAACTTCTTTAGTGTGCTTATTTTAGGTTCACTGATTGTGTACGCATGGTTGCTCGGTGCGCAGAACTTAGGTTGGTTCACGTTGCCTTAATGTGGTCACTAATTGTTGCGGCCGGCTATGTTAATCAACTTGCGTATCCTGTTATAGTTATTCCGTTAACGTTAAAGGGGTTTATATGAACGAGAATATAGTTAAAGCCTGGTCTATCCTACGACCACAGCTGAAAGACGATCGTGTCGCTTTTGTTTTATGTCCTGCCAACGAATATCGCCGGAAGCTCGAAGAAGTGTTGTGCGAAGATCCTGAGTTCGTTCGCTGTGTGCAACTGTCACGCGAGTCATCCGTGGTACAGTTTGATCGTTTCCATCTTCGTTTGGTTTCTCATCACAGATCATCGTATGAAGACACTGTTACTCGTACGAGTGGCTTCCATTGCGATATTGCGATTCTTGACTGTGAATTAAGTATTGAGCAGAAACAAGAATTATATAATCTCGCTCGTGAACGTCATGGTGAATTGTTAATTGTGGAAGTGCAATAATGGCCAAAGATATCGTTATTCCGAAAATGTATTGCCAACTTCGTGATACTTTATTACAAAGCGGTTGGATTATTAGTCACAGCGATGTAAACGACACTTATATCGTTCTTATACCACCTGAAGGAACGATATCCTGCATTTTGCACTATATGCCCGAAGCTAAAACGGTTTATCCGAACGGGTCATTCCTGCTTCGTCTTCGCTCCGACACATGGAAGATCCAGACGGACACCTGTGCAATTGACGAGAATACCAGTAAAGAGTTTATTCGCAAGCTGACTCAGCTGAATAAAATCTACGAGCATGTTAAATTTGATTTGTTTAAGGAAGTGTTCTAATGATTACTATCAACGATCCAATCAAGCATAAAACTCAGAAAAGCATAATGGCTTGCATCCCTACCTGCCTTGCTATGCTTCTTGACAAAGACCCTGAGCAGGTGTATGACGAGTTCACAAAGGATTATATTCGTGGTTTTACTGACGTGTCGACCTATCTGCATAAGCACGGTGTCTTTGCGCAGCCGCATATCACTGCCGGTATGCACCAGATCCGACCTGGGCGCTTGTATCTTGCGACTGTACCCTCTTTGCAATTACCTGGGCTTTTCCATCAGATCATTATTGACGCTCGCTTCGGTGATGTTAAGGTATACGACCCATGTAAAGGTCTGCAAGGGAAACAATACTATTCCTATGACCACATTGCAGAGGGTAATGATCTGGCGTATCCTCTGAGGTCTTTCCTGATCGATTACGAAATTATATTACCGGAGTGATTCATGAGCCTGCAACGTTTTGACAATGCAGAACTCGCGTGTGAATTTGCAAAGCGCAAGTTTGCTAAAACAGGTACGCCGCGATGCGTACACGCGGCTATTGGGCAAAATGGGGCGAAGTATTGGTACGTTGGTACAGTAGCTCAGATCAAGCGAAGATTCGCGACTACGCCCGAAATGCGCCGGCTTGGGTCCCCTACACTTGTGCGAAACAGGCAGTTGGATAAAGAGGAAATTTATCAATTTCTTAGGAATTACACTGGTAAAGAGAATAGATTTCAGGTTGCAGCGAAAGAGTTTAATATTGGTCTTTCCACTGCTTATAAAATTTATCACATATATGGGCGTTTAATATGACCGCAATTGCTTATCGTAATGGTATATTGGCTGTAGACCGTCAGGTTACATGGGGTAATATTGCAACAACTACAGATAAAGTTCACACTGTCAACATTCCAGGAATTGGACTTTGTCTTGTCGCAATGTCTGGTAAACTACGTCCTGTAACTGATATTGTGGATCATCTAAAAACTACGGTTCGTGGACGTAAAGAACCTTTCTCGGACTTAAATCCGGATTCCCGTTATGGTATTGCAGTGACGCAGGATCTTGTCGTATATCCTATCTACGGGGATGGTAAATTAGGTCTACCGGACACTAACGAATTTATTGCGGAAGGTAGCGCGTTTGAGTTCTTGATGGGTGCAATGGCGGGAGGTTGCACCGCCGAAGAGGCTGTACGACTGGCGTGCGTATATTGCGACAGTTGTGGTCAAGGGGTTAAGTTCTATGACGTGGCCTATACTCTTAAAGTGGCGCAGTGTAAAATCGAGGAGAAACAATTTTGAAGAAACCTAAGACTGGTCTGTTCCTTTGTGTTGGTGGACCTTTTGACGGTAAGCGTATACGCTTAACAACATCAGACTTGTATCCAAGTTCTTCCGTTTTCTCTGTTCCATCCTATAAAAACGGTGAGAAGGGGAAATACGTCTGGAATGACGAAATTCGAAACAATGTAATCTGGAGAACATCGTGAGTGATTCTACAAACGCGCAATTAGCCGCTGCAAGAGTGTATATGCGCGGAGCTGCCGCTGAGATTGATGCTTTGCCACAATTTGAAAAGCATGTACAGCAACTTGAACATAAATTTAAGGCTCTTAAAGACTTAGGGGATAAGAAGGACGCCATAGCCTTTCTTCTTGCTATCCAATACTTGTCTATGGGGGTTGGTGACAAAGTATGTTCCTTAGAAGAATAATTGGTATTATTGCACCTTGGATACCACTTGTCATAATTGTTATTCTAGCCAACTGGGCTTATGACAATGCCATAGAATCAGCTAGAAAGGAGGGTTTCGATGCCGGTGTGTCGTACCAAAAAGAAACTCAGAAAGCGGTTGATTTCGAGGAGGAGAAACGAAGAGCGTATGAGAAAGACACTATCGAACGTCAGTACAGATCTCGTATTGAATCTTTGGTTGCCGATCTTAATAATTATCGCGCTACTAATGACAGGTTGCACAACGAAATCGCAACCGTCCGTAAGTACCTCGGTGACGCTACCGGCCCTCAGCCCGATAGCAAGACAACCGCCCAGATCGCCCGTGTGCTCACCGAGCTGTATTCAGAAAGCGTCACAGAATACAGACAAGTGGCAGAAGAGGCTGAAAAGTATCGTATTGCCGGCGAGCAGTGCGAACTACAATATGATGCAATGCGAAATCCGCGTAAAGAAAATTGATAAACTGCAAAGTCCTTGCCTGGTTGCGTAACTAAACGTTCAATCTTAATTGCACATAATTGATTGTGTACATGTGATAATTCAACTATGCTCTATTCGGTTTAACTGAATGGAGCTTTTTTATGACTGTGCAACCACGAGGCATCCGGAATAACAATCCGGGAAATATTCGTTGGGGTGATAACTGGAAAGGTCTTGTTCCTGAAGACAAACGGACTGACCGTTCTTTCTGTCAATTTATCGATGTAAAATACGGTATTCGCGCTATTGCGCGTATTCTACTAAACTACCGCAACCGCGAAGGAATGAAAGGTGTCGGAAATAAAGGGATTGACACTGTACGGGAGATTATTTCGCGCTGGGCTCCGCCGAATGAAAATAACACTGAAGCCTATATTCAATCTGTGTCTAAGGCTTGTGGTGTTGGTGCAGAACAGCCGATTTCATTGACCGATGATAAAATCATGCTTGCAATCGTGAAAGCGATTATCAAACATGAGAACGGTGTGCAACCTTATTCTGATGAAGTTTTGCTCGCGGGTATTCACATGGCATAGTAAGAGGTTATAAGTGTCGCCGAACTGGGATTGGAATATAGTTTTTATTCTCACTGCCATTGCGATGGTAGGGGGTTCCCTTGGCTACGCTGCAAGAACCCATGATGCTAAAGAAAGGTTCAGACTTAGTGTCTTCATTCAAGAGGGTGCTTTTTCTGCATTCTTTGGTTTCTTGATAGGTGTAATTAACGTGGAACATGGTGTCTCACTGGGGCTCAGTGGGGCGTTCATAGGCGTGTTATCTTGGTCCGGTTCAAGAACCATGCTAAAGTTTCTACGGAGAAAGACAGAAGCATGTGACCGAGAAAAGGAAAGAGGTTGATTATGCGTCACTTCATCAATGATCTTCTTATATTGTGTAAGAAACCGCGATTGCTTTTCATCTATATGATGATTGGACTTGCACAAATTGGAGTCAGTGCTATCGCAATTGATCAGATGCACAAGAAACACAGGGCAAACCTGCAACTTTCGACACCACCTGTTTATGTGGTCAATAAGGTTGAACAAATCAAACAAGACATACGGGAGATGACAAACATTCCTAAAGTTGACATGTAGATTGGTTTATAAGTAAAGCCCGCTCTTTGAATTTATATCGAGCGGGCTTTTTATTGACATTTGCTATAACCCTTGCAATTAATTAATCCACCGCTTATATTCGTGTCAAGAATCGACAGGAGTAACGTTATGGTAAAGCCTATTCTACCTTGGACACGTAGCATTGAATACGAAGCCGATCTCACTAAAGAAGAGATGGCTATACGTGACTCTGTCGTTGAAGAATATCTGTTCGATTATGATTGGGTTAATGCGTGTAAACGTGTAGGCATGAGCTCCGCAATGGCGTTTGATTATGCTAAACGTTTTCAGGATGATAGCTATTGCCAAAGACGAATTAAAGAACTTCAACAGCAGAAAGCAAGAAGTGCTCAACGTGACAGCAAATATGAAATAGAACAAGAGCGCCAGCGCATCATTGAAGGTCTTAGATTTGAATCCACTTATCGTGGTCCTGGATCTTCTCAAGCTGCTCGTGTTGCTGCATATAAACAATTATGTAGCATCTTTGGATTTGAAGCTCCTAAGCAACAGAAGATGGATGTTGGTGTATCTACTGGTGTTATGTTGGTTCCTATGGTTGGTTCTATGGATGATTGGGAAAGAGTTGCTGGGGAGTCTCAGACTAAGCTGCAAGAGGATACTTTAAATGGACTCAATGATTCAGACACCGTCCACTAAGGTAGTATGGAAACCACATCCAGGATCTCAGGTACTGGCACTGAGTTGTCCAGCAGATGAGATTTTATATCATGGTACTCGTGGCCCTGGAAAGACCGATGCTCAGTTGATGCGTTTTCGTCGTTATGTTGGCATGGGGTATGGTAAACACTGGCGCGGTATCATTTTTGACCGAGAATACAAAAACTTAGATGACTTAGTTGCAAAGTCACAGCGTTGGTTTCCTGAATTTAATGATGGTTGTAAATTCTTATCTTCCAAGTCAGATTATAAATGGGTATGGCCTAGCGGCGAAGAACTAATGTTCCGTGTTGCTAAAAAGCCTAAGGATTACTGGCTGTACCACGGTCAGGAATTTCCATTTATTGGATGGAACGAATTAACTAAATATCCTGATAGTGGGCTTTATGAAGCAATGAAGTCCTGTAACCGTACATCCTTTGTTGCAGAAGAAAACCCGATAATTATTGACGGTGATGTGTATCGGAGAACTGGGCGTCTTGTGCTTGTTCAACCGGACCATGAATACGCAATGCAGTTCATACTACCACCTTTGCCGTTGCAGATCTTTTCTACGACTAACCCATTTGGGGTTGGACATAACTGGGTCAAGAAATATTTTATTAACTCTTGCCCTCTTGGGTCCATGAAAAAGGAAGTGACAAACGTCTTCAACCCGCGTACACAGAAACGGGAAGACGTAGTTCGAACTCGCTGCCATATATTTGGTTCGTATCGAGAGAACCGCAACTTGACACCGGAATATGTTGCGCAGCTTGTAAACATTGACGATCCTAACCTCCGTATGGCATGGCTCGGTGGTAGCTGGGATATTACGTCAGGTGGAATGTTCGACGACCTGTGGCGCCAGAATATACATGTGGTCAAACCATTTCCAATACCTCACTCCTGGAGAATTGATAGATCGTTTGACTGGGGCTCAAGTAAACCGTTTTCTGTTGGTTGGTGGGCAAGAAGTGATGGTAGCGATATCGTATATCCAAATGGGCGTCGTGTACGAACAGTAAGAGGTGACTTATTTAGGATCATGGAGTGGTATGGTACTAACGGAAAACCGAACGAAGGTTTAAGATTATTGGATTCTGAAATTGCTCGTGGTATCATCGTCAGGGAAATTGAAGCTGGTTTATACGGTCGCGTAGTTCCAGGCCCTGCTGATAACAGCATTTGGGACGTTAAGGACGGTAACAGTACCGCAGCAACAATGTCTAAACCAATAACTATCAATGGTCGGTCTTATCCCGGTGTACAGTGGATTCGAAGTGATAAGTCACCTGGATCACGTAAAGCAGGTTGGAAGCGAATGCGGGAATATTTAGCTGCTTCAATTCCGGATCCTAAGGTTGCCGCTTTGCGTGAAAGACCTTCTATGTTTATTTTTGACAACTGTCATCATTTTATAGATCTTGTTCCAACTCTTGCTAGAGACGAAGATGATCTTGATGATGTCGATACTGATTCTGAGGACCACATTGCGGACGAAGCTCGTTATCGCGTAGCCAACGAAGCACGTGGCGGTAGTATCGGTAAGACTGTTGGGACATAAGGAGTTTAACAGATGGCCATTTCTTCGGTTCATCCTAAATATTTACAGTTTAGTGCATTATGGTTGAAGATGCGGGACTGTTTTCTTGGAGCTGACCACATCAAAGCTCAAGGTACTTTGTATCTTCCACCGACACCTGCTATGCGTTATGACGGTATGAAACCAGGCGAAGATGGCTATCTCCGTTACAACGATTATAAAGAACGTGCAGTGTTCCCGGAGTATGTCGCTGATGCAGTAGTTAATCATAGTGGTATGCTTCATAGTAAGTCAGCTATTATTCAGTTACCTGCTGCAATGGAACCCCTTCGTCAATCTGCTACCAGCAAGCGCGAAGGTTTAGATCAGTTACTACGCCGCATAAACGAGCTACAGCTACGCGATGGTCGTCTTGGCCTTCTGTTGGAGCTGCCAGCGGGAAGTACCCGTGATACGTTGCCGTACATCGCAGTATACGAGGCGTTAAGTATACGAAACTGGGACGATGGTGAAGATGATCTTGGTTCACTTAACCTTAACCTAGTTGTCTTGGATGAGTCCAAAGAAGTAATGGACAAGACTTCATTTGATTGGACTTATAAAGTTCAGTATCGAGTTCTTGTTCTTGGAAGCGCCAATGTAGATGAACCATCAGATAGCGGTTACGTGTATGGGCAGTACATGACAGAAGTGCTTCCTGGTGAAGATGACGAACCAGAAGAGGTGAGCTCTGACGTTGTAGTCCCTCAGTATAAAGGTACTCCGCTTGAGCAGATACCTTTCGTATTTTGTAACGCTATGGACTTAGTCCCAGAACCAGATAAACCACCGCTACTTGCATTAGCAAACAGATGCATTTCCATTTATCAGGGTGAAGCTGATTATCGACAGGCTTTGTTTATGCAGAGCCAGGATACGCTGGTTGTTCGCGGTGGTATTACGAACAGTGACGCAGTTGATGATAAAGCTCCTGTTCGTGTTGGTGCTGGTGCTCGTATTGATGTATCTCCGGACGGTGATGCCAAGTACATTGGTACTAATTCACAAGGTTTACCGGAGCAACGTAAAGCACTTGAAGCTGACCATAAAGACGCTCAGACCCGTTCCGGACATTTAACCAGTGCAGAAAGTGCTTCTCAAGAATCTGGTGACGCACTGGAAACACGTCTTATCACTAAGACTGCTTCATTAGTTGGTATTGCTAAGACTGGTGCTGCTGCGTTAGAAAAAATCCTTCGTATTTGTGCTATATGGATGGGATTAAATCCAGATGAAGTTAAAGTTACACCTAACCTTGACTTCAGCAAAGCTAATATTGAAGGCCAGGAATTGGTGCAGGTGCAGACTGCCAAGAATCTTGGTGCTCCGTTATGTGCTGAGTCTATGCACAATTGGTTGCAGGATAAGGGGATGACCTCTTTGACGTTTGAAGAGGAGATGAAACGGCTTGAGGAGGAGCGCAAAGAATACCCGTTCCTTTTACCTCAAGTTAAAAACGATCAGAACCAAATCCAGCAAACAACTGGAGAACAGACGGGGAATGAAAATGCCGCTAAGTAAAGGCGTGCAGCGTAAAGCAAAAGCCAAGAGTAAAAAATAGTTGCTTCATTCTTGATGATGTATTAGTTTTATAGTGCGGTAGAACGGTCTATCGCGCTTTTTAGTGGAACGGTCCACAATGGAGAATTTTATGAACAAATATCACATTCATCTAGCGGTAGCTTATTCCGCTGGCTTCTTCCAGTCCATGCCTCGTTTTGGTGCATTGGAACTTGAATATACTTCTGAAGATGAAATCCCGGAAAACGCGCGTGAGTATTATTCCCAAGAAGGCGATAAGTGGATCCTCACTGGTGTAAAGGGTGGTGGCAAACAGAATATTGACAGGTTGCAATCTGCACTTGAAAAAGAACGCAACGATCATAAAGCGGTCAAGAGCAAGCTAAGTAAGCTGAACGGACGTGATATTGACGAACTCTTGCAGCGCGACGCTGAATATGAAGAGCTTAAACTGCGTGCGGATAAAGTTGATGATGAAAAGTTGGAGCAAATCATTAACGTACGAATCCGTAACAAGTTAACTCCGCTTGAGCGTGAACGTGACGAGCTGAAAAACAAACTTTCTACCTATGAGAAGCAAGTAGAAGAGCTGACCACAAAAGAGAAGAACCGCATCGTTAAGACCGCTCTGAGCAAGGCCGCAATGTCTGCTAAAGTGATCACGGAAGCTATTGATGACGTGGAACTGATTGGCTCTCGTTTGTTTGAGCTCACCGAAGACGGTCAGGTTGTGACACGCGACGGTGTGGGCGTAACTCCTGGCATCACTCCAGAAATGTGGTTACAGGACATTCAAGATAAGAAACCTCACTGGTTCCCTGGAAACGTTGGCGGTGGTGCTGGTGGCTCCCGTACTCCTGGCGCGGCTGGTAAGAACCCGTGGAGTGCTGACGGTTGGAACCTTACTGAACAGGGTAAAATTCTTCGTGAAAATCCTGAAAAAGCAGGCCGTCTGGCAGCCATGGCTGGCGTAGACTTGAAGCGTCCAGTACGTCCAGTTAAAAAATAATAAAATTTGTTGACACTCCCTCCGGTTGGTGCTAGTTTTACATCAACCGGAGCACGGGCTCCGATCAATCAAGGATTATTGGAGCCTCCCACGGCGGTAGAGTTCCAAAGTAAATCGATTAACTTTGCGGAGACTACCATGTCTAAAATTCTGTCAGCTCCGATGCTTAATTTGCGAGCTACCAATTCAATTCTTCTGTCTGCTGTTCGTCGTGGTGCGATCACTGAACTTGCAGATGTTATCGTTCCAGAAATCTTCGTACCGTATGTGCAGAACCGCACGACTGAAAAGTCCCGACTGATCCAGTCTGGTGCTATTGAGATTTCTGAGCGTCTTAACGCTGCATTGATGGGTGAAGGTACTACCTTTAACCAGCGTTTCTTCAAAGACCTGGATCGTGACGAAGAAAACGTTTCAAGCGCAAGCGATTCAACCGATTCTACTCCTGGTGGTATCAAATCTGGGCGTGAAATTCAGATCCGTCTGTCCCGTAACCATTCCTGGGGTTCTGCGGACCTGCTGGACAGCTTGATCTCCCCGGACCCGCTGGATGCTATCATTAACTTAGTGGCAAGCTACCGTCAGAGCCGTCTGCAACGTGCATTCGTTGCAACTGTCGGCGGTGTGTTTGCTATGAACGCCGCTGCTCCGGCTGGTTCTGGTGATAAGAAATCTACTCACGTTCAGAACGATATGACCCACGATATCTCTGGTTCATCCTTCACCGATGGTGTGACTAACTTCAACCCGGCTGGTGTTATCCTGGCGGCTGGTACTATGGGTGACTCCCTGAACGACCTGTCTATGATGATGGTTCACAGTGTGGTCTACCAGCGTATGCAGCTGATGAACCTGATCGACTTTATCCCGGATGCTCGTGCTGAAGTAATGATCCCGACTTACATGGGCCGTGAAGTTATCGTTGATGATATGATGCCTCACGATGGCGGTAAGTACGAAACTTGGCTGGTTGGTCGTGGTGCATTCCAGTTAGGTGTTGGTTCACCGAAAGTTCCTGTTGAAACTGAACGTAAACCTGCGTCCTACAAAGGTGGCGGTTCTGAAATCCTGTTCCACCGCTGGGAAAATATCATTCACCCTGTGGGTCACGCATGGGTTGGTACTGCTGCTGAAGGTGGTCCGGATAACGCCGCTCTGAAGACTGCTACTAACTGGGCTCGTGTATTCCCTGAGCGTAAACAGATTAAGATTGCTCGCCTGATCACTCGCGAACACGCTTAATGCTTTAGCCATGTAATTAAAGGGGCCTATATGGTCCCTTTTTTGTTAGGAGGAAACATGCGTTATCAACGTCATTCAAGACATCGTCGTTATGTGCGTCATGAACGTCTCGGTTCAGATGCAACACCTAAAGCGAAGATTAAGACTGTTGAAGTATAAACGTTAAATTGCTAGATGTTTTAAAGGGTGTTACACTTCGCTTGTAACACCCTTTATTTTGAGGAATGAATGATGAAAGACAAGATCATTGAAGGGCTTCGTAAACTCAACGTTGAGAATGACAATCATTGGACTGCCGACGGCCTGCCTAAAATTGAAGCATTAAAGTTTACAGTTGGCCCGTCCGTCACGCGAGAAGATGTTAATTCTGTTGCGCCTGGGTTCACTCGTTCAAATCCTGTAATTGAGGACGTCGAACATGAAGAAAAGCATGACACTTCCTCATTGCAGGAAACCGAACAGACGGAAGTTGTTGCAGATACCGACAATGCACAATATGAGTCCTTATCTAAGGCTGAAGCAGATAAGGAAACTGTTAACGGTAAATCGATTGTCACTACGCGAATAGCTTTAGAAGTCAACGTGAGCGATGCAGTTAAAGCAATGCTCAAAGATATTCCAGATATTGACTTTGACACTGTTTCTGTGGAAGAGCTTAAAGAATATGAAAAAGTTCTTTCGGAACAAGTCAACGCAGACAACCAGATGTTATCTGCAATGCACGAACTTGTTGAATCTCGTGCTAAACTGTACGCAAAAGTCAACACTGAAATTGAACGTCGTAAGCCTAAGACCGAGCTGGCTCACACGTTAGCATCTTTCCGCGATCAGATGGCACAAATCCCACATGTGGTCAATCAGCCTCGTATGGTTGTTCGTAACGGTATTCGTACTCGTTAAGGTGACATATGGTATTTCGAACAGACAAAAAGTTCCTGTTTCATATGATGCAACGTAACAGACGTCGTCGAGATGCCACGTTGAATCCTGTAAGCGGTGTCCTGGGGTGGGTAACACCGCCCCCGTCGACAGGTGTCGTAGATACCGGTTACGCCATGACGTGGCAGAATGGCCAAACACCTTACGTTGTGCAGGTCTTTAAAGATAAAAAGTTGGTCTCACAGAATCAGTTTGATTTGCAGGCCTTCACAATTAACAAATCGTCCGCTGCAAGATACGATATTAAAATTATAAGTGCAGACGGTCAGATTCTTAATGGCACAATAGATATTGCGTGAGGCGCCTATGACTGTAACTATCATTGTCGAAGATGGGTCTTGTGTGCCTAATGCAAATAGCTATATTGATGTCGAATATGCTACGCAGTATTTAGAAGACCGTGGGGTTACTGTCCCGGCGGAAGATAAGTTGAAACCAATGCTTATCAACGCGATGGATTTCATGGAGAGTCTTAACCGTTATAAGGGTAAGCGCACCAACCAGGATCAGGAGCTACAATTCCCGCGCAGCGGCTTATACAGCGACGGTGTAGAGATTCCAGGTAACACCATACCCGTAGCAATTAAGCGAGCACAGGCCCAGCTGGTCGCGGATACGGTGCAGAGCGGTAAGCCGTTATTAAGTAACAGTACCAGTTATGCACTGAAAAAGCGTGTTCTTGGACCGCTGACGCTTGAATATGCAGTTGGTCAGAGTGCTGTATTAGAAAGTGCAACACCACACCCGCGTTTCTGGGCTTTGATTAATGACTACCTGCGAAGCTCTAGCTCAAAAGGAGTAATGCGATGACAATTGCTTCAGAATTTATTGCAATGGCACATGAGATGTTGAACGACCAAGAAATTGGTTTTGATGGAACACTCATTGTTAAAGTAAAAGAAGATGGAAGTGAATCAAAGCCTTGGGCTCCGACTTTTAAAGAACAAGAAGTACCACTGCGTTTGTTCTATGACGAGCAGTCAAAGACTAACGTAAACGGTAGTATAGTTCTTAAAGGTGAAAAGGTCTTTATCACTTACGAACCGGACGGTATTAGTCTGGAAGATTGCATTGGTTTTAAATTTATTGACCACAAAGGGCGCTCGTTCGTTGTTAATGCAGTTGAGCCTATCGGTGCGGGTGGAACTACAATCATTAGTTACGTTAAAGTTGGTTCCTAATGGCTAAGAAGAGCTTCCGTGATCAGTTTACCAGTGCTCAATTAAGAGCCATGCAAAAAGCCGCGGGTGAGGTAAAACAAAGACTTTATGGCTTCGTTAGTGCTGTTGTTGATGACACTCCTGTTAAGGACGGTGGATTACGCGGAAGTTGGCAGATACAGAAATCACCCGACCTTATTGAGGACAATCTGCCGGAAGACCCGTCCGGAGCTGCTACGAAACAAAGATTGTTTACTAAAATAAGATATCTCCCAATCCATCAAGATTGGGATATTTATTTTGGTAACGGTAAGCCTTATGCTCAGAAGATTGAATATGAAGGTTACAGTAAGCAGGCGCCTAACGGGATGTTGCGTAAGAACATCGCAAGAGGTGGAGAAGCATTCAGTGGATTTAAACTTGGGAGCTTTGATAAATGATCCCGTATCCGTTTCATTGGGTCGAAGATACCCTGAAATCACACTTAGTGAATAACTATGCTGAAATGTCACACGCTATGGCGTGGAAGAACTTGACATTTGATGCCAGCGGCTTTAAAGTGTGGTTAAAGATTATCAATACCCCATCCAGTGAAGACCCTGTAACATTAGGCCCTTATGGCGATAATGAAATGCGTGGGTTTTTACAGATTGGTATATATTCACAGTTGAATATCGGTATTAAAGAATCTAACGCTGTTCTTGGGCATGTGAGTAAAATCTTTAGTGTACCAAGACAGCTCCAGGCACCGGACGGCTGCATGTTAAGACTGACAAGAAAGACGTTTTCTCAAGGTGGACAGACGTCAATTGCAGACTTCACTCGCGGTGGTGTCGAAGGTGTTTGGGATGCTCAATATGTAACAATCTACTGGCTCGCACGTGAGCCTAAACAGAGGATATAACGATGGCTGAAGGTTCACGTTATAGTAGCTATTACATCAAAGAACAGACCTCCGGTGTCACTCCGTCTAGCGGAACTCTGAAGGTCTTTCGTGCTACTAAATCGGGTCTTGATATTAAAGTCGCTACTCTGCAATCTGAAGAAATTCGAGATGACGCGGAAGTGGCGGATTTCCGTCTTGGTGCTCGACACGTAGAAGGTACAGCAACGGGTGAACTGTCTTATGAGACATTTGATGACCTGTTGGGTGGTGCGTTACGTGGTACGTTTGCGGGTGAAGTGTTAACCGCAGGCATCGAGCGCCAATCCTTTACTTTTATCGACTATAACGCAGATATTACGGACTTCCCGTATACAATCTATCGCGGTTGTGAAGTTAACAGTCTTGCAATTACTGTAAGTGCTGAAGCTATCACCGGCGTGGAATTCGGTATTGTTGGTCGTACAATGGAACAAGCTGCTACCCTGCCGTCTGGTCTAAGTAAAGGTACTCGTACGACTACACCACCTATGGATGGCTTCTCTGGTAAGCTGGCTATGGGCGATGTGTCCGTTGATGTTATTACTGAGATGGCTATTAACCTTGAGAACGGCATCGAGCCTCGCTTCGTTGTTGGTTCCAAGTTCTCTATTAAGCCAAGCTCTAAACGTCGTCAGATTAGTGGTACACTGACCGCCTACTACGAAGATAACAAACTGCGTAGTAAATTCCTGAACGAACAGGAAAGTGACCTGACTATTGACATCCTAGACGGAACTACTGGTGCCGGTTATCGCTTCAGTATGCCTCGTATCAAGATTACGGAAGCTCCGCGTCCGATCGATGGTGAAGGCGATATCATGCTGAACATGAGCTATACTGGTCTGTTGGATCAGGAAGAAGGTTACAGCATTCGCATTACTAAACTTCCTCCGATGTCTTTCACGACGGATCTTACCGCAAACAAGACTATCACTAAAGGGCAAACGCTGACCCTTTCTGTTGTGGTCAAAGGTGGTGCAGAACCTTATACCTACGTGTGGAAGAAAGGTGGTGTTGTTATTCCAGATGTTAATCAAGCCACATTCACTAAAGCTAACGCACAACCGGCGGATGCTGGTCAGTATGTATGTGAAGTAACAGATTCACATGGCCGTACTATACCGAGCACACCTTGCCTTGTTGCTGTTACTGGTTAGTAATTGGAACGGGGTGTAAACCCCGTTTTATTAAGGAACTATTATGTCTTCAGAAAACAAACAAGTATCCACTGAAGTTGCAAAGAAAGCTGTTAGTGCATCTTTCCGTGACTTTAACTTGAAAAAGAAATTAGAGAATGCTCCGCTGCTACATTACCCGCTTGTCTTTCCAGGACAGGGCGATACAGGTCATTGGTTGAAAATTCGCAACCGTCACAGTGAAGAATTTCGTGAAGCGGATTTAAAAGCGCAGCGTCAGATCAGTGCGCTTGTCGTTGCTAATGGATCTTTTGAAAAGATTGATAAGGACATGCTCGACGATATCAATATGCGAGCGTTCTGTAAGTTAGTTGCTTCGTGGAGCTTCGAAGAAGAATGCAGTGAAGACAACCTCATTGAATTCTTTAATAATAACCCGTTTGCGTATGACGACATCAATCGTCTGGCAGCGCAAGATTCCCTTTTTTTCTAAGATCCCGCGAAAAGCTAATTGATCACTTACTGCTCGAATGGCAATTGCACAGTTGCCCGCCGGGCAGTAAGACTCCAACAATTAAACATCTCCAGCACGTTAAAAAAGTCACTGGTAAGACTCCCTCCTTACTAGCAAAGTACGAATCCACCTCCGTACCACACGAACTCAGATACATTTACAAGTTATTTCTTGACTTTTATAATGGTGATAAATTCAGTTACAGCGAATTTAATGCCTGGCAAGATTATATAGGTGTAGAACTTGATTTTAGAGAGCGTGAACTAATTCGGCAGATTTGTCTTGAACGGCAAGCATTTGATATTAGGCGTCAACAAGAACTTATGCAACACGCTCAGACCAATAATAAAGGAGGTAAATAATGGCTGATGCAGCTGACATCGTCATTAGAGTCCGTGCTGAAGGTATTCAGAATGCTGAAACGGCACTGCGACGCTTGCAAGCGGCAGGTGTAAGAGTTGAGACTGTCAGCTCGCGTATGGAGAATGGTTTTCACCGTGCGGCTACAAGTGCTGACGCGTTCCATCATGCCATTAGTGCAATTTATACGGTAATGACTGTAACCACACTGACATCCTACGTCGGTGGGCTTGCTAAGTTATCGGATGGGTGGCTGGACGTCACTAACAAACTGGCTAACGCCAACTCTGCAAACGAGCAGATGGTTGATATTCAAGAGCGAGTATTTGGTATCGCTCAAAGAACTCGTACGAGCCTGGAAGCTACGTCAACTCTTTATGCTCGTATGGAACGTTCGCTGAACCAGTACGGTGTGACTGGCAAACAGGTCGCTCAGATCACTGAAACAATTAACAAGGCAATGATTGTTTCTGGCGCGACAACTGCGGAATCCACTGCTGCTATTATCCAGTTCTCGCAGGGTCTGCAATCTGGTGTGTTACGTGGGGACGAATTCCGTTCTGTAATGGAACAAGCTCCTCGTCTTGGTAAGATGATTGCAGATGGTCTCGGTGTTGGTACTGCTGGTCTTCGCCAGATGGCTAACACTGGACAGTTGACCGCTGACGTTGTTATTAACTCCATTTCTAAAGCCGCATCCACTATTAACGATGAGTTTGCTCGTACGATACCAACGTTCTCGCAACGAATGGAGATCGCGAACAACAACTTAATCAAATTCGCGGGAACGTCAACCTCAGTACAAACTGTGGTCAATTCAATGGGTGCTGTGATCGAAACTGCTACAGACCACCTCACCTTGCTGTCCAATACGGCAATCGGTGTTGCTGCTATTGTTGGCGGTCGAATGATCACTGCGCTGGCTGCACAAATTGCAGCATTTATCAAGCTCAATGCAATACAGGCAAGTAGCTCGGCTATAAACATCAAGACTATTGATGGTATCACACGATCCGCAGTAGCTCGTTATAACGAAGCACAAGCAACGTTAGCACAAGTTGCAGCCGAGCGCACCAAGATTCAGGCGGCATTGCAAGCCAACCAAACGTATTATAAAGGTATAGCGACACTCAACGCATACATGCAGAATACGCGGCAGGTACGCGAAGCTACGGAAGCTGTTGCTATTGCCCAGACTACCATGCAGGCGCGTATGGCTGCCGCGACTGTAGCGTCCCGTGTGCTTACTGTCACCATGACAGGCCTGCGGACGGTAATGGGCTTGATGGGTGGGCCTGTAGGTGTGGTGACATTGGCTGCTGCCGCATGGTTCATGTGGAGTCAAAACAGTAAACAAGCTGTGCAGGATGCACAGAACCTTGCTTCCTCTCAAGAAGATTTAAAGAACAAGTTAAAAGAAACAACTCTTGAACAACAACGAGCTCTTAGTGTTCAGTTGCAACGTGCCGCTATCACGTTGGACGAACAGATTGCTGCTGAAAACAGAGAGCTGGCTGAATTAAATAACCGTCTTAGTACATTAAAGCGCTATCAAGAGGAAGCAACTGAAGGAACAAGTGAGTATAACCGACTCACTAAAGACCGTACGGAATTAGAAGGTGACGTTGCTATTAAGATTGGTGAAATATCTACTCTTGAGCAAAAAGCACAACAGATTAAATCTAATTTAACGACTGTACTGAACAATTTAACTGCTGCTGTAATGGGTCATAGTGATGCACTCAAAGCAGAAAACGAGCAGTTAACTATTAATATCAGTTCTGCTGCCCGTCGTTCACAGGAGCTAGTTAGTGCAATCCAAGCTCAGAATAATGAGCTCGATGTTGCTCAATTGAAGATGTCTGGTCATGCACGACAAGCAGCTCAGTTGCAAGACGCTCAACAGAAGTTGGGTAAGGCTTACCAGGCAAACGAAAAATTCATTAAGTCCTATATCAACGGTACTTTAGGTATCGGCGAGACATGGGATAACGAAAAGCTGGGGATCAAAGAATTCCTGGACATGTCTGGTAAGGCTTACGATTCACAGAAAGCATTACAGGACAAGATCAAGAACGACCGTAATAGCATCCGTGAAGCTAAAGCCGCAGCCCGTTATGCTGAACAATGGGATAAAGCATATGAACGTGTGGAAGCGCGTGGTGCTACTGGTTTACAGCGTCTTAACTTACAGCAAGAAGCTGAAGTTCGTGCTATTCGTGATAAAGCCGAACGAGCTAAAGCATCTGAAGAAGAATTGCAGAACGCATTATTAGCTATTCAACGTAAGTACGATCTGAAACGTGCAGAACTGGCAGAGCAGTATAAGCCGGGCGTTGCAATGGTGCGTGCGTACAAAGAAGCACAGCAAGAAATAAATCAGTTGCTTGAAGCTGGTTTATTGACAGAGCAACAGGCATATACAGCTAGATTAAATCTGCAAGCGGATTATTATACAAAACGTGCGCAGATGCAATCCGAACTGAACCCGGCTGGACAAGCTGCTGATCAAGAAGCTGCCGAGCTTGCGGCACTTAAATCTCAGTACGAAACTGCAATTGAATTAGCTACTGGCAAAGAAGAGCAACTAACCGCTATTAAAGAGAACTATGAGCGCATACGACACGACATTCAGTTGAAGTACGCTCAGAAGCAGATGCTCGCACAGAACCAGACGGCAATGGCTTACATTGAAAGTCTGAGCTCTATGGCTGGGTCAATGACCACAATTATGGCGGCTGCTGGTGATGATGCTAGTGGTGCTTACAGGGTTATGTTCGCACTGTCTAAATCGTTCAGTATTGCTCAGTCGATGTTAAGTATTACCACCGCACTGTCGCAGGTGTTAGCTGACCCGACAGCACTGACACCGATGCAGAAAATGGCCAACTACGCAACCATTGCCGCCGCTGGTGCTAATATTATCTCTACATTATCCAGTGTCGCTCTTACTGGTATGGCTCACGATGGTATAGCGAACGTTCCAGAAGAGGGTACATGGCTTCTGAATAAAGGTGAACGAGTTCTTAGCCCACAACAGAACGCAGACTTTACTAACTTTATGAAGGGTCAATCAAATACTGGCAATAATTCGGGTGGTGGTGTTATCATTAACCAGAACTTTAATATCCAAGGTAACGGTGATGCAGCTTTGAAAAGTGCAGTTGAGCAGGCTGCAAGAGATGGCGCTCAACAAGGTTATAACATGGTACTCCAAGACTTTGCTAACCGTGGATCTATTAGAAGAATGGCTTTGGGGTAAAGATGGCAATATTAACCTGGCCCGATGAAATTAGACCTTCCGAGATGGAATGGCATCTAGTATCGAACTCTGTAGAATTTATAAGCCCCTTTAACGGGGCTTCTCAGACTGTGGCCTACCCAGGATCTAGGTGGGAGGCATCTTTAACTTTCAATAATCTGAATGACTGGGAATCAAGAAAACTGGAATCATTATTAGCTAAACTTGATGGTAAATCCGGTCGTATTATGCTTCAAGATTTCGGGCGTTGGGGAAGACCGTCAATGGGAGCACCTGTGGTCAATGGCCCGAATAACAGTGGGACAACTTTATCTACTAAAGGTTGGGATTATGATAAACTTGTTCTACGCGAAGGTGATTATATAACAGTCAATGATGAGTTGAAATTAATAACAGAGGACGCATGGAGTGATTCCTCTGGTAATGTGATTCTAAGTATTGCCCCAATGTTAAGAAGTATTCCTCCAAATGGCGCAAAGATTGAAACTCAAAAGCCACAAGGGACTTTTCGGTTATCTGAAAATACTAATGGTGTTAAACGTCAACCGGCTTTTAATAACTCATTTACTTTAAAATTCTCAGAGGCATTCTAATGTTATTCAGCCCATTTAGTGACGATCTTCTTAGCGCAATGGAGCAGACAAACGTTACTTTAGTATTAGCTGCGGAAATACATTTTCCATCCGGCGTGACACGAGTTCACACAGGAACAGGTGTTGTTATTATCAATGGCCAGACGTTTCTTGGTGTTGGCACACTTGGGGATGTCGGATCTATTACAGAGGAAAACAGCACAAGTTCAAGTACGATGTCTATGGCTCTTAGTGGGCTAGATATGAGTCTTGTAGGCGAGACTCTAAATGAAGAAGTTATCGGATGTAGTGTTATCTGTTACATTGCGGCAATGAATGAAGCCGGTACAATTTCCGCATCTAATGTCTTATTTGAAGGATTCATTACGGACACATCATTACAAGCAGGGCAACAGAACGCATTGAGTTATGTTGTTGCTAATGTGTTTGAACGTTGGCAGCAAGGCTTACCAGATCGTTATACGGATGAAAGCCAACAAAGATTACATCCGGGGGATCGCTTCTTTAGATATGTTGCACAAATGGCAGAGCGTTCAATCTATTGGGGAAGTAAAAAAGATGCGCCAGGATTCACGTATGAGTAAAACTCCGGGGTGGCAGACACGCTTATTGACCACGGTAAAGGAGTTGTCGTCTACTCCTTTTTCTTGGGGTAAAAATGATTGTTGCACGTTTGCCGCAAAGTGTATCGATGCACAATACGGAACAAATATTTATAGTGAAATAGTTGGAAAATATAGCACGGAATTGGGAAGTAAGAAATTTACAATTCAAAAAGTTGGTACAACACACCTCCCAGCTTTATTAGATATCTACTTAGGTGAAAGAATAGAAAAGAATTTTGCACAAAGAGGAGATGTTGTTACATTTGAAGGTGAGCTAGGATTAACTGCCGGTATACTATGGACTGGATTCGTATGGGCTATGGGACCGAATGGTGTTGTGACATTCCCAATTAATAAGATTAAAATCACAGATGTTTGGAGGGTTTGATGCCACCAGCAATAATTGGAGCAGCAATTGCAATTGGTGCATCTGCTGCGGCAGCGGCGGGATGGATTGCGACAGGTGTAGCTTTAGCTATCGGTATGACCGCAACCGTAGCTGGCGCACTATTAACTAAGACACCAAATACAAATTTCAATGCTTATAAAGGTCAACAGGAGCGTAAACAAGTATTACGTGCCGCGGCAGCAGCCAGAACTGTCGTATATGGTACAACTGTAGCTTCTGGAGTCATGACTTTTGCAGAAGAACAGCCCGGCGACCAAGATGAAGATGAACTTCTCCATATGGCATTAGTTGTTGCGTCACATCCATTGGAAGGAATTGGAGATATTTGGCTTGGGGATGACCTTATTCAAACTTTCGAACAATATGTCAGCTGGGAATTTCATAACGACCGTCAAACTGTAGACCCGTTTATGCGGGACAATTGTCCTTCCTGGAAGGATGATATGATTGGTAAAGGTATTGCTTGGCTTCGTATTAGCTTCAAATTTAACGCTGAAAAATTCCCTTCTGGTTTACCAAATATCAAACTTCTAAAACGAGGACGACGTGTATATGACCCTAGATCTGGCTATACTGTGTTCAGTGATAACGCGGCATTAGTTATACTGGATTATTTCCGAACATATTTGAAACGTAGCGACGAACATATTAACTGGGAGCAGTTCAAAGAAGCTGCGAATATATGTGACGAATATGTTTCTAACGCAGATGGTTCCACGGAGCGACGCTATAGAATCAATGGAGAATTCGAAGTAGATGAAGCACCTGCTAAAATCCTTGATGCAATGTTGCAGGCTTGCGGCGGGGAATTGACATATATAGCCGGTAAGCACGGATTATTGGTCGGTGCATACTATGGTCCAGCAACAATGACTTTGGACGAAAGTTGTATTTCCGGTGATATTAAAATCATCCCGGAGACATCCTATAAGGAACGAACTAACACAATCACTGGTACATTCATAGATCCTAAACAGAACTATGTTGAAGCCGACTTCCCTCCTGTTGTGGTCAAAGAATGGGTGGAAAAAGATGGTGCAGAAATAACCCAGGATATGGATTTCCGATTTGTAACAAGCGAATATCAAGCCCAACGTTTATCCAATATTATTTTACGTCGCAAACGTGTTGGTCGCACAATTGAAATTCCTTGTAACATGAAAGGTTATAAGTTTCGACCAGGAATGTATGTAAAAGTTACTATTTCTCAGATTGGAATGAAAAATGTCGAGATGCGAGTAACTAAATGGTCTTTCAACCCTAAAGGTGGAGTCGACATTACTCTACGACAAGATTTCCTGGAAATGTGGGACGATGCTATCGGTAAACCGATGGACCGCCCAGATCTTGTAGATTTACCGAGTGGCGGTGTTGCTCAACCACAAAATCTACAGTACCAGATTTTGCAGATTAGCGATGTGGTACAGGGTGTGTTATCCTGGACTAATATGGGGCAAGTGGCGTACAACCGCGTAGCCGTGCGACAGGGCGGTGTAACTATTTGGACCGCACAAGTCCCAGGACAAAGTGTTAGAGTTACTGGTCTGTTACGTGGTACGTATACAGCACACGTCCAAGCTGTGTCACACGGTGGGGCAATATCCCCTGAGGCTTATCTTGAATTTAATATTCAAGCTCCACCACCACCTTCTTCTGTCGAAGTACAAAACGGTTATTTTTCTTTAACACTTATTCCAAAAATTTCTGAACTTACTAGCGTCAGCACTCAGTTCGATTTCTGGACATCAGGTGAAACAAAATTATCATCCACCAATACGGATGTCGTTGAACGAGACGCTACTCGTGAAGGTATGGGTACTATATGGCAAAAGAACAATTTGCTCAATGACCACGTTTATTACTGGTATGTTCGCACAATCAATGCCTTCGGATCGTCTTCGTTTGTTGAAGTGGAAGCCCGGGTATGGGCGGAAACCGGGCAAATCATTGAAATCATGGATAAGGAGTTCCAGGAGACTGAAACTTTCAAAAACCTCATGGAGACTGTACAGAAAGTCGACGATGGTGTTACAGAATTGTCTAAAGTAGTAGAAGGTCAAGCCTCCAAGATAGATTCAGTGCAGACTAGCGTTGGCGACGTTGTGGTTACAGTTCAACAACAGTCCCAAGCATTAGCAGATCTTAATGGTAAACTTTCTGCTCAATGGGGGCAAAAAGTTCAGATTGATAGTAACGGTAATAAATATGTCGCCGGTATGCAGTTAGGTATAGAAGGTAGCGGAGGTCAATTCCAATCTTATTTCATGGTAAGTGCGGATAACTTTGCTGTTTACAACCCTGTAGCTGGAGCTGCTCAACTTGCGTTTGCTATTAAAAACGGTCAGGCGTTCTTGAGAGATGGTTTTATTGAAAATGGTTCAATTACAAATGCTAAGATAGGTAATGTGATTCAGTCCAATAACTGGAATGGGAACGATCAAGGGTGGGCAATTACAAAAGACGGTTATTGCGTATTTAATAACGTTACCGTCAGAGGGACGGTCGTTGCTAACGCTGGTCAATTTGGTTTCAACGGAAATGGAGGTATTACAATTGATAGTAATGGTATTCGCGTTCCGTTATCCGGTGGTGGTGTTGTCATAGTAGGACGCTGGTAATCAAATATTTAAACGGGGCATGTGCCCCGTTTATTAATACATATTTGGTATAACCATGAGTGGTGTTGAGATCACCACGTTTCGACCGGGCATTTGGAATTGTCGTCGCGAGTAGTTGCCTACCACGCGGTTTCTTGCAGCACCTACCACATTATCTGCCATGCGAATGCCGTTCATGCGAATATGATTATAGCCTCCGTTGTTCTCAATAAGTGTACCTGTGTATGCAAGCTGTATTAAGCTGTTACCAATATTTTGCCAGCCCGCGCTAAGATCTACTGTTCCGTTGAATACAAAAGGCTTCTTAACCGTGGAGAACGTAACTTGCCCGGCGCTGTTCGTCATGGTAATACCATTACCGGGCTGTGGGGGAGTGTTGTTAAATATTACTAATTCCATTCCAACAGAAGCCGCTACGTCATCGATTCCACCATATGCTGCGTTGCGAACGATAATATTCGAACCATCAAAGCCTACTGACACGTTAGGATCGTTCCAGCGAGCAAACGGAACACCACCAACAGGTAATGGCATACTACCGTTAACCCATACGTACTGTGAATACTGACAAGTCATGAGAAAGGCTGCGTTGGATATTGCTGTGAAGTCCGTGGAGTTAGCTACAAATAAACCCTCGTTTCGCGTTCCTACAGGTAGCAGTTCCATAACCACCCCTGACCATTGCGGCAATCCACTATAAGCACCAAGACCATCTGCGCCTCGCAACGTCACCCCACTGTCGCCGTTTCGAGTCACGGACGTTACATACATTGGATCCGGGATGACTAGCGTCTGATCAAATACTTCTAATACTTCAACAGGGTTAGTCATAATAACGATAACCTGCGATCCCGGCGTTAAAGGTGCGTTGATGGTCAGCGTCTTATCGGATTGACAGCGTTGATTGAAGTTAGCGCAAAAAGACGGGGCGCGTAATCCTGCTGTTATTTGCATTGCAGGTCTGCCGTCATTGTAGTTTATATAAATACCCTCTGGCATTTTAGACTCTCCAACAATGTGGTTAAGGATGATAGATAATATTGTTTTATATTCTAATTTAATTTACCATATTTGTATGCCCTGAACATCCACTAGTTTGGCAGTTTGCACACAAGAGGTGAAAATGACAACCCGTTTATATGGTATCTTAACAGATGGTTTAAATAAACCTATTGTTAATGCAACCGTAACATTGATTGCAAGAAGTAATACGCTCATAGTGTTAGGTAGTAGCGAAGCTGTATTTCGCACAGACGCACAGGGTGCATATAATATCACAATGAACCCAGGACACTATGTGGTTATAGTGGGCCCTCAAGGAAAAGAACCATATAAAGCTGGAGAAATTGTCTTATATGCAGATAGTCCGGATGGGTCACTTAATGGTTATCTTGTTAATTGGGTGGAAGAAGAACTAACACCAGATGTTATCAAACAAGTTCAACAACTTGTAACTAACTCTGAGGAATACGCGTTACAAGCTGGTCGCTCTGCTGCGGCAGCAAACGCAGATGCTACGGACGCTCGCAATAGTAAGGCTTCAGCTGCTCAATCCGCTTCGGATGCACTTGTCTATAAAAATGATGCTAAAGCTAGTGAAGACGCTGCTAGACAAGCGCAAGCTGGCGCTGCTGGTTCTGCTAACACTGCATCACAAGCTGTAACCACAATTCAAGGTCTAAAATCTGACGTTGAGCAGTTAAAAGCAGACACGCAGGGTATTAAGGATAGTGCAGTAAGCGAGACGCAGGTAATTAAGGACGCTGCTGTGTCCGAAACTACCGCGCTAAAAGACGCCGCTGCTGCGTCTGCTGCACAAGCAAGTAATAGTGCTACCGAAGCAGGGCAACAAGCTGGCAATGCCGCTGGTAGCGCACAAAGTGCATCTACAGACGCTGGGCGCGCGGAAGTGGCTGCTGGAAAAGCAGAGCAAGTTATTGGGAAAGCTCTATTAAAAGAAAATAATCTTTCAGATCTTGCGGACAAAGATCAGGCAAGACTTCAACTAAAACTCAACACTTTTATAAGTTTACCAGAACAAACTTTAGCGTATTCACCGGATAATTCAATAGCCCTTCGTATACTCAATAATGAATGGGGTGGTTGTACAGTTAGCGACGGACGTCCTAAGCCTTTAACCGTAGAATACGGAGGGACTGGGGTATCTTCAAAAGAAGCTTTTAGACAAAGTTATAATGTACCAACAAAAGACGAAAGTCTATTGGCTGAAAATAATCTATCTGATTTAGCAGACCGTGCTGCTGCATGGTTAAATGTAAGACCTCTTGGTTCAACCCCTCTTTCAAGCGATCCGATAGAGGATATGGATGCAACGACAAAAGGCTGGGTTGAAAGAAAAATCAGCAAGGATATATCTGATTCTTTTGCACAAGGTATAAATACAACAAAATGTGTCGCTACTAATGACGCGTCGTCTGTACCTGTAGCGGGTTTGCTAATTAATGGAGGCAAGATTGAATCCGTTTACTCTATAAACGGTGAACGTGTTTATAGTTCAACCTTTGAAAACACAGGTTGGTACGGGCAAACAATATTAACAAGATTAACTACAAGACATGAACAGACTGATTCGGAAGCTTCGTGGGATTTCGAGTTAAATGGAATTTTAAGAAATAGAAAGGCGATGCGTGCTGCGGGAACAACTGGGGCAACATACTTAACCGCGTATCAGGTAGCTCCAGTATGGTTAGAAGGTCCTTATTCTGGTTATAGTGGGATCATCGGCGGTGGCTTTGGTACAACAGGTGGCGGATGGCGCAACTTTATATCTTTTGGTTCTATTATTTATCCTAATGAAACCCAAGCTCACCCAAACGCAG
>OJJY01000057.1_pt1 | contig 58873 bp, 53 predicted proteins | sample 1596421 | NCBI WGS metagenome assembly OJJY01 (sample SAMEA4350151, study PRJEB24818) | metagenome | biome: human; feature: gut; material: faeces | place: Denmark | collected 2013-09 | reverse complement strand
CAGAAAAAGGCGTACCGCCTGGCAGATAATCGCCTGCCGATGAATGCTGGCTGGGATGAAGATCTGTTACGGATGGAGCTGTCGGACCTAATCAATGCTGATTTTGATGTCTCCCTGACAGGCTTCAGCCCGACAGAAATTGATGAACTGTTGACGGATGTTTTGCCCGGTACAGGAAATGAGGAGGAGCCGTATACGACGAAAATTGATACGCCTGTTTATGAGCCGTCGGGCGGTAAACCGGATATCAGTGAACTGTACGACGATACGAAAACTCAGGAGCTGATCAGCCGGATACGTTCGGCGTCCCTTGATCCTGATATTGAGAAATTCCTCCTGTGTGCGGCAGAACGTCACACGGTGTTTAATTTCAGCAGAATTGCGGACTATTACGCTCACGCCCCCGCTGAAATTCAGTGCCTTTTCGAGGATTCGGCGCTGGTGATCATTGATTATCAGCAGGCTATTGAAAATGGATTTGTCCGGATGACGCAGCGCATGGTGGAGATCATGCATGGCGGGGAGGAGGAGGAATATGCGTGATGATTTTTGCGCCTTTATTCTGACTCACGGGCGACCGGACAAAGTTCTGACTTACCGGACGTTGCGTCGTGCTGGCTATACCGGGAAAATTTTTATCGTTGTTGATGATGAAGATAAGACACGGCATCAGTACATAGCTGAATTTGGTGAACAGGTGCTGGTGTTTTCCAAATCCGATATCGCCAGTCGTTTTGACGAAGCCGATAATTTCGGTGACCGCCGCTCAATTTTTTACGCCCGTAATGCTTGTTTCGACCTGGCAAAACTGGTCGGGTGTAAATTCTTCATTCAGCTCGATGATGATTATCACGAGTTCCAGTTTCGGGTGGATCGCAACTATGACCAGGCCTATTTTCCGATAAGAAAACTGGATGCGATCCTTTCTGAAATGCTGGCGTACTACGAATCAATACCTGCGCTTTCCATCGCTATGTCGCAGGGCGGGGATTTTCTTGGTGACAATGGCGGCCATGCTTCGTGGGTGAAACGCAAGGCAATGAACAGCTTTATCTGTTCGGTTGATCGACCGTTCTCATTCATGGGACGCATTAACGAGGATGTGAATACGTACACGAATCTCGGTCGCTGTGGTGAATTGTTTATGACGATCGGTGCTGTCCAGTTAGGGCAGAAACAGACGCAGAAAAACAGCGGCGGAATGACCGAGCTGTATCTGGATTCCGGAACCTACGTTAAAAGTTTTTACTCCGTCATGTATGCGCCGTCGTGCGTAAAAATCTCACTGATGGGTGCCAGCCATAAACGCATTCACCATCAGGTCACCTGGAACAACGCTGCAGTAAAAATCCTTCACGAAAAATACAGGAAGAAGACACCCTGCATATCAATGGGGGTGACAAATGATTCCGTATTCGAAAGTCGAGTCTCTGGCAGCGTGCCGGATGACTGCACAACAAATCGCTGACGTTCTGGATGTTGATCTGAACCGACTGAAAGAAAATCGGGAAGCAATGACAAATTTTTATGCGTCCATCCGTAAGGGCAGAGCGAAAGGTGAAGCCGAGCTACGGGCGGCATTGTTTAAGCTTGCCAGAAAAGGGGATGCCTTTGCCCTGCGCGAACTACTCAGGGTGGATAAAAATCAGGATTAACTGATGAGCAGACCGGACTGGGGGGCGTTGCAGCAGGAGTATATTGCTGAATACACCCGCTCCGGTATATCTCCGGTGGCATGGTGTGAAGCAAGGGGACTGAATTACGCAACAGCCCGTCGTTACATCAAAAAACCTCCGAAAAATGCGCAGACAGAAATGCGCAAAACTGCGCAAAAAAGTGCGCAGAAAAAATCTGCGCAGACTGCGCAAAAGCAGAACGGAAAATCTCAGAAAAAAAAGCCAGTATCCGATGCGTGCCTGAATAAGGGCGACACGGAGGAATTTTCGTTCTGTCCCGATGAATTCGGCATCTCAGAGCAGCAGACGAAATTTGCGATGCTGGTTGCACAGGGGAGAAAACTCGTTGAGGCATATCGCCTGGCAGGATACGAGTCAGAGGGGAATGCGGCCTACGTCACTGCCAGCCAGCTCCTAAGAAATCCTAAGGTTTATCGGGCTATCTCATGGTTCCGCAATCAGTACCAGAAACGCTATACCGCAGACCTAGATTTACTGGTGAGTCAGTTGATGGCCATTGTCCAGGCCGACCCCAATCAGTTGGCACAATTTCGCCGTGTTAACTGCCGTTATTGCTGGGGCGAGAATCATCTCTACCAGTGGCGTGATATTGCAGAATTCGATAAGGCAGCAGCACAGGCCTCCAGAGATGGCAAACCCGAGCCGGAATATGGAGGCCTCGGCTTTGTTGATAACGCCATACCCAATCCGGATTGTCCGAAGTGCTGCGGTGAGGGAACGGGACAGCTTTATATGGCTGATACCACTCTGCTTGATGGGGATGCGCGACAATTATATGCAGGGGCAAAGCTCGGGAAATTTGGTGTTGAGATCCTGCTGGAGGATAAGGCTGCCGCCCGGCGCGAACTTATCAAGCTGATAATGGCGACGAAAGGAGGTTCTGCTAGTGGTGCAACTGACAGTCGCAATGATCTGGAGCTTGAAGGACTGAGGCTTCGCAACGAAAAGCTGCGCACTGAGATTGAAAACCTCAAAAAAGGCGTGGGTGGTGAGAATAACGAAATAATTATCCACAACTCTCTGCCGATGCCGGGAGTGGATAATGTCGATTGAAATCTACCTCCCAAAACCTCATGAGGGGCAAATAGCTGCATGGACGGCGGCAATAGAGGAACGCTTCCACGCGGTATGCTGTGGTCGTCGCTGGGGTAAAACGGTGATGCTGGTGAACATCGCTACCAGTTTCGCGACGCGGAAATTTGCCGTTCCTACCACCGGGCAGCTTATCGCGGGTAGGGTGGGGATTTTTACCGCACAATACCGACAGTACCAGGAAATCTGGGATGAAATTAGCGCCGTTCTGCAACCGCTGATCCTCAGTCAGTCAAAAAATGAAAAGCGCATCATTCTCCGGAACGGTGGCCGCATCGACTTTTGGGTAACGGACAATAACAAACTGGCCGGGCGTGGGCGTAAATATCACGCTGTGCTGATTGATGAGGCCGCATTCACTAAATCGCCGGAAATGCTCGAAGAAATCTGGCCCCGCGCTATACGCCCGACGCTTGTCGATTACCGCGGCTGTGCGTGGGTATTTTCCACACCAAACGGTATCGACGAGAGCAATTTTTTCTACGCGATATGCCACGATGAATCCCTGGGATTTGTCATGCACCATGCGCCAACTTCATCGAATCCGTATATTCCGAAAGAAGAACTGGAGGAAACGGAGAAGAAATCCGATCCGCGCGTCTGGCAGCAGGAATATCTTGCCGAGTTCGTGGACTGGTCCAAAGATGCGTTACTCGATGTCGATAAGCTGCTGGTGGACGGTCAGCCGATTGAGATGCCACCGCATTGCGACATGATTTTCGCAGTGATGGATACGGCGCTGAAAGGCGGGACCGAAAATGATGGTACTGGCATGGTGTATTTCGCTTATGAGTCAACGTATTCGGACGAGCCAAAACTGACGATTATTGACTGGGATGTGACGCAAATTAAAGCGTCATTGCTTCCTGAATATATCCCCGGCGTTTATGACAACCTCGAGCGCCTGGCGAAATTATGCCGTCCGCGTCTGGGCAGTCAGGGAATTTTTATGGAAGACGCTGCGATGGGGGCAATCCTCAACCAGAAGGCGGAAACCGAAGGTTGGGATATGACGCCGATTAAATCGGCACTAACCAGCAAAGGCAAAGACGAACGGGCGGTGATGGCATCCAGCTACCACTATCAGGGGATGTGCAAAATCGTCCGGGAGGCTTACGACAAGACCGTTTCATTCAAACGCACCACCGCAAACCACCTCATTAAGCAAATAGCCGGGTTCCACCTGGCAGACAAAGACGCACATAAACGTGCTGATGACCTTTTCGATTGTTACACCTACGGATTGATTATCGCGCACGGTAATTACGCGGAATTGTAAAAATCTGGATTTTTTCTGATGGCTGAGATCGAGATTTCTGTAAATCTCAGTTCTTCGCTGATGCGCATTCTTGAGGCTGAAGAAATTCAGCCGGGAACCGACATTGGCTATGAACTGTGTAAACTGCTGTGGCAGTACCACCCGCTGGGCGGGAAACTTGTCGAAAAACCCATACTGATGGCGATGTGTAAGCCGCGCCAGTACAACGTGGAGACAGACCCTGACGAGCGGGTTGTGCGGCGTTTTCAGGAGGTATGGGAACGTATGAAGGTTAACGAGAAGATTAAAAATCTTTTTTTTCTGTCTCGTTGCTACGGTGCTGCAGCGATCGGCGTGGGCACCGACAGTGTTTCATGTCGTGAACCGCTTCCGACGTTCGGACTGACAGAAGAGGATGTGTATATCAACGCGTGGGATCCGTTGAACGCTTCCGGTTCGATGGTGACTGACCAGAATCCAAACAGTCCGTTTTTCCAGGAAGCCAATAAAAAGCTGAAGATTGGCGGAAAAGACTGGCATCCGTCACGCACACTAAAAATCTTCAACGGCACACCGATTTATCTGGAGTTTCAGAGTTCATCGTTCGGATTCACCGGGCGAAGCGTATTTCAGCGCGTTCTTTATTCCCTGAAATCCTATATCAATACGATGGAGGCGAATGATCTCGTCAGCCAGAAGGCGGGCGTACTGGTAGCTAAAGTTGTGCAGTATGGCTCGAAACTTGACGGGATCATGGCTGCCGCCACGGGACGAAAAAGGGAAAACGTCAAAGAGGCAAAAAATAAAGGTGTGCTTAGTATCGGGAAGGATGAGGATGTTACCTCGCTGAATCTACAAAACATCGATGGTGCGCTAAACGCTGCACGCGACAATATTATTTCCGATATTGCGTCAGGGAGTGACGTTCCGGCGATCCTCATTAAAGAGGAAGCCTTTTCGAATGGTTTCGGTGAGGGGATCGAAGATTCGAAAGCCGTCAGCCAGTATATCGATGGTGTACGCCAGCAGATTGAACCTGTGATGGATTATTTCGAACGCCTGGTGCAGTACATCGCCTGGAACGAGGAATTTTATCAGTCGCTGAAAAATGATTACCCGGACATCATAACCGACGACTATAAAACCACGTTTTACCAGTGGCGACGTGAATTTACCGCGACGTGGCAGGAGCTGGTGGAGGAGTCGCCGGACAAACGCCGGGAAAGCGACAGTAAAGTGATTCAACAGGCGATAGCACTTTTCTCTGCCGTGTCGCCACAGGTTGATCCTGAAAACCGTGCCGCCGTCACTGAATGGCTGGCAAGCCTTGTTAATGCCACGCAAACCTATGGCGAAGCTCCACTCATCATTGATGTGGACGCGCTGGCAAATTATGAACCACCGAAGCAGGAGACGCCTGATGGCAATTTCCAGCCGGGCGGGGAGGAGGAAGAGACGGATCAGGACGCTGTATGAGGTTCTGACGGATGCCGTTAACTACTACGTAAATCACGGGTGGGATAGCGAAAAATCATTGCTCGAATGGTGCCGGAAACTCCGTGTAGCCGCTCAGCGAGAAACCCCTGATGATACCGTAGCCAGAAAACATCTCACCGCTATCTACAGCCGTCTTGTCATCGACGGCGGGGCATTACGGGATCAGCCTCCTGACGGCCCTAAAAAAATCACTGTTGAAAAACTGAAACCTGAGTTTCGCAAGGAACTCGACAGGCGAATTTTCGCCAGTGCCAACCTGATAAAACTCAACCGAGAACAGGCCATCGAGAAAACCATACAGCGTTTTCAGGGGTGGGTTACGTCCATTCCGCCTGACGGGGTGAGCGAAATTGATCGCCGGGAAGTGAAGTCCAGTTTTCAGAAGTCCGTGAAGGATATGGATTTTATCAGTCGCCGGGTGGCAATTGACCAGGGGCATAAGCTGGCAAGCAACGTTAAGTATCTGCTGGCTGTTCAGAGTGGTGCGATTGCTCTGCGCTGGCATTCGAACTGGCGGCGTCCGGGCTACAAATACCGACAGGACCACAAAGAGCGCGACGAGAAAATTTATCTCCTCCGCGATTCTTGGGCGCTGGAGCAGGGGCTGATTAAGCCCGTATATGGTTTTTATGACGAAATCACTGCTGCCGGGGAGGAGGTTTATTGCAGTTGCGATGCACTGCCGATCTACGCCCCTCAGAAACTACCTGACGAATTTTTAACGGAGAAGGGCAAACGTGAGTTTAACCGAGCTTGAAGTGGCAGAACGCATCAGGGACGGAACCGTACCGTCTCCGGTGAAATTCTCCAACATGTGGCTGGTGAATTTGCGAATAACCGGAACCGGGCTTGCCTATCGCGCCGGGCTGAAAGAGCACGTATGGCGTGATCCAAAGCTCTATCTGAACGAGGAGTTTTTAAGGCGATGCAATGGCCTTCCGGTTATCGCAAACCATCCTGACGACGCAGTTCTGACGGAGGAGGATTTTAAATCGCGGATCGTCGGCAGTGTCATGCTGCCGTATATCCGGGGTGACGAGGTATGGGCGGTGTGCCGCGTTTATCTCCAGAGCATTGTTGAAGAAATCACTGAGGGGGATGTTTCGACAAGTCCGTCGGTGGTGTTCAACAGCACATCAGGAAATGTGGAAGTACAGGAAGGTGACACCAATTTTTTAATCGAGGGCGTTCCTTTCCTTGTTGATCACATCGCCCTGGTGACGAAAGACCACGGCTCGCTGGGCGTGTGGGATAAAGACCGGATCCCCGCAGGGGTTGAAGTGACAAATACAGGTGAAATTGAGATGGAAAAAGAAGAACTCCAGGCCCTGTTACAGGGGGTGGTTAACGATGCCCTGAGCGGCATTAATCAGAAAATTGATGGAGTAGTCACGCGCATGGACTCACTGGAACAGCGGGACAAAGCGCGGGCGGACGCCGAAGATCAGGCGAAAAAAGAGGCCGAAGAAAAGGCCAAAGCCGATGAAGCCGCAGAGGAACAGCGTAAAGCTGATAAAGCTGCGGCAAAGGAGGCGGAAGAAAAAGCCAAAGCTGACGAGGCGGCAGCTAAAGACGCTGAGGAGAAAGCAAAGGCTGATTCCGAAGCGGAAGAACAGCGTAAGGCTGACGAGGAGGCAGAAAAAGAACGCAATGACTCTGCCCTGGCAGAAGCACAGGCTAAAGCCGACTCCGCATTCAGTGCCTGCGGTAAAAACGCGCCAGCACCGTTTTCTGGTGAAAATGCGCTGGACTACCGCAAGCGTGCGCTAATCGCTATGCAGAAACACTCTCCGGCACATAAGGACGTCAATATTCGCGCGATTGCGGATTCTGCAACGCTGGCTGTGCTTGAGGACGCAATTTTCAGTGCTGCCCGTCAGTCCATCGAAAAAGAAATGATGAGTACGCAGGGACAACTGCATAAACGTATCCGCAACGATGAAGCCGGGCGTCGCATTACTGAATATCAGGGCGATCCGAACGTCTGGCTAAGTGCTTTCAAAATTCCGGGGCGTCGTCTGGCAAAAATTAACACTCAAGGGAGCCTGAACAATGGCTGATATTAACTTTCATCCGTTTAAAAACCGTGGAGCATTTGGTGGCCTTTTTAACGTCGAATCCCGTGGGCTGATGCAGGGGGATGCGCAGGATGATCCGGCAATTCGTCTGCAACTTTGCTCCGGTCGACTGGACAGCAAAATCACTGAGCCGGTATGGGGTGGCGTTGGAGTTATGGAGTGCATTGCTCCCGCGAAAGACAGCGTTAACGGCGCGGTAATTAAGCAGGCTACACAAAACGCATGTAACGCCTTTACGGTCTTTAATCAGGCATTTCATGGCATTACCACGCCGGATAATCCGGTGCCGTTATATCTCGCGGGTGGCTTTGTTCACTATTACCGCGTTGGCTCAGGTGCCCGCATTCCTCTCCCTGTCAGTGCAGAAGTTGTTGCGCTGGCTGATGGTAATAACACCGTTGCTGCCAGTGGTTTTGTGTGGGATCTGACGAAAAACATGGTTGATGTTTATTCGGGATCACCCGGAGCTAATCCGAAAGTGGATATTAAATTGCTGATGGTTTCAGTTGACGGAAACCTGACGGTGAAAAAAGAGGATGGCGGTAACGTTGTCTGGGAAATCGGCAAACCGTGCGGCCTGTTTTTAATTTAAGGGGATATTAATTAATGAGCGCATTTACTCCTGCGACTACTATTGTGTCGCCGTCAATGGTGCTGCCGGAAATGATCGTGCAACAGAGCATGGCTTCCGGTGCGTTTGAAGTCCTGGCTGGCGGTGCTCCAGCGGTAAAAATCAGTTCCAGTGATTTGATGGTCTATCAGAAATATTTACGTATGACCTCGCAGGCGCAGGTCAGCCAGTCTCTGCCGGGCCAGTTGCCGTCTTCCAGTATTTCTGGCGGCTATGACGGGATGATGACTTACCGAATTTCTTCCCGCTCGCAATACAGCTATCTCGATACTGATGCAGCAGATCGCTGGGGCTATTCTCTGATTGAAGGCCTGCGCCTGGCTAACCGCCAGGGACACGCTCAAATGTTGCGTAATATGCTGCTGTATGGTGTGAATGCAGCTAATAACGAGGGGATCACCAACTCCCCGAACGCAGTGACGCTGAATCTGGGCAACGACAGCAAAGGGAATGATTCATATACCACTTGGGATTCCGGCGAGATGGCTAAATTTATGCTTGGCCTGATTGCTGACCAGAAAACCCGCATGTTGCTGCTGGGGCAGCCATTAACGACTGTCATTCTGAGTCCGCAGCGATTCATGAAGGCGCTGGAGTGGACAGGAATTGTTGAGCTGACCAGTTACCAGCGTCCTGGTGGCGGTACCGGAACGGTGGGAACGGTGGTTAAAGACGTCGCTGATAAGGCGACAGGCGATGACATCATTTTCTGCCAGGACGACACGCTGATCGGTAAAGGCGCTGGTGGTAATGATCTGATCATCGTTACGAACCCGACGATTGAGGTGCCGGAAGCGCGTCACGCCATTAACACCAATATCTTCTCCACGCTGGTTCCGAACCAGCAGGCCGTCAACGTGATGTTCTGCGATATGGCAGCGCCGACGGAGATCCCGTCCCCTATGCCGGATGGCGGCCTGACCACGTTGTATACCATGCGCGCGACACCGGGCTGGAACTTCCGCCCTGAGGGGATCACCCTGTTGTCTGCCAAATACGCATAAACGTTCAATCTGATAACGCGGGGAGCTAAATGCTCCCCTTTTTTGTGGGAAAAATTTATGAAGCTCTACATCGCTAACTGTTCACGTCAGCCGCACACGTTCAACTACAAACTCCCCGAAAAAACGCAGTCGTTCGGTGTGACAATTCCGTCCGGACGTCAGCATATGATCGAAAATCAGTCCGATATTATCGACCACATCATCCGACAGCATGAGCCTTACGGATTCCAGCGTTGTGACAAGGTGGACAAGAATTTTTCCGGTATCTGCTATTCCATCGATAAACCTGTGAGTGTCGGTCGCATTGAGGATTGCGCGGAGCAGAAAACGGAAAATCTGGAATCCATGTCAGAGGAAATTCTCGCGGCCAGCGCCGTATCGCTGAATAACGCAGTGGATCAGGCAGTGATTCAGAGCGGCGAAAAACCTCAACCTGGCGGTATTGAGATGGAAATCACCGGGGAAGCGATCAACACCGAACAGGAAAATCCGCCCAGCACAAAGCGAAATATTAAGGTTAAAAAATAATGACCCTGCGTCCGTCACTGGAGGGATTTATTCGCTTTGTTCGTGATGACATGAAAGTACCGGTTCACGCTATTGCTGACGATGATCCGACGCTGGAATGTTGCTTTCAGTCTGCGATGGAGCTAATCCCTCACGATCAGGGGCTGGAGCGTTTACCCATCATCTATGTGCGAACGGTTTATAACGCTGCCGCCTCATTCCTCCTGAATTTCGCCCCAGGCTCGTGGTTTGCTGACCTGAGAAAAAAACTCAACCTCGGGAAACTGGCTACCGGGCTTGTCAGCGCGGCAGCAGACCAGGGGACATCGGGTTCGATCACTATCAGCGACGCGCTGAGAAATCTGTCTTTGCTGGATTTGCAGATGTTGCAGGATCCGTATGGACGACAGGTTGTTGCGGTGCTGATGCAGATGGGTACGGTATGGGGTTACACGCCATGAAACTCTGTTTTGGTGTTGTCGACCAGCCGTATGACTACGGCGACGAACCGGGAAAAACCACGTTTGACGTGGCCTGTGACCTTGAGGAGCGATACGAAATTTTTACGCACTTCTGGGAAATGCATAAGGACGAGATTATCCAGGAGGCAGGTACTGAACTGGCGTACCAGTGGGTCAATCACCTTAAACATAAGGCTCCGCTACCAGGCGAGCATTTTCTGGAAGGGACTGAGAAGATTTTCCATATTTTTCTTGAAACTGAAGAAATGGCCGGGATGACGATTAACGGAAACCCTGTGCCAACTCAGGCCGCGCTACTGGGCGTTAACTCCAGGCTTAAGGACAAATATACCGGAGAGCGGCGTCCGTCATTCATAGACGGCGGCCTGTTTAAGGACAGCTTTATAGCGTGGATAGATAACAATGCCGAGTCTTGAGGAATTAGCCGAACAGCACAGTTCGCAGCTCTCATCCGTTCTTAAATCCGCAGTTGAAACCATCTCGTCAGACCAGGAAATCACGTTCAGGCTCTATGTCCGGCAGGTTCTGCCGCTGGATGGTTTTGTCTATTGGGTTAATGCGGAAATCATCAGTTGCGATGAACTGTGTCGCCTGAATATTGAGTCACCAACTCGTCTGAAAATCAAAGGCAGCCTGCATCGTCAGGTTATTGCAATTCAGGACGAGTCTGTCTCGAAGGATGTGAACAACATTATTTTCACGCCTGTTCAGCAGGTTGATGATTTTAATGTGGAAAATCCCGATGCGATCTATCTCGGTGAGTACGGCGGCGTCCAGTTCGCTTTTTCACGAATGGAGAGCCGTTATCAGCAGTCGGGTATTTTTCATTATCGAGGCATGGCGATTTTACCAACTATGCGTTCTCAGATTATCGACTGCGAGGAGGATATCAGCGACGAGCAGATCATCTCCAACAGCATCCCGATCTGGCTGCAAATGAAAGATGCCGCGACCGTGTATCCGTCTTACCTGGTACCTCAGAACCTTCGCCCTCCGTATATCGCGGTGGATGTTCGCAACAGTATTCCGTTGCAGGTGGCTCCCGTTGTTTTCGGTGGTGAGCGATTCCAGCTCGTCCAGGATTCGGTTCGCCTGACGCTTTACGGATTCAGCAACAAAATGGCGCTGGATCTTGTCGACTCGGTGGTGAACAGGGCGCTGGAGGAGGAAAAGTTTGGTGTAACCAATATTCCGGTGGTTCAGGACGCAAAGTCGGGACAGGTTGAAATCAACGCTCTGGCGAAGAAAAAGATTGTCGATTTTGACGTGAATTACTACCAGAGCACCGCTCGGGAAATATCCCGGCAGTTGATTGAAAAAGTTATTTGTAAATATGAGGTTAAATAATGGGATTTAATATCGTCACGGTGAATGTGTCCCAGACCATCGGGGCCATTCCCTCGAATTTGCAGCAGATGTCTGCGGTTCTCTCGTTTGGCTCCACGACTCATGAGCCGGGGAAACCTGTATTACTCACCAGCAATCAGGATATTAACGATCTGGTAAGAAATCCGATTGCTGCGTTGTCGGCGGCTGCCGCAGGAAAATCTGCGGCAAACGTCACCGTTACGATGACGTTTCTGGAGGGGCGTAATATCCGGCGCGAAAACAGTTCTGAGGTAAAAATTGTCGTTTCCGGTTGCTCTCCCGACGCGTGGAACGGCGAATATACTGCTACCGTCGCGGATGAAAAAACACTGACCTGGACAATAGCTGATTCTCAGCTTTCCGGTTCGCCAGTGACACTGGGCCAGTTTTCCATTGCTGGCAGTGAAAATCTGGTGACGGCGGTGAACACATTTTTTGCCCAGGGAAATTCAGTTGGGATTTACCTGCTGGAGCTGGGAGTACAGAAAGGTGGAGTCAGTAAGGAAATCGCTGCACTGAAAGCTTATATGGAAGATCCGCTCCTGCGTTTTTATGCGTATCTGGTGCCGCAGCCGTGGGATGGTGACGCAGAGTTTATCAGTCTGGCAAAACGCCACACCGCCAACGAAGCGATGCAGTATTTCTTCGTGCTGACGAAAACGCCGGACGATACGAATTACGTTTCGCCTTATGCCGGTATTAAGTCGGTTATTGCAACGGCGGATGATACGTACCCGGCGACAAATGCGGCTGCAGCCGTAATGTGGAACTATGTTTCCGCATCACCTTCAGAAATCAACAAGGTGCCGCCGATGGCATTTCGCTATCTACAGGCGGTCAACGCCCACAAGGGCAAAAATTCCATTCTGGCCACGATGACGAAGCAGAATATTAACTATGTCGACACGGGGGCTGAGGGTGGAATTTCCAACACGATTCTGGTGAAAGGCGTTACCAGTGACGGTAACGATATGACGTACTGGTATTCCGTGGACTGGGTGCAGATTAACGTCGATATGCAGCTCGCCAACACGGTGATCAACGGCAGCAATAACCCAATTAACCCGCTTTACTACAACCAGGACGGGATCGACCGTCTACAGCAGGTCGCACAGGCGGTGTTCAATACGGGCGTATCTTACGGCCTGGTCAACGGCCAGCCTGTCGTCGATGCAGTGCCTTTCCGCCAGTATATCAACACTAATCCGAATGATTACGGTATCGGGCGTTATGCCGGCCTTTCGGCCTCCTATACGCCGATGCGCGGATTTGTCGAAATCATTTTTAACATCAATGTGACAATGCAGCTTTCGTGAGGGACTGAACCGTGCCTAATCCAATGATCCCCGTTGGCACCCTTAACCGGGTTCGCGCCAGCGTTAAATTCACCTCTCATTCCGAACTGAATGTGTCCGCCTCATTTCTGGCAAAAGAAGGCGTCGAATTGTCCTTTCAGGGCAATATCACGGAGTTTTTACCCGCTATGACGGGAGCCGTGCAGTCGCCGCAGCCATACATGATTTTACAGGCGCGTGTTCATCTGCTGCGTAGCCAGGCGCTGGGAAAACAATTCAAGGCCCAATGGGAAAAGAACGCCACGATCGGCGACGCAAAAGTGTATAGCGACAGCACGGTGTTCGGTGACTTCGATATCTATAACACGGCGATCACCAACGTGCAGGATATGACCTTCGCCGGGGGCGAGCCGGGAGTGGCCATCACCATTACCGGTACGTATTACATCAACTCTGAAATGTGGGATCTGGTATGAAAATCTCCCGAAATCTGAATCTGATTATTCCTGTCCGGACAGAAAAGGGTAACGGCTGGGTCCATGCCACGCCGATCAGCAAAGAGGTGTTTAAAGAGCATTTCTTCATTCTGAGTAAAACATTTTCTGCCATTTTCTCCGAAGGTCTTGGCGTCGTTGCGGGTCCGCGTATCGCTTTTTTGATGCTGGAGCGGATCTCGCGTGATTCTAATATCTGGGAAGGTGATAAAGGGGTCCGTAATACACTTGTTAATGAGGTCATTCGCCTGGCAAACCTTGTTTACCCAGTGGAGGGTAAAGGCTACGACACAATCCCTCTCGATATGGCGCTGGAGCGTGAAATCATTGATTTGGATGAAGTGGCGGGTGAGCTCATTTTTTTTACATGCGTCTCGTCGATAAATTCACCGGAGCAGGCGAAGGGGACTATGGATGTGGTCAATGGAGTATGGAGCACTCAATGCTCGTTATTGAATCTTACGGAATGGATCGCTTCATTGCCGACATTGAAATCAGCCGCCAGTTCTGGCGCGACGGCGAACACGTCATCAGCGACATCCTCGACTACTCAGCCGGAGCCGGATTCAGAGACATCTGTGCAGATTCCGGCCTAAATGTAAAAACAGCAGCTCAGTTTCGTGAGTTGCTCAAATTCAAAAATCCCGCAGGAGTATTGTGATGGCTGGTAACCAGATGCCAGTTCTGATGCTGGATGTTAATGAAGAACATCTCAGGCGGCTTGAGGCGATATTTGAAAAGTATCGCAACGGACTGATGATTGGCCCTGCCGGTACGCCGCTTAAAATACCTTCAAATACAGGGCCGGGAGGTGGCTCTTGGCAGACAACCACAGGCGGAGAAGCCAATCAGGCTCCCAGGAAACCATCTTCACCCGCGCCAGTTCTGGCTGCTTCCACTGATGGACGTTTAAGGGATGAAAAATGGCGCTTTGTTGGCAGCGGGAAAACACCTGATTCGCTGGTGAGCAACTATAAAGGTCGCGGCGAAACGATGTTTGATAAGTACCTCAGCGGGCTGGGGAAAAACGCCAAACAGACGCTGAAAACTTACAAGCAGATCAATTCTACGCTACGGGCGACCACTTCGAGATTAAACAACCTGTTTAAAACCACCGTATCGTGGGGGACAAAACTTGCGGTTATGGGCGTTGCAGGGCCGTTTGGCTTTGGCATGATGGCTCGTAATGTTGTAGAGAAACAGAAAAATGCTGATGAATTGCAGGCAACGCCAGGAGAGTTAAAGGCGGCAGAAAGCACTTATTCGCCTTATTTTTCCGGTGTTGGTAATTTGCTCAATACACTGGCAGCCGCGCAAAATGACACTCAGCATCCTGCCTACAACGGGCTAATTGGATTAGGGATAAATCCTAAAAAAGGGGCAGCAGAAAATCTTCCTGTATTGTTAGAAAGAGTTGCTGCTCTTGCAAAGGAGTATGAGGGAACCGGACTTACTCAGAGCATGCTCAGAGGTCGTGGCCTTGGATGGGTAAATTTTGGTATTGCTAACCAGTTAGTCAAATATCAGGACAAAATACCTGAACTCAACAAAGAGTTTTTATCGCGAGCTTCTCAGAATGACTCGTTGCTCACCTCTGGACATACAAGCCAGTATCAGAATCTTACCAGCAACTTAGAAAATAACTGGGATCAACTTACCAGCGGATTTCAGGGGGCAATGTCGGGTAACTCTGTACAGCTAATTAGAATATCTAATGGTGTAAAGAATGCTGGTCTAAATTTCCTTAACGGTGAGAACTTTAAAAGAATTTTGACTGATGTTGAAACAGGTCTGGATAAACTTGGTAAGTATGTAAATGGCCCGGATTTTAATAACGACCTGAATAATTTTGCCGAAAATGTTGCAAAGGTTGTTAAGGCACTTAGCGGGTTTGTTGGTTTTGCGGTTGAACATCCCTGGCTTTTTGGGGCCGCAGTACTTGCTGGACCATCGAGAGTTGGTGCTGTGGCAGCCACAACGACCGGAGTTGCCGCCCGTGTTGTTGGTGGAAGTCTTCTTGGGGCTACAGCCGGAACAGTAGCTGGATTGGCTATTCCTACAAATGACACACCTACCACCAGTGAGGAAATGAAAGGGCTGGAGGGGCGTTTCAACTTTGATTATTTTAACGAAGTGCAGGAGTGGCAAAAAAACAATCCGGGTAAGGTCTGGCCTGGAGGATTGCAGGGATTTTCAAATCAAGTAAACAGATCTGCATATTTATCCAGAGGGATCAGGAATAACAATCCCGGAAATCTTAATTTCGCAGGACAAAAAGGGGCTACCCTGGAATCGGGGCCAAATGCCCGTTTTGCCAGCTTCCCGACGATGCTGGAAGGCATTGCTGCCTTAGATCGGCAGGTAATGCTATACCTGAAACGCGGCAAAAATACGATTGATCAGATTATTGATATTTATGCCCCTTCATCTGATGGAAATAACACATCGTCCTATAAAAGCTATCTCGCTCAGTACACCGGATTAGGTGTTAAGGAGAAAATCGATGGTTCTAATTTTGAGATAATGAGAAAGCTAATTCAGGGCATTATTAACCATGAAAATGGGGACGCCGCTCGTGCAGTAAGTGGCGATGATGTGATGCGGGCGCTGGCAATGAACCGGGGGAACGTATATTCACCAAATAATACTTCTCAGGTAATCAGGCTCGACGTTCAACAAAAACCAGGTTCCGACATACTGGCACAACTCGCCGGAATGCAACAAATATCGGGGTAAACCATGTCACTTAATTACTTTGGACAAGCTTTCAAACTGGCGTTTGAAGTATCGCCCATTCTTTTAGTTGATGGCATAGCGTCGAAAATTCCCGGCGGGGTGATGCCGATTGCTGTTTTGACCGAAGGCCTAAGCATTGTGAACGGTCTGCTGCATGGCGAGATTCGTACACGCTCGATGGCGGCATTTACCCCGATGGCGGGGACAACGTTGGTTCAGCAGGATATTTGCAACCTGAATTTCTATAACCAGGTAACGGCAGCGAATGCGACCGTCAAGAAGCCTAACCGGGTAGTCATGCAGATGATCCGTCCGGCATCAACGGAGGACGGTGGCTACATCACTAAGGGGATGACATTCACGGCGCTGAAAATGGCGCTCGATATGCATAACCAGTATGGCGGTTGTTACACCGTAATGACGCCATCTTTCATCTACACGCGCTGTCTGATGCGGTCGTTTATCGATACATCTGGTTTCTCTGAGCAGAACAAGCAGGTTCAGCACACCTGGCAGATTGAGTTTGAGCAACCATTGTCGTCTGTCGAACAAACGGTAAAAACGCTGGCGAGCGTTCTGGATAAATTTGATAAAGGGATGCCGTCAGACGGGGCGCTATCGTGGTCAGGTATTAAGAACCAGGTCGTGCAGGAGTTTGGTTTTGGCTTATGACAACGTTAATTCCTTTCAAACCTGACGGGCGAGGACCATTTCAGTTCACGGCCAGAATCGGAGAATATGAAACATTCGCCCGCGTTCCGTTTAATCTGTATGCAAATCGTTATTACCTGGAACTGAAAGACAGTTCAGGCGACGTGATTGTATACATGCCTTTGATCGCGTCACCTGACAGTTACGACATCAATCTGGCGCTGCCTTGCTCACCGGGGAAACTTGTTTTTCGCGAAAGTACGAATCAGTTTGAGGTTTCGTAATGCGTTATTACCGACTGGAAATTATTAATCCTAAAACAGGCAAGCCGCCAGTGGATAGCAATGGAAAACCCATTGGACCTTTTGATACCAATGAAACACCAGGATGTGGGTTGCATGTTGAATTTGACTTTGAAGTAACCGGCCTGGATGTAGTCTGTTCGGGTACGATGCTGACGATCTATGGATTACCAATTGACATGCTGAAGCAAAGCGTAAGTTTGCAGGGTTGTCTGGTACGTATGAAAGCAGGCTTTGTTCAGGGGTTACCACTGGCAAATAAGGATCAACAGGGGGAGGTAATCTATGGTGAAATTTATCTGGCCTATGCCAACTGGATCGGCACGAACCAGACTTTAAACCTGGTAATAAATCCAAGCATACGCAAAACCGATGACGGTAAACCTTTTTCAATTGAGGGGCAGGGGGAAGCAGGGGAAAGGGTGGGTGATGTTTTAGTCCGCGCTTTGCAAAAAGCATATCCCAATAAACTTATTGATTGCACAGTCAGCGACAACCTGGTTTTGCCAGAGCCGTGGACGGGCAAATATACGGAGATTGGTTCGCTGGCTATGGTCGTAAAAAACGCCTCTATTGCGATGATGCGTAATGAAAGGTATAGCGGAATCGCCATCAGTATTCTTTCCGACAGAATACGAATCTACGATAACGCATCGGCAAAGTGGGGTGAGCCAAAAACAATTCATGCCCATGAACTGGTCGGGCAGCCGACATGGATAGCGCCGTTTACCGTCAGTTTCAAATGCCCTATGAGAGGCGATATCAGATGTGGTGATGTGATTAAACTGCCGGAGGGGCTATATTCTGGCGCTGCGTCGATTGTGATGGCTAATACAACGGTACCCAGCGTTATCGCAAAAAATTCGACCACGTTCACCGGGAAATTTCTTGTGAAATCAGTCAGACACATTGGTTCGTATCTGACAGCCGATGGCGATGCCTGGGTGACGGTATTTGAGGCATATGCTGAGAACTGGGCGAGGGTGTAATGTCAAACGCTCAAAAATTACCGTTTCTCCGAACACTGTCGGAGATGATGACCAGTTCTGGTAACCAGCAAGCCGAGCTTAAAGGCCGCGAATTGCCCTGCCATGTTGTCGATATCTGCGGGCAAATAGTGACAGTTCAGTTTGATATGCTGCCGGAGGGGATCAACTTCCCGCAGATAACAATCCCTGTCGCCACATTCCCGTATATCCGTTACCCGATACAGCCGGGCGATCGAGGAGTAACAATTGCCGCTGATGTATCACTGCGCGGTGTGTCCGGATTGGGAACCGGTATGGCAACGCTTTCTTACTCGATGTCGCTCACTCCCCTGTTTTTCGTGCCACTGGCAAACAAGGAGTGGTCCGACGAAGATCCGCAAAAAATTGTTTTGTACGGTCCGGATGGCGCGATCCTCAAAACAGAGGACGGCAGTAGCTCGGTAATGGTGGCTCTGGAAGAAATCAGGCAAAAGTCGAAAGCTGTTTACCTCGAGGCCGAAGATATTTTCCTGAACGGGAAAATTCACCTCAACGGACCGATCGTCCAGGACAAAGCCCAGATGAAGGATACAACCGCTTCGCTGATTGGTCCTCTTAATGTCGAGATGGATGCAGTTATCAACGGCGTGAGCGTCAGCGGCCACAGCCACGATGTGACTGGTGTTCAAAGCGGCGGCAGCACGATCACGTCGAAGCAACCAAATCCGGGTTAATTCCGGTTCATTTCACTTTAAATTCTATCCATAAAGCGAAAGCCCCGAACTGTTGCAGCAGTCGGGGCTTTTTGTTTCTGGCCTTGAATAAGGCAAGGAGAAGTCGTGTTTGATTTTAGCAAACTGATTCGGGAGATTCGAGTTATGGCTGAAAAATTATCCACCTGGAAGTTTTTGCTTATTTGGTTGGTCTTTCTGATTCTGGCGTCTGGTTATTTTGTTGGCCAGATCCGATGGTGGTGAGGGCACGATGAGAACATGGGGCCGCGTCACCGACGCGAACGGCAACAAAAAATGGGTTGCAGTAGAATCTGACGCCAACGGTGATTTCTCCTACGGCTGGCTGACGACGCTCATTCAGACGTTAAAGCTGGGATTGGGGGAGTCGCCGTTTTACGCGAATTACGGTATTCCTGCGCAGCAGTGCATCGTGCAGCAGATTTACCCGGACTACTATGTGAACATGGTTCAGCAACAGTTTGCCGGCTATTTTGCATCATTGGCAATTTCAAAGGTAGATGGAGCAGATAACCCCACCTATAACATCGATGTTGTGTTTTTTAATGGGACCAGTTACCGGACGCAGGTGCCGGTATGAATCACAGTTTTATGATAAAACTTTTACCTTGGTTTGGAGTGCTGTAGAGAGATATTTTAGGGGGGCGAGTAATTTTCTAAGCTGGAGCATATTGACATATATTATTTCGGATTTGCAAAATACAGATTGTAACCATGGAGGAGACAAGCATGGAAAATTTTGCAAATAAGTTAAAAATACACACAGAGCATGTTGCAAAAATGGGGGTGTTTTGTACAACTGAAGAAACGACAAAACAAGCACTCATTATGCCATTACTAGATATTCTTGGTTTTACTCCGTATGATCCAAGAAAAGTCAAAGCTGAGTATAGTGCTGACTTCCCCGGGGTTAAGGCTAATGAACGGGTTGATTACGCTTTATTTTGTCATGATGTTCCTGTGATGTTCATTGAGGCGAAATCGTTTTCAGAACAAATTGATAATCACTGCCCACAGCTATCAAGATATTTTAATTCAACACCGGAAGTTACTATATCAGCCATTACAAATGGTGTTGAATGGCGTTTTTTTACGGATTTGAAACAAAAAAACATAATGGATTCAACGCCGTTTTTAAAATTAAGAATGGATTCTCTAACTCACTCCGATATTACACAATTATTTCGTTTTCGTTATGATAAATTCAAACCAGAGGCTTTACGGACACTGGCTGAAGAAAGTGTTTATTTGAATTCATTTACTAAAACAATCAGTTCTAGTCTTCGTGAAGTTGATCTGGAGTTTGTTCGATATGTTGCTAGTCGTTCAAATATTGAGAGGCAACTTAATCAGAGATTTCTTGAGTTCGTGACTCCATTAGTTAAACAGGCCGTTGAGCGCGCTGTTAGCGCAATGGTGGTTTCCGGGCTATCTACACAACCGGTAGAGCAAACTAAAGAAAATGATGCAACGGATACACAAGTTAATAACGCCATTGTTGATGAAGAAAACCCCAACATAATAACCACAGCCAAAGAATTGGAGCTATTTGAAAGGGTAAAACAAATCATACAAACAGAAGATAATATAGAATATAAAGATACTGAGTCATATTTCGGTGTACTATTGAATGGTAAAACTAATAGATGGCTGTTAAGATTTTATGATAAAAAATCTTCATTTATAACTTTACCTATTTCGCTTAGTGAAGTTCAGTTGAATGAAATAAGACGAGCTCGACTTGATACGGATGGTAAAAGGATACATATAACTAATCCGGAAGATATACTTCGCATATCTGGTTTGATTCTGGATTCATACGAGTATGTTAAAAATGATGATAATTTCCGCCGAGGGTCCAGAGTGAGCAGTTTAGAAGAGGTTGAATAAGTAAAAAACCCGCGAAAGCGGGTTTTTTAATGGAGTAAATATGTCAGAAATACCAATTACTATGACCAGTGCGGGTGCGCAGCCTACGCCACCCAATGATTTGCTCGCGAATCTTATCACTAGAGTTGCTGAAAAAGTACCTGGATATACAGCCAACCTTCCGGCGGGGCTTATTACAGACCTTGCCAGCACGGCTGTCGGGGCGCTGGCATTAATAGACCAGGCGCGGGTGGACCTTATTAACTCCGTAAGCCCATACGGCGCGAATATTCCGTTACTGATGCAACTCGGAAACATATATGGAGCACAGAAGGGATTAAGTACAAATACGGCGGTATACGTGGTGTTTGAGGCGTTGCCGGGGTTTGGTATCCCTAAAGGATTTGTTATCGGTGACGGCAACTACCAGTATGCGGTTTCCCGCGATACCGTGGTACCGGAAAACGGGCAGACTGAGCCAGTCTACTGTGTGGCCACAACGTCAGGCTCATGGGCTGTACCGGAAGGGACCGTGACGCAGGTCATTACCTCAGTACCCAAAGACCAGCCTGTAAAATGCACCAACTTTACCGCAGGAATGCCCGGTCAGGAGGCGCAAACGTGGGCATCTTACCGCGCCGAAGTCATGGAGTCCGGCATGTTTGGTGTGCAAGGAACACCGGATTGCTTTAAAGCTATGCTCAAATCAGTAAGCGGTGTGCGAGAAAACCTGATTTCTTTCCGGCAGTCGTCGCTGGGGAAATGGGTTGCGGTTGTTGGTGGCGGTGATCCGTATGATGTGGCTTATGCGATTTACAAATCTGTACCGGATATTTCGAAACTGACCAACGATGTAAGCAATCCATCCGGTGCGGCAGTGGAAAAACGCACGGTTTCAATAACCGTTTCGCCGGACGTTTATCAGGTGCCTTTCGTTATCCCGTCATCACAAAACGTCATGGTGCTAATCACCTGGAACACGGTGTCTGATGATTATGTTGATCCGGCGGGTATTGCTATGGCTGTGCAGCAAAACGTTGCTGATTACATCAATTCAATTGAAGTCGGACACCCGATAAATCTTCTGCGTATCCAGGATATTTTTACCAGTTCTGTCAGGTTGCTGGTTGATGCGACGTTGATCTCAACAATCAGTGTGAGCATTGGTATTAACGGTCATATTGTTCTTCCGGCGAAAGACACAAGCCTGGTTTATGGCGATACCTATTCCTATTTTTCAACGGTGGCATCACAGGTTCAGGTCAACAAGTATGCAATATCTGACTGAGAAAATTCTCCCTGCTTATCCATTTGCGCAGTACAGAGATGATCCGAATGTTGTTGCGTTCTTTGATGCATACAATGAAATTGCTCAGGAATACCTCGATTCATTCAACAATCTGGCATTGCCATGCTGGACATCGGAATCAATAACCGGGCAATTACTGGACTGGATTGCACTCGGGATTTATGGCGTTGAAAGGCCTTTACTACAGGTTTCCGAGGAGGCTATTGCACGCGGCGCATACGATACCATTGAATACAATACGATCCCGTATGCAGCAATGCGGAATTATGTTCCGGGGCAGGCATCGTATGTACCTGATGATTATTTCAAACGAATATTAACGTGGAATTTTTATAAGGCTGACGGTTCGCATTTCTGCATTGACTGGTTAAAGCGCCGTGTGGCGCGGTTCATTCATGGGAAAAACGGAATAGACCCGCCGTTGCAGCACACTTTTGATGTGAGCGTGACTGTATCGGACAGTGTTTTTTCTATTCAGATACCAGAATATGGTGATGGTATAGGCTATTTTCTGAAAGATGCCATTGACCAGAAATATGTAAAACTCCCTTTTATTTATTCCTATGCAACAACGGTGATTCAAAAATGATTCTTGGATTCGGCAATAATGTTGTTTCAGCACTGGCTGGTGATATTACGACGATTCAGTCTGATATTCCGGTGATGCCGGGCACGGGAGCTAAATTTGCAAAATTGCTTTCTGCCGATTTTGAAAATAAATCGAACGGGCAACGCGTCTATGCAAAAATTACGCTTACCGATAATAAAGAGTCAGCGTTTGAGATTTGTCACCTGGTATCGGTAAGCGGTGATGTGCTGAAAGTCATTCGTGGGCAGGAAGGAACAACCGCGAAAGGTTGGTCCCTTAATGACGTTGTGGCTAACTTTGCCACACGTGGATCGGAAAACTATTTCGTACAGATAGCGCAGCTTCAGAGCGGTCATTATATTGCGGGTGTTGCTGGCGGCACTGCAAATGCACTGACGCTGGAACTTCCCGCGACGTTTTTTGTTAATGGAGGCTCGGACTGGACGCTACGAACCCCGATTATCGTTTTCCCCGTTCAGAACAATACCAACGCTGCAACGCTGCAATTAACACTGGGTGGAAGGGTTCTTGGTACGTTCCCGCTTTATAAGGGGAACAAGTCCGGGCTGGTAGCGAACGATATCATTAAAGGTATTCCTTTGATTTGCCTTCTTGATAGCGAGAAAAGCTATTTCAGTGTGATAAACCCTGGAAATATCTATTCAGATTTTGATCTGCGATATGTAAAAAAATCTGGTGATTTGATGACCGGGGAACTGAAAATCCGTGGTGTTAATGCGCTGAGGATTTTCAACGAAGCCTTTGGTCTGATTTTTCGTCGTTCGGAAGAGTGCCTGCACCTTATCCCTACCAGTGAAGGTCAGGGCGAGAATGGCGATATTGGTCCACTTCGACCGTTCACTATTAATCTGCGGACGGGTGAAATATCCATGTCGCATAAAGTGTCTGTTGGCGGCGGTTCTCAGGTCAATGGTGCGCTGGGTATCGGTGTTCAGAACGCGCTGGGCGGAAACTCAATTGCTTTCGGGGATAACGATACCGGCCTGAAACAGAATGGTGATGGCCTGCTGGATGTTTATGCCAATAGCGTGCATGTGTTGCGTTTTCAGAGTGGCAGTATCCAGAGTAATAAAGCTGTAAACGTTACAGGACGGGTAACACCGTCAGACTACGGAAACTTTGATGCCCGTTACCAGACCAAAACAGGCGGCGTGCAGGATGTGCGTTATGGTTCCGAAATGTATTACAACCCGGGAGGTAACCAGATATCCTGGACATTTCGCTCACCTTCAGGCCACGGGTTATCCGGTATTAATGTTCAGGAAACCGGAAGTAATTCGGCAGATAACATCGGCGGCGTGTATTACCGACCGCTTCAGAAACTGATTAACGGTACCTGGTATAACGTGGCGAGTGTTTAACAATGTTGCATTTAAAAAATATTACTGCGGGTAACCCGAAAACCGCGGAACAATATCAGCTGACAAAACAATATGGTATCACCTGGCTTTTTTCGGAAGACGGCAAAAACTGGTATGAAGAACAGAAGAATTTCGCCAGCGACACAATAAAAATAGCTTACACCGGAGACGGGCGCGTGGTGTGGGTCGGTAAGGATGTGACAGGCATTGAACCCCGTAACGCCAGTGTTATTGAAGTTCCTGATATTACCGCTAACCGCCGTATTACCGTGCCTGGTTACTGGTTTTACCGAAATGATGAATTTGTTTTCGACTACAAACTTAAAGCGGAAGATGAGCGTGATGCCCTCTTAAAACAGGTCAGCATCATGACCAGCGACTGGGAAAAAGACCTGCTGCTGGGATTAATCAGCGACGAAGACAGGGAGAAGCTGAAAGCGTACCGCATTTACGTGAAATCGCTGCAGGCGATGGATTTCAGCACCATCGCTGATAAAACCTCATATAACGCCATTGAATGGCCCGTCTCTCCGGAAGCCTCTTCCTGATTTAATTTATCGCGAGAAAAACTATGTCTGTAGTGATATCAGGTGCGCTGATTGATGGCGCAGGCATCCCCATGTCCGGATGCCATATTATTCTGAAATCCCGGGTAAACACCTCAGAAGTGGTGATGCGCACAGTTGCCGACGTGGTGACAGGAAACTGTGGCGAGTACTGTTTTAAGGCGCAGACCGGAAAATATTGCGTATATCTGAAACAGGACTGGCGCGACGAGTACTATGTTGGCGACATTGCTGTATACGACGACTCAAAGCCCGGCACGCTGAACGACTTTCTGACTGCCCTTGATGAAGGCGATTTAAAGCCGGATGTAGTGAAACGATTTGAGGAAATGGTGGTGCAGGCACAGCAGAGTGCTGAAATCGCAGCATCATGTGCAGAACAGGCAGGGCAAATATTAAATAACATCCAGGAGGTTGCAGGGCAGCTTTCCACAGTACGCTTCGAAAATTTTAACGATATTAGCAGGCGGTGTACGACAGCCATGCTGAAGCTGGAACAACCCGAGGTTGTTAATACATCAATATCTTTAAAAATAAAAGAAAATATCGATTTTAATTATGTCGGTGCAGTTAACGGATATTGCGATATTCCTGAACCTGAAAAGTATAAAGTCGAAATGTATGCTTATACAACTGGAGAGTATTTTAACGGCGACGCTAATTTGAATAGTGACGGAACTTTCTATTTCAGACGTTGCTGGACGGGAGCAAAACAGTTTCGTCTTATTCGGATTGAGGATAATGCGTGGATCACAACGCTGGAATTTCCGCTGCTCATTCGTAGTTACTGGATGCCAGAGGACGCAGATCCTGACGTGATCAGGGTGATGAAAGACCGATGTTACACGTATGACCAGGCGCTGGCAGCACTGGCGTTGATGGTTCAGCGACATGAAGCTGTGGAAAGATACGTTTCAGGTTTGTGTGCACTTGTTGATGAAAACGGCGGGGTGAAATTTTTTGTTAACAGGCTGTCGGCCATGTCTTCGCGCGCCTATTATCGACTGGGCAATGCGGCATGGGTTTACTATGCCCTTGCGTTCTATCTGGAGAAATACCCGGACGGAGCACAGGTAAATATTGTTCGGGCAAAGTTGTTATCTGGCATCAGCTGGCTGGATTCTTTCCTGGTAACCGCCCCTGGTGATTTACGTGAAGGCCTGTATAAAGGCGGCCTTGGTCGTTATGTAAATGGCGAATTTGACGCCAGTTTCGTTGCCGAATGGTGCGCACTGGAGCATAACGTTGATATCTGGTTTTTGTTTGAACTGATGGGGAGACTGGAATTTGACGGCTTCATTCAACGCGCCGATGCGCTGGCAAAAAGTATCATCAGGGGGTTCTGGATGGAAGAGGAAGGCCGGTTCCGGCAGGGAGTACACCCAACCAGTTATGATAACGCGGCGGCTCTTGATCAATCGTCATGGGGCGGGCTGTTTGTAGCGAATATAGACATGGCTAAAGCTGTACGTTGTCGTAAGTATATGGGGCGTTTCTTTTTTGGCACCCGCGAAGCCACGGGTTACACACCTTACCACCCCGATTATGGATACAGTGGTCACAGTCGAGGTGTATGGGTGGAAGGGACCGCAGGAGTGGCACTTTTTGAGAGAAAGCTTGGAAACGAGGTTACAGCAATGAATCTCATTGCAGCAATGGCACCGCTTCGTGATGAATACGGCTATCGTGATTCATGCGATGACCCGGCATATGATGTGCTCCCACCCTGGCCATCAACAACAAACACGGCGTGGGTAATCCTGACAGTAAAACCTGATAATTTTTGGCTGGTAGATTCACCGATCATGGACGTTGGCATGATTCGATACTGAATCAGGCGCAAGTTGAGCGCAACGATGCGATTTACCAGCGCCAGCGGGAGATGAAAAGCGAGTTGAGTAATCTGGAGAATTTGAAATCGATTAGAGATCTCAGACTAGATTGATAGAAGCCGCGGTTCATTGTATGCAAGAACGAACCGCGGCCGACTGGTAAACTTTCGATCTGGATGCGCAATTTTCCGGTGATAGATTGAGTGGTTTTAGGACTTTTGGAGTGGGGCAAAAATGGGGCAAAACGTTGCAAAAGGGGCAAAAATGGGGCAAAAAAAATGTAGGTTATCGTGATTTATTGTAGTTGTGGATGTGTCTTAACATTCTGAAAAATAAATAAAAATCTTGTGTGTCAGATAGTTGTAGTTTTTGCCCTTACTTGTTCAGGTTGTATTGTTCTTTCTTACTAATTTCTTGATTTTGCGACATTTAAAAGCGACTCAATTCGTTATATGGCATCAGAAGAGTATGCGTCATGCCGGAACGCCCAGCATAAGAAATCTGATATAAAAACTGTGGCGTGTATGGTACGGATTAGAGGGGAAAATGTCAGCACATTTGCGAAATGAATCAAAAAGCCCGCAGCAATGTGCGGGCGTTAGTGTCAGCGCACAACCAGCACGGAGCACTCTGCGTGACGCACTACAGCTGCGGCGTTAGAACCGAGCAGATAAGTGGTGATATCCGGTCGATGGGAAGCAATGATGATCATATGAGCGGGGATCTTCTTCGCCAATTCCAGAATGCGGTCTTTTGGCGAGCCTTCCTCAACATGGACATGCACTCTGTCGGTTGGCAGTTTAAATTTTTTAATGATCTCTTCCAGTTGCGATTTGGCTTCCGCTTTCAGGTCATCCATTGCCGGTAATTCTGCGGAATACGCTAAACCCAGAGAGGCATAGTAGGGCAGTGAAGGTATTACCGTCAGGAAATGAACCTCTGCATCATCAATCTTTGCCTCTGCCTCAACGTGGCTAATCACGCGTTGAGTTAATTCTGAATCGGAAATATCGATAGGGACAAGAATCGTTCTGTTCATAAAACCTCCTGTTTTAGTATCCGCATAAAGTGTAACGCCAGATGACACTTTTTGTGTAATGACGGAGTTCACATTTTTAATTTAGATCAAAGGAGGAAGAATAAGCAGAAAAAGCCCGCCATAACAGCGGGCAGGAGGATTTAGAACTGATAAACCAGACCTAAAGCGACAATATCATCGGTAGAGATGCCGTTGGCAGCGTAGAAACTGTCATCTTCATCCAACAGGTTGATTTTATAGTCAACATAAGTGGACATGTTTTTATTGAAATAGTAAGTCGCGCCAACATCGGCGTATTTAACCAGATCTTTATCATCAACACCTGCCGGGTTGTCTGCACCACCGGCAGCGTGCAGGTCACGGCCTTTAGACATCAGGAAAGAGACTGCCGGACGCAGACCAAAATCAAACTGGTACTGTGCAGTGACTTCAAAGTTCTGGGTTTTGTTTGCAACAGCATAATCGCTGTCGCCAAACGGGGTCATATTACGCGTTTCTGAATACATGGTTGCCAGGTAAATATTGTTAGCATCGTATTTTAGCCCAGCAGTCCACGCGTCTGCTTTATCACCACCCGCCGCAGTATGGTTAACCTGGTCATTGGTGCGGTCAGAAGAGGTGTATGCCGCACCAGCGCTAAAGCCCATGCCTAAATCATATGTTGTGGAAAGACCCCAGCCGTCACCGTTTTCATGGCGAACATCACGTCCGTTGTTGGTGCCTTCCTGACCATTACTGGCACCTTCGTTGTTACCTTGATACTGCACCGCGAAGTTCAGACCATTTACCAGACCGAAGAAATCAGTATTACGATAAGTCGCGACGCCATTGGCTCGACCAGTCATAAAGTTGTCTGCATTGGTATAAGAGTCACCGCCAAATTCAGGCAGCATATCGGTCCAGCCTTCGATGTCGTACATTACGCCATAATTACGTCCGTAATCGAAAGAACCGTAATCTGCAAATTTCAGTCCGGCAAATGCCAGACGGGTCCATGACTGGTTTTTTGAAGATTCAGTGTTGTTTGCCTGAATATTGTATTCCCATTGACCGTAGCCAGTAAGTTGATCGTTAATTTGGGTTTCGCCTTTAAAACCCAGACGCGCATAGCTCTGGTCGCCATCTTTCGCTGAATTATCAGAAAAATAATGCAGGCCATCAACTTTGCCATACAGATCTAATTTGTTGCCGTCTTTATTATAAACTTCGGCTGCATGTGCAGCACCTGCGGCGAGCAGGGCAGGAATTAAAAGTGCCAGTACTTTGCTTTTCATTGAATAAATCCTTTAGTTATTTTATTTGCCTTTTATCCCCATTTCGGGGAGTGAAAACATCCTAAAGGAGAAGTTCAGTTAGCCGATAAATATCATTTGTTACGCCTTAAGTAAAACCTTAATCAAATAATTCCTCTGAAATGATAATAAGTCTGGTGAATGTATCGAAGATAATACATACAAAATAAAAATTATACTTTTAATTTTCTATACGTTATTCTGCGCGGGTTATATGCCTTTATTGTCACAGATTTTATTTTCTGTTGGGCCATTGCATTGCCACTGATTTTCCAACATATAAAAAGACAAGCCCGAACAGTCGTCCGGGCTTTTTTTTAGAATTGGATAATCCTTATCCAGAGCATTTAATCGGTGTTGCTTTTTTCCGCTTTTCCGGCCATTTGTGCCAGGAAGTCATAGCGTTTTTGCAAATCAGCTGCAGCATCTTTCCATAACTGTTCTGCCACTTCTGGCTGCTGTGAATTCAGACGACGGAAACGTTGCTCATGAAGTAACGTTTCTTCCAGTGCTTCTGACGGCGGGCGTGAATCCAAGGCCAGCGGCAGTTTGCCTTCATCGGCACGACGCGGATCAAAGCGATATAGCGGCCAGAAGCCGGTAGCTGTGAGTTGGCGCATCTGGTCGTGGCTGAGTGCCAGATCGTAACCATGCTCTTCACATGGGCTATAAGCGATGATCAGCGATGGCCCCGGATACGCTTCCGCTTCCTGAATCGCTTTCACCGTCTGGTTGAGCTGCGCGCCGAGAGAAATCTGCGCCACATAAACATGACCGTACATCATCATACTGACGCCAAGATCTTTACGCGCTTTACGTTTGCCGTGCTCGCCAAATTTAGTTACTGCACCCAGCGGTGTCGCTTTCGACGCCTGGCCACCGGTGTTGGAATAGCATTGCGTATCCAGCACCAGAATGTTGACGTTTTCCGTCAAACTCAATACATGATCCAGACCGCCAAAGCCGATATCGTAAGCCCAGCCGTCGCCACCAATCAGCCAGATTGATTTTTCTACCAGTGCATCTGCGTCACGCAGCAGTTCATGTGCTTCGGCAACATCGTTGAGTTGCTGGCGTAAAGCTGCGACCTGTTCTCGACGAACCTCTGGCGTAGCGTCTGATTTCAACGCCGTCAGTAATTCCGCCGGGATTTTATCGGCAAATTGATCCAGCAGACGCAGCACGCGGACACGGTGTTGATCGACCGTCAGGCGGAAACCAAGGCCAAATTCGGCATTATCTTCAAACAGAGAGTTCGCCCATGCCGGCCCACGACCGTTGGCATCGGTGGTATACGGTGTAGAGGGCAGGTTACCGCCATAAATTGAAGAACAGCCGGTGGCGTTAGCGATCAACATCCGGTCGCCATAGAGCTGAGTCAGCAATTTAATATACGGCGTCTCGCCACAACCGGAGCAAGCACCTGAATATTCAAACAGCGGTGTAATCAGCTGCGATGTACGAATATCAATACGTTCCAGTTTGCTACGGTCGATTTCTGGCAGGTTGAGGAAGAAATCGTAATTGATTTTCTCTTCTTCGACATGTTCCAGGCGAGACATCATATTGATGGCTTTAATCTCTGGATTCTGACGATCTTTCGCCGGGCAAACTTCGACGCACAGGTTACAACCGGTGCAATCTTCCGGTGCCACCTGCAAGACATATTTCTGCCCGCGCATATCACGCGATTTCACATCCAGCGAATGCAGGCTGGCAGGGGCGTTTTCCATCGCTTCAGGCGGCACCACTTTTGCGCGAATAGCTGAGTGTGGGCAAGCGGCAACGCAGTGGTTACATTGGGTACAGAGTTCCTCTTTCCAGATGGGGATCTCTTCGGCGATATTGCGTTTTTCCCAGCGCGTAGTGCCCATCGGCCAGGTGCCGTCTGGCGGCAGCGCCGAAACGGGGAGGGCATCACCAGGCCCGGCGAGCATCGCAGCGGTTACGGTTTTCACAAAATCAGGGGCGGCATCGGAAACCACTGGCGGTCGATTGGCGCTGTACGGATTAACCGGCTGCAACGGAACTTCTTCTACGGATTCACGCGCCAGCGCCAGAGCCTGCCAGTTGCGCTCCACCAGATCCTGACCTTTGCTACTGTAACTTTTGGCAATCGCACCCTGCAATTCTGCGAGGGCGCTATCGCCAGGCAGAATTTGCGTCAGATGGAAAAAAGCCATCTGCATGACGGTATTAATACGGGCCGCCAGGCCACATTCGCGGGCGATTTTCGCTGCGTTAATCACATAGAAGCGCGCTTTTTTCTGGTTTAACACGGCCTGAACTTCTTGCGGCAAGCGAGACCACACTTCATCTGCGCTGTACGGCGTGTTGAGCAGGAAAATGCCGCCAGGTTTTAAACGCTCAGCCATCTGATATTTATCGATAAACTGCAACTGGTGGCAGCCAACAAAATCAGCCTGGGAAATGAGATAAGCGGAACGAATCGGCTGTTCGCTGACGCGAAGGTGAGAAACCGTCAGGCCGCCCGCCTTTTTGGAGTCGTAAACAAAATAGCCCTGTGCGTACCACGGCGTGGAATTACCGATAATCTTGATATTGTTTTTGGTCGCGGAAACGCTGCCATCACTACCAAGGCCATAAAACAAGGCTTCCAGTTTCGCCGAGTTTGGCAGGGTGTTTTCCGGCAACGGCAGTGACAGATTGGTCACATCATCGTAAATACCAACCGTAAAGCGCGCTTTCGGTTTAGCCGCGTTGAGCTCGGCAAATATCGCCAGTACACAGTCCGGGCCAAATTCTTTGGATGAAAGACCATAGCGCCCACCAATGACACGGGGCAGAGTTTCGCGCTCGCCATTATTAAAGGCTTCTGCCAGTGCGGTCATTACATCCAGATAGAGCGGTTCTGCCTGGGCACCGGGTTCTTTGGTTCTGTCCAGTACCGCCACGCTGCGTACGGATCCCGGCAGAGCTTGCAGCAAGTGTTTGGCGGAGAAGGGACGGTACAGGCGAACTTTCAGCACGCCAACTTTTTCGCCACGGGTTAGCAATTCATCAACCACTTCTTCACAGGTGCCAATGGCAGAGCCCATCAGGATAATCACCCGTTCCGCTTGCGGATGCCCGTAATACTCAAACGGCTGATACTGACGACCTGTCGCGGCAGCGAAATCATTCATCGCCTGTTCAACATGGTCATAGACCGCGTTGTACCATGAGTTGGTGGCTTCGCGAGACTGGAAATAAGTGTCAGGATTGGCGGACGTACCGCGGATCACCGGATGTTCCGGGTTGAGCGCCCGGGCGCGATGAGCATCAATTTCGGCCTGCGGCATGAGATCAAGAATAGTGTCATCGGCCAGCGGGACAATTTTGTTGATTTCGTGGGACGTACGGAAACCATCAAAGAAATGAATAAATGGCACGCGGCTTTTCAGCGTCGCGATGTGCGAAATGAGAGCAAAGTCTTGCGCTTCCTGGACGTTTGCCGCACACAACATCGCGCAACCCGTCTGGCGCACCGCCATGACGTCGGAATGATCGCCAAAAATAGAGAGTGCATGTGTGGCAACGGTACGTGCCGCTACATGCAGGACAAACGGTGTGAGTTCGCCTGCCAGTTTGTACAGCGTCGGGATCATCAGCAGCAAACCCTGCGATGACGTAAACGATGTTGAAAGGGCACCCGTCTGCAAAGCGCCATGCACGGTAGCGATAGCACCCGCTTCCGACTGCATTTCAACCACGCGTGGTGTGTCTCCCCAAACGTTCTTCAAGCCGTTTCCGGCCCAGGCATCAGCCTGTTCTGCCATCGTGGAACTAGGGGTAATAGGGTAGATGGCGATAACTTCACTGGTGCGAAACGCCACCGAAGCAACCGCGCCATTACCGTCAATAGTAATCATATGACACCCTTACATTGCGCAAATGAGGGGCGCACGAAATTGCTGCGCGCCCAGTAGTAATCCTTCAATTTTAGCAAATGGCTTTCTTCTGCATTTTCGCTTTTGTGTCCCCCACATCAGAGTAATGAATGTTTTGATCAAACAGAGGGCAAAAAAATAGCCATAAAAAAGTAAAAATGCGGGGCAACGCGCAGGACAGCTCTCGACGCCGCCCTCTGTGCTGCCTATTATTTATGGCGGTGTCGTTTGGCTTGAAGATTAGAGGAAGAAAAGATGCGAGCAGCGTTTTGGGTAGGGTGTGCCGCTTTATTGTTGTCGGCGTGTAGTAGTGAGCCTGTTCAGCAGGCGACTGCGGCGCACGTAGCGCCAGGTTTAAAAGCGTCGATGTCCAGTAGTGGAGAAGCAAATTGTGCAATGATCGGCGGTTCGCTTTCTGTTGCCCGTCAACTGGATGGTACGGCGATTGGGATGTGTGCATTACCCAACGGCAAACGCTGTAGCGAACAGTCACTTGCCGCCGGGAGCTGTGGCAGCTATTAATTCATTAAATCCGCCAGCTTATAAGTTAATGTCTGTTTCGCGGTCGCCAGCGTTAACTGGTTCGCGGTCAGATCCACTTGTGCACCTTCTTTCAGCATTTCGCTAATGGTGTTATCGAGTTCATTAAGCTGCGGGTTAGCGCACATCATACGGGTCATTGCCAGCCCTTTGGCTGTCAGTTCACCATTAGACAGTTTGCCTTCACCGCTAAAGCGGTTACACATGCTGCCGGAAATCATCATTTTTTCACCAAAGCTGATTTCTGGCGGATTTTTATCGCCGGTCACGGGCTTACCGTTTACGCTTTCCAGCACAAAGCGATGATGCTGTAGCTGTTCTGGCGTAACAGCAATTTTGTCGTTACTTACACATCCCGCCATCAGCAGGCTTAGCGCAACAAACGCGGCTACTTTCTTCATTGTGGTTCTCAATTACAGTTTCTGACTCAGGACTATTTTAAGAATAGAGAATGAAAGGTCATTGGGGATTATCTGAATCAGCTCCCCTGGATTGCAGGGGAGCGGCAAGATTAAACCAGTTCGTTCGGGCAGGTTTCACCTTTTTCCAGATTGCTTAAGTTTTGCAGCGTAGTCTGAGAAATACTGGTCAGAGCTTCTGCTGTCAGGAATGCCTGGTGCCCGGTAAACAGCACGTTGTGGCAGGCGGACAGGCGACGGAATACGTCATCCTGGATCACGTCGTTGGATTTATCTTCAAAGAACAGATCGCGTTCGTTCTCATACACGTCCATACCCAACGAACCAATTTTCTGATTTTTCAGCGCTTCAATTGCTGCCTGAGAATCAATCAATGCACCGCGACTGGTATTGACGATCATCACGCCATTTTTCATCTGATCGAAGGCGGCTTCGTTCAACAGATGGTAGTTTTCCGGTGTCAGCGGGCAGTGCAGAGAGATAACGTCTGATTCAGAGAACAGGGTTGGCAGATCGACATACTCCACACCGAGTTCCAGCGCCGCTGCACTTGGATACGGATCGAACGCCAGCAGACGCATACCAAAACCTTTCAGAATGCGCAGCATCGCCACACCGATTTTACCGGTACCGATAACGCCTGCCGTTTTGCCATACATAGTAAAGCCGGTCAGACCTTCCAGAGAGAAGTTAGCGTCACGGGTACGCTGATACGCGCGGTGAATACGGCGGTTCAGCGTCATCATCATACCGATGGCGTGTTCAGCAACGGCCTCTGGATCATAGGCTGGAACACGGACTACTTTCAGCCCCAGTTCTTTTGCCGCGTCAAGGTCGACGTTATTGAAACCGGCACAGCGCAGGGCGATATATTTAACGCCGTGCTTTTTCAGCTCTTCCAGCACCGGGCGGCTGCCGTCATCGTTTACGAAAATACATACCGCTTCGCAGCCATTGGCAGTTTTAGCGGTTTTTTCCGTCAGCAGAAAGTCAAAAAATTCCAGCTCAAAGCCAAAGGACTCGTTCACCTGTTGCAGGTACTTCTTGTCGTACTGTTTTGTGCTATAAACGGCGAGTTTCATAAGACTTTCTCCAGTGATGTTGAATCACATTTAAGCTACTAAAAATATTTTACAAAATTTCAAATATAATTGAAAGCTTTGGCGATATTGAAAAATTCATCAACAACTATGCTTAGTGTAGGCGCAACCTTCAACTGAACGGTTAAACATGCCACAATACCCGTATTGAATGCTTAATTTTTCGCTAAATCAGGATATTAACTACCCATGCTGGGTAAATATAAAGCCGTTCTCGCGCTGTTATTACTGATTATTCTTGTGCCGTTGACGCTGCTGATGACGCTCGGGCTGTGGGTTCCCACGCTGGCGGGCATCTGGCTACCGCTCGGGACACGTATTGCATTAGATGAAAGCCCACGCATTACGCGTAAAGGTTTAATCATTCCCGATCTCCGTTATCTGGTGGGAGATTGTCAGCTTGCGCATATCACCAACGCCAGTCTTTCACATCCCAGCCGCTGGTTATTGAACGTCGGCACGGTAGAACTTGATTCTGCTTGTCTGGCGAAATTGCCGCAGACGGAGCAATCGCCAGCCGCTCCAAAAACCCTCGCGCAGTGGCAGTCCATGCTGCCTAACACCTGGATCAATATCGATAAACTGATTTTTTCTCCCTGGCAGGAATGGCAGGGAAAACTCTCTCTCGCATTAACCTCTGATATCCAGCAACTGCGTTATCAGGGCGAAAAAGTTAAATTTCAAGGCCAGCTGAAAGGGCAACACCTTACAGTCAGCGAACTGGATGTCGTCGCGTTTGAAAATCAGCCGCCGGTTAAACTGGTGGGGGAATTTACTATGCCGCTCGTGCCGGATGGACTTCCTGTAAGTGGTCATGCTACTGCGACGTTAAACTTGCCGCAGGAACCGTCACTGGTAGATGCCGAGCTGGACTGGCAGGAAAATAGCGGGCAATTGATTGTGCTGGCACGGGATAACGGCGATCCGTTGCTCGATTTGCCGTGGCAAATTACTCGTCAACAATTGACCGTAAGCGATGGTCGCTGGAGCTGGCCGTATGCAGGTTTTCCTTTGAGTGGCCGACTGGGTGTCAAAGTCGACAACTGGCAGGCAGGGCTTGAGAACGCTCTGGTCAGCGGACGACTGAGTGTGCTGACCCAGGGGCAAGCGGGTAAGGGCAACGCGGTGCTTAATTTTGGCCCAGGAAAATTAAGCATGGATAACAGCCAGTTGCCTCTGCAGCTGACCGGTGAAGCGAAACAGGCGGACCTCATTTTATATGCCCGTTTACCTGCGCAGGTAAGTGGAAGTCTGTCTGACCCAACGCTGACCTTTGAGCCAGGCGCGTTACTTCGTTCAAAGGGAAGAGTCATCGATTCGCTGGACATCGATGAAATCCGCTGGCCTTTAGCGGGTGTAAAAGTCACCCAACGTGGTGTTGACGGACGTTTGCAGGCCATTTTGCAGGCGCATGAAAATGAACTGGGCGATTTCGTGCTGCATATGGATGGGCTGGCGAATGATTTTCTCCCTGACGCGGGCCGCTGGCAGTGGCGCTACTGGGGAAAAGGCAGTTTTACACCGATGAATGCCACCTGGGATGTCGCAGGAAAAGGTGAATGGCATGACAGCACGATTACGCTGACCGACCTCTCCACCGGTTTCGACCAGTTACAATACGGTACGATGACGGTAGAAAAGCCGCGACTAATTCTCGACAAGCCCGTCGTCTGGGTACGTGACGCACAGCATCCCTCCTTCAGCGGCGCGCTGTCACTGGACGCCGGGCAAACGCTGTTCACTGGCGGCAGTGTGTTACCGCCATCAACCTTAAAATTTAGTGTCGATGGGCGCGATCCGACGTATTTCCTCTTTAAAGGCGATTTACATGCTGGTGAGATTGGCCCGGTTCGGGTAAATGGTCGCTGGGACGGTATTCGTCTGCGCGGTAACGCCTGGTGGCCTAAACAATCACTGACTGTATTCCAGCCGCTGGTGCCACCCGACTGGAAGATGAACTTACGCGATGGTGAACTGTATGCTCAGGTTGCATTTTCTGCTGCGCCTGAACAAGGATTCCGCGCGGGAGGGCACGGCGTGTTGAAAGGCGGTAGTGCCTGGATGCCAGATAATCAGGTTAACGGTGTCGATTTTGTCCTGCCTTTCCGTTTTGCCGATGGAGCCTGGCATCTGGGGACTCGCGGCCCAGTTACGTTGCGAATTGCCGAAGTGATTAATCTGGTGACAGCGAAAAATATTACGGCTGATTTGCAAGGGCGTTATCCGTGGACTGAAGAAGAACCATTGCTGTTGACTGATGTTAGCGTCGATGTGTTAGGCGGTAACGTGCTGATGAAACAATTACGTATGCCGCAACATGACCCGGCGCTGTTGCGGCTGAATAATCTCTCATCCAGCGAACTGGTTAGCGCCGTCAATCCGAAACAATTCGCCATGTCCGGGGCATTTAGTGGTGCATTGCCGTTATGGCTAAACAACGAAAAATGGATAGTGAAAGATGGTTGGCTGGCAAATAGCGGGCCAATGACCTTGCGGCTGGATAAAGACACCGCAGATGCGGTGGTGAAAGACAATATGACTGCGGGTTCAGCAATTAACTGGTTGCGCTATATGGAAATTAGCCGTTCATCGACAAATATTAATTTAGATAATCTCGGTTTATTAACCATGCAGGCCAACATTACAGGTACCAGTCGCGTTGATGGTAAAAGCGGTACGGTAAACCTTAATTACCATCATGAAGAGAATATTTTTACGCTGTGGCGCAGTTTACGCTTTGGCGATAATCTCCAGGCATGGTTGGAGCAGAACGCACGTCTGCCGGGAAATGACTGTCCGCAAGGAAAAGAGTGTGAGGAAAAACAATGAAAATTTTACTGGCTGCGTTGACGTCATCTTTTATGCTGGTTGGCTGTACGCCTCGCATTGAAGTCGCTGCACCTAAGGAACCGATCACTATCAATATGAACGTTAAAATTGAGCATGAGATCATCATCAAGGCAGACAAAGATGTCGAAGAGCTGCTTGAAACTCGTAGCGATCTTTTCTGAGGCGATGATGAAGAAAACATTACTTCTTTGTGCGTTTCTTGTTGGGCTGGTAAGCAGCAATGTAATGGCATTGACTCTGGATGAAGCCAGAACTCAGGGGCGGGTAGGTGAAACATTTTATGGTTATCTGGTTGCGCTGAAAACGGATGCTGAAACAGAGAAATTAGTAACCGACATTAATGCCGAACGTAAAGCGAGTTACCAACAACTGGCAAAGCAAAATAATGTGTCGGTAGATGATATCGCGAAACTCGCCGGCCAAAAGCTCGTAGCTCGGGCCAAACCGGGGGAATATGTACAAGGGATAAACGGTAAATGGGTGCGAAAATTTTAATAGCAAAACCGCACTATCGGGATAACGCTACAGGAGAAAGCGATTGATCTATTTTCCTGAAACAAGGTGAATATTCAAAAACTCCTGTCAAATTGCCTTTCGCCCTGAAAAATGCGTAGTCAAATATCTGTTTTAACTAATTGGCGTTGCAGTACACACAACGCCAATTAGTTAGCGAAATTTACGTCGATACTCGCCAGGCGTCATCCCAAAGCGTTGCTTAAATACCGTTGAAAAATGACTCTGGTCAGAAAATCCCCAATGAAAGCCGATGCCTGCCAGTTTTTCATCATCTGCGGCATGGCGAATCGCATCTACACAAAAATCGAGACGACGGTTACGAATATATTGCGCGACTACCAAACCTTTATCGGCAAACATTCGGTACAAACTACGTACTGACATACCTGTCTCTCCGGCTATCCACTCCGGGCGTAATATCTCTTCGCGAATATTATCGTCTATCAACGTAACCACTTTTTGAAACTGACGTTCACGACGAGGTTGAACAGATTCCCGCTGATGAAGTACCGGGCGCAGCAGACACACCATCGCCTGTAGCGCAGCTTCACTTTCTGTTTCAGAAAGTGCCGGATTATTCATGCTCTCCTGTAACAGGCGATGACTGAGTTGCACCATGGGTAAGTCAGCGTCCAGTCTTTCTGCGCAGACAGGTTTTTGATGGGGAAAATATTGTTCCAGCAGAGTGCGTGGCAAAAGTAATGAAATCTGTTTAGAAGACTCCTGCCAGTAAAGCGAACAGGGGCGTGAGGCATCGAGTAACGTAATATCGCCAGCGCCAATCTGCACCTGACGCTCATCCTGCTCCATTATTGCCTGACCACTAAGCTGAAAAACGGTGTAAAACCAGGCATCGTCGCTGCCTTTTACTTCCTGCCAGGTGCGGGATAAATTCACCCCGCTGGTTGTCACGGTACTCAGCTTTAGTCCTTTGGCAAAATGCGTATCCAGTACACCCGTGTAACGCTCAGTCAGCAGGTGTCCGGTAAAATTTCCGCATACCTGATTGATTTGGGAAAGCCATTGCTGAAACTCATTATCCACTGCGGGGTTCATGGCACGTTTTCGCTCTGTGAAATGTATTTTTATTGTTGCATTTGTGTTGCAGTAAACGAAGCTAATGAGCCTGACTATAGGAAATAAGTCTTCTCAGGCATAGAGACATAAGCGGTTATTGTCACGATTTGCGGAGCTTGTCACAGCTGACAAAGCGAATGTCACAGCGAAAAAAGTGACTTTTCTTGTCGCTGCGTACACTGAAATCACACTGGGTAAATAATAAGGAAAAGTGATGACAGAGCCGCATGTAGCAGTATTAAGCCAGGTCCAACAGTTTCTCGATCGTCAACACGGTCTTTATATTGATGGTCGTCCAGGCCCCGCACAAAGTGAAAAACGATTGGCGATCTTTGATCCGGCCACCGGGCAAGAAATTGCGTCTACTGCTGATGCCAACGAAGCGGATGTAGATAACGCAGTCATGTCTGCCTGGCGGGCCTTTGTCTCGCGTCGCTGGGCCGGGCGATTACCCGCAGAGCGTGAACGTATTCTGCTACGTTTTGCTGATCTGGTGGAGGAGCACAGTGAGGAGCTGGCGCAACTGGAAACCCTGGAGCAAGGCAAGTCAATTGCCATTTCCCGTGCTTTTGAAGTGGGCTGTACGCTGAACTGGATGCGTTATACCGCCGGGTTAACGACCAAAATCGCGGGTAAAACGCTGGACTTGTCGATTCCCTTACCCCAGGGGGCGCGTTATCAGGCCTGGACGCGTAAAGAGCCGGTTGGCGTAGTGGCGGGAATTGTGCCATGGAACTTTCCGTTGATGATTGGTATGTGGAAGGTGATGCCAGCACTGGCAGCAGGCTGTTCAATCGTGATTAAGCCTTCGGAAACCACGCCACTGACGATGTTGCGCGTGGCGGAACTGGCCAGCGAGGCTGGTATCCCTGATGGCGTTTTTAATGTGGTCACCGGGTCAGGTGCTGTATGCGGCGCGGCCCTGACGTCACATCCTCATGTTGCGAAAATCAGTTTTACCGGTTCAACCGCGACGGGAAAAGGTATTGCCAGAACTGCTGCTGATCACTTAACGCGTGTAACGCTGGAACTGGGCGGTAAAAACCCTGCAATTGTATTAAAAGATGCTGATCCGCAATGGGTTATTGAAGGCTTGATGACCGGAAGCTTCCTGAATCAAGGGCAAGTATGCGCCGCCAGTTCGCGAATTTATATTGAAGCGCCGTTGTTTGACACGCTGGTTAGTGGATTTGAGCAGGCGGTAAAATCGTTGCAAGTGGGACCGGGGATGTCACCTGTTGCACAGATTAACCCTTTGGTTTCTCGTGCGCACTGCGACAAAGTGTGTTCATTCCTCGACGATGCGCAGGCACAGCAAGCAGAGCTGATTCGCGGGTCGAATGGACCAGCCGGAGAGGGGTATTATGTTGCGCCAACGCTGGTGGTAAATCCCGATGCTAAATTGCGCTTAACTCGTGAAGAGGTGTTTGGTCCGGTGGTAAACCTGGTGCGAGTAGCGGATGGAGAAGAGGCGTTACAACTGGCAAACGACACGGAATATGGCTTAACTGCCAGTGTCTGGACGCAAAATCTCTCCCAGGCTCTGGAATATAGCGATCGCTTACAGGCAGGGACGGTGTGGGTAAACAGCCATACCTTAATTGACGCTAACTTACCGTTTGGTGGGATGAAGCAGTCAGGAACGGGCCGTGATTTTGGCCCCGACTGGCTGGACGGTTGGTGTGAAACTAAGTCGGTGTGTGTACGGTATTAATCTGGTTCGCTCATAAGTAAAAAAACGGCACCTGGTGCCGTTTTTTTGTCTGAAACAATCACTTATCTTTCTTCAGCGCCCCTAGCGTTGGCGTTTCGTCAAAGAAGTTCCATGGTTTAAGCAGAGTATGTACCCATTCGGTCGGCATAATCGGCCACTCTTCGGCGCGGGCCACATGTGTGGTGCCGGTGGTCATCCAGACAACGGCGTCGGTGTTGTCCAGCGACTCGTTATCTTTACTGTATTGTCCAAGACCGGTGTCATGAGTAGAACGGTTCGGATATTTGCCTTCCGGGAAACGCTCGCCAGGATGATAACGCGTTACCCAGAGCTGCTTGTCCATAAAGCTTAAACGATGATAGATCCACTCGTCCGGCGCGAACTGGGCACCTTTTGCTACCGGGTGAGTACCACCTGCATAAGGAATAATTTGATAGGAAACCGGATTGCCCATGCGATTCTCTTTGTTCGGGTTACTCAACAAACGAATCGTGCCCGGATCAAATTTCTGTGCGGCATCCTGTTCATTGCCGATGTTGTACTGATTAACTTGCATGGTACTGGTGCGTGGGCCACCGGTAGTATTCGGTTTTACCACCGGGTCCATCGCCACCAGGCTGTTATTTTCGCCATCTACATCCAGATCGAGGCGGAAATTATAAATATGTTGGTGCGTAGTACCCACGATATTGTGATCGATAAGCGTGCCGTAGCGCGTGTCATCTTTCGCCGTCTCATCGTGCATGGTTTTCGCTTTAACACCTTTCACCGCTTCGATGCCCGTAGCACCGGCATCAATGCCAATAGTGCCGTTTTCATGGAAGATCCAGTCAAAAATGTAGTCATAGTTACCCACTGTACTGATCCAGCGCACCACCAACTCCCGGCGTTCGGTACTGACGTTGGGCTGGCCCATTTCCTGATGCTTATACTCAGGCCCGGCATAACGTTCAAATACCGCGATAGCACGAGGGATCTCCATCGGTACGCCAGTGTAGTCGGCGATGGTTTCATTCAGGAGCACTGCGTTAGAGGGTGCATCTTTGCCACGTGCAATTGGCGAGGTTAGCGTGCCCATACCGTAGTCACCAGAGTCCAGATACGCTTTAAAGTACCAGCCAATATCAGGATCACCGTAAGGCACAATCATGCCGCCGAGAGAACCTTCGTACATGACTTTGCGTTTGGTGCCATTGTCGTTATAAGTCACGGTGGAGATCATCGGCCCGACGCGAGAGTTCATGCTGAGGTGAAAATCCCAGTTACGCCAGTGAATCATATCGCCAGTAATGGTGTAATTTTTACCTTCAGGCTCGATGATTTGCATAGGTTTAACTGCCGGAGCAACGCGGTCACGGCCATCAAATGGACGTGCGGTCATTGGCACCGGAACTACCGGACCTTCTTCAATCTTAACGATTTTTTTCTGTTCTAAATCAACGACCGCCACCAGGTTTTCGATGGGATGTGCCCAGTAGTTGCCATCACCGACATCAAGATAGCTGATGACTTTGAGCAACCGGGCATCTTGTTTCAGGCCATCTTTACCATCGAAATAACCTACGGTCAGCGGCGTGGTAATCACTTTCTTCGCATCAGTAATACCGCGCTTCTTCACGGCAGCGGTAAATTCTTCACTGTTGTTAATAATGTTCTGCACACTGGCGAAATCATCCAGCAACACCATTCCGTGGGCGTCTTTAATGGGTTGCCAGGAGAGCAATTTGTTGTTTTGCAGATCCACCACCGCTTCGATGATATGTTTGCCGTCGAGCATAATGACGTCGGCTTTGCGTGGCTGCTCAACCGGTTTGTTTTCCAGCGCAAACGCCCAGACAGCTTCTTTATCTGGCGGTAGCAGGGAGATCTCAGTAAAACGGGTATTGGGTTTGAAGTCCGCGGAAGCTTTAACAATTTCAACGGCCTGTTTAATTTCGTCCGCAGTTAGCGCATTAAGTGGGTGAGGGCGCTTTTCTACCTGAAAGGTTTGATCCAGCCCGGACTGGAAAACATCGTTAATAAAGGTGTCAGAAACCCAGGCTTTATTGTCTTTCATCACTACCGGCACTTGCAGTGCCAGAGGCTGACCATTAACAATTGCTGTTTGCGCACCAGGCTTCACTTTCACGTACGCGCCATCTTTAATCAGGGTAAAGAGCTGGGCGTAGTCGTCCCACTGCACATCGGCACCAAATTCTTTAAGCGTTTTATCCATTGGCACCATATGCGCTTCGCCCCCGTGGGCAAATACTGGTGCTTGCCAGGCGAAACTTAAGGCGACTGCCAACGCCAGGGTTGTTTTACGGGCAGAATACAGAGAGGGGCTTCCCATTATTAACCTCGTCAGATGTTGTGTTCTTGTTAGCAACCGCGCTCTGTGGGCGGTTTAGTCAGGTTCACATTATCAGTACTGATGTAAAGGGGATTGCCTGCACCTGCCAGGTTGTTTGGCAGGTGTGCCAGCTTTTCATACAGTGGGTGCCCTGAAAATACAGATACACATCATGCATAACGTGACAACGTCACAAAATTTGGTGAAATAAAAGGGCAACTATTCGCCGTTGCCCTTCATTCACCGATTAATCGACAAAATCACCGTGCTGCCTGGCCACCAGCGTCAGAATTGAATACAGCGCCACCGGGGTTTGATGCTGATTGAATACCTCTACCGCCCATTCCACCACACCTGTTGGTTTTTCTTCTGCGCTACGCTGTTTTTTCAGCGTCTTGCGCTTACAGGTGAGACGCACCTGGATGGTATCGCCTGGTTTTACTGGCTCGATAAAACGCAAGTTTTCCAGCCCGTAGTTAGCAATGACCGGACCAACTCCGGCATCGACAAACAGACCCGCAGCCGCAGAAAGCACAAAATACCCATGCACCACACGCTCACCGAAAATAGATTCGGCAGCAGCAATCTTATCCATATGCGCATAGAAATGATCGCCGCTGAGGCAAGCAAAGTTAACAATATCGGCCTCTGTCATTGTGCGGCGGGGAGTCAGCAGGCTGTCGCCTGGTTGCAGCTCCTCAAAATATTTGCGGAACGGATGAATACGATCTTCTTCGACTTTCGCACCACGCACCCACTGTTTACTGATAGCGGCAAGCATCGACGGACTACCCTGTACAGCGGTTCGCTGCATGTAATGTTTTACCGCTCGTAAACCACCTAATTCTTCACCGCCTCCTGCGCGACCAGGCCCACCATGTACCAGTTGTGGCAGTGGGGAGCCATGCCCGGTGGATTCTTTTGCCGACTCTTCATTGAGGATCTGAATTCGCCCATGCGTACGCGCCGCGTCGGCAATAAACTGACGCGCAATTTGCGGATCAGCCGTCACCAGCGTTCCCGCAAGACTACCGCCACCTGCACAAGCCAGTTGCAGAGCATGTTGCTGGTTTTGTGCAGGCATTAGCGTTGCGACAGGGCCAAAGGCTTCTGTTGCATGTACCGCCGGTGTTTCATCCGGCTGCGGACAGTACAATAAGGTTGGCGGGAAGAAGGCACCCGCAGCAGATAAATCCGCCTGACCACCGAGGCGAATCTCGCATCCTGCAGCCAGCAATGTGTTCACTTTTTCCTGCACATCGGCACGCTGTTCAGCATTTACCAGTGCGCCCATTTTCACGCCTTCCTGCGCAGGATCACCGACTACGACTTTCTGTAATCGCGCAACCAGAGCATCACTGACAGCATTAACCAATGCCTGCGGCACAATAATCCGCCGGATTGCCGTACATTTTTGCCCGGCTTTTGTGGTCATCTCACGCACAACTTCACGAATAAACAGCGCAAACTCCGGTTGATCCGGGGTGACATCTTCGCCCAGTACGCAGCAGTTCAGGGAATCAGCTTCCATAGTGAAGGGGATAGATTTGGCTACGATATTTGGCTGAACTCGCAGCATCTGTCCGGTCGCCGCTGACCCCGTGAAAGTCACCACATCCTGGCTGTCCAGATGATCCAAAAGGTCGCCCGCACTACCGCAGATCAGACTAATTGCGCCTTCGGGAACAAGACCACTATCGACAATTGATTTCACCATCGCCTGAGTCAGTTGGGCCGTCGCGGTAGCTGGTTTGATGATGGCTGGCATTCCGCCCAGCCACGTTGGTGCCAGCTTTTCCAGCATTCCCCAGCAGGGGAAGTTAAAGGCGTTAATATGCACTGCCACGCCTGACTTCGAGGTCAGTACATGGCGCGCGGCAAATCCACCTTCTTTCGATAAGGGGATCAATTCATCTTCCGGCCACAGCGTATCGTCAGGCAGCTCCCGGCTACCGAGGCTGGCGTAAGTAAATAACGTCCCAATACCGCCTTCAATATCAACCCAACTGTCTGCCCGCGTTGCGCCTGTTTGTGCAGAAAGAGCATAGAAACGCTCTTTTTCACTCAGCAGATGTTTAGCGACCGCTTTAAGCATCGCCGCACGTTCGATAAAGGTCATAGCGCGAAGGGCTGGGGCACCTTTTTCAATGGCAAACAGGCGGGCAGCCGCCATATCAAGACCTTCACTGGTCACTTCCCATAACGCCTCGCCGCTAATAGCGTGATGAATCAAACGGCTACGGCCCCGGCCAGACTGCCAGGTACCGGATAAGAAACTGGCTAACTGCTGCATCGCTACTCTCCAGATGTTTCACATTTCTGTTGCTAATAGTTAAATCACGAATCATAAAAAGCAAGGCGTATTTTAACGAAATGTTAACTGTGCGATCTGTATATCAACTACTAAAAACATTAATACACTGATAAATAATGAGTTATAAAAATAGGGTGCGAAATCCGTCACAGTTCAAACATACAAAATTTGTGATTTCAGTTAACCATTGTGTAACTTTCATAAAACAACGTGATTCGTGTTTTTAATTAATTCACGAAAACTGGAATCGTAAAGGTGATGACGTGACCCAAGAAGAACGCTTTGAGCAACGGATAGCCCAGGAAACGGCTATCGAGCCGCAGGACTGGATGCCCGATGCTTACCGAAAGACATTGATCCGCCAGATTGGCCAGCATGCGCACTCCGAGATTGTTGGTATGTTGCCTGAAGGTAACTGGATCACTCGCGCACCAACCTTGCGGCGTAAAGCCATTCTGTTAGCCAAAGTGCAGGATGAAGCAGGTCATGGCCTGTATCTCTATAGCGCCGCCGAAACACTGGGCTGCGCCAGAGAAGACATCTACCAAAAAATGCTCGACGGACGGATGAAATATTCCTCCATCTTTAATTATCCGACATTGAGTTGGGCTGATATCGGTGTTATCGGCTGGCTGGTGGATGGCGCAGCGATCGTCAATCAGGTGGCGTTATGCCGCACTTCTTATGGCCCGTATGCCAGAGCAATGGTGAAAATCTGCAAAGAAGAGAGTTTTCACCAGCGTCAGGGGTTTGAAGCCTGCATGGCACTGGCGCAGGGCAGCAAAGCTCAAAAGCAGATGTTGCAAGACGCCATTAACCGTTTCTGGTGGCCAGCCTTAATGATGTTCGGGCCAAACGATGATAACTCGCCAAACAGCGCCAGAAGTCTCGCCTGGAAAATCAAACGTTTCACCAACGACGAACTCCGCCAGCGTTTCGTGGATAACACCGTTCCACAGGTTGAAATGCTCGGTATGACCGTTCCTGACCCGGATCTGCATTTTGACACTGAAAGCGGTCACTACCGCTTTGGTGAGATCGACTGGCAGGAGTTTAACGAAGTAATTAACGGTCGCGGAATTTGTAATCAGGAGAGGCTCGACGCCAAACGTAAAGCCTGGGAAGAAGGTACCTGGGTACGGGAAGCAGCGCTGGCCCATGCACAAAAACAACATGCCCGTAAGGTCGCATAAGGAGATTCAAAATGAGTAATGTTTACTGGCCGTTATACGAAGTTTTCGTGCGTGGCAAACAGGGCTTATCACACCGCCATGTTGGCAGTTTACATGCTGCCGATGAGCGGATGGCACTGGAAAATGCCCGTGATGCTTACACCCGTCGTAGCGAAGGATGTTCAATTTGGGTGGTGAAGGCGAGTGAAATTGTTGCCTCGCAACCGGAAGAACGCGGTGAATTTTTTGATCCGGCTGAAAGCAAGGTCTATCGCCATCCAACGTTTTACACCATCCCTGATGGCATTGAGCACATGTGAGGTCGGAAATGAATCAGTTAACGGCTTACACCTTGCGCCTGGGCGATAACTGTCTGGTGCTCTCCCAGCGGTTGGGGGAATGGTGCGGTCACGCACCGGAACTGGAAATCGATCTCGCACTGGCAAACATTGGCCTCGATTTATTAGGTCAGGCACGCAACTTCTTATCGTATGCCGCTGAATTAGCGGGAGAAGGCGATGAAGATACCCTGGCCTTCACCCGAGACGAGCGCCAGTTCAGCAACTTATTGTTGGTTGAACAACCAAACGGCAATTTTGCCGACACCATTGCACGCCAGTATTTCATCGATGCATGGCATGTGGCGCTCTTTACCCGTCTGATGGAAAGCCGTGATCCGCAACTGGCGGCGATTTCTGCCAAAGCAATTAAAGAAGCGCGTTATCACCTGCGTTTTAGTCGTGGCTGGCTGGAGCGACTGGGCAATGGTACTGACGTATCAGGGCAAAAGATGCAGCAGGCCATCGACAAGTTGTGGCGTTTTACCGCCGAACTGTTCGATGCCGACGAGATTGATATTGCACTGAGTGAAGAGGGTATTGCGGTTGACCCACGCACTTTACGCGCAGCGTGGGAAGCCGAAGTTTTTGCCGGGATCAACGAAGCCACATTGAACGTACCGCAAGAGCAGGCGTATCGCACTGGCGGTAAAAAAGGACTGCATACCGAACACCTTGGACCCATGCTGGCAGAAATGCAGTATCTCCAGCGTGTCTTGCCCGGTCAGCAATGGTAACAGAGGAGATGGGTATGCAACGTCTGGCCACCATTGCACCGCCACAGGTTCATGAGATATGGGCGCTACTCAGCCAGATCCCGGACCCGGAGATCCCGGTGCTGACCATTACCGATTTAGGCATGGTGCGTAATGTGACACAGATGGGAGAAGGATGGGTGATCGGCTTTACGCCGACATATTCCGGTTGTCCGGCAACGGAACATTTGATTGGCGCGATACGTGAGGCAATGACAACCCACGGGTTTACCCCCGTTCAGGTTGTGCTGCAACTCGACCCGGCATGGACCACCGACTGGATGACCCCCGATGCCCGTGAGCGTCTGCGACAGTATGGCATCAGCCCGCCCGCCGGACACAGTTGCCATGCCCATTTGCCGCCAGAAGTACGTTGCCCGCGCTGCGCCAGCGTCCATACCACACGTATCAGTGAATTTGGTTCCACGGCCTGCAAAGCATTGTATCGCTGCGATAGTTGCCGCGAACCTTTCGATTATTTCAAATGTATTTGAGGATGCCATGACAACGTTTCATTCCTTAACGGTGGCAAAAGTGGAGCCGGAAACCCGTGATGCGATGACCATTACCTTTGCGGTGCCCCAGCCTTTGCAGGAGGCGTATCGCTTTCGCCCTGGTCAACATTTGACCTTAAAAGCCAGCTTTGATGGTGAAGAATTACGCCGTTGTTACTCCATTTGCCGCAGCTACCTGCCTGGCGAAATTAGTGTGGCGGTGAAAGCCATTGAAGGCGGACGTTTCTCCCGCTATGCCCGCGAACACATCCGCCAGGGTATGACGCTGGAGGTCATGGTGCCGCAGGGGCATTTCGGCTATCAGCCGCAGGCCGAACGTCAGGGCCGCTATCTGGCAATTGCAGCAGGATCAGGTATTACGCCAATGCTGGCGATTATCGCCACCACTTTACAAACCGAGTCTGAAAGTCAGTTCACCCTGATCTACGGTAACCGTACCAGCCAGAGCATGATGTTTCGCCAGGCACTGGCAGACCTGAAAGACAAATATCCTCAGCGTTTACAGTTGTTGTGCATTTTCAGTCAGGAAACTCTCGACAGCGATCTGCTTCACGGGCGTATTGACGGTGAAAAATTACAGTCACTTGGGGCCTCGCTCATTAATTTTCGTCTTTATGATGAAGCGTTTATTTGTGGTCCGGCGGCGATGATGGATGACGCGGAAACCGCCTTAAAAGCACTGGGAATGCCAGAAAAAGCGATTCATCTGGAGCGGTTTAATACGCCTGGCACGCGCGTCAAACGTAGCGTTAACGTGCAAAGTGACGGACAAAAAGTAACTGTACGTCAGGATGGGCGGGATCGGGAAATCGTGCTTAATGCCGACGATGAAAGCATTCTCGATGCGGCATTGCGCCAGGGGGCGGATCTGCCCTATGCCTGCAAAGGCGGCGTCTGTGCGACCTGCAAATGCAAAGTGCTGCGTGGCAAAGTGGCGATGGAAACCAATTACAGTCTGGAACCGGATGAACTGGCCGCAGGCTATGTGTTGAGTTGCCAGGCACTGCCGCTGACCAGCGATGTGGTGGTTGACTTTGACGCGAAGGGGATGGCATGAGCGAACTGATCGTCAGCCGTCAGCAACGAGTATTGTTGCTGACCCTTAACCGTCCCGCCGCACGTAATGCGCTGAATAATGCCCTGCTGACGCAACTGGTAAATGAGCTGGAAGCTGCGGCTATCGATACCAGCATTTCGGTCTGTGTGATTACCGGTAATGCACGCTTTTTTGCCGCCGGGGCCGATCTCAACGAAATGGCAGAAAAAGATCTCGCGGCCACCTTAAACGATACACGTCCGCAGCTATGGGCGCGATTGCAGGCCTTTAACAAACCACTCATCGCAGCCGTCAATGGTTACGCGCTTGGTGCAGGTTGCGAACTGGCATTGTTGTGCGATGTGGTGGTTGCCGGAGAGAACGCGCGTTTTGGGTTGCCGGAAATCACTCTCAGCATCATGCCAGGCGCAGGCGGAACGCAACGTTTAATCCGTAGTGTTGGCAAATCGTTAGCCAGCAAAATGGTGCTGAGCGGAGAAAGTATCACCGCCCAGCAAGCGCAGCAGGCCGGGCTGGTTAGCGACGTCTTCCCCAGCGATTTAACCCTCGAATACGCCTTACAGCTGGCATCGAAAATGGCACGTCACTCGCCGCTGGCCTTACAAGCGGCAAAGCAAGCGCTGCGCCAGTCGCAGGAAGTGGCTTTGCAAGCCGGACTTGCCCAGGAGCGGCAGTTATTCACCTTGCTGGCGGCAACAGAAGATCGTCATGAAGGCATCTCCGCTTTCTTACAAAAACGCACGCCCGACTTTAAAGGACGCTAATGATGGAATTCATCCTCAGTCATGTAGAAAAGGGCGTGATGACACTAACGCTCAACCGCCCGGAACGCCTGAACAGTTTTAATGATGAGATGCACGCACAACTGGCAGAGTGCCTGAAACAGGTCGAGCGCGACGACACTATCCGTTGCCTGTTACTTACAGGTGCCGGGCGCGGATTTTGTGCTGGTCAGGATCTTAACGATCGTAACGTTGATCCCACAGGCCCCGCACCGGATTTAGGGATGTCAGTTGAACGTTTCTATAACCCACTGGTACGTCGCCTGGCAAAACTGCCAAAACCGGTGATCTGTGCAGTCAATGGCGTGGCGGCAGGGGCTGGCGCAACACTGGCACTGGGATGCGACATCGTTATTGCTGCCCGTTCAGCAAAATTCGTCATGGCGTTTAGTAAGTTAGGTTTAGTACCCGATTGCGGTGGAACCTGGTTACTGCCACGCGTTGCTGGGCGAGCGCGCGCCATGGGGCTGGCACTGCTGGGGAATCAACTGAGTGCTGAACAGGCGCACGAATGGGGGATGATCTGGCAGGTTGTTGATGATGAAACGCTGGCAGATACCGCGCAACAGCTGGCGCGGCATCTGGCGACACAACCGACATTTGGTCTTGGACTTATCAAGCAAGCGATAAATAGCGCTGAAACCAATACGCTTGATACGCAACTGGATCTGGAACGCGACTATCAGCGACTTGCCGGACGGAGCGCAGATTATCGTGAAGGTGTCAGTGCGTTCCTGGCTAAACGCTCACCGCAGTTCACGGGGAAATAGCATGATGATAAATGTGCAAACTGTGGCAGTGATTGGGAGCGGCACCATGGGGGCAGGCATTGCTGAAGTTGCTGCCAGTCATGGACACCAGGTTTTACTGTATGACATTTCTGCTGAAGCGCTGACCCGCGCAATCGACGGGATACACGCGCGGCTAAATTCACGCGTGACGCGGGGAAAACTGACTGCTGAAACCTGTGAACGCACATTGAAACGCCTGATCCCGGTGACCGATATTCACGCGCTGGCAGCTGCGAATCTGGTTATTGAAGCGGCGTCTGAACGTCTGGAAGTCAAAAAAGCGCTCTTTGCACAGCTGGCGGAAGTTTGCCCGCCACAAACGCTATTGACCACTAACACTTCGTCAATCTCTATAACCGCGATTGCTGCGGAGGTAAAAAATCCTGAACGTGTTGCGGGGCTGCATTTTTTTAACCCGGCACCGGTGATGAAGTTGGTGGAGGTGGTCAGTGGGCTGGCAACGGCAGCGGAAGTTGTTGAGCAGTTGTGTGAACTGACATTGAGTTGGGGTAAGCAGCCTGTGCGCTGTCATTCGACTCCTGGATTTATCGTTAACCGTGTTGCGCGTCCTTATTATTCCGAGGCCTGGCGGGCACTGGAAGAGCAGGTTGCTACACCAGAAGTGATTGACGCTGCACTTCGCGATGGCGCTGGTTTCCCGATGGGGCCGCTGGAATTAACCGATCTGATTGGTCAGGACGTCAATTTTGCTGTCACCTGTTCGGTGTTTAACGCTTTCTGGCAGGAGCGTCGTTTTTTACCTTCGCTGGTGCAACAGGAACTGGTGATTGGTGGACGGTTGGGCAAGAAAAGTGGGCTGGGCGTGTACGACTGGCGCGCGGAACGTGAGGCAGTTGTTGGCCTGGAAGCGGTAAGCGACAGTTTTAGCCCAATGAAAGTAGAAAAGAAAAGTGACGGTGTCACAGAAATTGACGATGTTTTATTGATTGAGACACAAGGCGAGACGGCACAGGCGCTGGCAATACGACTGGCACGCCCGGTGGTAGTGGTCGACAAAATGGCGGGCAAGGTGGTGACCATTGCTGCGGCAGCGGTGAACCCGGACTCAGCGACCCGCAAGGCCATTTATTACCTGCAACAGCAGTGCAAAACAGTGCTGCAAATTGCAGATTACCCAGGAATGCTGATTTGGCGAACGGTAGCAATGATCATCAATGAAGCCCTTGATGCGCTGCAAAAAGGCGTGGCCTCTGAACAGGATATCGATACCGCCATGCGTCTTGGGGTGAATTATCCATATGGCCCGCTTGCCTGGGGAGCGCAACTTGGCTGGCAGCGAATATTAAGGCTCCTGGAAAATCTACAACATCACTATGGCGAAGAACGCTATCGCCCATGTTCATTGCTGCGCCAACGGGCGCTTCTGGAGAGCGGTTATGAGTCATAAGGCCTGGCAAAATGCCCATGCAATGTATGAGAACGATGCCTGCGCCAAAGCGCTTGGCATCGACATTATCTCAATGGATGAAGGCTTTGCTGTAGTGACCATGACCGTCACTGCACAAATGCTTAATGGTCATCAAAGTTGCCACGGCGGGCAGCTATTTTCACTGGCTGATACTGCCTTTGCCTACGCCTGCAATAGCCAGGGGCTGGCAGCCGTCGCTTCTGCCTGCACGATTGATTTTTTGCGTCCAGGCTTTGCCGGAGACACCTTAACTGCTACTGCGCAGGTACGTCATCAGGGCAAGCAAACCGGTGTTTACGACATCGAAATTGTTAACCAACAACAAAAAACGGTTGCGCTGTTTCGCGGTAAATCTCACCGCATCGGCGGCACCATTACAGGAGAAGCCTGATGCGTGAAGCCTTTATTTGTGACGGAATTCGTACGCCAATTGGTCGCTACGGCGGGGCATTATCAGGTGTTCGGGCTGATGATCTGGCTGCTATCCCTTTGCGGGAACTGCTGGTGCGAAACCCGCGTCTCGATGCGGAATGTATCGATGATGTGATCCTCGGCTGTGCTAATCAGGCGGGAGAAGATAACCGTAACGTAGCCCGGATGGCGACTTTACTGGCGGGGCTGCCGCAGAGTGTTTCCGGCACAACCATTAACCGCTTGTGTGGTTCCGGGCTGGATGCACTGGGGTTTGCCGCACGGGCGATTAAAGCGGGCGATGGCGACTTGCTGATCGCCGGTGGCGTGGAATCAATGTCACGAGCGCCGTTTGTTATGGGCAAGGCAGCCAGTGCATTTTCTCGTCAGGCTGAGATGTTCGATACCACTATTGGCTGGCGATTTGTGAACCCGCTCATGGCTCAACAATTTGGAACTGACAGCATGCCGGAAACGGCAGAAAATGTAGCTGAACTGTTAAAAATCTCACGAGAAGATCAAGATAGTTTTGCACTACGCAGTCAGCAACGTACGGCAAAAGCGCAATCCTCAGGCATTCTGGCTGAGGAGATTGTTCCGGTTGTGTTGAAAAACAAGAAAGGTGTTGTAACAGAAATACAACATGATGAGCATCTGCGCCCGGAAACGACACTGGAACAGTTACGTGGGCTGAAAGCACCGTTTCGTGCCAATGGGGTGATCACCGCAGGCAATGCCTCCGGGGTGAATGACGGAGCCGCTGCGTTGATTATTGCCAGTGAACAGATGGCAGCAGCGCAAGGACTGACACCGCGAGCGCGTATCGTAGCCATGGCAACCGCCGGGGTGGAACCGCGCCTGATGGGGCTTGGTCCGGTGCCTGCAACTCGCCGGGTGCTGGAACGCGCGGGGCTGAGTATTCACGATATGGACGTGATTGAACTGAACGAAGCATTCGCGGCCCAGGCGTTGGGTGTACTACGCGAATTGGGGCTGCCTGATGATGCCCCACATGTTAACCCCAACGGAGGCGCTATCGCCTTAGGCCATCCGTTGGGAATGAGTGGTGCCCGCCTGGCACTGGCTGCCAGCCATGAGCTGCATCGGCGTAACGGTCGTTACGCATTGTGCACCATGTGCATCGGTGTCGGTCAGGGCATCGCCATGATTCTGGAGCGTGTTTGAGCATATCAACCTGCGAGTACCCTACAATGATAACCAATACAAAGCTTGACCCGATTGAAACCGCGTCTGTTGATGAGTTACAGGCGTTGCAAACACAGCGTCTGAAATGGACGCTCAAACACGCGTATGAAAATGTCCCGATGTATCGGCGCAAATTCGACGCAGCAGGCGTACATCCTGATGATTTCAGGGAACTTTCAGACCTGCGTAAATTTCCCTGTACCACCAAACAGGATCTGCGCGACAACTATCCTTTCGACACCTTTGCCGTGCCGATGGAACAAGTGGTGCGCATTCATGCTTCTTCGGGAACCACAGGTAAACCGACAGTTGTCGGCTATACGCAAAACGATATTGATAACTGGGCCAATATTGTAGCGCGTTCGTTGCGTGCGGCGGGTGGCACGCCCAAAGACAAAATTCATGTCGCCTATGGTTACGGGCTGTTTACTGGTGGGCTGGGTGCGCACTATGGTGCCGAACGTCTGGGCGCTACGGTGATCCCGATGTCTGGCGGGCAGACAGAAAAACAAGCGCAACTGATCCGCGATTTTCAACCAGATATGATCATGGTTACGCCATCTTATTGCCTTAACCTGATTGAAGAGCTGGAGCGGCAGTTGGGCGGTGATGCCAGCGGTTGCTCGCTGCGGGTTGGCGTGTTTGGTGCTGAGCCGTGGACACAGGCCATGCGTAAAGAGATTGAACGGCGTCTGGGGATCACCGCACTGGATATTTATGGCCTGTCAGAAGTGATGGGGCCGGGGGTGGCGATGGAGTGTCTGGAAACTACCGACGGCCCAACTATTTGGGAAGATCATTTCTATCCTGAAATTGTTAATCCTCATGACGGCACACCGCTTGCCGATGGCGAACATGGCGAACTGTTATTCACCACGCTGACCAAAGAAGCATTGCCGGTCATTCGTTACCGCACGCGTGATTTAACCCGACTGTTACCAGGAACGGCGCGGACTATGCGCCGTATGGATCGCATCAGCGGACGTAGCGATGACATGTTGATCATTCGCGGTGTAAATGTCTTCCCGTCACAACTGGAAGAAGAGATTGTCAAATTTGAACATTTATCGCCGCATTACCAACTGGAGGTGAACCGCCGGGGGCATCTTGATTCACTTTCTGTGAAAGTGGAGTTGAAAGAAAGTAGCCTGACATTGACGCATGAGCAGCGTTGCCAGGTGTGCCACCAGCTACGCCATCGGATTAAGTCGATGGTGGGGATTTCTACCGATGTGATGATCGTTAACTGTGGCAGTATCCCGCGTTCAGAAGGCAAGGCGTGTCGGGTGTTTGATCTGCGCAATATTGTTGGTGCCTGACGTGTCGTATGGCCCTGGTGGGGTAAAGCGCCAGGGCCAGAAGTCGATACGACCTGTGCTATGATTCATAAATCACAACAATAACAACAGACTGAATCGAATGAGTAAACTTGATACTTTTATCCAACATGCTGTAAACGCTGTTCCGATCAGTGGCACATCTTTGATCTCCTCTCTGTATGGTGATTCGCTTTCCCATCGTGGTGGTGAAATCTGGCTGGGTAGTCTGGCGGCTTTGCTGGAAGGGCTGGGATTTGGTGAGCGTTTCGTGCGCACCGCTTTGTTTCGTCTTAATAAAGAAGGCTGGCTGGATGTTTCCCGCATCGGGCGACGCAGTTTCTATAGCCTCAGTGATAAAGGCTTGCGCCTGACGCGACGGGCAGAAAGTAAAATTTATCGCGCAGAGCAACCTGCATGGGATGGTAAATGGCTCCTGTTGCTCTCGGAAGGTTTAGATAAAGCGACGCTGGCTGATGTCAAAAAGCAGTTGATCTGGCAAGGTTTTGGCGCACTGGCACCCAGCCTGATGGCATCGCCGTCGCAAAAACTGGCGGATGTACAGACACTTTTGCATGAAGCGGGTGTGGCGGATAACGTGATTTGTTTTGAAGCGCAAATACCACTGGCGCTTTCTCGTGCAGCACTGCGTGCCAGAGTGGAAGAGTGCTGGCATTTAACTGAACAAAATGCCATGTACGAAACCTTTATTCAGTCATTCCGCCCGCTGGTGCCGCTGTTAAAAGAGACGGCAGACGAGTTAACCCCGGAGCGTGCATTTCATATTCAGCTTTTACTGATCCATTTTTATCGCCGTGTCGTCCTTAAAGACCCATTGTTGCCGGAGGAGTTGCTTCCGGCTCACTGGGCAGGGCATACGGCGCGTCAGCTGTGTATCAACATTTATCAGCGCGTAGCGCCTGCTGCTTTAGCGTTCGTTAGTGAAAAAGGTGAAACCTCGGTCGGTGAACTGCCTGCGCCGGGAAGCCTGTATTTTCAACGTTTTGGCGGCTTGAATATTGAACAGGAGGCGTTATGCCAATTTATCAGATAGACGGTCTGACTCCAGTTGTGCCAGAAGAGAGTTTTGTCCATCCGACAGCGGTATTGATCGGCGATGTTATTCTCGGCAAGGGCGTTTACGTTGGGCCAAATGCCAGTCTGCGTGGCGATTTTGGTCGTATCGTGGTGAAAGATGGCGCGAACATTCAGGATAATTGCGTTATGCACGGTTTTCCCGAGCAGGATACTGTCGTTGAAGAAGATGGACATATTGGTCATAGCGCTATCCTTCACGGCTGCATTATCCGCCGCAATGCATTAGTGGGAATGAACGCGGTAGTGATGGACGGTGCGGTGATTGGCGAGAACAGCATTGTTGGCGCATCCGCATTTGTGAAAGCCAAAGCAGAAATGCCTGCCAATTACCTGATTGTCGGCAGCCCGGCGAAAGCGATTCGTGAACTCAGTGAGCAGGAGCGGGCATGGAAAAAGCAGGGTACGCATGAGTATCAGGTGCTGGTGACTCGTTGTAAGCAGACGTTGCATCAAGTTGAGCCATTGCGGGAAGTTGAACCGAACAGGCAGCGCCTGGTATTTGATGAGAATCTGCGACCGAAACAGTAACGTCCAGATACTGAACATTCTAATTTTTAGCATGTGATACCTAAACCGCAACGCTGATACAGGTTGCGGTTTTTTATTGCCGGATGCGGTACTTGACGCGTTTTGTTTTGTGTTTTTCAGGACAATAGAGCAACTCATCCAGTGATCTTGTTTACACCTTCGCATTATTTATCTCTTTTCGTTTCTATACTGATTTTTCTTAATCCGTTTTATTACAGGGCAGGGTGCGATGAGCAGCAATACATTTACTCTCGGTACTAAATCCGTTAACCGTCTTGGTTATGGCGCGATGCAACTGGCAGGTCCTGGGGTTTTTGGTCCCCCAAGAGATCGCCACGTCGCTATAACCGTGCTGCGTGAGGCGCTGGCATTGGGCGTCAATCACATTGATACCAGCGATTTTTATGGTCCGCACGTCACCAATCAGATTATCCGCGAAGCGCTTTATCCTTACTCTGACGACCTGACAATTGTCACTAAAATTGGTGCGCGGCGTGGAGAGGACGCTTCCTGGTTGCCCGCCTTTTCTCCGGCAGAGCTGCAAAAAGCGGTACACGATAATCTACGTAATCTCGGCCTGGACGTACTGGATGTGGTTAACCTGCGCGTGATGATGGGGGATGGTCATGGCCCAGCGGAAGGATCGATTGAAGCCAGCCTGACCGTGCTGGCAGAGATGCAACAACAAGGCCTGGTAAAACATATTGGCCTGAGCAACGTCACACCGACGCAGGTTGCAGAGGCGCGTAAGATTACCGAAATTGTCTGTGTGCAAAACGAATACAACATTGCTCATCGTGCTGATGACGCAATGATTGATGCTTTGACCCGCGAAGGTATTGCCTATGTGCCGTTCTTCCCGCTCGGGGGCTTTACGCCGCTGCAATCCGCCACGCTTTCTGATGTTGCAGCGAGCCTGGGTGCAACACCCATGCAGGTGGCGCTGGCGTGGCTGTTACAACGTTCACCGAATATTTTGCTGATCCCAGGGACGTCTTCTGTTGCGCATTTACGGGAGAATATGGCTGCTGAAAAATTGCATCTTTCTGAGGATGTGTTGTCTACGTTGGATGGTATTTCGCGAGAATAACGAATATACAAAAGGGAAAGATGCATTTCCCTTTTGTTTCTTTTTTAATGGCATGGAGTGCATATGTTTAAGCCCAGGATTTGCAGCTGGATAGGTTTACTTCTCCTGTTTATGCTGAGTACTTCCAGTACAGGCGGAACTTCGATGTGTTGCAAATGCAGTTGATATTGAACCATTTTTTTCTGCGGCTACCGCTGAAGATAAACAACAAGTTGAACAAGCTATCAACAGTAGCGTGAATCTTGTCCCCTTCGGTTTATCTGCATCGGACTGGAAAGTGCATCGTGGCGATTTAGTGGTAGAAGGTAATATAGAGAGTAATCAAAAATTGATTGTTCTTGGCAATTTGACAGTCAAAGGTAATATTTCCACTTTCTCTCTTTCTAATCCATGGGTTATTCTCGGTAACGTGACGGCAACGAATATAGTTACGGATTCACCACTGTTAATTACCGGTTCGATAAATGCAAGTGGACTGGTATTTATCGACTCATATTACGATAATCCGTCTACGATTAAGGGGAGTATTAATGCGCGTGGGATATTTATCAATGACATAATTGCACCTGTTGTTGCGTCTTCGACAAATAGTGAATTCATGGTCCGTGCGAGTGACAAAAATGACACTGAAAATGTCAAAAAAGCGCTGATGATAATAAATCCTGATGCATATTATTGGGGTCTAATTAATGATGAAGATGCTCTGAAAGAAATTTTTAAGCGAAGCAATATTCGCATGGCAGGGAATGTCTGTAATCAGATAAAAAAAGAAGCGCTGTTTCGCCCTAAGCCTTCTCCTGAGTTAGTGCAGGAATTGCAAATGCTGGATGAAGGCAACGTTGCTGCATTTGAAGGACGAGATATTGCGACATTTGATCTTGCCATAATGCGAACTCTCCCAAGGCTTAAAGGAATTTCAGCTAACCTACGCAAACAACTTATT
>OJJY01000053.1_pt1 | contig 61096 bp, 50 predicted proteins | sample 1596421 | NCBI WGS metagenome assembly OJJY01 (sample SAMEA4350151, study PRJEB24818) | metagenome | biome: human; feature: gut; material: faeces | place: Denmark | collected 2013-09 | reverse complement strand
CGCTCGCGCGTACCTCCAGTACGCCTCGCTTCACTCAGCTTTGCCGGAACGAAAAATCTGCTATGCTCGATGCCATGTTTTAGAATCGAATTAGTATGAAACGCGCGGCACTGCTTATCCGTCAGTCCATCGGGGCGCGACATCAGCACCAAATCATGCCCACGAACGCCCTTGTGGTACGCCGGATGCACATGCGGATACGGGTTCGCCGTGAAGCCGCAGCGCTCGTAGAAGCCCTTGCGGCGGATGGCGATTTCGTCCACGGGCGGGTCTATTTCCAGAATCACCGGGCGGTCGCAGGGCAGCATCGACAGCGCGCGCGAACCGTACCGCTGCCCGCGCAGGGTAGGGAGAATGCAGAAATGCTCGATGTAGCGGAAATCCGGCGTTTCCCAGTAGAGCATGTCGCCGACGAAAGCGCTGCCGTCCAGAATCGCCGTGAAGTGATAGTCAGGATGGGTCAGAATGGCGGTCTGCGAGGGCGTTTCACGCTGCTCATGCGCGGGAAAGCTGATCCCGTAGAGCGCCATCGCGTCGGCATACAGCGGGTGACTGGGGGATGTAATCCGTTCAAACGTCATGTGAAAGCTCCTTTAGGGAAGATTTCGGCGGGCAGGCGCAAATCCGTGCGGGGGATTTTGTCCCACGAGAACAGCGGAATCAGCGCATCCAGCGTCGTCGGGCGCATTTCCGGTTGAATCCCCGCGCTCCACGCGAGGAAGCCGAGAATCTCCTCCGGCGAAAAGCGCTTCGAGAGCGCGGACAGATCCAAATCGCGGTCGCGCTTCGCCAGCCGCCGCCCCTGCGCGTCCATCAGCAGGGGAATATGCGCGTAAGCAGGCTGCGGATAGCCCAAGAGATGCTGCAAGTAAATCTGCCGCGGCGTTGCGCTGAGGATGTCTCGTCCGCGCACGACCTCCGTCACGCCGGACAGCGCGTCGTCCACCACCACCGCCAACTGATACCCGAACAGCCCGTCCGACCGCTGCAAGAGAAAATCCCCGCAGTCGCGCGCGAGATTCTCCGCCTGCGCCCCGAAAACGCGGTCGGTGAAGGTGGTTGTCTCATCCGGCACACGCAGACGCATGGCAGGCGCACGGGTCTTGGCGCGTTCGGCAGCTTCCTCTGGGGTCAAATGCGCGCAGGTGCCGGGGTAGATGAACTGCGTGTCGCCCAGATTCGGCGCGACGGTCGCGTGCAGCTGCGCGCGGGTGCAGAAGCACGGGTACACATGCCCTTCGCGGCGCAGGCGGTTCAGTACATCCTGATAAACGCCGCTCCGCTCCGACTGGTACAGCGGCGGCGCATCCCAGCGAAAGCCGAGGCAGCACAGATCATCAATCGCCTGCTGTGCCAGCGCGCGCGGGCAGCGGGGAATATCCACATCCTCAATGCGCAGGAGAAACTGCCCGCCCTGACTGCGCGCGGACAGGTACGCCAGCATCGCGCAGAGCAGATTGCCCAGATGCAGCCGTCCGCTGGGAGTCGGCGCGAAACGTCCTATCATCGGGGGATTACTCCTTCTTTGCCTTGAACAGGTATTCATCCACCTTCTGGCGGATTTCGGGGGCGATTTCCCGCTTGAGGGGGAAGGAAGCCGCGTTTGCCAGCCGATCAAGCAGCACAAAGCCCTGCTGCAAGGTGATATCCAGCGCGTGCTCATCGAGATACCCGCTCTTCAGGCTGTCATGCCGATTATGCATGTAGTCCGCGCCGTTTGCGCCGAAGCGGGCGAGATTGATGGCGGGTACGCCGTTATCCGCGAAGGGGATGCAGTCGCTGGAATAGGTGTCCTGCTTGGCGCGGACACCGTAGCCTGCTTCGCGCAGAACGCCCGCGACGTAGTGCAGGGCATCATCCGTGGCAAGGGTGACGAGGTGGTTCGAGCCGAGGGTCGGCGCGGCGACGTCGAAATTGAGCATGGCGACGCAGTCCTTGAGTTCGTCCGCGTGCGCCTTGACATACGCCTTCGAGCCAAGCAGCCCCTGTTCTTCTGAGCCGAACCAGCAGAAGCGCAGTGTCCGGCGCGGCGGATGGACGGCGAAATACCGCAGCAGTTCCAGCACGATGACGCTGCCGGACAGGTTGTCATGCACACCGGAAGAGAAATACACGCTGTCGTAATGCCCGCCGAGGGTGATGACTTCCTCCGCCTTGTCCGTGCCGGGAATGGTCGCGCAGACGTTCTGGCTTGTGCCGTCATAGCATTCGCCGGTCAGCTCGATATGCACCGTCTTTGCGCCGCGGCGGACGATTTCAGCGGCGGAGGCGGCGCGCATGTTCAGCACGGGAACCGCGCCGAATGGCTCCGTCAGTGTTTCGCGCAGTTTGCAGCGGTTCAGGTCACTTTCGCTCTCGCGGTCAATCGTGCGCCCGGTGAAGGTTAGAATTGCCGCGGCTTCTGCCTTGCGCAGCTTTTCGTAGGTCGCGCGGTTCAGATAGCCGTTCACGAGGACGATTTTGCCCTTCGCCTGTTCCAGCAGCACTTCGTCGGCATTCTCGACATACAGGAACTCCGTGTCCAGACCACCTTCGGGGGTGGAGGCAGCGCGCTCGTAGCCCGTGACCTCGTACTCCTTGACGTAGGGCGACGTGACCCGCAGCAGCGCGTGAGACACGCGCCCGCACGGAACGGTAAACTCCTCCAGCTGGGCGGAAACGCCGAGCGACGCGCATTCGTTCAGCAGCGCTTCGGCGACAGTTCGCTCCTCCTTGGAACAGCTGACACGCTCATAGCCGTAAGTGCGCAGGAAGGAAAAGGCGCGGTGGGCAGATACGTTCATGAGAAAAGCCTCCTCTTGTGATTGTTTATCCTTAGTATACTGCATTTTTTGCCGCGCCGCAAGGCAAGAGAACGCGCTTTTTCATAGAACCTTCACATAGCGAACCTTTTGCGGACACAGAAGGGCAGTATCATCATTTCTGCAAGCAAAACGAACGGAGGTGAGCGCTGATGGCGGGCGTTCAGTGTTCCTTTGAACGGGTGGAAAAGAAATTCGTCCTCACCCATGCGCAGGCGGAGGCACTGATGCGGGATTTGACCGCAGGGTATATGGCGGTTGACCAGTATGGGCAGCATACCATCCGCAATCTGTATTATGATACCGATGATTATGCGCTGATCCGCAGGTCGATTCAGAGGCCGAAGTACAAGGTGAAATTCCGGCTTCGCGCCTATGGTACGCCGATGGAGGATTCGCTGATTTTCGCGGAACTGAAGAAGACGTACAGCAGCGTGGTCTACAAGCGGCGCATTGCGGTCAGCCCGGACGACATGCGGCGCTTCCTGCGCGGCGAAACGCTGGACGGCGAAAATCCGCAGATTCAGCGCGAACTGCATCGGTACTTGTCGGAGCATCCGATTCGCCCGAAAGTATTTCTGACCTATGAACGCGTGGCGCTGTACGGGCTGGATGACCCGGCACTGCGGGTGACGCTGGATACGCACCTGCGCTACCGCACAACGCGCCTTGACTGCTTCACGGATGACGCGGGAGAACTGATTTGCCCCGACGACCCCGTGATTCTGGAAGTCAAGCTCGCAAACGCCGCCCCGCTGTGGCTGGCGCGGCTGTTGAGCCGACACAAAATCTACATGTCGTCGTTCTCCAAGTACGGCGCATGCTATTTGAACCATCTTGCGCGCCGAAAGCCGGATATTCGCCCGATGGCGCACAAACGGAACAACGAAGGAGAAATTGAACATGCGTCTTGATTCGCTGCTGACCTCGATTCTGCCCACGCCACTAACTGTTTCTGCGCTGCTGCTGTGTCTGGCGTCGGCGCTGGTGCTGGGCATCCTGACTGCGCTGGTGTTCACGCGCGGCTGCAGGCACACCGCGTCCTTCGCGCTGACGCTGGCGCTCCTGCCGATGTCGGTCGCGCTGGTGATTATGATGGTCAACGGCAGCATTGGCACGGGGCTGGCGGTCGCCGGGACGTTCGCGCTCGTGCGCTTCCGCTCCGTGCCCGGTACGGCGCGTGAAATCGCGGCGATTTTCACCGCTGTCGCGATGGGCCTTGCAATGGGCATGGGAATGCTCAGCGTGGCGGTGGTTTTCTTCCTGCTGTCCGCTGCCGCCGTGCTGGTGCTGACGAAATTGCACTTCGGCGCAATGCCGGAGAACGCGAAAGTCCTGCGCATTACCGTGCCGGAAGATGTGGACTACGAAACCGCACTGCCCGACGTTTTTCGCGCGCACCATGTGACGGCGACGCTGGAAAAGGTACGCACCGAAAGCATGGGCACGCTGTTTGAACTGACCTATCAGGTGAATCTGCCGAGCGCAGTTCCCTCGAAAGCGCTGCTGGACGACCTTCGAGAGCGCAACGGCAACCTCCCGATTCTCTTCACGAATCCGGGGGATAAGGACAGCCTGTAATTCCACATTAGGCAACTCAAATAAAAGCTATCAATAACCAAATGGCAATTTAGAGAATGTAAACCTGTAACAAGGAGGTTCATCATCATGAAAAAGTGGCTAATCAGTATGATGGCAGTCGCGACCCTGATGCTTGCAGGGTCAGCCCTCGCCGATGGGAACATTACCCTCTCCCCTGATGGCAGCACATCCACCGACGCATCTGTCCGCATCGACGGTCAGACCGTCACCATCACCCAAGCGGGCACATACCAAATCGCCGGGACACTTGGCGACGGCGCGCTCATTGTCGAAAGCACCGAGAACGCGAAAATTACCCTTGTGCTGGGCGGCGTGAGCATCAAGAACACTACTGGCGCGGCGATTCAAATTGCCACCGCCGACGACGTGACCATTGAGCTGGAAGAAGGCACGACGAACGTCCTGCAATCCGGCGAAGAAGTGGACATTGCCACTGCGACGGAGGGCGAAGAAGCATCCGGCGGCGCGCTGCAAAGCAAGGCTGACCTGAAAATCAAGGGCAAGGGCAGTCTAACCGTGCTGGGCTACCTTAACAACGGCATCCACTGCACGAAAGACCTGAAAATCAAGAACGGCAATATCAGCGTGACTGCACTGGGGCACGGCATCAAGGGCAAGAATAGCGTGACCGTCTCCGGCGGCACGGTGACGGTCACATCCGGCAAGGACGGCATCACCAGCGACGAGACGGAGAATGAGGAAAAGGGCTTCGTGACCATTGAGGACGGCGAAATCATCATCACCAGCGCGGGCGACGGCGTGTCGGCGGAAACGACGTTGACAGTGACGGGTGGCGTGATTTCCATCATCAGCGGCGGCGGAAGCGCAAACGCACAGCAGAAAACCGACAACATGCGCGACTGGTGGGACTTCGACAATTCCGCCAGTGACGATAACAGCGCGAGCTGCAAGGGGTTGAAAGCAGGCAAAGCGCTGGTGATTTCCGGTGGGTCGATTACGATTGACGCGCAGGACGACGCCCTGCATACCGACGGCGACATGACGATTTCCGGCGGCGAATGCATCCTCAGCACGGGCGACGATGGTGCTCATGCGGCGCTTTCCCTGACCGTGCTGGACGGCAAAATCACCGTGCTGACCTCCTATGAGGGCTTGGAAGCGAATCAGATTACGCTGGCAGGCGGTGAACTGGATATAACCGCGTCGGACGACGGCATCAATGCCAACGGCGGCTCGGACGGCTTCAGCGGTGGATTTGGCGGAGGCTTCGGCGGCGGACGCGGCGGCATGGGCGGCAGCTTCGGCGGACGGCGCAATGACACGAACAATCAGAGTGGCGATATGACCCCGCCGGATAACAATAACATGACGCCCCCGGATAACAGCAATATGCAGAACCCGCCGGACGGCAATGCGCCCAGCGGCAATCCGCCGACCATGCCAGGGCAGGACGCGGCAGACAGCACGACCACGGATGACACGACCGACAAGCAGCCGGTGCTGCTGATTACGGGCGGCAAAATCACGGTGAATGCGGATGGAGACGGGCTGGATTCCAACGGCAACCTGCGCGTGGAGGGTGGCGATATTACTGTCAACGGCCCGTCCAATGGCGGCAACGGCGCGCTGGACATTGGCACGGAAAACGGCGGAGCAGGCGTCATCGCCGGCGGTACGCTGATCGCGCTGGGCACGAGCAGTATGGCGGAGAACTTTGGCAGCACGTCCACGCAGTGCGCGTTCCTTGTGACGATGAACAGCTTCGGCGCGGGCGAGACGATTACCATCACGGACAGCCAAGGCAACGTGCTGTACACGGGCGTGACGGTGAAGAGCGCGAACAGTGTGGTGTTCTCCAGCGCGGATTTGGTGGTAGGCGAAACGTACACGGTGACAATTGGCTCAACCAGCGCGACGGTGACGCAGAGCAGCACGGTTGTGGGGAACTCGAATGGGTTTGGGGGCGGCTTTGGGCGGCACTGATGTCGTTCCCGTATCAACACGCGGGCATAGCATGAAAATGCGCTCAACTGAATCGCGCGAACGGGTCAAGGGAGGAACTCCCTTGCAGGGTCAAGGGGCAGCGCCCCGTGGGTTCCCCCAATCAACACGCGGAAGCAGTATGCAGTCGTCACCAACTGCATCGCGCGAAAGGGTCAAGGGAGGAACTCCCTTGCGGGGTCAAGGGGCAGCGCCCCTTGGGTCTCCCCAAAAAATGAAGAGGGTCGAGAGAATTGCTTCTCTCGACCCGTTTTTGCGGGATTAGTTTGCGTTGGCTTCGTCGATGTACGCCTGCCAAGTGCCGCGCATGGATTCCGCCTTTTCAGCGGGGGTGGTCGCCTGCGCGTACACGTCCCAGATGTACTGGCTGCCGAGGTCGTAGCCGGTCACCATGTCGGAATACCAGACGAACTGATGCTCCGGCTCACGCATCATGGTGATGGTCTCGTCCACGGCGCGCTCGTCGCGGTACTTCTGATAGTAGCCGTTCTTCCAGTCGTCGCTGTCGGTGTAGCCGGGGGTGGGGTTGGTGAAGAGGTTGTAAGCGAAAGCAATCTTCCACGCGCGATCCGCGTCGTAGCAAGCCGGGATGACCATGATGTTGTCAGAAGGCGCGTAGAGGTAGGTCTCGGCGCGCGGCCCCTTGGGGAAGAACACGAAGCCGTAGTCGTCTTCCATGTTTGCCAGAGAACCCGCGAAGTAGTCTTCATGCACCTGCAGGGCGACTTCGCCGTTGATGAACGCGCTCTCGAAGTGGTTCCATTCCGCACCTTCGGGCGCCTTCATTTCGTACTTGGACACCATGTCCATGACCCAGTTCATGGCTTCGAGGAAAGCATCGGTTTCCGCCGCGTTGTAGTACTTTCCGTTTTCGTCCACCTGAACGAAGCCAGCGCCGTTGGAAACGAGGGCGGCGGGAATCAGGTGAGAGGAGAAGGACATCATGGCATAACGGTCAATCACGCCGTCGTTGTCGGTGTCGCGGGTCAGCTTTTCGCAGAGCGCTTCAAAGGCTTCCCACGTCCATTCGCCCTTTGCCTGAAGGTCGTAGATCTCTTCGGGGTCAACACCGGCATCGTTGAGCAGGCGCTTGTTGAAGAACACGCCCTTGCGGGGTTCAGCCTTTTCGGGGCGCATACCGTAGATGCCGCCGTCCTTGCTCAGCAGACCGGTAACCGTGCCGTTCCACTTCTCGTCGGAGAAGTCGAGGCAGTCCAGCGTGGACAGGTCATAGAACAGACCCGCCTTGAAGGGCGCGAGGTACGCGCCGGCGCGGAGAATCCAAACATAGTTCTCGTCGCCGCCCGTGGTCGCGAAGTTGGTGAAGTCGGAGGGAGAGTCGTTCCAAGTCGTAGCGTTGCGCTGCACAATCTTGAAGTTGTAGGTCTCTTCCAGCCAAGTGCGGTAGTCGTAGGTCGCTTCGCCCGCCGCCGTGGTGGGTTCGTCGTCGTGCCAGTCGGAAGACCACCAGTCGCAGACGGTGATTTCCATGCCGCCGAGGTCGATGACGTTGCCGTCCGCGTCGCGGTAGATGACGATGCCGTCATCCTCGTAGGGGTTTTCGACGTCTTCTGCAATTGCCAGCGGCAGGGCGCAGAGAATCATCACCAGAGAGAGAAACAGAGCAAGGTACCGTTTCATGAGATTGCCTCCTTTTATTTTATGACCAGCGGGTCATAGGATCGTGGGGGATTCGCCGTGGCTTTGGGTTTATCCGCTGCTGGATTTTCTTGCAGCAGGGGGAATCGCCTCTGCGGAGGCGACCAAAGGGCTTTCCGATCGCCCTTTGGAAACCTTCGGCGCCGCAGCGGGTTGGGTTCAGAGCGGCAGGCACAGCCCGCTGCTTGGAAACCGTGGATAGTGTGCCTAACCTGTGGATAAACACGCGGACACTGTATGAGAGTGTCACCAACTCAATCGCGAAAAGGGTGTCGAGAGGGTCGAAGACCCTTCGCGGGTGCAGGGCAGAGCCCTGCCGGAGTCCAGAGGCAGAGCCTCTGGCGCCTCCCCATTATCCCTTGATGCCGCTTGCGGCGATGGATTCGACGAAGGAACGCTGGGCGAAGAGGTAGAGGACGAGCAGGGGGGCGACGAGCATCAGCGTGGCGGTCGAAACCATCTGCTGCTGATAGCCCATCGACGCGCCGCCGGAAAGCCCCAGCTGAATGGAAACGTAGCTGTTCAGGCGGTCGGCGACGGTAGAGGCTTCAAGGCTCAGGAGCTTGATGTTCCCCAAGAACAGCTTGGAGTAGAACGTGTCCGTCCACTGCCAGACGAAGGAGAACAGAAAGCAGGAGACCAGAATCGGCACGGCGTCGGGCAGAATCACCCGCCAGAACGTCTTGAAGATGCTGCATCCGTCCACATACGCCGCTTCCTCCAGCGACTTCGGAATGCCGGTGAAGAATTGGCGAATCATGTAGATGTACAGCCCGTTCTTCAGTCCCATGCACGTTGCGGACATGAGCGCGTAGGGGATGGGGGAGCCGCGTAGATTCAGGCTGCTGCCCGTCGTCGCCTTGAAAATGCCAAAGATGTCGAAGAAGTTGAAGTGCAGGTAAAGCGAGGACGAAATCGTCTGCGGCGGAATGATGACGGTGATGATGACCGCCGCGAACCAGCACTTCTTGAACGGGAACTCGAAACGCGCAAAGCCGTAGCCCACGAGCGTGCAGGCGGCAATTTGCAGCACCGACACCGCGAGGGAGACGATCAGCGTGTTCAGGAACGTCGTGCCGTAATTCAGCAGGATTTTGCTGGCGGCGAGGGAGTAATTCGCCGTCGTCAGGTGACGCGGAATCGAGATGACCGTGGAGTCGTACAGGTCGCGCTCCGCCATGAACGAGACGCTCAGCTTGTCCAGCAGGGGCTGGATAATCATGAAGCAAAGCCCGAACAGCAGCAGGAAGCGAATCAGTTGATAGCCCTTGCGCCGCACCGTCTTGCGGAGCAGATATCCGCCGGACTTGCGGTTGCGCGCCCAGAAGCTGCCGCTGGGATGAGCATGGGTCACGGTCTGCTTACTCATCGCTGCTCACCACTCCTTTCAGCATCAGGGCACTTGCGCCGATGAGGACAATCGTGATGGCGAAATACACCCAAGCCATCGCGGAGGAGAAGCCGTAGTTGTATTTCAGCGTCATTTCTTCATTGATTTTCTTCATGACTTCGCTGTCTGTCTTCATGAAGAAGTCGATGATGGTGTAGATGATGTTGACAATCAGCAGGGGGGAGACCATCGGGAAGGTAATCGTCCAGAAGGCTTCCCACTTCGAGCAGCCCTCGACATCCGCCGCTTCGTACAGGCTGCGCGGAACGTTCTGCAGACCGGAGAGGAAAACGACAATCTGGATGCCGCTTGCCATCACAATGTCGTATACTTCGTCAATCAGGGAAAAGACGATGTCCAGCGCGTCGCTGCCGATGCCCGTGAGCTTGAGAATCTTCATCAGCGACTCGGACAGCGTGAACGGGGAGGACTCCGCCATCATCTGCTGCATTCCCGCCATCAGGGTGTTGTCCGTCTCCAAGCCGATGAGAACGCCGCTGGAGAGGATAACGGGCAGGAAGAAGATGGCGCGGACGAACGCGCGCCCTTTGAATTCCTGATTCAGTACGATGGCAATGACGAAGGACACGACGAGAATCGCAATGGTGTGCGTGACCATCACGCCGATTTCTTCGCTGAGCAGCTTGTTGAACTCCGGGTCAATGGTGAAGGCGCGGATGTAGTTGTCCAGCCCGATGAAGGTCGTCTGGAAGCCCTGCCCGGCGGTCACGTCCACGCGGCATAGGCTCATCCAGAAGGAATCCACCAGCGGCAGCAGCATGAAACACAGGAAGCCGATGATGAAGGGCAGAATGAACAGATAGCCGGATACTGCTCGGCGCGCACGAATGGAAATGCGTTTGCCGCTCATTTGCTCACCTCCTGTTGCGCTGCATAGCTGCGGGCGGGAACGGTGATGCCATCCACCGCCGCGTCGGTATAGCCGAAGTTGACGTAGACGCGTGTGCCGTTTGCGTAAGTCGTGATGGTGACGTTCCCGACGCGTTCATGGCCTGTCATTTCCTGATTGAAGATGCCCGAAAGCGTCTGACGGTACTGCGCGACCTGTGCGGTGATGTCATCCAGCACGAGCGACGCGTCCGCGCCGTAGAACTCGGAGTAGGTGGAATCCTGCAAAACGCGCCCGCTCTGGGCGGTCAGCGTGTATTGCAGACCCGCGCCCACTTCCGCGCTGCGCAGGAGGACTTCCTCCGCGTCATCCGCCAGATTCAGTGATGCGCCCGTGTAGGATACGCGGCTGTGCAGCGCCAGCGGGTAGAAGGGGACGTACTCGTCGATGATGGAATACTGTCCGCCGTCGAAGTCCATGTCGGTGATGAGCGTCGCCTGAACCGCGGCGTAGTCATTGCCCTGACGAATCATCACGTCGCGCCCGGATGCCTTGAGTTCAGCGAGCTTTTCCGCCTGCTGATGCAGCACGGCTTCGCGGGTCGTGTGGTTTTTGCTGTCGTAATCAGCGGAGAGCATGTACCCGATGTCGCGGAAGGAAACGCCTGCGCCGTAGGAAGCCGCCGCGTCCACCAAGGTGTTGACGCTGCGCATGGCGATGGCGGGCTTGACGAGGTAGTAGGTGTCGCGGTCGTCGTTCGCGCCGTACCAGATTGGGCTGTATTCGGGGATTTCCGCTTCTTCCCGCGTGGTGAAGCGGGCAGCGTCGCGGAAGGCGATGAAGCCTTCCAGCAGGCTACTGTCGCGCGCGAAAGCCGTCAAACCGTCCAGATAGAGCGGCACACCCGCAATCGCGGCATTCTGTGCGAAGGAGAACAGCTCCTCCTGCGTTCCCAGCTGCCGAATCAGGCGGACGGAGGACAGCAGCTGCTGATTCATGCCGCCGTTCATCCATCCGGCGTAGCGAATCGACATGTTCTGCGCCAGATTGCGGGTGACAAGCTCGCGCAGGAGGTCTTTCGCTTCCGCATAAGTCGTCATGGCAATCGGGACGCTGGTAGGCACGCCCGCCACCTGCTGCACCTTGTCAATCGCGCCAATCAGCTCGATGCTCAGCGGCGCGTCCGCATCCACCGTCTGCGCGGCGAAATCCGGGTACTTGCAGGTCAGGTAGTCGCGGTAGGACGCCGCCATGTCCATGTAGCCCGATTCGGGCAGAAAACGGTAGCGCTGGCGGATGAAGCCCGTCGGATGCGCAGTTTCAAACATGTAGACGGCGTTGTTCGTGCGCTCGGAAACGTCGTAGGCGTCGCCGTGGACGATGGTGTACGTTGCGTTGACGGTGTTGTAGGAGGTCAGGCGGCCGGCAATGTCCGCACCGATGCCCGCCCACGACGCGCCGTCCTCCAGAATGCAGATGAATGACCCGCTGTCGCCCGAAACGCCGAAAACCGGGAAGTTGATGCGCGTTTCGTTCGTCACCTGCGTGCGGATGGACGCCCAGTCCCAGCCGTAGAGGTTGGCGTAGTAGGCGCGCTGGGAAACGCGGCCGTTGTTGAAGCGGATAATCGCGCCGCTGCCGTCGGGGACGAACAGGAAGCCGTCATCCGCCGTACCGCCCGCGCCGAAAGCCGGAAGCAGCGTCAGGCTCGTCAGCGGGTAATCCACGTCGTAAGCAAGGTCATCCAGCGGTACTTCGACAACAAGGTCGCTGCCGTCCAAACGGAATACCATCGAGACGTTGAAAACGGCCTTGGCGATGGTGCTGCCCGCCTGCACGATGCGGCTGTTGTCGTATGCCAAATCCTCCGCCGTGTAGCCCACTTCGGCAAAGATGCTTTCGCAGCGCTGCTTCAGGTGATCCTTTGTGCCGTCGCGCAGCACCCAGACGTGCTCTTCCGCCAAATCGGGGTAGGCGGCGAGCAAAGCGGCCTTGTCGTCAGTCTTGCGGAGCTTGTCAATATTGTATTCACGGTAGTATTCCTTGATGTCCTTCTTCTGCTTGGAGGTCATTTTCTCCATGAACTGCTGCATTCGCGCGTCGCCAATGGCAGTCGGCATGAGGAAAGACCGCTGCACGCGTCCGACGGAGTAGTTCACGCGGACGCTGCCATCCTCCTGCATCAGCACTTCGTAGACCCCGTTTGAAATGCTGTGTTCCTGCGAGGTGAACTGGGTGGTCATGCCGGTGGAGGCGGCGTAGGTGAGGGCCAAGGTGGAGTTCAGCTTGTTCTTTTCCACCGGCAGGGCAATCGGGTCGCTGTCCGCGTTATCAGGCGAGGACAGCCAGACGTGCCCGGTGCGCTTGTCGGTGAGGGTGAAGTGGGTCGTCGCCGGGTCAAGCTCAAAGCGGAGAGCGTCATTCTCCATGACCATTGGCGTGTCGGGCTCTGAGTAGCCGTAAAGCGGCACGTCGTGCCCTTCCAGCTCGCCGGAGGTGTCAAAGAGCGGAAGAATGACGAATTTCGTCAGCGGATAAAGTGCCAGAAGAAGAATCAGAACCAGCACGACCCGCACAAGGATGCGTCGTTTCATGGATACTTTCTCCTTTCGTCAGTACAGACGGAACAGCACTTCTTTGTAGAGGGAGACGAAATAGCCGATGCCGTCGCCAACGAGCGAAAAGAACAGCAGCAGCAGGAAGATGATGACGACCATCGCCAGCAGCGTCATGATGGTGAACAGCAGCGTCTTGCCCAGCGAGTAGTCATGCGTCTGCATCATGCCGCAGATGATGAGAGCGCCGCTCCAGCCCAGCGACAGCCCCTCCAGAACGTAGTAGAACGCGCCTTCCTTGGCGGTAATGACGTTTGCGAGGAGAATCATCGCCGCTTGCAGGATGACGTAGGGCGTCAGCGCATAGCAGGTGGCGATGTAGACATCCTTGAACGTGCCTTTGCCCTCAAACAGCGTCGTCAGTCCCCAGTTGCCCGCCACGAAGAACAAAAGCGGCAGGAGGACGGCGAGACATTGCTGGATGATGTTCACGCTCGGCCAGTAGACGTTCATGAACAGGAAAGGCGTGAACTGCATGGACAGCAGGCGGACAAGCAGCACCAGAAACACGATGATGTTCGCCGCGCCGAGGCTGCCGCGCTTTTCGCGGCTCAAATCCCAGAAGCCATCGAAGGGGTGGAAGATAACGTAGAGCGAATAGCGCAGGGAGGACAGCAGACGCTGCCACTTCTGCTTGTCGGTTAGCTTTGCTGCGAGCGTCATGCGTTGTCCACCTCCCACTTTATCTTGCGGATGTGCCCGACGACCATCGGAACGACCAGCAGCACCGCGACGATGCCGAAAATCCACCCGATATTCTGCTCTACCCATTCGGAGCGGTAGTAGCGGAACGCCTCGGAGTAATTGCGGCTGTCGCGCGCCATGGCGAAATAGTCACAGGCTTCTTTGTATTGCTTCTGCTGCAAAAGCGCGCGCCCGATGCCGATGTAGGCAAGGTCATAGTTGCCGTTGCGCTTCATGACCTCGCGCCAAGTGTCGGCAGAAGCGGCGTATTCGCCCGCGTGGTACTGCTCGGTCGCCTTGTAGACCAGCTTGCCGTATTCTGTCGGGGTCAGCACGGTCACGCAGCAGTCCTGACTGTCCAGCACCAGCAGGTCATAGCCCTGATGCTCCAAAGCGACGGGATTCAGGAAGTATCCGTCCATGTTGCCTACGCCGCCGAACGCCCAGAGCAGGTTGCCTTGCTTGTCGTAGGTGAAGATGCGGTTGTGCGTCTTGTCCATGACGGAATAGATGTCGTTGTCCAGCACGGTCACATCCACGAACTTCGAGGGGCCGGAGTTGGTGATGTTCGTGTCGCCGCGCGCCCATTGCAGGTCGCCGATGACGTGGCTCGTGCCGTTTTCAATCAGGATGTTCGTGCCGATGGCATTCAGGCGGCGGACGGGTTTCGCCGCGCCGGAGGTCAGCTCGTTGGAATTGAAGGTCTGCGTGGTGACGAAGAAGAAGCCTTCCGAATCCAGCGCAATGTTGTTGTATTCCGTCGGAACGAAGGATGCCTGCTGCGCGCGCTGCTCCTTCGTGGAGAGCAGCCGCCACACCAGCTCGTACCATGTGTACTTCACTTCGCTCGCGCCGATGAAGCCGGTGAACGTGCCGTCCGCCTCGTACTTCATGAGGCCTCGGTTGACGTTCTGCGCGAGGCAGAAGACGCGTCCGGTTGTGTCGCAGACGAGTTTCGTCGGCAGAAACGCCATCGACTGGTCGAAGGTCGCGTCCGTCGGGCGGGTGAAGACGCTCAGCAGATTCAAATTCCGGTCTGCTTTCAGGATGCGGTTGTTGTTCGTGTCGGCGATGAACAGTGTGCCGTCCGCCATGACGAACACATCCTGCGGGGCGGAGAGCGTATTCGGGGTGATGTCGCCGGAAATTTCGGAAATCACGCGGGTCAGCGTGAAGTTTTCGCCGTCGCGGGCGACTTGCAGAATGCGGTTGTTGCCCGTATCGACGATGTAGATGTCATTGCCGGAGACGGTCAGCCCGCGCGGGGTGCGCATCGGCGTTTCCAGCCCAAGGGAGACGCTGGACAGCATGGCGCTGGTGCGGTAAGCATCCGGCGACTGGCGTTCGTCGCCCCAGTAATCGTAGGTGTAGGTGTAATTGTAGTCAAAGCCGTCTGCGGCGCGCGCGACCATCCCGCCGCAGAGCGCGGCGAAGAGGGAGAACGCAACCAGACAGGCGCAGAGACGGGAAACCATGCGGTTCATCGGCGTCCTCCTCTCTTAATCTTTCAGACCGGATGTCGCCATCGTTTCGAGAATCTGGCTCTGGCTGAGGATGAAAATCAGTATCGGCACAGCCATGACGACGACCGTAACTGCCGCCGCCTGCCCCGTGCGGGCAATGCCGCCCGCCTGAATCTGCTGGAGCGCGTAGACGAGCGTCTTCTGCGCCTCGGAGTAGATGACGGCGGACGCCTTGGCGTTCCAGAGGTTCTGGACGGAGAAGATGATGAGCGTCAGCCACGCGGGCTTGACGTTGGGCATGACAATCGTCCAGAAAATGCGGAATTCCTTTGCACCGTCGATTTTCGCGGACTCAATCAGCGACATGGGCAGCCCTTCCATGAACTGCTTCATCAGGAACAGCCCAATCGGCGCGGCGAACGCGGGCAGGATGACCGCCCAGTGCGTATCGACAAGGTTCAGGCGCGTCATGGTCAGGTAGTTCGGAATCGCGGTGACGTAGCCGTTGAACATCAGCGCCGTCACGACAAGGGCGAAAAACTGCTTGCCGAGCGGGAAATCGTACTTCGCCAGCACATACGCCGCGAGGGACGCAATCAGCAGATGCCCCAATGTACCCACGAGGGTGATAACGACGGTGTTGGTGATGTAGCGCGAGAAGGGAACCCAGCTCTGCCCCATCGTGACGAGAAGGTCAGAAAAGTTATCGATGGTGGGGTGGCGCGGGAAGAGCGTCGGCGGGAAGCGGAACAGCTCATCCAGCGGTTTCAGCGAGGACGAAATGGCGAACACCAGCGGAAACGCCATTGCACACGCGACGAGGAACAGCAGCAGCCCCACCAGAAAGTCGCCCACGCGGGAGCGGTTCGGCTTCTTGTGGCGCATGTTCGACTTCTTCGTCAGCTTCAGTACCTTCTGCGGCAGCTCAATCGGCGTGCCGTCCGGTCTGACTGGACCTTTGTAGCTGCGGACATTGATGGTACTCATGTGCCAATCCTCCTCAGAGCGCTCTGAATCAGCTTGTTGCACAAAATCATCACCAGGAACAGCAAGGTGGCGATGGCGGAGGCATAGCCCATTTCAAAGCGGGTGAAGCCATAGTCGAACAGGTGGGTGACGACGGTGTGCGCGGCGTAATCGGTGGAGGGGAAGCCCGCCAGCGCCATCGGCACATCGCACACGCCGAACGCGGACGTGATGGACATGACCGCGCCGAACATCAGCATTGGCTTCATGTTCGGCAGGGTGATGTAGTACAGCTCCTGCCAGCGGTTGCGGATGCCATCCACATAGCCCGCCTCGTACTGCGAGCGGTCAACGCCCTGCAAGCCTGCGACGAAGGAAAGGAAACCCGTGGACATGCTCATCCACAGCGTGACGATGATGATGACCGGCATGATGTAATCCGGCGTCGTCAGCCAGAGAATCGGGGCGTTGAGAATGCCCAGCTTCATCAGGATGGCGTTCAGGTAGCCGTACGCGTCGCCGCGGAAGATGATAGAGAAGATGTAGTAGGCATTGCCCGCAATGGACGGCGCGTAGAAGATGACGACGGCAATCGTGCGCACCCAGCGCGGCAATTCGTTGATGAGCCACGCGAAGCAGAATGACATGATGTAGCCCACAGGCCCTGTAATCACCGCCAGCAAGAACGTGTTTTTCACGGCGGTCAGGAAAACATCATCCTTCAAAATCAGGGTGATGTAGTTGTCCATCCCGATGAAGCGCGCGGGCTCCAGAATGTTGTTGTAGGTGAAGGAGTAGTAGATGGAGATGAGCATCGGGAGGATGTAGAAGGTCAGAAACAGCAGGGCGTAGGGCGCCAGAAACGCATAGCAGAACTTCATGTGCTTCGCTCTGTCCCACGCGATGCGCGCATTGCGCTGTCTCAGCGCAAAGTACTTTTTCCAGAACGCGGTCATGACGAATGCTTCCTCCTTTCGCTCAGGGCGTCTCTTCGTCGATCGGCAGACCGAACTCCAAGCGCTTCTTATTGATTTCCTCGTTGATGGTGCGCGCGTAATCCAGCAGGGTTTCGCGCGGGTCGGTCTTGTCATTGGTCACTTTGCGCACGGCGTTGGTCATGTGGCGCGTGGTGTAGTAGCCGCCGGCGACTTCGCGGAAGCCGACTGCCCACGTCATCTGCTCGCGGATGACTGCCAATTGTGCTTCTGACCAGGAAAGCTGCTCGATGGCGGCGATATTCGCGGTGGCGTAGCGTGCGGACGAACCCAAGACGGCTTCAATCTCGCGTCCGAAACGCACCTGCGCGTCGGTGGACGTCCACCACTTCATGAACTGCCACGCATTCTGTTTTGTCGTTTCGCTGTCGGTGGCAATCATCATGCAGCAGGCGCCCTGCGAATGCCCGGAGTGGTCCACATAGGTGCTGCCGTCCTCTGCCGTGCGGGAAGTGCCGGGGAGAATCGCAATGTCCCACAGGCCGCGGATTTCCGGCGCGGAGACGGTCAGGGTGTTGAACGTCGTGTAGTCGAAGATGCCAAGCGGCATTTCGCCGGAGCGGAAGCGGCTCACGAAGTCGAAGATGGTCGGCAGACCGTAGTCATTGTAGAGGCTGGTGTAGCGCTCAAACGCCTGCACACCCGCTTCGCTGTTGATGGTGGTGTGGGTCGCCGAATCGTTGTAGAGCGCGCCGCCAAGCTGGTAGAGCATGGCGTAATAAGAAGAGAGATTCGGGGCGGCAATGTCGGGGTAGGGGATGCCGACGGACATGTTCGCCCCCTGAATGGTGGGCAGCATGGCAATCAAATCATCCCACGTTTCCGGGACGGACAGCCCGTATTCTTCCAGAATGTCGCTGCGGTAGAAGAGAATCGAGCACAGCTGCGTCTCCGGCAGCGCGTACAGACCGCCGTTGAAGCTGAACGCGGCGTAGGCGCTGGGGTAGAATTGGTCGAGGACTTCCTGCAAATCATCGAACTGCGTCAAATCCTCCACCGCGTGGCGAAGCGCGTAGTTGACGGGGTTCCAGCTGTCGGTTGAAATGACGACATCCGGACCGTTGCCTGCGACGACGGCGTTCAGCAGCGCGTTCGGGTCAACCAGCATGACGTTGACGGGAATGCCGGTAGACGGGGTGAAGGTGTCATCAACCATGGTTTTGAGGACGGTAGACTGGTCACGGCCGGTCAGAATCCACACTTCCAGCACGTCCTCGCTGGCATCGTACACATCGCCCAAGGCATTGTAATCCACGAAATATGACGTGACGCAGGATTTCAGCTCATGCAGCGCGCGGTCGAGAAAATTTTCCGACGGCTGCGGCACGGTCACGCCGTCCGCGGTGATGGCAATCAGGTCAATATCCAGCTTGACCTGCCGCATGTTCTGCATCGACGTGCCGAGGGAGGTGATGTTGTCCTTGAAATTCGTGAAGGCTTCGGTAATCTTCGCCGGATCTTCGACGAAGGATTCCAGCTGCACCGCCAGCGTCTGCGCGACGGCAATGCGGTCGGATTTCTGTCCGGTGATGGCAACGGTCTCATCGACGAGCTTATAGAGCAGGCGGCTTTCCTGCGCCATCGCTTCGATGACCTCCGGATACACCTGCTCCAAGTGGTAATCGCGGTAGCGGTCGGGGTTCACGCCTGTCAGCACCAGCACACGGCGGTACATCTGGTTCAGGCGGTAGATGCTTTCCTCCATGTCGGAGAGAATCTGCCCCATGTCGCCCAGCGTCGCTTCCAGACGAAGCGTGTGATGCCCAGCGGAAAGGTAGAAGCGGTAGGGCGTGCCGGAATCATCCGACAATGTGTTCATTTCCCATGCCGTAGTGTAGGGGAAGGAGACGTTCTCCATACCGGCGAAGGGAATTTTGCCGTCCAGATAGAGGATGCGGCTGGACACGCTGCCGCGGTTGTAGGTCTGACGGCCTTTGATGGTGATGTTGTACCAGCCGTTTTCCGGCACGTCGAAATCCCACTCAATCCACTGCCCCGCGTCGCGCCAGGCATCGCCGCCGATGTAGTTCAGCACCGTCCGGCGCACGTCGCAGGGAGAGGTGGCAGGGGAAGAACGGTCATAACGCGCGTACAGCGACGGGGAGGAACGCAGGGTGCTGCTTTCGCCTTCCAGCACGAGGGCAAAGTCAGCAGGAACGCTGTTCTCCTGTGGCTGCGCGGCGGCATAAGCGGCGTAATCCGGCATTTTTTCGGGGGCGGTGAGCGAAAGCGCGGTCAGGAGCATCGGCTCGCTGGTCGCAATCAGGGTGACGGTGCTTTCCCCCGCCTCGAAATAAAAGCGGTACGGCTCGGTGATGTAGCCCATCGAATCGCGGCAGCAGGCGTTCTGTTCGCCGAACACCTCCACCTGCGTCGGACGGATGTCATTGCCCTGCGAGTCCTGCCGCACTTCGCCGCCGTCGTGCCACAGGCGGGTGAAGGTCAGCGTATCCGCGCCATCGAAGGGGACTTCGCCGTTGATGCGCAGTTCGCGCTCCAAGTCCACGCCGCGTGCCGCCGCAGTGCGGTAGGTCAGGCGGATGTTGTAGAAACCGGTTTCCGGTACGGTGACGGCGAACGTTGCGGAAGAGCCGCTTTGCATCAGCAGACCATCTTCCTGCGAGGTCACGCCGTCCGAATCCACCGTCACCAGCGGAATGGAAACGTCCGAAGATGCGTCCGGAGCGCCCTCATGCGCGCGCAAATACAGCGAATAGGTGCTGCTGCGCCCGATGTCGCCAATCTGCTGCGAGAGGTCATAACCCTCGTATTTTGCCCGGTAGTTCTCCACGCCGCCGGACAGAACGAACCACAGCACCAGCGCCAGAACGACCGCCGTCAGGGCAATCCACTTCCCGTACTTGCTGCCAAAGGAACGCTCCATGTTTCCGTGCCTCCTTCAAACTGGAATTGAACCAATTTCAATACGTTGCAGATGAATAAAAATGGTTTGCTTTCAACCATATTATAAATTCAACGAGAGAAAAAAACTTCTTAAAATTTGCCCGTCTTTGGTTATAATTTGCTTGAAATGCGTTGCGTTTTGTGGTATGATGGAAAAAAAGACAAGGAAAAATGCGCAAACTTGCACGAAAGGTTTGTGAAGAAATTATGAATAACCGAAGGCTCATTACGGAACACGAACGACCATTGACGGAATCCGGCTTCCGCGTGATGAAGGGCGAGCGGGAGTTTATCACCTACCAGCGGGACGCAACCATCCGCGTGTGGCATCAGCCGAACCCGGACAGCTATGCGCCGCACTTTCATTCGGCCATAGAAGTCTGCGTGCCGCTGCTGGGCGGATGCGAGGTGGCGGTAAGTGGGAAGGTATATCATGTGCAGGCGGGGGAAGTGCTGTTTGTTCCCTCCGACGCGACGCACGCCCTGCGCATGGCGGCGGGCAGCGAGCGTTACCTCATCATCTTTGAACACAATGCTGCATTTACAATGAAGGAATTTGCTGCGCTGCGCCCGATGCTGCGCCAGCCGATTTATCTCACGGCGGAAAGTGAAGCGACGCCCATCGTTCGCAAAACGCTGATGCAGCTGGTGGACGCTTACGAGGCGTACACGCCGCTGCGGAATTTGCGGTGCTATGCGCTGCTGATGGACGTATTCGCCACGCTGGGGGAATTGTATCTGCCCAATGTCGCCAACAGTGCGGAGATGAATGACATCCACCGGCGATTATCCGGCGAGGACGCTTTCAACCGTGCGCTGGATTACCTGAATAAAAACTACGCCGAAAACATCACGCTGGATGTGCTGGCGGACTACGCGGGGTTCAGCCGCTACACGCTCAGCCGCATGTTCAGCCGGCACACAGGCGCGACGTTCATCCAGTACCTGAATGCGCGGCGGGTGGATATGGCGGCGGAGATGCTCAGCCAGAGCGACCTGCCCGTGACGCAGGTTGCGCTGCGCGTTGGCTTTGGGTCGATTGCGACATTCAACCGCGTGTTCCGGACGCAGAAAGGGTGTACGCCAAGCCAGTATCGAAATGTGTATCTGGAGCTGAAAAAATAGCAGACATCAAATCACGATTTCATAATATAGTAGGAGGAAAATATCATGATTGCGCAGACGCCCCCGATGGGATGGAACAGCTGGGACTGCTACGGCGCGGCGGTGGACGAGACAACCGTGCGGCAGAACGCGGCGTACATGGCGGAGCACTTGAAGGAGTTCGGCTGGGAGTACGTCGTTGTGGATATTCAGTGGTATCAGCCGACCGCGACGAGCCACGCCTACGAGCCGTTTGCGGAATTGACGATGGATGAATACGGGCGCTTGCAGCCTGCGCCGGGGCGGTTCCCGTCATCGGCAGGCGGAAAAGGCTTCAAGCCGCTGGCGGATTATGTGCATTCGCTGGGGCTGAAATTCGGCATCCACATCATGCGCGGGATGCCGCGGATGGCGGCGCATCGGCACTTGCCGATTCTTGGGTGCGGGAAGGGCTGCCACGAGGTCGCGAATCCGAACAGCATCTGCACGTGGAACCCGGATATGTACGGCTTGCGGTGCGACATGCCCGAAGCGCGCGCGTACTATGACAGCATCTTCCGCATGTACGCCGAATGGGGCGTGGATTTCGTCAAGTGCGACGACATCGCGCGCGAATATCCGCACTGCAAGCGGGAAATCGAGGTCATTTCCGACGCCTGCCGCGCCTGCGGACGGGACATTGTGCTGTCTTTGTCGCCCGGCCCTGCGCCGCTGGAACAGGTGGAGCATTTGAAGAAATACGCGAACATGTGGCGCATCACGGACGACTTCTGGGACGAGTGGCGGCTGCTCAAAGGGATGTTTGAGCGGGCGGAGAAATGGTGCGTCCATGCCGCGCCGGGGCATTGGCCGGATGCGGATATGCTGCCCGTCGGCGCACTGCGGCAGTGCTACGACCCGAACGGCTGGACGAACTTCACACAGGCGGAGCAGCGGACGATGATGACGCTGTGGTGCATGATGCGTTCGCCGCTGATGATGGGCGGCGAGCTGACGAAAAATGACGACTTCACGCTGAAGCTGCTGACGAACCGGGATGTGCTGGCGATTGAAAAGACGAGTGTGTGCGCCCATCCGCTGTGGACGACGGAGGATGAAAGCGTGTGGATTGCGCCGCGCAGGGACGGCACGGGGCTGTATGTGGCGCTGTTCAACCTGTCGGAAGAGACGCGGACGGTTCGCGTGACGGGCGAAATGCTGGAAGGAACGTACTCGGCGGCGCGGGAACTGTGGACGGGCGAGAAGCAGCAGATGACGGACGGGCTGACGGCGACGCTGGGGAAGCATGACGCAGCGGTGTTTTGGGTGGAGTAATCAGGCAATGGACAAATTGAAGCAAACGATGACGGACAAAGGCAGTGTCGGTTCGGTCGAATTTTCCGACGCGGACGGCGTGTTCTTTGGCAAGGTGCAGGGGGGTCGCAGTCTGATTTTGTATGAAGGAGAGACACGCGAAGCACTGCAAGCGGATTTTCGGAAGGCGATTGATGCGTATCTCGAATTGTGTCAAGAAATCTAACGCAAGGAGGGAACAAAAGAAGTGAAACGCACACGCATACTGGCCGCCGCGCTGCTGTTTCTGGTGCTTCTGCTGATTGGCATCGCCTGTACGCAGAGCAGAACGTTCAGCTATCAGCCCTATGCGGGGAAATTGGAAGACAGTCAGCATCTTCCAAATAATTTCCAGCAGGAAGCTGCCATTTGGCTCGGCGTAAATAATGGGCAGCTCTATATTTGGCCGCGGTGCAGCCGTTCGACGAGTGAAACGGAATACAACGGCTGGCTGTGCGCACTGACGCCGGAAGGAATCGTCAAGATAAGAAAACTTGACCGCTCCGACAATGCTCATGAGAAAATTGCTGGTTTTGACGGTCGATTCCTCTATTATTGGCACGTTTCAGATAACGAACTTTACAGCTACGATATAGAGACGGATCAGGAAAAAATGATTGCTGCGGCGAACAGCAGCCTGTCCTATGCGGTTGTGTTTGCGGAAGACGGTTCACTCTATATTCCGTCAAATTCACCGCAGGATTTTGTTCATGTGCGCGACGGAAAGCTCGTTTCCTACACGGACGAACAGGCACAGTACAGCAGCGGCGAAGTCAGCTATTATCTGCGCAAGCAAGATTCTGCTGGTGCTGTGGAACTCATCGTGTCAGACGCGAATGCGCAGGAGCAGAAAATCGAACTGCCGTATATGCGGAACAGATCGGTATTCCCTTGCAGTCAGGGCATTCTTGTGCATGATGACAGGTTTTCCAAGCTGCTGTATCTTGTTCGTTCAGCCGATGAGGTTGTCTGCCTGATGGACGTGCCGTGTGAGTTTTCTCATAGCGCAGCGACGGTTGTGGGGGATGATGCGTTCCTCTCTGTGAAGCGCTATCAGGGATACAAGTACAATATTCTTCCGCAGCGGTATGAGAATGATGAAATTGAAGGAACGTACCGCATCAATTTAGCAACCCAAACGACTGAAAAAGTGAGTGACAGCATTTTTTCGGGGCTGTATTACTTCGGCGGTGAACACATCTTTGCAACGGATGAGCATTGCAATATCACGGTGCTGGATTTGGAAGGCAATGTGGTGCAGAAGGTGCTGGAATTGAAGTGATACTCGGCTGTTCATCCATCAATTGCATAAAAACCGCGGGTCGTGCCTCCCATATCAGGAAGCACGACCCGCGCCGTTATTGCCTATTCAGTTGCAAAGCCCTTAGTCCAGCAGCGCCTCGGATGCAACGCGCAGATCCGCATTCAGCTTCTCCGCGTCCGCCTTGTCGCTGGCGTTGGTGTTGACGTACAGCTTGATCTTCGGCTCCGTGCCGGACGGACGCACGCAGACCCAGTTGCCCTTCTCCAGCTCGAAGTACAGCACGTCGGATTTCGGCAGACCTGTCGGTTCGACCTTTCCGTCCGCAGTGCGCGTGCCCTTCAAATAGTCGCGAACCGCCGTGACCTTCATGCCGCAGAGTTCCTTCGGGGGATTCTCGCGCAGGTCCTTCATGATTTCCTTCATGCGGGTCAAGCCGTCTTTGCCGGGCAGCGTCTTGCTGACGACCTTTTCCACGAAATAGCCGTATTCGCGGAAGATGGACTGCACATAATCATAGAGCGTGATGCCCTGCGCGGCGCAGGCACAGGCGACCTCGGCAATCAGCAGGGAGGCGTTCACGCCGTCCTTGTCGCGCACGAACGTGCTGGACAGGAAGCCGTAGCTCTCCTCAAAGCCGAAGAGGAACGTGTGGGAGCCGGTGTCCTGGAACTGCTGAATCTTCTCGCCGATGAACTTGAAGCCCGTCAGCGTCTCGAACATCTCCACGCCGAAGGAGGCGGCAATCTTGTTCGCCAGCGACGTGGACACGATGGACTTCACCGCCGCGCCGTTCTTGGGCAGCGTTCCCTGCTTCTGCTTGGTGGAGAGGATATAGTGCAGCAACACGCAGCCAATCTGGTTGCCGGTCAGCAGCTGCCAGTCGCCATTGCCGGTCTTGACGGCGACGCCCAGACGGTCGCAGTCGGGGTCAGTGGCGAAAATGACCTTCGCGCCGACTTCATCCGCCAGCTTGATGGCAAGGACGAACGCGCCGGGGTCTTCGGGGTTCGGCACCTTGACGGTGGAAAAATTCGGGTCGGGCAGCTCCTGCTCCTTGACGACGGAGACGTTGCTGATGCCGACTTCGCGCAGGATGCGGCGAACCGGCACGTTGCCCGAACCGTGGATGGGCGTGTAGACGATGGAGAGCTTGCTGCCTTCCTCGGCGAGCAGTTCCGGCTGGATGCACAGCGTCTTGACCTGCGCAATGTAGTCGTCATCGACTTCCTTGTTGCCGATGATTTTCAGCAGCCCCTTCGCCTTGGCTTCTTCTTCGTCCATCAGCTTGCAGTCGGTATAGGGGGTAGAACGGATAAACGCGGTGATGCCGTCCGCGGCTTCCGGGCCGACCTGCGCGCCGTCTTCGGCGTAGACCTTATAGCCGTTGTATTGCGGCGGATTGTGACTGGCGGTGATGACGATGCCGGCGATGGCGTGGAGGTGGCGAACCGCGTAGGACAGAATCGGGACAGGGCGAAGCGCGTCAAACAGATACGCCGGAACGCCCTCCTGCGCCAGCACGAGCGCCGCATCGCGGGCAAACTCAGCGGAGAAGCGGCGGCTGTCATACGCAATTACCACGCCGCGCTGCGCTTCCTGCGGATTCTGCAGCAGGTACTTTGCCAAGCCCTTCGTTGCCCGGCGGACGTTGTAGCGGTTCATGCGGTTCATGCCTGCGCCCAGTACGCCGCGCATCCCCGCTGTGCCGAAGGAAAGCTCGGTATAGAAGCGGTCTTCGATTTCCGCGGGGTCATTCGCAATTGCCTTCAAATCGGCAATCGTATCGGCATCGGCGGCAAAATCATGCAGCCATTGTTCATAAGCGGTCTTGACGTCCATAGGGGTACTGCCTCCTTATTTTTCGCGTCCGCAGCGAAAAAATCTGCGGGACACGTTCGGTTAGCTGTCTTTATTATACCGTTCTCCGCCCGATTTTTCAAGGTGGACATGCGAAAAAAACAACCGTTCGGCGGGAAAAAACGAAAATTTCGCCACAGAAACCGTCTTTTCGATGAACATTTTACATTTCCAAGGGGCGTGCACCTTGACAGAAGGGGCTGTTAACGAGTAAAATAGGATAGGGTATGTGGTTCCATTTCCAAGGGAAGTGGACAGGCATGATTTCTGCTCGATGCGTCCGCCTTTTCCGGCGCATGGCGCGGAAGGAGGAAGGGCGGCTGTGCGCTGCCCGATGGGGATATGATGAAGAAACGGATTTTTGCGCTTTTCTGTGCTCTGCTGATGCTGCTGGGACTGGTGAGCATTGCCGGGGCGGAAAGCACCGCCAGCACGCTGCCGATTAAGGTGGAACTGGATTTCTCCAAGTACCAGTTCACCGCACCGGAGGAAATTACCGTCACGATTCGCGTGACGAACGTAACGGACGAGAAGTTCACGTCCCCCGTGTCGGTGCTTGACCCCAACGGCAGCATCATCGAGGCGTTCGGCACGCCGCTGCTGGACGCGGGCGCGAGTCAGAGCTGCACGATTGCGTGGAACGTGACGCAGGCGGATTTGAACGCCGGACAGCTGGCGTTCCGCGTGCGCTATCCCCGCAAGGATGAAAACGGCATCGTTTCCAACGCGAGCAACAACTTTGTCAAGCGCATTTCGCAGGTGCAGGCAGAACCGGAAATTCAGGTCAGCCGCACCATCACGCCCGGTATCGCCCGCAAGGGACAGGAAGTGAGCGTGGTGTACGAAATCCGCAACGTCGGTACGGTGGATGTGACGGGCGTGCGCATCAAGGAATCCTCCGCTGTTTCGTCAAACACGGCGAGCATCGGCGCGATTCCGGCGGGCGAGAAGAAGTCGCATACCTTTACCGTGACGATGGGTACGAAGAACATCACGTCCAATGCGACCGTCACCTACTCCGCGGGCGGAAAAAGCTACACCGAAAAGGTGGCGGATGCGACCATCAAGTACGGCACGGTCAACCTGACCGCAACGCTGACCGCGGATCGCAAGGGCGGCAATGTCGGCGATGAAGTCAAGCTGACGCTGACGCTCAAGAACACGGGCAAGAAGAACATCACGGGCATCACCGTCACTGACCCGACGCTGAACACGGTGTTTACCGATGTGACGGTGGAAGCGGGCAAGACGGTCAAGCTGGAAAAGACCATCACCATGACCGAAACGGCGGAATACCAGTTCACTGTGACGGGTATGGAGGGAACGACCGGCATTGAAACGGCGACGGGCCGCCTGCCGCTGACCGCCATTGACCCGGCGAAAGCCCCCAGTCTGACGGTGGAAACGACTGCCAGCACGGATGTTGTGTTCACCCTGCCGTCGGTCATCCGCTTCACCATCACCGTGACCAACACCGGCAATTATGACGCGAAGAAAATCAGCGTCTTGTCCTCTGGCGTGACGCTGGCAAGCATTGCCCAGCTTGCGCCCGGCGAGTCCTTCACGACGATGCGCGACGTGCAGGTGAACATGGTGGGCAAATTCCGCTTCGACGCGACGCTCAGCAACGAACTGGGCGAAGCTACGACCTTTGAGGGCAACATCATTCAGGTGCAGCAGGCAGCGCCGACGAGCGCGCCGACGCAGGTGCCTGTCACCACGCCGCAGCCCTTTGTGGCGGAGGAGCTGCCCACGGAGGACACCTTGCCTGCCGCCGTGACGACCTTCCAAGGTGTGCTGACGACGCTGTACTACATCTTTGCGGTGCTGGCGGTGATTTCTGCCGTGCTGCTGGCAGCAAGCATCGCCGGGCGCGTGATGAATCGCCCGAAGGATGGGCAGGAGCAGCTGCAGCTCAGCGAACGTCGCAATTACACCGAGGAAGTGCCGGAAGACGAGCGCGTGATGATTGCGGACGAAAGCGAGAATGCGCCGGAAGCCGAGGAAAAGCCTGAAACGGCAGAAACGGCGGACGCAGTGCAGACGGCGGACGACGTGGCAGCAAACGAAAAGCCCGCAAGCGCCGAGGCGCAGCAGGTCTTTACCGCGGACGATATGGCGGAAGACGGCGATGCCATGGAGGACGCGAAAGCGCAAATCTACGGCCGCAGCAAGCGCGGACGCCAGTAATACGGATTTTTTTGCCCCGGTCAGCAAGAAAACGGCTGACCGGGGTTTTGTGTCACTTTGTGACGATTTCGTAACATTTTTCGCGAAGAGCATGTTTTTCTTTGCTTTTTTCGCGGAATATGGTATAATAAGAAACTGATTTATCATCTCTCGATGCAGGTGGAAAATCGGGGATGACATTCGCCTGACGAGGAGGACGAAACTGTGTTTGACAAGCTGATGAATTCCTACTACTACGGCAAGAGCGGCAAGGGCGACTACACGCCCGACGACCTGCCGAAGAACCGCTGGCAGCTGTTTCTGGAGATGCTGCGCACGCGCATGAGCGGGCTGTGCCGCATGAACCTGATGTACTTCGTGACGTGGCTGCCCGCGATGATTGCGATTGCGCTGTGTGTCGTCAGCTTGATTATGACGCTGGCGGGCACGGTGCAGGTGGACGAGACGGGCGCTGTGCTGGATACGATTGACCAGACAGCCCTCCGCGAAGCCATGCAGACCAGCAGCGACATGATTTTTGTCACGCTGCTGATTCTGATTCCGTGCATCGCCATTACCGGCCCGTTCACGGCGGGACTCAGCTACGTCACCCGCAATTGGGCGCGCGACGAACACGCCTTTCCGTGGGCGGACTACAAGGATGCCATCAAGGCAAACTGGAAGCAGGGACTGCTCGTCAGCACGATTACCGGCTGCGTGCCGTTCCTTGTCTACATCTGCTGGCGCTTCTATGGTGATATGGCGGTGGGAAACGCCGTGTGGGTCATTCCGCAGATGCTGATTCTGATGCTGGGCATCCTTTGGGCGCTCGCAGTGACGTACATGTACCCGATGATGGTGACGTATCAGATGAATTTCCGCACCATCATCCGCAACAGCTTTATTCTCGCGGTCGGGCGGCTGCCAGGCAGCGTGGGCATTCGACTGCTGCACTGCGTCCCGACGGTGCTGTTCACCGTGATTTTCCTGCTGACGCTTCAGCCGTGGGTGCTGCTGCTCCTGTTCGCGTACTACCTCGTGTTCGGCTTCGCGTTCAGCCGCTTCATCACCGCCAGCTTCACCAACGCGGTGTTTGACAAGTACATCAACTCCCGCATTGAGGGCGCGCAGGTCAACCGCGGCTTGTCGCAGGAGAATGACGACGATGATGATGATGACGACGAGCAGGAAGAAGAACGCGAACTGAAGCCGTGGGAAAACGGCTACACGGACAAGCGGTAATCCGCATGAAGCGGGCGCAGGGTGTGCAAACTACTGCTATACGCTATAACAACCTGCAATAAAGGGGAAACCGAAGGGGTCAAGGGGGCGAACGGAAAGCCCCCTTGTCGCCTCCGCAGAGGCGAAACCCCTGCAACATTGCAGATTGTTAATGTGAGAAAGGAGAGCAGAGAATGCAAAGACTTTGGCGCTTGCCCGGCAAGCTCCGCCGCAAGTATGAGACGGCGGAAGCCCTCGGACTGACAGAAAAACTCCGCGATGTCGGCTGGGCTGGTCTGTCCGCGAAGGAAGCGGGCAGAATCGGCGGTACGATGCGCGGAAAAAACAGATAATCAGGCAGGAAAACGAATGTATACAGGATTTGCGGAAGTTTACGACATGCTGATGAACGACGTGCATTACGGCGCGTGGGCGGATATGTATGCCCGGATGATGACGGCTTACGGCATCCCGCGCAATGCGAAGGTGTGCGAGTGCGCGTGCGGCACGGGCAGCCTGACACTGCCCTTGCAGCAGCTGGGCTATGAGATGATGGGCATCGACCTCTCGCAGGAAATGCTCTGGCAGGCGGCACAGAAGGCGCGCAAGGCGGGGTTCGGCATCCCGTTCATCCGGCAGGACATGCGGCAATTGCGGCTGCATCGCCCGGTGGACGCGGTGCTGGCGACGTGCGACGGGGTGAATTACCTCCTGCAGGACGTGGACGCGGCGGCGTTCTTCCAATCCGCATGGGAAGCCATCAAGCCCGGCGGCGGGCTGTTCTTCGATGTGTCGACCCCTTATAAGCTGGAGCACCTGCTGGGCAGCCAGTTCATGGGCGAAGACCGCCGGGACGTGACGTACATGTGGCAGAACCGGTATTTCCCGGAGCGCCAGCAGGTGGAAATGCACCTTGCTATCTTCGTGAAAGAGCCGGACGGGCGGTATCGGCGGATTGACGAAGAGCAGGTACAGCGCGCGTATCAGGCGGAGAAGCTGGTGGCGCTCTTGCAGTCGATTGGTTTTGTGGATGTGCGGGTGTTCGGGACGAATGCGCTTACGCATCCCGCGCCGGAAGAGCATCGGTGGCATATCGCGGCGCGGAAGCCGGAGTAAAGGGAAGGGGTTCCCTTTGCGGGATTTCCTTCGCAGGTGGCGTCTGTGCTGCTTGATTTTTCATGTAGCAGGGGGAATCGCCTCCGCAGAGGCGAAATCCCTGCATAAACACGCGGAAGAAGTATGCAGACGCGCGCAACTGAATCGCGCGAAAGGGTCAAGGGAGAAACTCCCTTGCAGGGTGCAGGGGCAGCGCCCCTGCCGGAGTCCAGAGGCAGCGCCTCTGGTAGGAGGTACTTGTTATGAGTGAAGAAATGATAGAACGGCATCAAGGGGACGAAATGATTCGCCTGACGCTGATGGATGGTCAGGTGCGCGTGATGATGTGCGAAACGACGCAGATGGCACAGCGCGCGGCGGATATTCATGGCGCAACGCCTGTCTGCACGGCGGCGATGGGGCGGCTGATGACCGCGACGAGTATGCTTGGCGTGATGATGAAGGGCGATAATGAGTCCGTGACGGTCAATGTCCACGGCGATGGCCCGATGGGAACCATCGTGGCGGTGGCGAATCACGGCGACGTGAAGGTCTGCGCGGATGATGCGCGGGTCGAACTCCCCCTGCGCGCGGATGGCAAACTCGACGTCGGCGGAGCGATCGGGCATACCGGGCGCATGACAGTCATCAAAGACTTGGGACTGAAAGAGCCGTATGTCGGCACGATTGAACTGGTCAGCGGCGAACTCGGCATTGATTTCGCGCAGTATTTCACCGTGTCCGAACAGCAGCCGTCGCTGGTGTCGCTGGGCGTGCTGGTGAATGGCGACGTGGTGCTGAAAGCGGGTGGACTGCTCGTTCAGCCGATGCCGGGGTGCGAGGAGGAAACGCTTGAGCAGCTTGAACTCCGCAGCCCGATGTTTGCCGACATCAGCCGCGAAATGACCGAAGCGCCCAAGGAGCAGCTGCTGGAAGACTGGTTCCGCGGCATGAAGCCGGTCGTCCTCGACCGCACGCCTCTGCGCTATCACTGCGGATGCAGCCGCGCGCGCATGGAAAAGGCGCTTATTTCGCTGGGACGCAAGGAATTGCAGACCATCATCGACGAGAATACCGGCGCGGAGCTCGGCTGCCATTTCTGCCATCAGCAGTATCAGTTCACGACGGAGGAACTCAAGCAGCTGCTGGAAAAAGCAACGCGGGAATAAGGAGAATACAGCATGAAGTGCATCAATTTTGACGAGCGGTTCGCGGATTTCACGGCGAAGTGGATGAAGGAGCACCGCGGCGAATATAAGACCTACGACGAGATGGAGGACGATCTGCCTCGCGTGTACACGGAGTTCCTGAACATGCCCGCGAAGTGGCTCGACGGTGTGACGCCCGGCGCGTACTTCACGCAGTTCGAGGACGCGAAGGACTTGGTGGACTGGATGGTGCAGTACTGCCAGAAGGACATCCCTGTGCCGGATATGCTGATGGAGCAGATTCAGGCGGTGGGCCGCCCGTGCGAGAAGCGCCTGCTGACCCTCCTGCGCGACGAAAGCGACGCCATCCCGGAGGAGGCGCGCATGACCGCCATCGGACTTCTTCGCGACATGGGCAGCACCTTGCCGAAGATGCTCTACATCCAGTGGCAGCTGAACCGCGAAATGAAGGATGATTTGGCGGACAACGCGCTGGACAGCCTGCGCGACATGGGCAAGGAAGCCTTACAGCCGATGCTGGAAAACCTGAACAAGGCGAACGAAGCCGGTCAGGAAGCGCTCTTGGATGTGCTGGCGAACTTCCCCGGCCACGAGAACGTGTATCAGCTGGCGGTGCGCCTGTTCGAGAAGAACCCGAACCGCCGCGCCCTGTTCGCGAGCTATCTGGCGAAACTGGGCGACCCGCGCGCGCTGCCGGTGCTGATTGCCGCTGCGAACGAGGAAAACTGCCGCTACATGGACTTTATCGAGCTGCGCGCCGCCATCGAGGAGCTGGGTGGCGAAGCGCCGGAGCGCGAGTTCTACGACGACCCGGAATACGAGGCGCTGCACCCGATGGACGACGGGGACGATGACACGCCGATGCAGTAATACTATTCCCGAACTCATTTGAACCATCTGTTTGCGCCTTTTCCGCTCTGGCGTCCGGTCGTTCCATTTAGCGTAGCGCTGCTACGCTGCATTTCACTCCCGTTAGCCAGAACGAAAAATTCGCGGCGCATCTTGGTTCATTCTCATTCTGAAATAGTATAAGGAGCATCCATGGTAACACTGGCGGATATTCAGAAAAACGAGGACATCAAGGCGCTCATCAGCGCGGGCAACCGCTATCTGGCGGCGATGGGCTTCACCGAGCACGGCCCGCGCCACGTCAGCTATGTCAGCCGGACGGCGGCGGGCATTCTGGCAGCGCTGCACTTTTCGCCGCGCGAGGTGGAGCTGGCGGCGATTGCCGGGTGGGTGCATGACGTGGGCAACTCCGTCAATCGGCATGACCACGGGCCGCTGGGCGCGGTGCTGCTGCTGCCTATCCTGCGCGAGACAGGCATGGCAATGGACGACGTGATGGAAATCATCACCGCGGTGGGCAATCACGAGGAGCAGAGCGGGTTCATCTCCAGCGCGGTTTCGGCGGCGCTGGCGCTGGGCGACAAGTCCGATGCGCACAAAACGCGCGTCCGCGGCGGCAAACCCGACCTGAACGATATTCACGATCGCGTGAACTTCTCCATTCAGGAGAACCGCGTGATTGTTGACCCGGTGAAGCGTATCATCCGCCACGAATTGACGATGGATGAATCGTCCTCGGTCATGGAATACCTGCAAATTTACATGAGCCGCATCGTTATGTGCGAACAGGCGGCGGCATTTCTGAAGTGCAGCTTTGATTTGGTCATTAACGGTCAAACCATCAACAATCGCCCCTGATGGAAGGAGGAAAGCACAATGCTATGCCCCAATTGCCACGCCTATGCGCCGTCGGACGCGGTTCGCTGCCCCCGATGCGGGATGCCGGTAAATCTGCCCGATGACGGCGAGAAGCAGGAGGACAGCGACCTGCTCTCCTTCCGGCAGGGGAGACATTTGGCGGCCCACCAGCAGGCACCGCAGCCGCCTAAACCCCAGCAGCGGCGGCGCAGAAATGCCTCCCGCGCCATGGAGGAGGACATGCCCGACGCGCCGCAGGAAGCAGCCCCGCATGACGCGGAAAAGCGCGTCTATGGCGAGGATGAGCCGTTCTATGACAGCGAAATCCTCAACCCCAGCCATGCGCCGGAGGAGGAGATTGCCTACGGAAAGCGTGCCCCGCGCGTACACGAGAAAGGCCCGAAGCGTTCCGCAAAGTATTTGCAGCGAGGCACGAACTGGATGATTGTGCTGGTTTGCGCAGTTGTGGCGATGATTGGCCTTGCCTTTGGCGCGTATATGTTCCTGACAAAGACAGATCCTGGTCAGGTGCTGATGGCGCGCATGGGCAGGGAGGCGAACTCTGCCGCGCTCTGGCAGGTCGGTGAGGAGCGCATGAACAACGGCGACCTGAGCGGCGCAATTGACTACTTTGTGAAGGCGAACGAGCAGGACGGCAAGGAAAACGCGAACGTCTCCGGTCTGCTGATGCTGGGCAATGCCTACGAAGCCAATGGCGAGCTGGACAAGGCGGAAGAAGTGTACGCCTACCTGTACACCGACATTGTGCCCAGTGCGTCGGACGCCTACCGCAATCAGGTGCGTATCTATCTGGCGCAGGGGCGCGAGAAGGAAGCGGCGGAGCTGCTGGCAGTCGCCTACAAGGCCACGGGCGTAACGTCCTTCAACACACAGCGCACGTCCATCCTGCCGCCGACGCCCGGCGCGAGCGTTACAGCGGGCTACTACACCGCCAAGCAGACGATTACCTTTGCCGTGGCGGAGGATTATGACGTGTACTACACGTTCAACGACCTGAATCAGCTGCCGGAGGAAGGCACGCTGTACACCGGGCCGATTGAACTGGGCGAAGGCGACTGGTCGCTGCGGGCAGTGAGCGTCAGCGGTGATTTGGTCAGCGACGTGATGAAGGGCAGCTACCAGATTTACATGCCGACGCCCTTGCAGCCGGACGTTTCACTTGCCCCCGGCACATACGACAAACGCATCAGCATCACCCTGCGCCCCGGCACGCTGACGAAAGACCAGCTGGAGAAGAACCCCGGCTATGCTGCCACGCTCACGGACGAAGTGGCGCAGACCATCACCATCTACTACACCATCGACGGCTCAACACCCGACGAGGACAGCCCGCTGTACACCACGGGCGAGAAAATCAAAATGCCGGGCGGCAATGTGACGCTGAAGGCGATTTCCGTCAACGGGTACGGCAAATCCAGCACCATCAAGGAAGTCGGCTACAAGTTCAACAAGAAGCCGTGGATGAAAACGATGATGACGGTGGATGACACATTGGGCGACTGGAAGCTCGGCACGACGACAAAGGAGGCTTTCACGCAGAAATGCGGCGAGGGCACGGCGACGGAAACCGTGTACAATTACACCATCGGCATGGACATGGAAAAAGTCACTTACGACTGGGGCTATGCGTGCTTTGCGCGCCTGCGGACAGCGAATGTGCTGGTGGAACTGTACATGACGCGGAACGAGTTCACCGCGCCGCGCAAGACGCAAATTGGCAGCACGGAGGATGAAGTCGTCAGCGTCTACAAGGATTTCGGACAGGTGGAAAGTCCGTCGGGCAACCGCGGGCTGTATGAGAGCGAGTTCAACAAAGGCAAAATCTACAAGCAGGAGGATGGCACGAAAATCATCCGCTACCGCGTCGAAACCGGCGACAGCCACATTTGGCAGCTGGATTATGAACTGAACGCGAGTGGCACGGTGGATGCGATTCGGTGGTCGTATGAGCCGTAAGGCAGGGCTTTGCGGCCACCCTTCCGTTCCCTTCGCGGGGCGGGATGCTTTTGTCTCTTGACTTGCTCCGCCGCAGGGAAAATCGCACCTGCGGAGGCGACGAGAATGCTGTCTCCCAAAAAAGAAAAGCAGAAGCCGACATGATGCAGGCTTCTGCTTTTTTATGCACGAAACGTTTTCGGAAAATCCACTTGCGTAATAGCGTTTTTGCGTGCTGCACAGGTTTGGTTGACCGCAAAAAGCGCAGGGGATTCCTGAAAATGCGTCGAAAAGGCACTGATTATTCCGGCAAAATCACGAAAACGTGAACGAAACTGTGGAAAAACGATAGATAACAAATCAAATTCGAAAGATGGTGAGAATGAATGGAGCTTTCGTCGGATTCCCCACAAACGGAAATCAACGTGCTATAATGCCATCGAAAGGACGCGCGGAAGGCGAAAGACGCCGGAAAGATGGCGGAGCGCACCGGAGCGTCCCGAAAAAAAGCGTTTGAAGGGAGCAGGAAAAACAATGGGTGATATGCGGATTATGCTGGTGGACGACAACGGCGACCTTCGCCGGGGAATGCGCGACTATCTGGCGCGGCAGGAGGGCATGAAGGTGGTGGCGGAATGCCCGTCCGGTGCGGAGGCGCTCGAAGCGCTGGGCAAGGTGCGCGTGGACGTGATGGTGCTTGACCTCATCATGCCGCAGATGGACGGCTTCGCGCTGATGGAGGAAGTCCGGCGGCAGCAGCTGGCGAATCCGCCGCAGATTATCGTCGTATCGGCGCTGGGGCGCGACGATTTCATCATGCGCGCGGTGCAGCTGGGCGCACGGTTCTACATGGTCAAGCCGTTTGACATGGCATCACTGGCGGCGCGCATCCGGGAAAGCTGCGGGCAGGGCGTTGTGCCGCTGGGAACGGCGCTGAACGCAAGCGCACGCTCGCTGTCCATCGACGAAAAGCTGGCGAGCCTGTTCCTGACCATCGGGATTCCGGCGCACATCAAGGGCTACCAGTTCCTGCGGACGGCAGTGAAGATGGTGGTGGACAATCCGGACATGATCAACCGCATCACGAAGGAGCTGTATCCGAGCATCGGCAAGTGCTACAACACTTCCGCCAGCAAGGTGGAGCGCGCCATTCGCCACGCCATTGAGGTTGCGTGGAGCAGGGGACGCATTGATACGCTCAACAAGGCGTTCGGCTGCCGCGTAGCAACGAAGGAGGATAAGCCGACGAACGGTGAGTTCATTGCCATGCTGGCGGATAAACTGTCGCTGGAGCAGCGGTCAGCATCGTAATTCCGAATAAATGGCACAGCAAAAGCGCAAAAGCGAGTGCTTTTGCGTTTAAGCTGCGGAAAAACGGGAATTACTCCTGCGGCTTGGCGTTGCGCTTGTTGTCCTTCGTCATCTGCATGACGAGCAGGTTCATCGAGCGCTGCTGGTCATCATCCAGCTGGCGGAAGTTCAGGATGAGGCGGAGTTCTGCATCCGTCAGGTTCGTGGGGATGAGTTCGCCTGCCGCCGGGTCATGACCGACAAGATAGTCGATGGACACGCCGAAGTAGTCCGCGATGCGGGTCAGAACGGCAATGTCCGGCTCGGTATCGCGGTTCTCATACTGGTTGATGGACTGCTGGCTGACCTTGACGAAATCAGCCAGAGCGCGCTGGCTCAGACCCTGAGCGGTACGGAGCGCCTTCAAATTCGCGAGCATAGTAAGGAACAACCTCCTGTTATTTGACGTCGAGTAGTGTGGTCTTTCATTATTATATCATAACACAATTGGTTTGAAAAAGCAATAGCAGAAATAAATGAAGTTATCGCGAAATCACAAAAAATCGGAAGAAACTCAAAGTAGTTTACAGCAAGATGCCGTTTTTGCGCCATGGATGCCCACTTTGTGCATTTTTGCACAACTGCTTGACAAATTTCGCCATTCCTGCTATGATGAAAAAAACCATCGTGCGGAGGGGCGGAAGTACATGATTTGGGGAATCGTGACGGCGGGAGCGGCGCTGCTGCTCATTCTGGTCGCCTTGCTGCACGCACAGCGGCGCAGAAATCGGCTGGAGAAGGAAATGGTGGAGCGCGCGCGGACGACCGACCTGTATCGCGCGCTGTATCCCGTGCTGCGGACGGCGAACCGCTGCTGTGTTGACCGCGTGCTGATTCGGCGGGACGAGGTGCGCATTGTGCTCTTTAAGCCGATGAACAGCGTGTACCGCTTCGTCTTTGAGGAGCGCGGATTCGACCGTGTGAACGACCCGAAGGTGCTGAAGGCGCTCGCGCTGGCGATTTCCGCGGACATGGATCACTTGCGTGACAACCGCTGCTATTCATTCAGCGTCCGGCAGGATATTACCGCACAGGGCGACAAAGTGTATTGGTATGAATACAACATTCTGCCGTACTACAAGGACACACTGACGAAGGCGTGGTATCATCAGCCCGAAGTCGAGGACGGGATTATTCGCTGATGCAGCAGGATTTCCCCGGAAAACGGCGAATATAAGGAGAAGAAAACGCGGAGCATCCTCCGCAGAGAAAAACAGGAGGCGTATTCTCATGGAGATTTTGTCTGTCTATGATTCGGCTTTCAAGCCCTACGGCCGCGTGGTGGAGGGCTATCCGACGGAAGGGCTCGTCAAGGCGCTCGCGACGACGCCCTGCACCGACGGCGTGGTGTACCTGCCGCGCGTGGAAGTGCTGCACAGCGCGCCGAACGCCGCGAAAATCGGCGAAGGGCTGTACGGCGGAATGCCCTATGAGCTGGGCTACTGCAACGGCCACAACACGAAGCTGAACTGCCTTGAGTTCCACCGGGACAGCGAGTTCAACCTCGGCACGGACGACTTCATTCTGCTGCTGGCGACGCTGTCCGATTTGGAGGACGGCGAGCTGGACACCGCGAAGGTGAAGGCGTTCAAGGTGCCGGCGGGCGTGATGGTGGAAGTGTACGCGACGACGCTGCACTATGCCCCGTGCCATGCGGATGCGAAGAAGGGATTCCGCGTGATGGTGGCGCTGCCGGATCAGACGAATACGGATTTCCGGCCGGAGGATGGCGCGAATAAGCTGGATAAGACGCTGTGGGCGCGGAATAAGTGGCTGCTGGCGCATCCGGATAGCTCGGAAGCGAAGCAGGGCGCAGCGGTGCTGCTGAAGGGTGAAAATATCGACATCGCGGGGGACATTTAAGGGAAAGTTAAAAAGAGGATAAACACGCGGGCAAAGTAGGGAAAAGCGACCAACTCAATCGCGCGAAGGGGTCAAGGGGGAATTACCCCTTGCGGAGTCCAGAGGCGGCGCCTCTGGTAGGGTTTGGGGCAACGCCCCAACTGTTCCGCGGGCGACCAGTATGCCAAACGCGCTCAACAAAGGGCGCAGGCAGCGAAGCGTCCCTGCCAGTAACTTTGCGCTCCCGCAGGAGCGCCCCCAAGCCGCTCTTTTCAACATCTATGCTGTGTCGCGCCAAATGGGCGCGACCGACTACCCGCGCTGCCCGCGTTCCTCCGATAATCACCATCCCATTCTCGCAGATTTCCAAATGCTGAATTTTTGAGGAAACCCCTTGCTTTTTGCCGCAGAGTATGATATACTGTCAAGGCTTGATGTGTGCATACTCCAACAAGGAGGTGGATTTCCATGGGTAAGTTTTGCGAGATCTGCGAAAAGGGTACGCTGAACGGCAACAACGTCAGCCACTCCAACCGTAAGACCCACCGTACCTGGGCGCCCAACGTGCAGAGTGTCCGCGTGGTGGTCAACGGTTCTGCGAAGCGTATGAACGTCTGCACCCGCTGCCTGCGCAGCGGCAATGTGATGCGTGCGCTCCCCAAGACCCACGAGGAAGCGTAATCGTCCGCAAGGGTGATTCCGTCACTTCTCAAGTAGAGTTTGCATCAATTTCCTCCGTCTGTTGTGCGACAGGCGGGGGATTTTTTGCATGGGGAAAATCCTCCTTGGGGGTAAAAGGCAATGATGTTTGCGGCTTTGTGGGTTTAAGCAAGTTGATTTTTGTGCTGCAGAGGGTTTCGCCTCTGCGGAGGCGACCAGAGGGCAGTGAGAACAGACGAAGTCTGCGGTCGCCCTCTGGATTGCTTCGGATGCACATTTTCATAGTTGATTTTTTGTGTTGCTGGGGGATTCCGCTCCTGCGGGAGCGGGAGTTTGTGCGCAGGGACGCTTCGCTGCCCGCGACCAAGGTGCCATGCTTGACTTTTCCTTTGGAGTAGGTCAGACGACCAACAGTTGGGGCGTTGCCCCAAGCCCCAGCAGGGACGCTGTCCCTGCACCCTGCAAGGGGCAATTGCCCCTTGACCCCTCCGCGCGATTGAGTTGGTCGCTTTTCCCTGCTTTGCCCGCGTGTTTATCCTTTTTTCTTTTCCCCTATTCTCCCCCTCCCTGTTCGCCTTTACAAGCGAACAGAAATCTGCTATCATGAGGGGGAAATGCAATCCTTGTCGGGAGGTGCTTCCTATGAATGTTGACCAGCTGGCGGAATCCCTCCGCAGTGACCCTATGTTTATGCAAAACGTTGTCCGCTGGGATGTCCTTCCGGCGCGTCCGGCGGTGTATGAGCCGTTCCCGGATTCGCTTGATCCGCGGCTGCTTCCTGTGCTGGAAAAACGCGGGGTGCATCAGCTGTATCGCCATCAGGCGCACGCAATCCGCGAGGTGCTGGCAGGGCGGGATGTTGTGGTTGTCACGCCGACGGCCTCCGGCAAAACGATGTGCTATAACCTGCCGGTGCTGTCTGCCATTTTGCAGAATGATGACGCACGGGCATTGTACCTCTTCCCGACGAAAGCGCTGTCTGCTGATCAGGTCAGCGAGCTGTATGAGCTGATTGAGGCGATGGGCGTTGATATCAAGACGTATACCTATGACGGCGATACGCCCGGCGCGGCGCGAAAGGCGGTTCGGCAGGCGGGGCATATCGTCGTGACGAACCCGGATATGCTGCACAGCGGGATTCTGCCGCACCATACGAAGTGGGTCAAGCTGTTTGAGAACCTGCGGTATATCGTGATTGATGAAATTCATACCTATCGCGGCGTGTTTGGGTCGAATCTGGCGAACGTGCTGCGGCGGCTGCTGCGCTTGTGCGATTTCTATGGCAGTCATCCGCAGTTCATCCTGTGCAGCGCGACGATTGCGAACCCGAAGGAACTGGCGGAAACGCTGACGGGGCGCGAGGTCAGCCTGGTGGATGATAACGGCGCGCCGATGGGCGTGCGGCACTTCGTGTTCTACAATCCGCCGGTGGTCAATCGGCAGCTGGGCATCCGCAAGGGCGTTTTGCAGGAGACGCGGCGGATTGCGGGGCTGCTGCTGCAAAACGGGATTCAGGCGATTACGTTCGCGCGGTCGCGGCTGGCGGTTGAGGTGCTGACGAAGTACCTGAAGGACATGGTGCGCGACCCGCTGGGGAACGCCGGGCGGGTGCGCGGCTATCGCGGCGGGTATCTGCCGACAGAGCGGCGAGAGATTGAACGCGGACTTCGCGCGGGACGGGTGGACGCGGTGGTGTCCACGAACGCGCTGGAGCTGGGCATCGACATCGGCGCGCTGGATGCGTGCGTGCTGTGCGGCTATCCGGGAACAATCGCGAGTGCATGGCAGCAGGCGGGGCGCGCCGGGCGGCGCAAGGGAACGTCCATCGTGTTCTATGTCGCGTCCTCGGCGGCGCTTGACCAGTACATCGTGTCCCACCCGGACTATCTGATGAAGCAATCGCCGGAGAACGCGCTGCTGAATCCGGATAATTTGTATATTCTGCTCAACCACTTCAAGTGCGCGGCGTTTGAACTGCCGTTTGAGGACGGCGAGGGCTTGGGGAATGCGCCCGGTGCGCCGGAGCTGCTGGAATACCTCGATGAAGCGGGGATCCTGCGGCACGTCGGCGGGCGGTATCACTGGTCGGCGGAGGATTTCCCGGCAAGCGAGATTTCCCTGCGGTCGGCGCGGGCGGAGGAGAATTTCGTCATCATCGACACGACCGATCCGGCGAACCACCGCGTCATCGGCGAAATGGACCGCTACACCGTGCCGATGCTGCTGCACGAAAACGCGATTTACATGCACGAGGCGCAGCAGTATCAGGTGGAAAAGCTGGATTTCGATGCCTGCAAAGCGTTCATCCGCCGCGTGGACGTGGGGTACTACACCGACGCGGACTTGAACGTGACGCTCTCCCTGCTGGACAAGGAAAAAGAGGAAGAGCAGGACGGCGGGCTGACGGCGCTGGGCGAAATCCGCGTATCGACCTTGGTGACGATGTTCAAGAAGATTAAGTTCGATACGCACGAAACCTTGGGGTTCGGGCATGTGCGGCTGCCGGAGACGGAAATGCACACAACCGCCATGTGGTGGACGCTGCCGGATGCGCTGGCGGCACGGTTCGAGAGCGACACGCTGAAAAATGGCATGATGGGCGTGGCGAATCTACTGCGGATTGTTGCGCCGCTGTCGCTGATGTGTGCGCCGCAGGACATTGCAATCGTCTATCAGGTGAAAAGCCCGCTGACGGACAAGCCGACGCTGCTGCTCTATGACAACATCCCCGGCGGCATCGGGCTGGCGCAGAAGGCGTATGCGATGCGGAAGCTCCTGCTGGAGCAGGCGCTGCAAGTTGTGCGGGACTGCGCGTGCCGTCAGGGCTGTCCGGGGTGCGTCGGGCCGGTGGGCGAAATCGGCGAGGACGGCAAAGCGACCGCCATCGCCCTTTTGGAGGCGCTGACGGAATGAATCTGCGAGACAAACTCAAGGCGATTGAAAAGCCGAAATCGCCCCCGAAAGCGCCGGAAAAGCAGTTCACGGACTGCTACCACGGGCGGGAAATGCGCGAGTTATCCGAATTTCCCGGCGCGTTTGACCTTGATCTGTCCGCCCTTCGCCTGATGACGCAGGAAACGCTGCCGGACGACCTCGACCCGCGGAACATCCTCTATCTGGACACCGAAACCACCGGGTTCATGGGCGCGGGGACTGTTGCGTTTGAGGTCGGCATGGGCTGCCTGACGGATTCGGGATTCCAAATTCATCAGCTGGTGATGCGTGATTATCCGGAGGAGAAGTTTCTGCTGCAATCCATTGCGGATACGCTGATGGGCTACGACGCGATCTGCACCTTCAATGGACGGACGTTCGACGTGCCGCTGCTGCGCGACCGCTTCCTGATGAACCGTATGGATGATTCGTGCCTTGACAAGCCGCACATTGACCTGCTGCACATTGCGCGGCGGGTGTTCAAACTGCGCCTGCAGCGGTGCAATCTGGGCAAGCTGGAAGAAGCGGTGCTGGGGATTCCACGCTTCGATGATTTGCCGGGTGCGCAGGTGCCGCAGCGCTTCTTCGACTACCTCAAGACGGGAAATTTTGACCTCTTGGCGGATGTGCTGGAACACAACGCGCAGGACGTGGCGAGCCTCTGCGTGCTGCTGACGGCGATGGTGGAAATGTACCGCGCGCCGGAGAACGTGCGGCACGACGAGGATGTGTTCTCAATGGGCGTGGCGCTGGAACGCTTTCAGCATGTGCCGGAAGCGCGGAAGTGCTATCAGCTGACGAGCGGCAATCTTCATGCGCAGGGGCAGGAGCGTCTTGCGCAGAGCTACCGCCGGGGCGGCGAGCGAGACGAGGCGGTAAAGGTCTGGCTGGGAATGATTGCGCGGCACGAGGGCGGAACGAAGCCCTACATCGAGCTGGCGAAGCACTACGAGCATTACGAGCGGGACTACGAATCCGCGCTGGACATGACGCGGCGGGCGATGGCGCTGTCCGCCGAGCCGTCATTATTCGATCCGCCCTCTGTACAAGAGGAGCAAAATGCGCTACAATATCGGTATGACCGCCTGAAAAAGAAGGCAGCCAAAAACCGCTGAAGGAGAAACGACAATGGGATTCATGGCGACCATCAAGGCGCAGCAGGCCATGCGCGCGCATGGAAAAGGCGATCTGGAACAGGCAAAGAAGCTCTATGAGGAAGCTATCGACAAGGGGCTGATGTCTGCGCGCCCGATGCTGGGCTATGCGATTCTGCTGATTCGCGAGGGCAGCTACGACAAGGCGATGCCCCTGCTCATCAAGGCGCAGAAGTGCCCTGACCTCACGCCCGACCAGAAGAGCCAGCTTTTTGTGGATTATGCGGCGTGCCTGATGAAGAAGGGCGAGCTGGACAAGGCGATTCACCTGCTGGAAAAGCAGCACAACCGCGCGCCGATTGGCCTGACGTATCAGACGCTGGGCTACATGTACGTCGAGAAGTATTCGGGCGCAAAGCCGGTTGCGGAAGCCGCGCCGGAGAAAGCCGCCGAAGCGCCGGAAATGCCGGAAAATGCGGACACGGAAGCATCCGCCGAAGAAGCCGCCGAGCAGCCGAAAGTCAAAACGCAGGAGGACATTGACCGCGAATGGCAGGAGGACATCGACAAAATGTTCGCCTTCATTCAGGAGTCGGTGGACTATGACGACGAAGACCCGGTGTGCTTGGACAACTTGGGTCAGGCATATTACCGCGTGACGGGCGAGAAGGACAAGGCGAAGGAATGGTTCGAGAAGGCACACGCGGAGAAGGATTCGCAGATTGACACGCTGTGGTTCCTGTCGCGCTATGATTTGGAAGCGGGTGACAAGGCAGCGGCGATTGCAAAGCTGGAAAAGGCGCTGGACGGGCGCTTCTCCCCGCTGAACTTCTGCACGAAGGATATGGTGCGGGAAGAAGTGGAGAGACTGAAAAAGTAAAGCAAAATCCCTGCATAAACACGCGAAAACATTATGCAGATGTCGCCAACTGAATCGCGCGAAAGGGTCAAGGGAGGAACTCCCTTGCAGAGGCAGAGCCTCTGGGGGCATATGATGTCAGCGGAGGGGGTGTATATCCTCTCCGCCAAGACCTGTTTTGGAGGAATCACCATGGAAAAGGAAACACTGATTGTCGTGGGGCTGGGGAATCCGGGCACGCAGTACGCCCATACCCGCCATAACGCGGGGTTCGATACGCTGGAAATGCTCTGCCGCAAGTGGGGTGTGACATTGAACAAGAACAAGTGCAAGGGACTGCTGACCGAAACGACCGTGGACGGCAAGCGTGTCGTCCTCTGCGCCCCGCAGACGTTCATGAACCTGTCCGGCGAGTGCGTCAGCGAACTGCTCAATTGGTATAAAGTGCCGCTGGAAAATCTGCTTATCATTTATGATGATATTGACCTGCCCGCCAGCCGCCTGCGCGTCCGCAAATCCGGCAGTGCCGGGACGCATAACGGAATGCGCTCCATCATCGCCCATACGCCGGGGCAGAATTTCCCGCGCGTGCGGGTCGGCGTGGGCGCAAAGCCCGATGGCTGGGACTTGGCGGACTGGGTGTTGAGCAAGTACACCATCCGCGAAGAGCAAATCGCCATGCAGCAGGCATTCGAGCGCGCGGCGGACTGCGTGGAGGACTGGGTCAAAAACGGTATTGACCATGCCATGCAGGAATACAATAAGACCGTGTAAGCACAGGCGTATTTTTCGTACCACGACTCATCCCAAGGAGCGCATATGAATCAGGCATTATTATCCGGCATTGCGTCGAAAGCGTATGACAAGCTGCTGAAAGCAGCGGAAAGCAAACAGCCCATCGCCGTGACGGGGCTGCCGGACACAATGGCGGCGTATATCGCGTCAAAACTCTGCGCCGATACGGGCAAAAAGGTGCTGCTGATTTCCGGCAACGACCTCAAGGCGGCGCACGACGCCGAGGACGGCCAGCAGCTGCTGGAAACGGGTGTGGCGTGTCTGCCGGGCGGCGAAATTGACCTTACGCGCGGCGCGTCGAGCCACGAAAGCGCATGGCGGCGGCTGGAAGCGCTGGCAAGGGCGCAGGAGGGGGATATCCGCCTGCTCTGCACGAGTATGGACGCCGCCTTGCAGCGCATGGGCAGCGCCGACCGCTTCCGCGAAGAGACGATTCGCCTTGCTCCCGGCGACCGAATCAACCTGAACGACCTCATCCGCCGCCTGACTGCCATGGGCTACGAGCGCGTCAGCATGGTGGAGGGCAAGGGGCAGTGCGCCCTGCGCGGCGGCATCATCGACGTGTATCCGCCGGCGTGCAGCCAGAGCTTGCGCATTGAGTTCTTCGACGACGAGGTGGACTCCATCCGCGAATTTGACTGCATCAGCCAGCGCAGCCTTGATTCGGTGGAGAAATGCACGCTCACGCCCGCGACGGAGGTATTGCTTCCACCGGTGGATGCGGAAAAGGCAGCGCGGCGGATGCGGGACGCCATCGAGCGGCAGGGGGGCGACCTGACGCCCGCAAGTTCGACGCTCTTTTCGGATTTGCCGCCGCTGCCGGAGGATGACGCGGACGCGCCGGACTTCTTCGACAAGAACATCACCCCGAAGATTCGCGAAAAGCAGCAGACTGCCGCGCGCAAGGCGGAACTCGAACGCCGCCGCGCCCAACTGATGGCAGACGCGGACATGCTGGCGGAGGGGCTGCCGTTCAAGCGCATTCGGGCGTGGCTGACCGTGCTGACGGATGATACTTACACGGTGCTGGACTGGTTTGAGCCGGACATTGTGGTGCTGAGCGACCCGAATCTGCTCAGGAAGCGCGCGGAGGAACGCCGGGCGGGCTTTGCGGAGGATCTCGAAGGCGCGATGAGCCGCGACGAAGCCGTCAAGGAGCAGGAAACCCTGCTGATGGACTGGGACGAGCTGCTGCGGCATGTGCAGGGGTATGCGACGGTCGCGGTGACGGAGTTTCTGGAGGGCATGGCAGGCGTGGCGGTCAAGGATGCCGCTGATCTTGGCGTGCAGCGCGTGGCAGGGTATTCGTCGCAGATTCGCCCGCTGGCGGAGGACTGTGACGGCTGGCTGCGCGAGGGCTACCGCGTGGCGGTGCTGTGCGGCGGCGTGGCGCGCGGTCAGCGTCTGGCGGCGGCGCTGGAAGAACACGATGTCGCCGCGTCGTTCGCGGAGAAAATCGACAAGCTGCCGGAAGAATGTGTGCAGGTGCTGCCCGGCACGCTGACGCACGGCTTCATCTGGGAGGAAGCGCGCCTGATTGTCGTCAGCGACACGGACGTGTACGGCACGGGCTACCGCAAGGCGAAGAAGCGTCAGGCGGTGGGCGAGAAGATTGCGGCGTTCACCGACCTGAAGCCCGGCGACTTTGTGGTGCATGAGGAACACGGCGTCGGCATTTATCTTGGCACTGCGCAGATGAAAAACGGCGGCACGCGCCGGGATTATCTGCAAATCCAGTATCAGGGGAGCGACAAGCTCTATGTGCCGATTGAGGCGCTCAGCCGCGTGCAGCGCTACATCGGCAATCCGGCGAATCCCCCGAAGCTGAACAAGCTCGGCGGCGGCGACTGGCAGAAGCAGAAGGCGAAGGTCAAAGAGGGCCTGAAGAAGATGGCGTTTGACCTTGTGAAACTCTACGCGCGGCGGTCGCAGGAGACGGGCTTTGCGTTCAGCGCGGATACGCCGTGGCAGCGCGAATTTGAGGATATGTTCCCCTATGAGCTGACCCCTGACCAAGAACAAAGCGTGAAGGAAATCACGGCGGACATGGAATCGCCGCGGAACATGGACAGGCTGCTGTGCGGCGACGTGGGCTACGGCAAGACGGAAGTCAGCCTGCGCGCAGCGTTCAAGGCGCTGATGGACTCCAAGCAGGTTGCGATTCTGGCGCCGACGACGATTCTGGCGCAGCAGCACTACAACACGGTCTTGAAGCGCTTCAAGGGCTTCCCGGTCAAGGTGGACGTGCTGAGCCGCTTCCGCACGGCGAAGGAAACCAAGGACGTTCTGCGCCGCGTGAAGGAGGGCGAAATCGACATCCTTGTCGGTACGCACCGCATTCTGGGCAAAGACGTGCAGTTCAAGAACCTCGGTCTGCTGATTGTGGACGAGGAGCAGCGATTTGGCGTGCAGCATAAGGAAATCATCAAGAACATGAAGCATCAGGTGGATGTGCTGACGCTCTCCGCCACGCCGATTCCGCGCACGCTGCACATGTCGATGGTCGGCATCCGCGATATGTCTGTGCTGGAAACGCCGCCGGAGGAACGCCTGCCGGTGCAGACGCGCGTGATTGACTACAACGACGGCGTGATTCGCGACGCGATTCTGCGCGAAGTATCACGCGGCGGGCAGGTTTACTTCCTCTATAACTCTGTGCAGACCATCGGCGCGTTCTATGAGCGGCTGAAGCAGCTTGTGCCGGAGGCGCGCATCGGCGTGGCGCACGGGCAGATGCGCGAACACGGACTGGAGGACGTGATGATGGACTTCTACGGCGGCAGCTACGACGTGCTGCTCTGCACGACCATCATCGAAAGCGGCTTGGACGTGCCGACGGCGAATACGCTGATTGTCTTTGACGCGGATCGCTTCGGTCTGAGCCAGCTCTATCAGCTGCGCGGGCGCGTCGGGCGGAGCAATCGGCAGGCGTATGCGTACTTTACCATCCGCCCGGAACGGAGTCTGTCCGAGACGGCGGAAAAGCGGCTCGAAGCCATCCGCGAGTTCACCGAGTTCGGCGCGGGCTTCCGTATCGCCATGCGTGACCTCGAAATCCGCGGCGCGGGCAATATTCTGGGCCCGGAACAGCACGGGCATTTGGCGACCGTTGGCTACGACATGTACTGCAAACTGATGGAGGAGACGCTTCAGGAGGCGCGCGCGGAGCAGGAAGGGCTGCCGCCTGCGAAGCCGCACCTCGAAACGCGCGTGGACATCAAGGTGGATGCGTATCTGCCGGACGACTATGTACACGACGACCGGCAGCGGATGGAGATGTACAAGCGGATTGCGAGCCTGACGACGCAGGCCGACCGCGAGGACATCACCGACGAGCTGCTTGACCGCTTCGGCGAAGTGCCGCCGGTGGTGGAGACGCTGCTGGACGTGGCGCAGGTGCGCGTGCTGGCGAATCAGTTGGGCGTGTCGCTGGTGACCTACAAGCGCGGCGGCTTCCTCGTGATGAAGCTGAACGCAGAGTATATGCCCGACCAAGCGGCGTTCATTCCCGCGATGGCGATGACGGACAAGCGCCTGATGCCCTCGACCACCGCGCCGGATGTGCTGCTGCTGGTTGACCCGACGCTTGGCGAATACGCGATGCTGTCCGAAGCGGTGAAGGTGCTGGGAAAGCTCAATGAGAATATCGAGACGATGCTGAAAAAGCAGAAGAAGGGAGAAAAACATGAAAACACTTGATAAGCTGATGATGACGATTGTGGGCTTGCTGTGCTTCTGCGTCTCTGCGGCGGCTCTGATTTTCATGGATTTCAGCACGGAACACGGCGTGGTCTATGCAGACGCGCTGTACTGCATTCCCGTCTGCGTGCTGCTGCTTGCCTTTGCCGTGCTGACGATACTGAAATTCCGCACGGGCTATGACGGTAATCTGAAACTTGCAGGAATTGTCTGGGATGTGTTGTTCGCGCTTGCCTTTCTGCCGATTCTGGGCGTTCCTGCGATTGCGCAGGCAAGCGGCGCCTATGGATTGCTCTGCAAGGTACTGTTCGTGCTGGTGCTGCTGATGCCGAAAGTTTGGATTCTGCTGCCGAAACGGGGCGAATGAGTGCATCAGTCGCGCTGCGTGCGAATCTCCCTGCAACATAAATAACCAAGAAACATGGGAGTGTGCTGCGAAGGGGTCAAGGGGGCGACCGCAAAGCCCCCTTGTCGCCTCCGCAGAGGCGAAACCCTCTGCAACAATAAAATTTAAGGTAACACCGCTGCAAAAGAGAAATCAACACAGAAAACCCAAAAGGAAAGTGATGAGCAATGCCGCAGGAAACCTTCCTGACCGCCGCGAATCCCCCCGCGCCGCTGGCGGAGCGCCTTCGTCCGCAAAACCTCGATGAGTTTGCCGGACAGGAGCACTTGATCGGCAAGGGCAAAGTCCTGCGCCGCATGATTGAGGGCGATTTGGTGTCCTCCATGATTTTCTGGGGGCCGCCGGGCGTGGGGAAAACCACGCTCGCGCAGATTATCGCCCATCAAACGAAGAGCCACTTCATCAACTTCTCTGCCGTCACCAGCGGCATCAAGGAAATCCGGCAGGTGATGGAGCAGGCGGAAAGCGACCGGCATTTTGGCATCCGCACGATTGTGTTCGTGGACGAAATCCACCGCTTCAATAAGGCGCAGCAGGATGCTTTTTTGCCCTACGTCGAGAAGGGGAGCATCATCCTTATCGGCGCGACGACCGAAAACCCGTCCTTTGAAGTCAACAGCGCCTTGCTGTCGCGCTGCCGCGTGTTTGTGCTGCACGCGCTGACGGAGGAGAACGTCATGACGCTGCTGCACCGCGCCTTGCAGGACGAACGCGGCTTCGGCGGGCAGAAAATCGACATGGCGGAGGATTTGCTGCGCGCGATTGCCGTCTTTTCCAATGGCGACGCGCGCACCGCCCTTTCGACGCTCGAAATGGTCATCCTCAATGCCGACTTGGACGAAAACGGTCTTGCGCATGTGACGCCGGAGACGGTCGCGCAGTGTACGTCGCGGCGGTCGCTGCTCTACGATAAGAAGGGCGATGGGCACTATGACCTCATCAGCGCGCTGCACAAGTCCATGCGCAATTCCGACCCGGACGCGGCGGTCTATTGGCTGGCACGGATGCTGGAAAGCGGCGAAGACCCGCTGTATATCGCGCGGCGCGTCGTGCGGTTCGCGAGCGAGGACATCGGGCTGGCGGATTCGCGCGCGCTGGAAACGGCAGTCGCGGCGTATCAGGCGTGTCACTTTCTGGGGATGCCGGAATGCACGGTGCATCTGACGCAGGCGGTGGTGTACATGACGATGGCGCCGAAATCGAACGCGCTGTATGTGGCGTATGAGACGGCGAAAAAGGATGCGCAGGAGCAAATCGCGGAGCCTGTTCCGCTGCAAATCCGGAATGCGCAAACCAGCTTGATGAAGAACCTCGGCTATGGCAAGGGCTACGTGTACGCGCATGACACGCAGGAGAAGCTGTCCGCGATGACGTGCCTGCCGGATTCGCTGCAGGGGAAGCGCTACTATCAGCCGACGGAGCAGGGGAACGAGGGACGGTATAAGCAGCGGCTGGAGGAGATTATCAGGTGGAAAGAGGAACATAGGGGGAAATAAGCGGAAAATCCCCCAAAAAACAAAAAGAGCCTTGCAGGAGCATCACACGCTGCAAGGCTCTTTTGTATGGAGCGACTGGAAGCACACACCCAATCACAGTTCCTTTTTGAGGAGAATTATCTCTTCTGTTCGGGATTCTTCCACAAATCCGTGTTTCAGAAAAAGGCTGACAGCCGGATTGTCGATGGCAATATCATCGTACAGAACGGAAACGCCGTTGCTTTTCGCCGCGGAACACAGCAAATCCAATGCTTCGCCGCCATAGCCTCTTCTTCTGTATTTCGCATAAATCATGACGTTGGCTATTTCCTGCTGCATTTCGGCATCATAGTGATAGGCAATTTCGCCAACAAACTGACCATCTTCGTTTTTGAGATACCTGTAATACCGCTTGCCGTCAGGGTCAGCAATCCAGCAATCGTACCAGCCACGCCATTTATCTTCCCCAAAGGGAATTGTCCCGCCCCATGCGTGATTGTAAGACATGGTATCTTCATCCGCCAGCATCATTTGCCGAAACCACAAGTCCTCATATTTTGGCTCATACAGCGTCAGCATATTGACCTCCTGATGATGACTGTATTTCCAGATGGAAAGGCAAGAAAAAATCCGAACCCGCTTCCAATTGGAAAGTCAGATTCGGATTCTTCATGTCGTGCCGGAAGTGGGACTTGAACCCACACGACATCGCTGCCAACGGATTTTGAGTCCGTCGCGTCTGCCATTCCGCCATTCCGGCAAGCACAAAATAGTATAGCATAAAATCGGCGGTTTTGCAAGCGGTTTTGCGCGGCGGAGGAAAATTTTCGGGTGCAAGCGCAAAGAAAAGGACTGTCCCGTTTTGCAGGACAGTCCGTAGGAATTACTTCCGCAGGGTGATGACGATGTGGCGCTTGGGTTCTTCGCCCTCGGAGTGGGTGTCCACCAGCTCGTTGGGCTGGAGCGCGGAGTGAATCACGCGGCGCTCGTAGGGGTTCATGGGCTCCAGAGAAACCTTGCGGCCCGTCTTGACGGCGCGGTTCGCCATGCGGTTCGCCAGACGAATCAGCGTGTCTTCGCGCTTGGCGCGGTAGTTCTCCGTGTCCAGCGTGACGCGGGTGTAGTGATCCTGACCCTTGTTGATGCGCAGGCTCGTCAGGTATTGCAGGGCGTCGAGCGTCTCGCCGCGGCGGCCAATCAGGATGCCCAGCGTGTCGCCCGTCATCTGCGCGAAGATGTTGTTCTCCGCGTCCGTGCCCATCGCGACGGTCACGTCCACGCCCATCAGGTGGGTCAGCTCCTTGAGGAAGCTCTGCGCCTGACCGACGGGGGAGGCGGGGTCAATCTGCTCGTCGGGAATCATGGTGACGACGGGCTTTTCCAGCGGGGCAGCGGGTGCCTTCGGGGGAAGGGGCTTGCGCTCCGGCTTCGGGGCGGATTCGCCCTCTGCCTTGGGCTGACGCGGCTTGTCCTTCTTCGGGCGGTCGCTGCGCTTGCGCTGCACGGGCGCGGGACGCTCGGCGGCATCAGCAGCAGGGGCGGCATCCGTCACAGCGGGAGCAGCTTCCACAGCGGGTGCTTCCGCCGGGGCTTCGACCTTCGCTTCCACCTTCACCTCGGCGGGCTTTTCCTGCGCCGGCTTGGGCTGTGCGGGCTTCGGCTGCGGCTTGGGCTGGGGCTTGGGCTGCACGGGCTTGGGCTGCGGCTTCGGTTGGGCAGCGGGCTTGGGTGCTTCCACCTTCACGGAGGACAGCAAATCCGCCAGCGGATCGTCTTCTTCGACTTCCTCTTCCACCTCATGGAGCGTCAGGCGGAGCTTGCAGGGCTTTGAGCCGAAGAACCCGAACAGCCCTTTGCTGCCTTCTTCCAGCGTTTCCACGGTGACATCGGAGATGGTGGCATGCAGGGCGTTCAAGCCGTTCTGCAGGGCCTCTTCATAGTTTTTGCCAGTAGCTTCGTAGGTTTTCATGATTGCTCTCCTATCACTTCAACGAACAGGTATTACTTCAGCGAACCGGTATTCTTGTTGGGGTTGGCGGCTTCGAGGGCTTCCTTGCGGTCAAGGTACATGTTGATGCCCTTGGTCTGCACGATGGCAATCACGTTCGAGGCGACCCAGTAGAGGGCAAAAATCGCGTTGTAGTTGAAGCACAGAATCAGTGTGAAGATGGGGAAGAAGTAGTTCATGAACTTCATGCTGTTCTGCGCCTGCTGGGCCTGCGCGTCATCCGCGGCGGGGGTCTGCGCCGTGCCGGTGAGCTTTGTCATCAGGAACTGACCGCCGGCGGCGAGAATCGGCAGGATGAAATAGCCGTTGTAGTTCACGAAAATGTGGATGTTGAACAGCGGAATGGCCAAGTCGCTGTAGTACTTGACGTGCTCCATATAAGCGGGCAGCTGCTCCATGGTAGTGTAGATGGTCTGAATCGTTGTGTTCAGCGCATCGCCGGTAAAGGATTCCGCCGTCAGCGCAAGGCCCTTATCCGCCAGCAGAGCGAGCGTCTCCTGCGGCAGCTTGTTGAACACGGCCAGCCATTCGTTTGTGGCGATTTGACGCAGAGAATCAAGATTCGGCCAGACAGCCGCGAACGGGGAGTCCGGCATCCACACGTTCTTGACCCACAGCCACGAATCCAGCGCCGGATTGCCCGAAGCGATGATGTCGAACGCCTGCTGTGCCAGATGCTCGTTGGCGACCATTCTCATGGCGGTGAACATCGCGAAGAGGATTGGGAGGCTGATCAGCATCGGCAGGCAGGAGGAAAGGGGATTGACGCGCTGCTCGCGGTAGAGCTCCTGCAGCTTTTTGTTCATCTTGTCCGGGTCTTTTTCGTACTTCTTCTGGAGTTTTGCCTGCATGGGGGCAATCTTCTGCATCTTGCGCATCCCGACACGGCTCTTGTAGTCGAACGGCATGACGATCAGACGCACCAGCAGCGTGAACAGCACGACCGCCCAGCCGTAGTTGCCCACGAAGCCGTAAATCCATTCCAGTATGGTCTTCAGAAATTCGTTGATGCCCATGAGTTCATTCCTTTCTTAATGTGGTACAGGGGTCTTCGGGAACGGGATCATAGCCGCCTTTGGAGAACGGATTGCAGCGCAGGACGCGCCATGCCGCCAGCCGCGCACCCTTGACAGCCCCGTAGCGCTCGATGGCGGTTTGCGCGTACTGGCTGCAAGTGGGCGTATAGCGGCAGCGCGGGCCGCCCTTATAGGGGCTGATGGCGCTGCGGTAGAACTGAATCCCCCAGAGCAAGGCGCGTTTCATGGCGCATCTGGGCTTTTCGGCTGTGTCGGAAGAGCACCGTGCTTTTTCAGCAGGTAGCGCACGTCCTTCTGCAGCGAGGAAAAGCTGGCAGTAGCGGCTGAGGGTCTGGCGACGACGACGTACAGGCCGCTTTTCACATCCCCCAGATAGGGCCGGAAGCATTCGCGCAGGCGGCGCTTGACCTTATTGCGGGTCACAGCGTTGCCAACCTTCTTGCTGACGGAAAAGCCGACCTTCATGCCCCGACCTTTGGCGACGAGCATGACCAAATCCCGACAAGCGGCGCTCCGTCCACGGTGGTAGACATATTGGAACGCCTTGTTTTTTTGCAGCCGATAGCGTCTTTCCATTGGGTTACAGTCCTCTGTTCTCGATTGAATGATGGGCGTATGATGCTGTTTCCGGATGCGAATGCGCAAGCAGATGGCGCAGGTGAATCCGGAAATAGTATGAACCCGAAGTAAAGGAAAAGCGCGCCCGGAAACGTACCTCGCGGGTACATCGGGCGCGCTTCATCCACGAATGGAGCGCGGATTGTCATTGGACAATCCTGCTGTCCTGTGGCGTCTGGCACATTCAGCGTCTCTGAATAAGCCTGAAAGAAAATTCTCTCAATCAGACGGTCAGGGACTTGCGGCCGCGACGACGACGGGCGGAGAGCACGCGGCGACCGTTCTTGGTGGCCATACGCGCGCGGAAGCCGTGCACTTTGCTGCGCTGACGCTTCTTGGGCTGGTAGGTACGGAACATGTTCAACACTCCTTACAAATCAAATTTCGTAACCGGAGGACAGACATCCGCCGGGGTGCTACAATACAGCCTTTACAGTATATCGGATTTTCTTCGCTTTGTCAAGGCTTTGCCGGGGACTTTTTCAGCTTTCGCGCCTTTTGGGATCGAGATTTTTTGCCCGCCTTTTGGGCGAAATGGGATTACTTCTTCAGAATCTCCACCATTTCGGCGGGGGTGACGATGAAATGCCGGACGGGGTAGTGCTTCTGATTGCCTGTGACGAGATAAGCACCGTCGTCCCGCTTCTCCATGGCGACTTCATAGAACACAAGGTCGTCCATGTCAATCAGGATTTCGCCCGTCGGTTTTGGCTGCACCTCGATGCCGAACTGACGGATAGCATCCACCACTGTCCGCACGGTTTCCACCTGCAAATGGAACTTCTTCCGACACAGCACTTCCTCATACTCTGCCAGAATATCGGGATGATACAGCGGGACGATGGCGCCCGTCAGCATGGCGCGAAACACCTGTCGCGGCGGGGAATCTGGGTTCTTCGTAATCAAGGCGGACACGATGACGTTCGTATCCACGACGGCATAGCACTTCACTGCTTAACCGCCTTCCGAGCGGCGCGAACCGCTGCGATTTCTGCGTTGATTTCGTCCTGGGTCATGTCCGGCGCACCAGACGCCTGCTGGAACAGTGCGTCCAAAGCATCCAGTGCTTCCGGGCGGGTGACGGTCTCTTTGGGCAGCCTCGTAGTGAACGGCAGTCCGCGCTCCAGCTTGCTGCGGACGAGGAACATCCGAAATGCCGTGGGCAAATCCAGACCCAGCATTTCGTAGATCTCCGAAACTTCCTCCTTCAGCTTTTTATCGACACGCACCTGAACCAATACTTGCTCTGCCATAAGAGTACCTCCTAAATTGCATTGATAGTCAATACAATAATATGCTTTCTGCATCTATATTATACAGCATTTCAATACAAATTGCAAGAGGGCGAATTTCGCTCCTGCGCAGCTTGACACGGCAAATCATGTCGCATGAACGAAAGCTGACATCATCAGCAGACAGAGAAAACGTATTTTTTGCGGAAAAGTGATGGAAAGTGCGAGATTCCCGCTTTACAAGCACGGCAAAGTGTGCTATACTGTCCCGCGGTACTCAAAGCAATCCTTTAATCCCAGCACGAGAGGCTGGAAAGGCACGCAGCGAACCGACAGAACCAGAGCTGCCTGCGCCCGACCGCGCGGTCAGACTGAATATGCGAAACATTGCGCCTTTTCCTGCGGCATCCGACGGGAAAGGCGCTTTCTTTTTGGCAAAATGCCGCTGATTTGCCCCAAAGCACGCGGGGAAAATCAGCAGAGGAAAAAAGAGGAGGATTCCGACGATGATGAACATGCAGGCAGGCATTCCGAAAGCCCAGCTGATGGCGGGCGACGCGATGAACCGCGCCCTGACGCGTATGGCGCACGAGATGATGGAGCAGCTGATGCCGCTGGAAAACGTGGTGCTGGTGGGCATTCGCCGCCGCGGGGTGCCGCTGGCGCAGCGCTTGTCGGACATCATCGAGAAGTACGAGCATGTGCGCATTCCGGTGGGCGAAGTGGATATTGCCATGTACCGCGACGACCGCGATCCGGCGCAGCTGAACGTTGAGGTGCAGGAAAAGCACCTGCCGGTGGACGTGACGGGCAAGGTGGTTGTACTGGTGGACGACGTGCTGCACACGGGACGCACGGTTCGCGCCGCCATGGATGCGATTCTTGACCAAGGTCGTGCCGCGCGCATCTGCCTGGCGGTGCTGATTGACCGCGGTCATCGCGAGCTGCCCATCCGCGCGGACTTCGTCGGCAAGAACGTCCCGACCTCGAACAACGAGCAGATCGGCGTTCAAATGGAAGAAATCGACGGCGGCGACGGCGTTGCCCTCTACGACGGGCGGATGAATAGGTGACCCAAGGGGCGCTGCCCCTTGACCCCGCAAGGGAGTTCCTCCCTTGACCCTTTCGCGCGATTCAGTTGGTCGCATTTGCATACAGCTTCCGCGTGTTTATTGGGGGGAACGTGGGTATCCGATAATTTGATTGTACTCCGCACAAGCGGATTTGCAATAATCGCCTTCATTTGAAAGCGGTTGACAACAGCATATATGGAGGAAGGACGGAATCACATGACCAATCAGAAACTTTCCCCGGCGAAGTTCACGCTGCTGGGTTTCCAGCACATGTTCGCCATGTTCGGCGCAACCGTGCTTGTGCCGACCTTGACAGGCCTGTCTGTCAGCGCAACCCTGCTCTTTGCGGGTCTGGGCACGCTGTTGTTCCACCTCATCACGGGCGGCAAAGTCCCTGCGTTCCTCGGTTCGAGCTTCGCGTTCCTCGGCGGCTATGCGGCGGTGAAGGCAATGCCGCAGTTCGCGGACGGCACGATGAACTGGATTCCCTACGCTGGCGTGGGCGTGGCGGTCGCGGGTCTGATTTACGTTGTTGTCGCGGGTCTGTTCAAGATCTTCGGCGCGCAGAAGGTCATGCGCTTCTTCCCGCCGATTGTCACCGGCCCCATCATCATCTGCATCGGCATGATTCTGGCGAACTCCGCCATCAATAACTGCTCCAATAACTGGCTCATCGCGATTCTGGCGGTGGTCATCGTGGTGGCGTTCAACATCTGGGGCAAGGGTATGTTCAAGATTATCCCGATTCTGCTGGGCGTGGTCGGTTCTTACGCCGTCGCGGCGGTGACGGGTCAGGTGGACTTCACCCCCGTCAAGGAAGCGGCTTGGCTGGGTCTGCCCTTCCAGTGGAAGGATACCGCCTTCTCCCTCTTTGGCGGCTGTGACGGCACGCTGCTGCTGAACTGCATCATCACCGTTGCCCCGATTGCGCTGGCGACGATGATGGAGCACATTGGCGATATGTCCGCCATCTCCTCGACGGTCGGCAAGAACTTCATCGAAGATCCGGGTCTACACCGTTCTCTGCTGGGCGATGGTCTGGCGACGACGATGGCGGCGCTCTTCGGCGCTCCGGCGAACACCACTTACGGCGAGAACACCGGTGTGCTGGCGCTGACCCGCGTCTACAACCCGGCAGTTGTCCGCATGGCAGCAGTGCTGGCAGTCGTATTCTCCTTCTGCCCGAAGTTCGCGGAATTGATTCATTGTATGCCCGCGGCGACCATCGGCGGCGTGTCGCTGATTCTCTACGGCATGATTTCCGCGGTCGGTGTGCGCAACGTGGTTGAAAATCAGGTGGACTTTGCGAAGAGCCGCAACGTCATCATCGCGGCGGTGATTATGTCCCTTGCGCTGGGCATCAACTTCTCCAACGCGGGCGCGATTGTGTTCACCATTGGTCAGGTGACCATCAGCCTGTCTGGTCTGGCGGTGGCGTCTCTGGTCGGCATCCTGCTGAACGCGGTGCTGCCGGGCAACGACTACGTCTTCGGCAAGAGCGAACAGGGCGATCAGGCGGTCAACTTCAAGGTGTAATGATACTACTTTCTGCATTCGCCTGCGCCATCTGCTTGCGCCTTTTCCCCGCTGACGTCCGCTCGTTCCATTTAGCGTAGCGCTGCTACGCTGCATTTCACTCGCGTTAGTCAGCGTGAAAAATTCGCGGCGCATCTCGGCACATTCTCATTTGAAAATAGTATTATAATAGTAGTAATTCCTCAAGAGCGGCATCTGTGCAAAGCAGGTGGCGCTTTTCCGCGTTTTCGGGGAAAATATTTTCTTTTTCCTCTTGACAATGGGCATGAAGAGGAGTATTATCACATATGAACGAATGCTCACATGTTTGTTCTCTGGACGATGCCGTCAGGCGAACAGCGTGATTCGGAATAAATAGCGGAAAGGTCGTCGGAAACCATGAAGAAAACGTGGAGAATCGACATTGACTGCCCGAACTGCGCGGCAAAGGTGGAACGCGCGCTGCAAAAGCTGCCCGGTGTGGTGGGTGCGTCGGTGAATTATGTGCAGAAGAAAATCACACTGGAAGCGGTGGACGACCGCTTCGAGGAGGTTCGCAAGGCGGCATACGCGAAGATGAAGGAAATTGAACCCGACGCGGAGATTTTCTTCGATGAAGCGGAACAGCCGTCCGGAACGGTCTGCCCGTGCGGCGGGCATCATCACGAGGACGATGATGACGACGAGCATGAGCATCACCATCATCATGACGGCGAATGCGGCTGCGGTCACGATCATCATCATCATGATGATAATGACCATGACGAACACGAGCATCACGAGCACTCGCATGAACATGGTCACGAACACGGCGGCGCGAACAAGGGCAAGAAACTGATGATTCGCGTTGCGACTGCGGTCGCGCTGCTGGCGCTGGGACTGGTCAGCAAGGCGAATCTGGGCGAAACGCACTGGGCGACGATTGTCGTGTTCATCGCGGCGTATCTGGTCGCGGGCTACGACGTGCTGTGGCGCGCCATTTGCAACATCCGCCATGGCGAAGTGTTCGACGAGAACTTCCTGATGACGGTTGCGTCCGTCGGCGCAATGTGCGTTGCGGAATATGCGGAAGGCGTCGCGGTCATGGTACTGTACCAGATTGGCGAATACTTCCAGGATAAGGCGGTTGACAAGAGCCGCGAATCCATCACGAAGCTGATGGACATTCACCCAGACTATGCGAATCTGGTGGACGGCAACGACAGCCGCCGCGTCAGCCCCGAACAGGTGCGCGTGGGCGACATCATCCTCGTCAAGCCCGGCGAGAAGATTCCGCTGGACGGCGTGGTCATCGAGGGCAATTCGAGCCTGAATACCACGGCGCTGACCGGTGAATCGCTCCCGCGCGACGTGAAGGAAGGCGACCAAGTCCTCAGCGGCTGCGTCAACCTCTCCGGCGTGATGAAAGTCAAGGTCACGGTCGGCTACGGCGAATCCACCGTCGCGAAGATTCTGGCGCTTGTCGAATCCTCCGGCGACGCGAAGGCAAAGACGGAACGCTTCATCACCAAGTTCAGCCGGATTTACACGCCCGCCGTGTGCTTCTTCGCGCTGGCGCTGGCAATTATTCCGAGCCTGTTTGACGGCAACTGGACGAACTGGATTTACACCGCCCTGACCTTCCTTGTTATCTCCTGCCCGTGCGCGCTGGTTATCTCCGTGCCGCTGACGTTCTTCTCCGGCATCGGCGGCGCGTCGAAGAAGGGCATCCTCATCAAGGGCGCGACGTATCTGGAAACCCTTGCGGGGCTGGATACGGTCGTGTTCGACAAGACGGGTACGCTGACGAAAGGGACGTTCTCCGTCACGGGCGTGCATCCGGCAAAAGGCGTCACGAAAGACGAACTGCTTGACGCTGCGGCACATGCCGAGGCGTTCAGCGATCACCCGATTGCGATTTCGATTAAGGAGGCGCTGGGCCGCGCGGTGGACATGAACCGCGTCAGCGATGCCTCTGAAGCGGCGGGCCACGGCGTACAGGCGAAGGTGGACGGTCAGCAGGTGTACGCGGGCAACGCGCGCCTGATGGAATCCATCGGTGTGAAGGCAGCTGAACCGGCGGAAATCGGCACGGTGGTGCATGTCGCGCGCGGCGGGCAGTACCTCGGCGCGCTCGTCATCAGCGACGTCATCAAGGAAAACAGCGCATCCGCGATGGAAGCTTTGAAGTCCGCGGGCGTGAAGCGGCTGGTCATGCTGACCGGCGACCGGCAGGAAGTCGCGGCGGACATCGCCAAGAAGGTCGGCCTGACCGACTACCGCGCGGAACTGCTGCCGGAGGACAAAGTAAGCGCGCTCGAAGGCTTGCTGGGTAACGGCCACACCGTGGCGTTCACAGGCGATGGTATCAACGATGCGCCTGTGCTGCGCCGCGCGGATATCGGCATTGCGATGGGCGGCGTCGGCGCAGATGCCGCAATCGAGGCGGCGGATATTGTGCTGATGGACGACGATCCGGCGAAGATTGCGCAGGGCGTCCGCCACGCGCGCCGGACGATGCGGATTGTGCATCAAAATATCATTTTTGCTCTTGCGGTGAAACTGCTGGTGATGGTGCTGGGCATCTGTGGCTTTGCGAACATGTGGCTGGCGGTCTTTGCGGATGTCGGCGTGGCAATGCTGGCGATTCTCAATGCCATGCGCGCGATGAAAATGAAACAATAATGGAAGAAACGGCGCGTTCTGCGGCGAACGAAATGCGGGATGCGCCGCCTTTCCGCAGAAAATGTGCGAGAAACAGAGATTTTTTTCTGAAAAGCCTTGATTTTTTCAGGAAACCATGCTACAATAAACAGCGCTGGTTTTCGCACGGTTTTCTGCCGTACTCGAACCCTAAGATTGAGCGGTGTGAACCGCCGATTAACAGTATGAACCGGGAGGTGAACGAAGTTGCCGAATATTAAGTCCGCTAAGAAGCGCGTCAAGGTGAGCGAAAAGAAGAATCTGCGCAACCGTATGATCAAGAGCGCTGTCCGCACTTCTGTCAAGAAGCTGGAGGCCGCGATTGCTGCTGATCCCCAGACTGCGAATGCACAGCTGGTTGTGACCACCTCCGCGATTGATAAGGCCGCGTCGAAGGGCGTTATGCACAAGAATGCTGCCAATCGTAAGAAGGCTCGTCTGGCCAAGCAGCTCGCCAAGGCGACTGTGTAATTTCCAGATTACATAAAAAAGCTCCTTCCTCAATCGGGAAGGGGCTTTTTTGAGTGCACTGACGGTGAAAACAGACGGAAAGATGGCGGCGGATGATGCGGACGAATAAACTAAAAGGAAACAGCGACGAAGGTTCGCTAAATGGCGAACGATGATGCCGACCGAACGTACTTATTGTTCGGAAATCCCAAAAGAACGCAAAAAACCGCAAAAACCTTCAAAAAACCCCTTGACGGGAGGGCGAAAAAGTAGTATACTAACAAAGCTGGTTGCGCGAGCCGCCTCAAAGGTGCTTGCGAGACTGGTACGAACCTTGAAAACGATACAGAACAAAAACAACGCAAACAAGACAGTAATTCCGAATGAGTGAAACTTGGTTGAGGAAACTCGATTAAGGGATAAAGGATTAAACGAAAGAGTTTGATCCTGGCTCAGGACGAACGCTGGCGGCGTGCCTAACACATGCAAGTCGAGCGGAGACGGTGAGTAGCTTGCTATGAGCTGTTTTAGCGGCGGACGGGTGAGTAACGCGTGAGCAACCTTTCCCAGACAGGGGAATAACACACCGAAAGGTGTACTAA
>OJJY01000044.1_pt1 | contig 64514 bp, 52 predicted proteins | sample 1596421 | NCBI WGS metagenome assembly OJJY01 (sample SAMEA4350151, study PRJEB24818) | metagenome | biome: human; feature: gut; material: faeces | place: Denmark | collected 2013-09 | reverse complement strand
GCGCTAATTCCTGGTTGCGCAACAAAGCCGATATTCCGCTGACTTTCTGGGATTATCAGCATCACGCGCTGGTAGCGACCATTCGCACGGAAGAACCGCATGATGCGGTGGCGCGGCAGGTTTTCCACGGCGAAGGCATTCTGGCCTTTTTGCCGCTTAGCGATCCGCATCTTTGCTCGATTGTCTGGTCGCTGTCGCCAGAGGAAGCGCAGCGGATGCAGCAGGCAGGTGAAGACGAATTTAATCGCGCGTTAAATATCGCTTTTGATAATCGCCTGGGCTTATGTAAGGTCGAGAGTGAACGTCAGGTGTTCCCACTGACGGGGCGTTATGCACGCCAGTTTGCCGCGCACCGTCTGGCGCTGGTGGGTGACGCCGCGCATACCATTCATCCGCTGGCGGGGCAGGGGGTAAATCTCGGCTTTATGGACGCCGCAGAGTTGATTGCTGAACTGAAACGGTTGCATCGTCAGGGTAAAGACATCGGGCAGTACATTTATCTGCGTCGCTATGAGCGTAGCCGCAAGCATAGTGCGGCGCTGATGCTGGCTGGTATGCAGGGATTTCGCGATCTGTTTTCCGGTACCAATCCGGCGAAAAAACTGCTGCGTGATATTGGTTTGAAACTGGCCGACACGCTTCCTGGCGTTAAGCCGCAACTTATCCGCCAGGCAATGGGATTAAACGATTTGCCTGAATGGCTGCGTTAAAAATTTCTCCTCTGTTGTTTATTTGATACCCATCACACTTTCATCTCCCGGTTTTTTCGCCGGGAGATTTTCCTCATTTGAAATAAACTAATTTCACCTCCGTTTTCGCATTATATTTTCTAATGCCATTATTTTTTGATTTAGTGTTTTTTGACATTTTTTTAGCTCTTAATATTGTCTTATTCAAATTGACTTTCTCATCACATCATCTTTGTATAGAAACTGGTGTGTTTTTTGGTTTTTTATTCTGTCGCGATTTTTGCATTTTTTAACCATAAGCTAATGTGATGATCAATTTTACCTTATGGTTAACAGTCTGTTTCGGTGGTAAGTTCAGGCAAAAGAGAACGATTGCGTTGGGGACCGGGAGTGGCTCCGATGCTGGGTTTTGTGGTGATAATTTCACCATGAAAAAGTTGTCAGCCCCGCTTATTCAATGAGGACAAGATGGCACAACAGACTCCTTTGTACGAACAACACACGCTTTGCGGCGCTCGCATGGTGGATTTCCACGGCTGGATGATGCCGCTGCATTACGGTTCGCAAATCGACGAACATCATGCGGTACGTACCGATGCCGGAATGTTTGATGTGTCACATATGACCATCGTCGATCTTCGCGGCAGCCGCACCCGGGAGTTTCTGCGTTATCTGCTGGCGAACGATGTGGCGAAGCTCACCAAAAGCGGCAAAGCCCTTTACTCGGGGATGTTGAATGCCTCTGGCGGTGTGATAGATGACCTCATCGTCTACTACTTTACTGAAGATTTCTTCCGCCTCGTTGTTAACTCCGCCACCCGCGAAAAAGACCTCTCCTGGATTACCCAACACGCTGAACCTTTCGGCATCGAAATTACCGTTCGTGATGACCTTTCCATGATTGCCGTGCAAGGGCCGAATGCGCAGGCAAAAGCTGCCACACTGTTTAATGACGCCCAGCGTCAGGCGGTGGAAGGGATGAAACCGTTCTTTGGCGTGCAGGCGGGCGATCTGTTTATTGCCACCACTGGTTATACCGGTGAAGCGGGCTATGAAATTGCGCTGCCCAATGAAAAAGCGGTCGATTTCTGGCGCGCGCTGGTGGAAGCGGGCGTTAAGCCATGCGGCCTGGGCGCGCGTGACACGCTGCGTCTGGAAGCTGGCATGAATTTGTATAGTCAGGAGATGGACGAAACCATCTCTCCTTTAGCCGCCAACATGGGCTGGACCATCGCCTGGGAACCGGCAGATCGTGACTTTATCGGTCGTGAAGCTCTGGAAGCGCAGCGTGAACATGGCACAGAAAAACTGGTTGGTCTGGTGATGACCGAAAAAGGCGTGCTGCGTAATGAACTGCCGGTACGTTTTACCGATGCGCAGGGCAACCAGCATGAAGGCATTATCACCAGCGGGACTTTCTCCCCGACGCTGGGTTACAGCATTGCGCTGGCGCGCGTGCCGGAAGGTATTGGTGAAACAGCGATTGTGCAAATTCGCAACCGTGAAATGCCGGTTAAAGTGACAAAACCTGTTTTTGTGCGTAACGGCAAAGCCGTCGCGTGATTTACTTTTTTGGAGATTGATTGATGAGCAACGTACCAGCAGAACTGAAATACAGCAAAGAACACGAATGGCTGCGTAAAGAAGCCGACGGCACTTACACCGTTGGTATTACCGAACATGCTCAGGAGTTGTTGGGCGATATGGTGTTTGTTGACCTGCCGGAAGTGGGCGCAACGGTTAGCGCGGGCGATGACTGCGCGGTTGCCGAATCGGTAAAAGCGGCGTCAGACATTTATGCGCCAGTAAGCGGTGAAATCGTGGCGGTAAACGACGCACTGAGCGATTCCCCGGAACTGGTGAACAGCGAACCGTATGCAGGCGGCTGGATCTTTAAAATCAAAGCCAGCGATGAAAGCGAACTGGAATCACTGCTGGATGCGACCGCATACGAAGCATTGTTAGAAGACGAGTAACGGCTTTATTCCTCTTCTGCGGGAGAGGATCAGGGTGAGGAAAATTTATGCCTCACCCTCACTCTCTTCGTAAGGAGAGAGGTTCACAATTCACTGCACGTTTCAGGAACCATCGCTCATGACACAGACGTTAAGCCAGCTTGAAAACAGCGGCGCTTTTATTGAACGCCATATCGGACCGGACGCCGCGCAACAGCAAGAAATGCTGAATGCCGTTGGTGCACAATCGTTAAACGCGCTGACCGGCCAGATTGTGCCGAAAGATATTCAGCTTGCGACACCACCGCAGGTTGGCGCACCGGCGACCGAATACGCCGCACTGGCAGAACTCAAGGCTATTGCCAGTCGCAATAAACGCTTCACGTCTTACATCGGCATGGGTTACACCGCCGTGCAGCTACCGCCGGTTATCCTGCGTAACATGCTGGAAAATCCGGGCTGGTATACCGCGTATACTCCGTATCAACCTGAAGTCTCTCAGGGCCGCCTTGAAGCACTGCTCAACTTCCAGCAGGTAACGCTGGATTTAACCGGGCTGGATATGGCCTCTGCTTCTCTTCTTGACGAAGCCACCGCTGCCGCCGAAGCAATGGCGATGGCGAAACGCGTCAGCAAACTGAAAAATGCCAACCGCTTCTTCGTGGCTTCCGATGTGCATCCGCAAACGCTGGATGTGGTCCGTACTCGTGCCGAAACCTTTGGTTTTGAAGTGATTGTCGATGATGCGCAAAAAGTGCTCGACCATCAGGACGTCTTCGGCGTGCTGTTACAGCAGGTTGGCACTACCGGTGAAATTCACGACTACACTGCGCTTATCAGCGAACTGAAATCACGCAAAATTGTGGTCAGCGTTGCCGCTGATATTATGGCGCTGGTGCTGTTAACTGCGCCGGGTAAACAGGGCGCTGATATTGTTTTTGGTTCGGCGCAACGCTTTGGCGTACCGATGGGTTACGGTGGCCCACACGCGGCATTCTTTGCGGCGAAAGACGAATACAAACGCTCAATGCCAGGCCGTATTATCGGTGTATCGAAAGATGCAGCTGGCAATACCGCGCTGCGCATGGCGATGCAGACTCGCGAGCAACATATTCGTCGTGAGAAAGCGAACTCCAACATTTGTACTTCCCAGGTGCTGCTGGCAAACATCGCCAGCCTGTATGCCGTTTATCACGGCCCGATTGGCCTGAAACGTATCGCTAACCGCATTCACCGTCTGACTGATATCCTGGCGGCAGGCCTGCAACAAAAAGGTCTGAAGCTGCACCATGCGCACTATTTCGACACTCTGTGTGTGGAAGTGGCCGACAAGGCGGGCGTACTGGCGCGTGCCGAAGCGGCTGAAATCAACCTGCGTAGCGATATCCTGAACGCGGTTGGGATCACCCTTGATGAAACCACCACGCGCGAAAACGTGATGCAGCTTTTCAGCGTACTACTGGGGGATAATCACGGGCTGGACATCGACACGCTGGACAAAGACGTGGCTCACGACAGCCGCTCTATCCAGCCTGCGATGCTGCGCGACGACGAAATCCTCACCCATCCGGTGTTTAATCGCTACCACAGCGAAACCGAAATGATGCGCTATATGCACTCGCTGGAGCGTAAAGATCTGGCGCTGAATCAGGCGATGATCCCGCTGGGTTCCTGCACCATGAAACTGAACGCCGCCGCCGAGATGATCCCAATCACCTGGCCGGAATTTGCCGAACTGCATCCGTTCTGCCCGCCGGAGCAGGCCGAAGGTTATCAGCAGATGATTGCGCAGCTGGCTGACTGGCTGGTGAAACTGACCGGTTACGACGCCGTTTGTATGCAGCCGAACTCTGGCGCACAGGGCGAATACGCGGGCCTGCTGGCGATTCGTCATTATCATGAAAGCCGCAACGAAGGGCATCGCGATATCTGCCTGATCCCTGCCTCTGCGCACGGCACTAACCCGGCTTCCGCGCATATGGCAGGAATGCAGGTGGTGGTTGTGGCGTGTGATAAAAACGGCAACATCGATCTGGCTGATCTGCGCGCGAAAGCGGAACAGGCGGGCGATAACCTCTCCTGTATCATGGTGACCTATCCTTCCACCCACGGCGTGTATGAAGAAACGATCCGTGAAGTGTGTGAAGTCGTGCATCAGTTCGGCGGTCAGGTTTACCTTGATGGCGCGAACATGAACGCCCAGGTTGGCATCACCTCGCCGGGCTTTATTGGCGCAGACGTTTCACACCTTAACCTGCATAAAACTTTCTGCATTCCGCACGGCGGTGGTGGTCCGGGTATGGGACCGATCGGCGTGAAAGCGCATCTGGCTCCGTTTGTACCGGGTCATAGCGTGGTGCAAATCGAAGGCATGTTAACCCGTCAGGGCGCAGTTTCTGCGGCACCGTTCGGTAGCGCCTCTATCCTGCCAATCAGCTGGATGTACATCCGCATGATGGGCGCAGAAGGGCTGAAAAAAGCAAGCCAGGTGGCAATCCTCAACGCCAACTATATTGCCAGCCGCCTGCAGGATGCCTTCCCGGTGCTGTATACCGGTCGCGACGGTCGCGTGGCGCACGAATGTATTCTCGATATTCGCCCGCTGAAAGAAGAAACCGGCATCAGCGAGCTGGATATTGCCAAGCGCCTGATCGACTACGGTTTCCACGCGCCGACGATGTCGTTCCCGGTGGCGGGTACGCTGATGGTTGAACCGACTGAATCTGAAAGCAAAGTGGAACTGGATCGCTTTATCGACGCGATGCTGGCTATCCGCGCAGAAATTGACCAGGTGAAAGCCGGTGTCTGGCCGCTGGAAGATAACCCGCTGGTGAACGCGCCGCACATTCAGAGCGAACTGGTCGCCGAGTGGGCGCATCCGTACAGCCGTGAAGTTGCGGTATTCCCGGCAGGCGTGGCAGACAAATACTGGCCGACAGTGAAACGTCTGGATGATGTTTACGGCGACCGTAACCTGTTCTGCTCCTGCGTACCGATTAGCGAATACCAGTAATTCACTGATTCGACTATCTTCTAAAGGCGCTTCGGCGCCTTTTTAGCTTGTTAATAAAGTGCGCTTTGTGTGTTTCGGCTGAGGCGTAATATAAAATCTTGCGAGCTCAATATATTAAAAGAGTGCCAGGCCTGATGAGCGTATCGCATCAGGCACATCGGCTAATTACAGATTCTCGCCGTTGCTGGCAATCACCTCTTTGTACCAGTTAAAGCTCTTCTTACGTGAACGCGACATATCGCCAGTACCGTCGTCATGTTTATTCACATAGATAAAGCCGTAGCGTTTGCTGTACTGCCCGGTGGTGAACGATACGCAGTCGATGCAGCCCCACGGTGTGTAGCCCATCAGATCCACGCCATCGTAAGTCACCGCTTTTTTCATCTCTTCGATATGGGCGCGCAGGTAGTCAATGCGGTAGTCGTCGTTGATGCTGCCATCTTCTTCCACTTTGTCGTAAGCGCCAAAACCGTTTTCGACAATAAACAGCGGCTTCTGGTAACGCTCATACAGTTCGCAAAGCGCGTAACGCAGACCCACAGGGTCAATCTGCCAGCCCCAGTCAGACGCTTTAACATACGGGTTTGGTACGCTGCCTTCAAAACCAGAGATAGCATCGCCGGTGCCGCCTTCGGCCTTCACTGCGTTGGTCATGTAATAGCTGAAACCAAGATAATCGCAGGTGCCTTCGCGCAGTATATCGAGATCGCCATCTTCCATTTTGATGTTAAATCCGCGACGCTCCCACTCGTTCAACACATAGGACGGGTAATAGCCGCGTAGCTGCACATCGGTAAAGACGTAGCGTTCGCGCATCGACTCCTGAGCGAACATCACATCGTCCGGGTTACAGCAGTAGGGATAGAGCGGCACCATCGCCAGCATACAGCCGACTTTCATCTCCGGGTTAATGCGACGCGCAGCTTTCACCGCCAGGGCGCTGGCGACAAACTGGTGATGCAGCACCTGATACATCGTCTCTTCCGGGTTCTCATGCTCGGTATAAACCACGCCGGAGCAGCAGTAACCGAACAGCGGTGCACGCCAGTTACGCTGGTTGTTAATTTCGTTGAAGGTCATCCAGTATTTGACTTTATGCTTATAGCGTTCAAACACCACTTCCGCGAAACGGACAAAGAAATCAACCACTTTACGGTTGGTCCAGCTACCGTATTGCTGCACCAGATGCAGCGGCATTTCAAAGTGGGAGAGGGTGATCACCGGTTCGATGTTGTATTTCAGCAGTTCATCGAACATATCATCGTAGAACTTCAGCCCTTCTTCGTTTGGCTGTGTTTCATCGCCTTTTGGAAAAATGCGCGTCCAGGCGATGGATGTACGAAAACATTTGAAGCCCATTTCGGCAAACAGCTTGATGTCTTCTTTGTAGTGACCATAAAAATCAACGGCTTCATGGTTTGGATAGTATTTTCCTGGCAAGACTTCTTTGGTGATTTCGCGCGGCACGCCGTGTGCGCCACCGGTCAGAACGTCACAAATGCTCGGCCCTTTGCCGCCTTTGTTCCAGCCGCCTTCGACCTGATGAGCGGCAACTGCGCCGCCCCATAAGAAATCTTTCGGTAAGGTGAGTATTTTCACTATCATAGGCTCCAGATGAGTCAATTCTTACAGGAAATAGTACCATGCAGCCAAACGACATCACTTTTTTTCAACGTTTCCAGGATGACATTCTGGCTGGGCGTAAAACCATCACCATCCGCGACGAGTCTGAATCGCACTTCAAAACGGGTGATGTGCTTCGTGTCGGGCGTTTTGAAGATGACGGTTATTTTTGCACGATTGAAGTCACCGCAACCTCAACCGTAACGCTGGATACGCTGACGGAAAAACATGCAGAGCAGGAAAATATGACCCTGACTGAACTGAAAAAGGTCATTGCCGACATCTATCCCGGTCAGACACAGTTTTATGTGATTGAATTTAAATGTCTTTAAATTGAACTCACGCCTGTTAGTTGAAATTTCGCATTTAATTTCATGATTTTTAGGGGATTAGTCTCAAATCAGAATTTATTTTAGCTAACAGGTGTTCACTGGAACTATTCTCAGTTACGCTGGAGAGGTATACATGTGCGTGTACGTTTCTCCGGAGTAAGTTATGGTTCAGAAGCCCCTCATTAAGCAGGGATATTCGCTGGCAGAGGAAATTGCCAACAGCGTCAGTCACGGCATTGGGTTGGTGTTTGGTATCGTTGGGCTGGTGTTGCTACTGGTTCAGGCGGTGGATCTCAATGCCAGCGCCACAGCGATAACCAGCTACAGCCTCTATGGCGGCAGTATGATCCTGCTGTTCCTCGCTTCGACGCTCTATCACGCCATTCCTCATCAACGGGCAAAAATGTGGCTGAAGAAATTTGACCATTGCGCTATTTACCTGTTGATTGCCGGAACCTACACGCCGTTTTTGCTGGTGGGGCTGGATTCTCCGTTAGCGCGCGGGTTGATGATTGTTATCTGGAGCCTGGCATTGCTGGGGATTCTGTTCAAACTGACCATCGCGCACCGATTCAAAATTTTATCTCTGGTGACTTATCTGGCGATGGGCTGGCTGTCGCTGGTGGTAATTTATGAAATGGCAGTTAAGCTCGCGGCGGGCAGCGTTACCTTACTGGCGGTAGGCGGCGTGGTTTATTCGCTCGGGGTGATTTTCTACGTCTGCAAACGCATTCCATACAACCATGCCATCTGGCACGGCTTCGTGCTCGGCGGTAGTGTGTGCCACTTTCTGGCGATCTATTTGTATATTGGGCAGGCGTAATGGGTATGCCTTTGTAGGCCTGATAAGACGCGCCAGCGTCGCATCAGGCGATAAATGCCTGATGCGACACAGAGATTTACTCTTCGAGCGAATACGGCAGCGGCTCGATATGCAATGTATTCGCATCGTCGCGCACGCGGAAGATGCTGTCCGGTTCCATATCGTTATTCATCACTACCTGCACCACGACCTGACCATCTTCCAGTTTTACCGCAGCCAGCACCGTACCGGTACGACGCCAGTTCTCGCCCATTTTCAGCTCTAAGTCTTCACCAGCTTCCGGCAGTCGGCTGGCACTACCTGTCAGCAACCAGAGCGCGCGTTTGTTGGCACCACGGAATTTTGCTCGCGCCACCATCTCTTGTCCGGTATAGCAGCCTTTCTTAAAGCTGATACCGCCCAGCGCCTGGAGGTTGGTCGCCTGTGGGATAAACTGCCCGCTGTTGGCGGCATCAATCACCGGGAAACCAGCTTCAATGTTTAATGCCAGCCACTGTTGGCTATTGTTCAGTTCCGCTTCACCGCGCAGTTTATCGGTCAGCATATTGGCAGTAGCTTCATCGGTTACGATCAGGAAACGTTCTGCCGGATGTTCAAACCAAAGCAGAGTAGTCGCACCTTCTCTGACTACCTGCTTTTCCTTCGAAGGCAGTTCACTAAAGAGATTGGCCAGCGCGGCGCGCGCCTGAAAACCGGCAACACCAAGCAGCACACGCTCGTCGTCTGGCGCGATGGTCACTTTAGAGAACACCGCATATTTTTTCAGTTCAGTCAGCTGCGATTCACGCACGCTGCGCCGTTCAATCCATGCAAAGCCATCGCCGTCGCGGAACAGACGTAAATTGCTCCACATTTTACCTTTGGCGTCGCAATGGGCGGCCAGCAGGTGCTGATCTTCTGTCATTTGGCTGACGTCTGCTGTCACCTGACCCTGCATATATTTTTCGCTGTCCGCGCCAGTAATGGTGGCAAGCGCCCAGTCATCAAGCGTCATCAGCGTCAGCGGTAAACGGGCAGAAGCCGTAGGCTGACGGGGAGGAAAAGGTGTAAAAGCCATAATAGAGTCCTGAGTTGCTTAACGGCGTATTAATGACTAATGGTAAAAGAGCTATGAGGCAATGCAAGCGCTTTCACTACGCGATCTGTGCCTTCTGCGAGGCGACTTCCAAAAAAATGAAGCCCTTGAATTGTTGTGAATTAATTTCGCGATCGCGATTGTGTTTACTGATATTCCCGTAAAAGAAGTCGAAAAACACGTTACAATAGCGGGGTACTGGATTTTCGTGAGACAGGAAGAAGATGGACATTAACAACAAAGCCCGCATTCATTGGGCATGCCGCCGTGGTATGCGCGAACTCGATATTTCAATCATGCCGTTTTTCGAACATGAGTACGACAGCTTAAGCGATGACGAAAAACGCATCTTTATTCGTCTGCTGGAATGTGACGATCCAGACCTGTTCAACTGGCTGATGAATCACGGTAAACCGGCCGATGCAGAACTGGAAATGATGGTCCGACTCATCCAGACACGGAACCGGGAACGTGGTCCTGTGGCAATCTGATTTGCGCGTCTCCTGGCGCGCGCAGTGGCTTTCCTTGCTGATTCATGGGCTGGTTGCCGCTGTTATTTTACTCATGCCCTGGCCGCTCAGTTACACCCCGTTATGGATGGTGTTACTTTCGCTGGTGGTGTTTGATTGCGTTCGCAGCCAGCGGCGCATTAATGCTCGCCAGGGGGAAATTCGCCTGTTGATGGACGGGCGTTTGCGTTGGCAAGGGCAGGAGTGGAGCATCGTCAAAGCGCCGTGGATGATTAAGAGCGGCATGATGCTGCGTTTACGTTCTGATAGCGGTAAACGGCAACATTTATGGCTGGCAGCCGACAGCATGGACGAAGCCGAATGGCGGGATTTACGGCGGATATTGTTGCAACAAGAGACGCAAAGATAAAGATGACGGCAAAGCAGATGCGCTAAGCCGTCAGTGACATCAGGCGTAATGCTCTGCCATTTCGTTGAGGATTTGCTCGCACCAGCCCTGAATACGCTCGTCGCTAAGGTCATACTGGTTAGTTTCGTCCAGCGCCAGACCCACGAACAGTTGCCCGTCAGCAATCACCGGTTTCGGGCTGGTAAATTCATATCCTTCCGTTGGCCAGTAGCCGACGAACTTCACGCCTTTGGTCGAGAGTTTGTCATGCAGCATCCCTAGCGCATCGAGGAACCACTCGCCGTATCCCAGTTGATCGCCAAGCCCATACAGCGCAACAATTTTACCTTCAAGGTTCAGGTCGTCGAGTTGATCCCAGACGGCTTCCCAGTCTTCCTGGATTTCGCCAAAATCCCAGGTCGGGATACCCAGAATGAGCACATCGTACTGCTCCATTAATTTCGGGGAGTCGTCCTTGAGGTTATGTAAGGTCACCAGTTCTGGGCCGATAATATCGCGGATTTTTTCTGCCGCCATTTCGGTGTAACAGGTGCTGGAACCGTAAAAAAGACCCATATTCATAACGTAAGCTTCTCGATTCTGCTGTGGCTTTTGTGGCTAGTGTATCAGAATCGCTTTAGTCACGGCACAATAAGGCATAATGGATCAAATGAGTGACCATAAGGGGCGCAAGTGAAACAGGATCTGGCACGCATCGAGCAGTTTCTTGATGCTCTGTGGCTGGAAAAAAATCTGGCTGAAAATACGTTGAACGCTTACCGTCGCGATCTGTCAATGATGGTGGAGTGGTTGCATCACCGCGGGTTGACGCTGGCGACGGCGCAAAGTGACGATTTGCAGGCATTACTGGCAGAACGGCTGGAGGGCGGGTATAAAGCCACCAGCTCAGCGCGTTTGCTGAGTGCAGTGCGCCGATTGTTCCAGTATCTTTATCGCGAAAAGTTTCGTGAAGACGATCCCAGTGCGCATCTCGCTTCACCGAAATTGCCCCAGCGTTTGCCAAAAGATTTAAGCGAAGCGCAGGTTGAACGTTTATTACAGGCACCATTAATTGATCAGCCACTGGAGCTACGCGATAAAGCCATGCTTGAAGTGTTGTATGCTACCGGGCTGCGTGTCTCTGAACTGGTCGGACTGACAATGAGTGATATCAGCCTGCGTCAGGGCGTAGTGCGGGTCATTGGTAAAGGCAACAAAGAGCGCCTGGTGCCGTTAGGTGAAGAGGCGGTTTACTGGCTGGAAACCTATCTGGAACATGGGCGTCCGTGGCTGCTGAATGGTGTGTCAATTGACGTGTTGTTTCCCAGCCAGCGTGCGCAGCAGATGACGCGACAGACCTTCTGGCACCGTATTAAACATTATGCCGTGCTGGCGGGTATCGACAGCGAAAAGCTGTCACCGCATGTGTTGCGTCACGCTTTTGCCACTCATTTATTAAATCATGGTGCGGATTTACGCGTGGTGCAGATGCTACTAGGCCACAGCGATCTCTCCACCACGCAAATTTATACGCATGTCGCTACCGAGCGTCTGCGGCAACTTCATCAACAGCATCACCCGCGGGCGTGATGTCTGAAAAGAACGGGAAGATTTATGAAGAAAGGTTTTATGTTGTTTACTTTGTTAGCGGCGTTTTCAGGCTTTGCTCAGGCTGATGACGCGGCAATTCAACAAACGTTAGCCAAAATGGGCATCAAAAGCAGCGATATTCAGCCCGCGCCCGTAGCTGGCATGAAGACAGTTCTGACTAACAGCGGTGTGTTGTACATCACCGATGATGGTAAACATATCATTCAGGGGCCAATGTATGACGTTAGCGGCACGGCTCCGGTCAATGTCACCAATAAGATGCTGTTAAAGCAGTTGAATGCGCTTGAAAAAGAGATGATCGTTTATAAAGCGCCGCAGGAAAAACACGTCATCACCGTGTTTACTGATATTACCTGTGGTTACTGCCACAAACTGCATGAGCAAATGGCAGACTACAACGCGCTGGGGATCACCGTGCGTTATCTTGCTTTCCCGCGCCAGGGGCTGGATAGCGATGCTGAGAAAGAAATGAAAGCTATCTGGTGTGCGAAAGACAAAAACAAAGCGTTTGATGATGTGATGGCAGGTAAAAGCGTCGCACCAGCCAGTTGCGACGTGGATATTGCCGACCATTACGCACTTGGCGTCCAGCTTGGCGTTAGCGGTACTCCGGCAGTTGTGCTGAGCAATGGCACACTTGTTCCGGGTTACCAGCCGCCGAAAGAGATGAAAGAATTCCTCGACGAACACCAAAAAATGACCAGCGGTAAATAATTCGCGTGAAACAACAGATACAACTTCGTCGCCGTGAAGTCGATGAAACGGCAGACTTGCCCGCTGAATTGCCTCCCTTGCTGCGCCGTTTATACGCCAGCCGAGGAGTACGCAGTGCGCAAGAACTGGAACGCAGTGTTAAAGGTATGTTGCCCTGGCAGCAACTGAGCGGCGTCGAAAAGGCCGTTGAGATCCTTTACAACGCTTTTCGCGAAGGAACGCGTATTATTGTGGTCGGTGATTTCGACGCCGACGGCGCGACCAGCACGGCTCTAAGCGTGCTGGCGATGCGCTCGCTTGGTTGCAGCAATATCGACTACCTGGTACCAAACCGTTTCGAAGACGGTTACGGCTTAAGCCCGGAAGTGGTCGATCAGGCCCATGCCCGTGGCGCGCAGTTAATTGTCACGGTGGATAACGGTATTTCCTCCCATGCGGGGGTTGAGCACGCTCGCTCGTTGGGCATCCCGGTTATTGTTACCGATCACCATTTGCCAGGCGACACATTACCCGCAGCGGAAGCGATCATTAACCCTAACTTGCGCGACTGTAATTTCCCGTCGAAATCACTGGCAGGCGTGGGTGTGGCGTTTTATCTGATGCTGGCGCTGCGCACCTTTTTGCGCGATCAGGGCTGGTTTGATGAGCGTAACATCGCAATTCCTAACCTGGCAGAACTGCTGGATCTGGTCGCGCTGGGGACAGTGGCGGACGTCGTGCCGCTGGACGCTAATAATCGCATTCTGACCTGGCAGGGGATGAGTCGCATCCGAGCCGGAAAGTGCCGTCCGGGGATTAAAGCGCTGCTTGAAGTGGCAAACCGTGATGCACAAAAACTCGCCGCCAGCGATTTAGGTTTTGCGCTGGGGCCACGTCTCAATGCTGCCGGACGACTGGACGATATGTCCGTCGGTGTGGCGCTCTTGCTGTGCGACAACATCGGCGAAGCGCGCGTGCTGGCAAATGAACTCGATGCGCTAAACCAGACGCGAAAAGAGATCGAACAAGGAATGCAGGTTGAAGCCCTGACCCTGTGCGAGAAACTGGAGCGCAGCCGCGACACGCTACCCGGCGGGCTGGCAATGTATCACCCCGAATGGCATCAGGGCGTTGTCGGTATTCTGGCTTCGCGCATCAAAGAGCGTTTTCATCGTCCGGTTATCGCCTTTGCGCCAGCAGGTGACGGTACGCTGAAAGGTTCCGGTCGCTCCATTCAGGGGCTGCATATGCGTGATGCGCTGGAGCGATTAGACACACTCTACCCTGGCATGATGCTGAAGTTTGGCGGTCATGCGATGGCGGCGGGTTTGTCGCTGGAAGAGGATAAATTCGAACTCTTTCAACAACGGTTTGGCGAACTGGTTACTGAGTGGCTGGACCCTTCGCTATTGCAAGGCGAAGTGGTGTCAGACGGTCCGTTAAGCCCGGCCGAAATGACCATGGAAGTGGCGCAGCTGCTGCGCGATGCTGGCCCGTGGGGGCAGATGTTCCCGGAGCCGCTGTTTGACGGTCATTTCCGTCTGCTGCAACAGCGGCTGGTGGGCGAACGTCATTTGAAAGTCATGGTCGAACCGGTCGGCGGCGGTCCGCTGCTGGATGGTATTGCTTTTAATGTCGATACCGCCCTCTGGCCGGATAACGGCGTGCGCGAAGTGCAACTGGCTTACAAGCTCGATATCAACGAGTTTCGCGGCAACCGCAGCCTGCAAATTATCATCGACAATATCTGGCCAATTTAGCGTCATCTTCTCTATAAAAAAGAGCGTGGATTGGGTACAATCCCGCTCTTATCACCGCATTTTGACTAGCTCAATAAAAGAAATCAGACCATGTTTGAAATTAATCCGGTAAATAATCGCATTCAGGACCTCACGGAACGCTCCGACGTTCTTAGGGGGTATCTTTGACTACGACGCCAAGAAAGAGCGTCTGGAAGAAGTAAACGCCGAGCTGGAACAGCCGGATGTCTGGAACGAACCCGAACGCGCACAGGCGCTGGGTAAAGAGCGTTCCTCCCTCGAAGCCGTTGTCGACACCCTCGACCAAATGAAACAGGGACTGGAAGATGTTTCTGGTCTGCTGGAACTGGCTGTAGAAGCTGACGACGAAGAAACCTTTAACGAAGCCGTTGCTGAACTCGACGCCCTGGAAGAAAAACTGGCGCAGCTTGAGTTCCGCCGTATGTTCTCTGGCGAATATGACAGCGCCGACTGCTACCTCGATATTCAGGCGGGGTCTGGCGGTACGGAAGCACAGGACTGGGCGAGCATGCTTGAGCGTATGTATCTGCGCTGGGCAGAATCGCGTGGTTTCAAAACTGAAATCATCGAAGAGTCGGAAGGTGAAGTGGCGGGTATTAAATCCGTGACTATCAAAATCTCCGGCGATTACGCTTACGGCTGGCTGCGTACAGAAACCGGCGTTCACCGCCTGGTGCGTAAAAGCCCGTTTGACTCCGGCGGTCGTCGCCATACGTCGTTCAGCTCCGCGTTTGTTTACCCGGAAGTCGATGACGATATTGATATCGAAATCAACCCGGCGGATCTGCGCATTGACGTTTATCGCGCGTCCGGCGCGGGCGGTCAGCACGTTAACCGTACCGAATCTGCGGTGCGTATTACTCACATCCCAACCGGGATCGTGACCCAGTGCCAGAACGACCGTTCCCAGCACAAGAACAAAGACCAGGCCATGAAGCAGATGAAAGCGAAGCTTTATGAACTGGAGATGCAGAAGAAAAATGCCGAGAAACAGGCGATGGAAGATAACAAATCCGATATCGGCTGGGGCAGCCAGATTCGTTCTTATGTCCTTGATGACTCCCGCATTAAAGATCTGCGCACTGGGGTAGAAACCCGCAACACGCAGGCCGTGCTGGACGGCAGCCTGGATCAATTTATCGAAGCAAGTTTGAAAGCAGGGTTATGAGGAACCAACATGTCTGAACAACACGCACAGGGCGCTGACGCGGTAGTCGATCTTAACAATGAACTGAAAACGCGTCGTGAGAAGCTGGCGAACCTGCGCGAGCAGGGGATTGCCTTCCCGAACGATTTCCGTCGCGATCATACCTCTGACCAATTGCACGCAGAATTCGGCGGTAAAGAGAACGAAGAACTGGAAGCGCTGAATATCGAAGTCGCCGTTGCTGGCCGCATGATGACCCGCCGTATTATGGGTAAAGCGTCTTTCGTTACCCTGCAGGACGTTGGCGGTCGCATTCAGCTGTACGTTGCCCGTGACGATCTGCCGGAAGGCGTTTACAACGAGCAGTTCAAAAAATGGGACCTCGGCGACATCCTCGGCGCGAAAGGTAAACTGTTCAAAACCAAAACCGGCGAACTGTCTATCCACTGTACCGAGCTGCGTCTACTGACCAAAGCACTGCGTCCGCTGCCGGATAAATTCCACGGCTTGCAGGATCAGGAAGCGCGCTATCGTCAGCGTTATCTGGATCTCATCTCTAACGATGAATCCCGTAACACCTTTAAAGTGCGCTCGCAGATCCTCTCTGGTATTCGCCAGTTCATGGTGAACCGCGGCTTTATGGAAGTTGAAACGCCGATGATGCAGGTGATCCCTGGCGGTGCCGCTGCGCGTCCGTTTATCACCCACCATAACGCGCTGGATCTCGACATGTACCTGCGTATCGCGCCGGAACTGTACCTCAAGCGTCTGGTGGTCGGTGGCTTCGAGCGTGTATTCGAAATCAACCGTAACTTCCGTAACGAAGGTATTTCCGTACGTCATAACCCAGAGTTCACCATGATGGAACTCTACATGGCTTACGCAGATTACAAAGATCTGATCGAGCTGACCGAATCGCTGTTCCGTACTCTGGCACAGGATATTCTCGGTAAGACGGAAGTGACCTATGGCGACGTGACGCTGGACTTCGGTAAACCGTTCGAAAAACTGACCATGCGTGAAGCGATCAAGAAATATCGCCCGGAAACCGACATGGCGGATCTGGACAACTTCGACTCTGCGAAAGCGATTGCTGAATCTATCGGCATCCACGTTGAGAAGAGCTGGGGTCTGGGCCGTATCGTTACCGAGATCTTCGAAGAAGTGGCAGAAGCACATCTGATTCAGCCGACCTTCATTACTGAATATCCGGCAGAAGTTTCTCCGCTAGCGCGTCGTAACGACGTTAACCCGGAAATCACAGACCGCTTTGAGTTCTTCATTGGTGGTCGTGAAATCGGTAACGGCTTTAGCGAGCTGAATGACGCGGAAGATCAGGCGCAGCGCTTCCTGGATCAGGTTGCCGCGAAAGACGCAGGTGACGACGAAGCGATGTTCTACGATGAAGATTACGTTACCGCACTGGAACATGGCTTACCGCCGACAGCAGGTCTGGGAATTGGTATCGACCGTATGGTAATGCTGTTCACCAACAGCCATACCATCCGCGACGTTATTCTGTTCCCGGCGATGCGTCCGGTGAAATAAGCATTACGTTATGCTCACAACCCCGGCAAATGTCGGGGTTTTTTATTTAAGCTGGGTAAATGCAGATAATCGTATTCTGGCTTCGCGATTTGTCGCCTGCATCACCATCCACGGACTGAACGCCCACGGCGTGGCATCAATACCGCGTAATACATCAGCTAAATCACACCATTGATAATCCATCACTTCATCATCGTTGATCTGTAACGCACTGGTGGTGCGTGCGGCAAATACCGGACACACTTCATTTTCCACAATGCCATTCGGATCGGTGGCGCGATAGCGAAAGTCAGGATAGATAGATTCAGGAGGCGTAATTTCCACGCCAAGCTCATAACGGCAACGGCGGATCACCGCGTCTTCGTTGCTTTCTCCCAGTTGTGGGTGCCCACAAACCGAGTTAGTCCACACGCCAGGCCATGCTTTTTTGCTCAGTGCGCGGCGGGTAACTAATAATTGTCCTTTGGCATTAAACAGCCAACTGGAGAACGCGAGATGTAAGCGGGTGTCTGCCGTGTGTGCGGCATACTTTTCCAGCGTACCCGTGGGAACTCCCTGTGCATTCAATAAAATGACGTGTTCCGTTTGCATAATTTCTCACATGTAATTCTGATCACTCATCATTATAGATAATTGAAGAGTGAAATGATTAACCAAGTGAGCGTTTATCGACAACCGCCCGTTTTGAGCGGATGTCGACAGGTAAAAACCATTTAAAAAAGTAGCATCATATATTTGAAGCGACTTTCAATGGCCATTGCAACACAGTCAGAAATGACAGGAATAGAGAGAGTAAAAAGCAACAGCAGACTGAATATAGCGCGCATTAAAAAATTCATATTATTCTCCATGCTCATTTTTCTTCAGCTTGCGCATCAGAAGCCACATACGTACTGTCCTGACTTTTAAATCTTTATCAGAGACGGATTCCTTCACCAGGTCAGCATGATGCTGGTAGCCATTAAAGAAGACATTCAGCACAACGGCGCTAAGGGTTGCGAGCATAATGCCGCTATGCAGCAGCGGTTGCAGTACGGCCGGTAACTTAGAAAAGAAATCGTGAGAGAGCGTCGGAGTCATGCCAACGCCGAGACTGATCGCCACAATATAGAGGTTGTAACGGTTGGTGGTGTAGTTACAGCGCGACAGAATTCGAATCCCTGTCGCCAGTACCATGCCGAACATCACCAGCCCAGCGCCGCCCAGCACAAATTGCGGAATGGAGGCTACCAGCACCGCCATTTTTGGCACCATGCCAAACAGGATTAATATAATTCCCGAAGAAATACACACCCAGCGGCTATGAACGCGCGTCACGCTAACCAGGCCAACGTTTTGAGAAAATGACGTGTGGGGGAAGCTGTTAAACGTGCCACCAATCATTGTCCCTACGCCATCGACACGCAGCCCGCGAATAATATCGTGCGAAGAGAGTTTACGACCGACTATTTCACCCAGTGCCAGGAACATCCCCATCGACTCGATAAACACGATGATTAACACGGCAGTCATGGTCAGAATGGAAACGGGATCGAAAATCGGCATACCAAACGACATCGGCGTAACAATCGCAAACCACGAGGCATCATGTAGCCCGGATAAATTGACTTCATTCATCATCCACGAAAGTAAAAAGCCAAATACAATCCCCAGTAATACGGCGACGTTGGCCATAAATCCTTTCGCATAGCGAGTAATGAGCAAGATAAAAATTAAGACGGCAAAGGAGATACCTAAATAAACGGGATTACCATATTGCGGATTCCCTTTACCTCCGGCGGCCCAGTCAATACCCACCTGAATGATGCTAAGCCCGATAGAAGTAATAACCACACCGGTAACCAGTGGCGGAAATAAAGGCATCAAGCGACCGATAAGTGGCGCTAATAATGTGGTGATAAAACCCGCGGCGATAGTGGCACCAAATATCCCCAGCAGGCCGATATCCGGGTTCATCCCAATGGCTATCATTGGTGTTACAGCAGCAAAGGTCACCGACATAATCACCGGCAGGCGGATCCCCATAAAGCGGCCGATACCGATACATTGCAATAATGTGACGATCCCGCAGCAAAAGAGATCCGAGCTAATGAGCATCGCAATAGCATCTTTTGAGAGGCCCAGTCGGTCACCAATCATAAGAGGAACAGCGACTGCACCTGCGTACATGACAAGGACGTGTTGCAGACCGAGTATGATCAGCTTTCCTGGTGATAATATGCGGTCAACCTCATCAGTTGGGCGGTCTTGCCCAGAAGATGAGGGAAGTTGGGAATCTATGGCGCTCATCAGTGTTTCTCCTTTCGCCCGCCAGAGTAAAAAGCAACCGTTTACGTTAATGAAACTGTCTAAACACATGCTCGTGGAGTGCCAGTTTTTGCGAGGAAGGGGAGTTAGAGACAGGAATTGCGGAGGCAATCACATAATCGTGCTTAAACCACGAAAATGACAAGAGAACCTGACAATGGAATTATCTGTAATTTTCTCATATTGATATTTCATTAATCATTCTGGCATGTCGCACTCTCGCATTTAATCGTTTTTATCTGGATAGCGCTCTTTTGATCGGCAATGTTGAAATAATGAAAGCGGCATAGATTGAGGGGCAATAATTTGAACTCAGTCGCAAAATTATAATTAAAACGGTCATGCTACCTAATATATGCCCGTTTATTGCATCGCGAAATTTGAGAAGACATAACTCATTAAATGAAAGGGATGCAAATGAATAAGTTTATCGCTGCTGAAGCTGCGGAATGTATAGGCTGTCATGCTTGTGAAATTGCCTGTGCGGTGGCACACAATCAAGAAAACTGGCCGCTGAGTCACAGTGACTTTCGACCGCGTATCCACGTTGTAGGGAAAGGCCAGGCTGCGAATCCGGTGGCCTGCCATCACTGCAACAATGCCCCTTGCGTTACGGCTTGTCCGGTTAATGCTCTGACTTTCCAGTCCGATAGCGTACAACTGGACGAGCAAAAATGTATTGGTTGTAAAAGATGCGCAATCGCTTGCCCCTTTGGCGTCGTTGAGATGGTCGATACGATTGCGCAGAAATGCGACCTTTGTAACCAGCGCAGTTCCGGCACGCAAGCCTGTATTGAAGTCTGCCCAACACAGGCGTTACGGCTGATGGACGATAAAGGGTTACAGCAGATAAAGGTGGCCCGCCAGCGCAAAACGGCAGCAGGAAAAGCGTCATCAGACGCTCAGCCATCTCGCAGTGCAGCGTTGCTCCCCGTTAACTCGCGTAAAGGCGCAGATAAAATTTCAGCGAGTGAACGGAAAACCCACTTTGGCGAAATCTATTGCGGGCTGGATCCACTGCAAGCGACTTATGAGAGTGACCGCTGTGTTTATTGTGCCGAAAAAGCTAACTGCAACTGGCATTGCCCGCTGCATAACGCTATTCCGGATTACATCCGTCTGGTACAGGAGGGAAAGATTATTGAAGCGGCAGAACTTTGCCACCAGACCAGTTCCTTACCAGAAATCTGCGGCAGGGTATGTCCACAGGACCGTCTTTGTGAAGGCGCATGTACTTTGAAAGATCACTCTGGCGCAGTCACTATCGGTAATCTGGAACGCTACATCACCGATACCGCGCTGGCGATGGGCTGGCGTCCCGATGTCAGCAAAGTTGTTCCCCGTAGCGAAAAAGTGGCGGTGATTGGCGCTGGGCCAGCAGGGTTAGGGTGTGCTGATATTCTGGCGCGCGCAGGAGTTCAGGTTGATGTCTTTGATCGCCATCCAGAAATTGGCGGTATGCTGACTTTTGGCATACCTCCTTTCAAACTCGATAAAACGGTATTAAGCCAGCGGCGAGAGATATTCACCGCAATGGGAATCGACTTTCATCTTAACTGTGAAATTGGCCGCGATATTACCTTTAGCGATTTAACTTCTGAATATGATGCAGTTTTCATCGTCGTGGGGACTTACGGGATGATGCGAGCAGATCTGCCGCATGAAGATGCGCCCGGTGTCATTCAGGCTCTACCGTTCCTGACTGCCCATACCCGTCAGCTCATGGGATTGCCGGAGTCTGAAGAGTATCCGCTGACGGACGTGGAAGGTAAGCGAGTCGTGGTATTGGGCGGTGGCGATACGACAATGGATTGTTTGCGGGCTTCCATTCGCCTCAATGCTGCCAGCGTGACCTGCGCGTATCGTCGCGATGAAGTCAGTATGCCGGGCTCGCGCAAAGAGGTGGTCAATGCGCGCGAGGAAGGTGTCGAGTTTCAATTCAATGTTCAGCCGCAATATATCGCTTGTGACGAAGATGGGCGTTTAACTGCGGTGGGCCTGATTCGTACCGCCATGGGTGAGCCGGGGCCGGATGGTCGCCGTCGTCCTCGTCCGGTTGCGGGTTCAGAGTTTGAATTACCCGCCGATGTTCTCATTATGGCCTTTGGTTTCCAGGCGCATGCCATGCCGTGGTTGCAGGGCAGCGGAATTAAACTCGATAAATGGGGCCTGATTCAAACCGGTGACGTCGGGTATTTACCTACCCAGACGCATCTGAAAAAAGTCTTTGCTGGTGGGGATGCAGTTCATGGCGCGGATCTGGTTGTCACTGCCATGGCCGCAGGAAGGCAGGCGGCGCGCGATATGTTAACTCTGTTTGATATGAAGGCATCGTGATGAAATCGTTAATTATCGTTAATCCGGCTGACTGTATTGGCTGCCGTACTTGTGAAGTGGCCTGTGTGGTCGCTCACCCTTCAGAACAGGAGTTGAATGCCGATGTCTTTTTACCCCGGCTGAAGGTACAGCGACTGGACTGCATCAGTGCGCCGGTGATGTGCCATCAGTGTGAAAACGCCCCTTGTGTTGGCGCTTGCCCCGTGGGGGCGCTGGCGATGGGCGAACAGGTGGTGCAGACCAATTCTGCCCGTTGTATTGGCTGTCAGAGCTGCGTCAGTGCGTGTCCGTTTGGGATGATCACCATTCAGTCGTTGCCGGGGGATACCCGGCAACAAATCGTGAAATGCGATCTCTGTGAACAGCGGGAAGAGGGGCCTGCCTGCGTTGAATCTTGCCCAACACAGGCGCTGCAGTTGCTTACTGAAAGAGAACTCAGGCGAGTCCGCCAGCAGCGTATTGTTGCCAGCGGTGAGAATCCTCTGTGAAAGAAATCTCCGCGCTGAAAGGCGCGGAGAATCTATTAGATTGCCCAACCACCCGCGTAAAATGCAACCAGTGCGGCAGTAATGATCACCGTACCAATATTCAGCTTTTGCCATTCGCGTGCAAAGACGCGGCCTACGACCAGTGTCACAAAGCCCAGCATAATACCGGTAACGATATTACAAGTCAGAACGATGAACACGGCACACACCAGGCCAGCCATAGCGTCAATAAAATCATTGAAATCCAGCTTCGAGACGTTACTTAACATCAGCAAACCTACGTACATCAGAGCGGGTGCAGTGGCGTAACCAGGGATCAAAAATGACAACGGTGATAAGAACAAAATCAGCAGGAATAACGCCCCCACTACGGTTGCGGTCAACCCTGTTTTACCCCCGGCGGCGGTTCCTGCCGCTGATTCGATATAAACCGCTGCGGGCGCTGCGCCCACCAGGCCGGAGAATATTGAACTTACTGAGTCACTGGTCAGGGCTTTGCCGCCGTTGATGATCTGGTTGTCTTTATCCAACAAATTCGCCTGACCGGCGACGGCACGGATGGTGCCAGTAGCGTCGAACACTGCGGTCATCACCAATGCCAGTACACTCGGAAGTACAGTTGGCTGGAGTGCGCCCATAATATCGAGGCTGAAAATCAGAGACTTACCATCTTCGCCAGTCAGGCTTGGCATCGCCACCAGACCGTGGTATTTCACCGCTGGATCAAAGATTAAGCCGATGATCGAGATGGCAATAATCACCAACAAGATCCCGCCGGGTACGCGACACTTCTCCAGGCCGAAGATGACCGCCAGCCCCAGCAAGCTCATCATCACCGGGAAGGAGGTAAACGCACCGAGCGCCACTGGCAAGCCTTCAATCGGGTTTTTGATAACCATACCCACACCGTTAGCAGCAATCAGCAGCAGAAACAGGCCGATACCGATACCTGTACCGTGAGCTATCCCCATCGGTAAATTACGTAAGATCCAGGTACGCACACCGGTTACGGAAATGGCGGTGAAGATGACGCCCATCAGAAAGACCGCGCCCAGTGCGACAGGAACGCTAATTTGTTGCCCGAGTACCAGACTGAATGCGGTAAACGCCGTCAAGGAAATCGCGCAACCAATCGCCATTGGCAAATTGGCCCATAATCCCATCAGCAACGAGCCGAAGCCCGCGACCAGACAGGTGGCAACAAACACAGCTGCGGGAGGAAAACCTGCTTTGCCCAGCATTCCCGGAACGACGATAACGGAATAAACCATGGCCAGAAAGGTCGTTAAGCCAGCCAGTACTTCCTGACGAACGGTACTGCCACGAGCGGTAATTTTAAAATAATTATCCAGCGCGCCCTGTGGCTTTGGTGCGTCCGGTGTTTGTAGGATGTCTCCAGACATAATGATGTCCTCACGAGGATGTAAAAGTTTTATTATTAGTTGCGTTCGTACACCAGACGACCATCAACGTAGGTGCGGTAGATCGAACGGTCATCGCCCAACGTCATCATCACGAACAATTTGTCGACTAAAGAAACAGAGTTGTCATAGCGCAGCTGCTGTAGCGGAGTGGCGGTGGGTTCCATCACCACGAAATCAGCCTCTTTGCCAGGTAAAAAGTTGCCAATCAAATCGTCAAGGCCCAGAGATTTCGCTCCGCCGAGCGTGGCCAGGTAAAACGCTTCATATGCCGAGAGGCGATAGCCTTGTAATTGCAACACTTTGTAGGCTTCGTTCAGCGTTTGCAGCATGTTGAAAGTGGTTCCGGCACCGATATCCGTTCCCATGCCCACTTTAACTTTCTTCTGCCATGCTTTTTTCAAGTTGAATAACCCGCTGCCGAGGTAAAGGTTGGAGGTCGGACAGAAAGCAATGCTGGATTTGGTTTCGCTGAGACGATCCCACTCTTTTTCTTCGAGATGGACGCAGTGAGCAAAGACACAGTTTTTACCGGTCAGGCCGTACTGATGGTAAACATCCAGATAACCATCATGGTCAGGATAAAGCGATTTCACCCAGGCAATTTCATCTTTGTTTTCACAGAGATGGGTATGTACCCACGTATCCGGATATTCCTCTTTCAGGCGTTGCGCCATCGCCATCTGTTCAGGAGATGAGGTAGGGGCGAATCGTGGCGTAATCGCATACAACAGACGACCATTTTTGTGCCAGCGTTCGATCAGTTCTTTGCTTTGGTGATAGCTGCTTTCGGCAGTGTCGAGCAGATAATCCGGTGCGTTGCGGTCCATCATCACCTTACCGGCAATCATACGCATATTGATATGACTGGCGGCTTCAAACAGCGCATCAACAGATTGCGGATGAACAGTGCCAAACACCAGCGCCGTGGTGGTTCCGTTACGTAAAAGCTGCTTGATGAAGAACGCCGACATTTCGCGGGCGTACTCTAAATCCTCATAACGACGTTCAGTAGGGAAGGTGTGTTTATTCAACCACTCCAGCAATTGCTCACCATAGGCCCCCACCATTTCACTTTGCGGATAATGGATATGTGTATCGACAAAGCCCGGTACTATCAGTTTGCCGCGATAGTCGCGCACGCGAATGGTGTCAGGAATTTGATGCTTTCCGTTTTCCCATTCGCCAAACCATTCCACTTTTCCCTGTTTAATGAGTAATAAACCATCCTCAATAAACCGCAGCGCAGAGGCAATCTCTTCCGGGTTATCGACCGTACGGGTGACATCAATAAAACTGCCTCGTACCGCTTTTAACGTGTGTTTTCCTGACATCATTGACTCCTTTACTGTTAATCCATCTCTTCCGCTGAGGTAATACCAGGCAGAACGTTTTCCTGTCGGTAGCCACCAGGGAGGATAATATTTAATAAAATCGCAGTTAACCCGCCAGCACAAATAGGGTTTTCAACTAATACATAAATAGAGGCTGGCAATATTTTAAAAATTTCGGGATCGTAGGAGACGCCAAGCCCTAAACCTAAAGAAGTGGCGACAATAAGTGTTTCACGCCGCTTTAATCCGTTGGTGATGATGATGCGAATCCCAGCGATGGCAATCATGGAAAACATCAACGTCATTGCGCCTCCCAGAACTGCCGAGGGAATGGTCGTGAAGAAGCCGCCAATCATCGGAAATAAGCCGAGGATAACCAGCATTACCGCGATGGTTCGCCCGACATAACGTGAAGCGACGCCAGTCATCTGAATAACCCCATTATTTTGCGCAAACGTGGTTAATGGTAATGAACCAACAGCGGAGGCGATAACAGAAACCAGACCATCTGCCAGCACGCCGCCTTTCAGTCGGGACTGATACTCTTCCCCCTGAATGGGGCGGCGGGAAACCATTGCCGTGGCGGTGATATCGCCGACTGCTTCCAGCACGCTAAGCAGATAAATCGTGCCAACCACCAGGAACTGATGGAAGCTAAAACTAAAGCCGTATTTGAACGGATGTGGGATGGTGATTAACGGCAAATTGCGCATACTGCTGAAATCCACCATGCCCAGGCATAACGACGCGATATAACCGACGCATAGCCCAATGGCGATCCCTCCCATGCGTAGCAACGGACTGCGACAGCAGTTAAAGCCGATCACCACAATCAAAACCAACAAACCAACGCCGAGATGTTCGTAATTGCCGAACGTACCGCTGCTTTTGGCAGCAAACCCACCGCCAAAATCGATAATGCCGACTTTAATCAGGCTTAAGCCGATCATCAGTACCACAATACCGCTGACGGTAGGCGTAATAACCCGACGTAAATAGGGCAAGATAAATGAAGATCCGACAACCAGAAATGCGCCAACGAAGGAGACGCCGAGAAGCGACGACATGATTAACTCTTCGTGAAAACCGTCGCTTTTCATGCTGCTGCCCAGCGCAATCATGACCGTAACAAATGAAAAATTGACTGACTGAATTGAGAGTAGGCCAGAACCGACGATGCCGTAGCGGTTTACTTGTAACCAGGTACCAATACCAGAGGCGATCATCGCCATAGAAACAAGATAGGCGGTTGTTTCAGCGGAAAGCTGTAAGGCCGCACCCACGATTAACGCGGGGGTTACCATCGGAACGAAAATTGCCAACAGATGGGTAATGGCACCAACGAGAGCCTGATGAAAGGGAGGGCGATCCTCCAGTTCAAATATAAGGTCAGAACCTGCATGGTTTATATCAGACATCCCTTCACTCCTTTTAAAGTAAATTTGATCATCTGAATTAGTAAAATAAATTCCCACGAATTTGGGGCGCAGGACGCCTTGAGAACGGCTTATCTCATTTTCGCAGTCACTATTTAGTCATCGTTTAAACAGAGAAACAGGCCGCCGAAGCGGCCATTTATTATTTATATTTTTTCCAGCGCAGTGAGTATTTTCTCCGGTGTGAAATGCCATTCGCGTAACCAGATGCCGCATGCATCGTGAATTGCGGTAGCAATCGCCGGAGCTGCGCCATTTACACCGATTTCCGAGATCGATTTCGCCCCGAACGGGCCGACTTTATCGTCGCTCGGCACCAGCACAGCGCGGAAATCACGCGGAATGTCACCAATTTTCGGTGCGCCGTAACTGCGTAAATCACGCGTTAACGGGTGACCTTCGGCGTCATAAATGATCTCTTCGCTCATACTGTGGCCGATAGCTCGCAGGGTAGCACCGTAGATTTGTCCCAATGCTAATTCCGGGTTGACCGGTGTACCGCAGTCCAGCAAGGCGTAGAATTTATCCAGGCGGATTTCACCCGTACGCGTGTTGACGGCAACTTCAGCGAAGTTTGCGCCATACGGGAAGGCGAAATCAGGCGTGATATAACTGCCAGTTCCCACCAGTGAACCAAAGCCGGTGCCGGTTTCGCCTTTATGGGCAATATCCCCGAAACTAACTTCGCCTTTCTTGCCGCGCACGACGCCCGGCGTTGCCAGTTGAACATCTGCCACTGCCTCACCCAACATTTGCGCGCCGTGGAACAGAATTTTCTCCCGTAGATTTTCCGCTGCCAAACGCGCCGCGTTACCCGAGAAGCAAGTACCGGACGAGGCATATGCGCCTTTATCAAACAACGCATGATCGGTATCACCGGAGATAACATGCACGTCCTGTGGTGGGCAGTGCAGCACTTCTGCTGCCAGTTTCGTCACCACAGTATCCAGACCAGTACCAATATCCGCACCGCCAGAATGAACAATAAAGGTGCCGTCCGATTCCAGTTTGATCATGCAGTTAGCCTGATCGATATCCGGAATACCCGATTTCTGCATGATAATGGCGACGCCGCGACCGATGTGCCAGTCACCATTTTGCGGTTTCGGTGAAGACCATTGGATCATCTCGCGACCCTGACGCAGGATCTCTTCCAGTGCACAGCTGGCGGCGGAAGGAACGGAGGTCGGCGCTTTACCTTCACCGATTGCACCGAGAATTTTCAGCTCTTGCCCTTCGTGTACCCGGTTACGTTCGATAATTTCCAGTTGGTCGATCTGTAACTGTTCAGCAAGTTCCGCTAATGCCATGGTGATAGCGAAGTTACCTTTCGGTGCGCCATAACCCTGATAAGCACCATTTGGGCAAATGTTGCTGTAGTAGGTGGTGACCTGGAAATCGACGTTATCGCACGGATATAACGGCAGCGACAGCGCCGGTCCGTTACACGGTACGGTGAGTGAGTGGTTGCCGTAAGGGCCAGTGTTGGCGCGGAAATCCATCTTCACTGCCGTCAGGCGACCATCTTTTTTCGCTCCCAGTTTGACGGTGACTTTCGCGACGTGACGAGAGGTGTTAGCAATAAACTCTTCTTCACGGGTGTAGCGGAACAGTACCGGACGCCCGGTCACGCAGGTTGCCCAGGCGCACACTTCTTCCAGCAGGATGTCCTGTTTGGAACCAAAACCGCCGCCAACTCGCTCTTTAATGACATGAACTTTATGCTGTTTCATGCCCACGAGGCGCGCGACCTGGCGGCGTAAGTGCCATGGTACCTGGGTGGAGGCGTGGATAACCAGACGATCGCCGTCCATCCGGGTAAAGCAGATATGTGTTTCAGTCGGGCACTGCTGTGCCTGCGTTGAGTTATAGGTTCGCTCAATGATCACATCGGCATCGGCAAAGCCTTTGTCCATATCGCCAATATGACCATGAATACTGGCGGCGATATTTTTGCGAGGGCGAGAACCGATCGGGAAGTTGATGATCATATGCTCGCCGCGCTGGGCTGCATGGCTGTTATCGTCTTCCAGAGTATCTGGCGCACCAGCAACATACACCACCGGTTCATCGTGCACGACAGGCGCATCTTCCGCCATTGCTTCGTCGATCGACATTACCGGCTTAAGCACTTCATATTCAACGTCGATGAGCTTCAGTGCTTCGAGCGCAATTTCTTCACTTTCTGCGACGACCGCAGCAACACGATCGCCGACGTGACGCATTTTCTTGCCGAACATACGGCGGTCAAGCGGTGACGGTTCCGGTGCGCTCTGACCCCCCGGGGTATAGTAGATATCCGGGCAATTCAGGTGAGTAATAACGTGAACGACGCCCGGTAAGGCTTCAGCTTTGCTGACATCCAGATGAGTAATCAGTGCGTGAGCGTGTGGGCTACGTAACATTTTAATGACGCAGGCGTCAGCCGTTACGCGGTCTTCAACATAGCAGGGTTTCGCCTGCACCATTTTCGCGGCATCAGTTTTAGGATAATGCTTGCCAATGACTTCAAGGTCGTCACGGAAAGTCGGAGCGATATCAATGGTGGCCTGCGGATTATTTTTACGTGCAACCGCCAGTTCAATGACCTGATAGTATTGTTGCCAGCCTGCATCGCGGCTGAACAAACCAGAAAGCGCGTCGTCGATCTCTTCGCGGGTAGGTGCGGCGATGCGATCGAGAAGATCGGTGATAATCAGAGCTGCAGCTGGATCGTTATAACCAGACTGCACCACGCCAACATCAACCATTGCCTGTTGAACCAGACTTAACTCGTTCCATTTGCCCAGAGATTCTGCGGTACGAATATCTGCCTTCTCTAACTGTGCGGCAATAAGCAAGGACGCGTTAACGATATTACCGTTAAAGATTATTGCGTCAGAACCGGCAAACCCGAAGCCATCATCACTGTTGCGTACAGAGTGCATTCCCATGTTAAACAACAGCTTTTGCACGTTTTCGCCTGGATTAACGGTTAGCTCCTGAGGCGCGCCATTTAAAGTAAAGTGGATGATCATACGGCTTCCTCCCCAGCCTGTTGGCAGTCGGCATACAGGTCGGCTACCAGAACTCCCGTGATATAGCGTTTATAGGCTACGCTGCCCCGCAAATCTTCCTGCGGGAAAATGTCGTTGGCGACAGCCTGTTCAAGTGCATTGCCTTCCAGATTTTGTTTTTCGACATCGTGCAGACGCAGTGCTTTACTGGCGACGCCATCCAGCGCAATTCGCATACCGTCGTGGTCTGTTATTGCAACGGCTGCCGTCACGACGGTTAAACCTGCCTGAGAACGGCTAATTTTGCGGGTCGCACAGGTGCGATACGGATCTTTAATGATAATTTCGGTTAGCAGGCGATCGCATGGGCAGGCCAGGTAGTCCTCGATTGACAGCGTTTCGCCGTTGCCAAAAACCAGTTCAGCATCCAGTGCCAGCAGGACGGGAAGCAGCACCGACTCTTCCTGGCGGGCGGCGATTTCACCACCAATGGTCGACTGATTACGAACATGGCGTGAGTAAACAAAACCGAGGGCTTCACGCAGCGCTGCAGGAATAAATCGCGCATCACGCAGTGGCTGCAAGCGAGACATTGCGCCAATCCGCAGCGCACCGTTATCCCAGTCAACCCAGTCCAGTTCCAGATCCTGTAAGGAGATGGCAATCTTTTTATCGGTACGGGTTGGTGTAGCATTGAGTTTGCTGCCCCCGGCGAACCAGACGGCTTCATCCTGGTAGCGGCGCTTCAGTTCCAGCGCCTGTTCGACAGAGTCGGGCCTGAAAAATTGTTCAATCATCTTCTTTCCTTATTTAACCCTCTTCCCTGCGGGAAGAGGGCATCTGTCATTTATGCCAGCGTATCCATCCGACGCCACATACTGGCAGCGGCTTTTCTGGCTTGTGCATAAATGGAATCGCAATCGAAGTTAAACTGACGGTCTTCATAGACCATCACACCGTTGACCATCACGCTGTGAACGCTGCCTGAGCCCATACCGAAAGCGATATGCCCGGCGATATTGTCTGCCAGCAGCGGCGTCGGTGAGTTGTAATCGCAAATGGTTAAATCAGCTTTGTAACCGGCTTCCAGAAGCCCAAATTTCGCGCCAAAGTTGCGGCTCATCAGTTCGTTACCGTTAGTCAGGGCTTTGGCAAAACTGTCAGGCCACAGCGGACCACCCGCATCGCGATGTTTAAAGAAGGCAAATTTCATCTCTTCAAACATGTCCGAACCAATGCCGTCCGTTCCCAACGCCAGATTGCGGATGTCGCTAAGGTGATGGTTGTAGCCGACATGGTTGTTCATGTTTGAACGGGCGTTATGCACCAGGAACGCATCGCGCTGATTGAGTAGGGTGATGTCATCTTTCGACAAGTACAGCCCATGAGCGACCAGTGTTTTGCTGTCGATGAGATCGAATTGCGCCAGTCGTGCCAGCAGGTCTTTGCCGTACCAGTGGTGACTGTAGGAAACGTCGTAAAGGTCTTCCGCAGCGTGAATATGCAAACCACGGCCTGTGGCTTTCACGGCTTCACGCAGCATCTCCAGACCGGCATCTGGCACGGTAAACGGCGCGTGAGCACCGATATGTGCTTCCACCAGATACGGCTCGGTTGCTGCTTTCTTCGCCTCATCAATCTGACGGGCAAAGCGGATGTTTTCTTCTACACCTTCCTGCAACTCTTTGATGCCGTTGTTACGGTCAGTAGTTTCAAAACAGGTCATCGCGCGCAGGCCAACTTTTAAAAATGCGTCGCGCAATGTGGAGAGCGACCCGCCGATATACGCCGGAGAGGCATGGTGATCGATAACCGATGTACATCCGCTCTTAATCGCTTCCAGGGAACAAATCAGTCCGCTGTAATAGAGCGACTCTTCATCAAGGGCGCGATCGAGCCGCCACCAGAGATTTTTCAGCGTTGAGATGAAATCCGGGCAGGGGGCGATGTTTGCCATAATTCCGCGGGAAAGCCCCGAGTAAAAATGGTTGTGCGAGCAGACAATTCCCGGCATCACAATCCGACCATGCATCTCTTTGTAGCTGGCATCGGGGTAGCGTTGCGTCAGGGCATCGCCGATAGCGACAATCACGTCATTTTCGATAGCGATATCAACGCCTTCCTGCACTTTCGCCGGGTGTAACTGCACTGCGGTGACATTCTTCAGAATCAACATGATTACACCTCCACGCGGCCCAGCAGATAATGATGATGCTGGTGGACATGGCTGATGATGCGGCACATATCGTTCAGCTCCGGTGGTACGTTGTTGAACTGACCTTCGCTGTCGATGTTTAACACCCAGCTTTGGTTATTCAGACGTACTCGTACCCGGCAATCTTCCACAAGGAAGCCTGGGTTGCTGCTGTTATCAAAGTCTTGCGCCAGGCTGAAGACGGTGATTTTGTCTTTGTATGGTTTACCGTTCCACGGACAGAACTGAGCGCAGTTGCCGCATTCGTTACAGTAAGCGTCGAGGTGCAGCGTCTGGAATCTATTCTGGAAGCCTGGGACCGCAATGGAGACGTTGGCGCGGTTCGGGCAGACATCCACACACTTGCTGCAAACGTAGTTACATTCGAGGCAGCGAGCGGCTTCCTGGGCGACAAACGCGTCACGATCGTCACTGTTCACCAGCGTGATAGAGATATCGCCTTTACGTTGATAGATTTCCGCCGGATTGACGTTGTTCCAGTATTTATTGTTCTGGTGGGAACGGATATTTTCCCGACTAAGGATGGCATCGGTCGCCCGACGCGCGGTTCCGACAGCAGCGACAATGGAGGATGGTCCGCGCTGTACGTCGCCGATCATAAAGACGTCAGTCAGACGAGTTTCGCCATTATGGTCGACGTCTGGCCAGCCGTTTTTGTCCAGCGGCACGCCCATCGCATTCAGGGCTTCAGTATCCTGCTGTTCACCAATGGCGGTGATCAGGCTGTCTACATGCAGTGTTACTGTTTCGTTGGTTTCAACCGGACGACGACGACCTTTCTCATCCGGTTCGCCAAGCGACATAACGCGCAAGGTTAAGGTGCCATCAGCATCGAAACGTTCCGGATTGTTCAGGAAACGGAACTCCACGCAGTCGTGCAACGCTTCTTCATACTCTTCGCGCCATGCGGGCATCTCTTGCAGTGAACGACGGTAAATGATCGTTGCTTTTTCTACGCCTGGAACGCGTAACGCCGCACGAGCGCAGTCCATTGCGGTGTTACCCGCCCCGACAACGACCACATGTTTGCCCAGCTTGAGCGCTGTACCCTTGTTGTATTCACGCAGGAAGGGGAGTGATTTCCAGACATTTTGGTTGTCACCCGCCAGTTTCACACCGCTATTTTTATCAGTGCCGGTGGCAATCAGAACATAGTGGAAGCCCTGATTTTTTAACTGCTCAACGGTTAAATCGGGTGAGCAGTCATACTCAAATTTCACGCCGTGAGCGGCAACAAAATCGATATCGTGCTGAATTAACTCTGCAGGAATACGGAACTGAGGAATGATATTTTTCACTACGCCGCCCGCATTGGCTTCGCGTTCAAACAGCGTAACCGGATGGCCCGCTCTGGCAAGGAAGTAACCTGCAGCCAGACCCGCCGGACCTGCACCAATCACGGCAACCGGATGGCGTGAACCAGAACCGGCTGGTTTGTGCCAGCGTTGCTTATATTCATCCCAACCTTTTTCCAGCGCGACTTTTTTCAGTTCGCGGATATTCAGTGCACTGTCGTAATCCAGGCGGGTACAGTTGTATTGGCACTGGTGATCGCAAATATGACCGGTAATGGCGGGCAGGGCGTTGCGTTGGTAGATAAGTTCCAGCGCGTCGGCATAGCGGTGTTCGCCAAGCAGACGGATGTATTCCGGAATATCTTGCTTGATAGCGCAGGCAGTAACACAGGGGGCAACGTAGCAGTCGGTCAGCGGCAGGTCTTCTGCCACTTCAATACGCTCTTCTGGCTTCCAGTGTTTCTGGGTGTATTCCATGGTTAACGCGTCTGCTGCCAGTCTGTTCAGTCGTTCGACGTCAACATGGTCAAGTCCCCAGGCGTCGGAGCCTTCCAGCTCGCGCATGCAGGCACTTAAGCGCAGATAGCCGCCAGGTTTCAGCAGGTCGGTTGCCATCGTGATAGGGCGAATACCAGTATCAAAAATATCGCGGATAGTCAGCTGACTGGCACCACCGGAATAAGAAATGGGCAGTTTGCCGTCAAAGGCGCGAGAGAGAACTGCTGCAACATTGATGGAGAGCGGGAACAGCGCACGGCCTGACATATACATCTCTTCACCGGGCAGTGCGCCTTTATTGTTGATGGTGCCGAGAGTGTTAGTCAGTTTTACGCCAAAGCCGAGTGATTTTTCTTTTGCCAGTGCCATCAGGCGTTCCAGCATTTCCAGTGCTTGCGTCAGCTTGAGGTCGTGATCAAATGACTCTTCTTTTAAGCCTATGTAACCGAAACCGCAGACATCGAGGATCTCACGAACACGCGCGTACCCGAGTAAGGTCGGGTTAAGTTTCACAAAGGTGTTGAGCCCTTTTTCTTCCAGCATGTAGCGGCAAATGGCTTCGATTTCATGCGGAGGACAGCCGTGCATGGTGGAGAGGGTGACGCCCTGCACCATACTGGTGGGGATGCGAGCGGGTAAAGCTTGCAAGCTTTCGCGTTTTTCCTGCAATCCGTGGCGGGCTAAAAATGCGTCATCCTGGAGTAATTTATTCAGCGTATCGCGATATTGCGCGAATTTCGGATGGTCAGATGCGTCCATCATATTGTCGATGAACTGTTGCATCGGTGGTTGCTTAATACCTTCGAGGTTGTAACCGACACTCATATTAAAGATGAACGATTTACCGGAATCAGAAGGCTGGAAGATCGCTTCGAGAAGGTGCAGGGCAAACCAGGCTTTGAGGTATTCATCCCAGGCTTTAAGCAGGGTAAATTCGGTAGACCATTCGGTGTTAAAACACTCGTCTTCGGCATCGATACAGGGCTTTTCCAGCTCCAGGCGGTCAAGAATTTGGACGGTTTTTAGTTCGATGAAGCGTCCGCCAGTCAGCCAGGAAGTGACAATATTTTGCGCGAGCTGCGTGTGCGGGCCAGCGGCAGGGCCGACGGGAGTGGCACAGGTTTCACCGAAGACGCTAACAGTTTTACCTTTTACGGGTGAGTAAAACTGTTGCTCGGGAATACCAAAGATTGAGCGTTGTTGTTGGTATTCATCAAATATGCGCGTCAAAAGTTCCTCAAACGGAATGGGACGCATAATATCCCCCATAACCCTCTCCTTAGCTTATACAGATATCATTGAGTGACCGGTGTTGAGAAATCCGGTGGTTTAGGGGGATAGAGCAACAATCGCACCACTCTTGCCAGGTTTGGCGGGAAATATAAAAAAATGTGAGGCGGCTCGAAACTTAAGGGCTTTTTGTGAATGAACTCACAGGTGCCAAATGAGAATTAAAATCACTCCTGAAAATTATTATTGCCAGCCCATTTATCACTTTTTCTCTTTTCTCAAAATCAGTGATTCCTTATCATTATGATAAAGAGTGCTGGAGGGATTAAATATTTGAACGCAATCGTTTAACTACGTTTTTTAAATTTTAGTATACCTTTTTTGCGCTGTAATAAAGTCGTCCGGAGTATCAATATCTAAAATTATTTCTGCATTTTCTATTTCGACGAAATAATGATCTCCCATAAGGAGTGCCTGACGCATATTGGTGACATTGGGTCGCTGGATTGCCTGCATCAGGCATGGTTTTGACACTAAAATCGGATGGCCAGGGATGCCATTATGGAGTGGCAGGATTGCGCCATCATTTCGTAACGACCAGATTTTTCTGAAAATATCGATGGTGAGGGTTGGCATGTCACCGTGGGTGAGAAAACAATGTTCTGTTTGCACTGCGGGTACTGCGGCCTTGACTGATGTTAGTAAACCCTGGGCATAATCTGGGTTGTGAATAATAGTGATATTGCTCTGGTTCGCATAACGTTCGTGCAGTTCATTACCACGATAGCCGGTGACTAAAATAATTCGGCTACAAAACTGCAACGCATTTTTGATACTTGTATCAAGAATTGTTCCCTGTTGCCAGGGTAACATCATTTTCCATTGCCCCATTCTTGATGATAATCCGGCAGCGGTAATTATACAGTCGATGGCTGACATAGTGGTTCCATTATTTATAGGGGCTAATAACGCCTGATAATAGCGTTACTTCCTGATGGATTAAGTTGGGGATAATTTATCCCAGAGAGGTCATAAAGACTCGTGAAAAGTATAGTTGACCCATCGGCATTATTCATTGATTTAGGTGCGCAGAAACGTCCCACTGTGATTTCTGTTGTTGGTGCTGGGGGGAAAACCAGCTTGCTTTTTTGGCTGGCAGAACTGCTCCAGGCTAGCGGCAGGCGTGTGTTAATCACTACGACGACACATATGTTTATGCCAACGTCACACTGGCCCGTGGTTTTCTGTCGTGATCCCGCCATGCTTCCTCATGCGTCTCTTACATCCCCCATTTCATTTTGTTTTCACAGCTGGAAAGCGAACCAGGGAAAAGTGCAGGGATTTACGCCAGAAGCGATTGATGCACTGGTGCAACGACCAGAGTGTGACGTAATTCTCATTGAAGCAGATGGCTCGCGTGGAATGCCGTTAAAAGCCCCTGATGAGCACGAACCTTGCATACCCAAATGCAGTTGCTGCGTGATTGCTGTGATGGGAGGACATACTTTGGGCGCGAAAGTGAGCACAGAAAATGTCCATCGCTGGTCGCAGTTTGCTGATATTACCGGGTTAACACCTGATGCAACCTTGCAACTGAGCGATCTCGTTGCGCTGGTTCGCCACCCTCAGGGGGCGTTTAAAAACGTACCGCAAGGTTGTCGGCGAGTCTGGTTCATTAACCGTTTTTCTCAATGTGAGAATGCGATTGCACAAAGCGAGCTCCTTCAACCGCTGCAACAACATGACGTAGAGGCAATCTGGCTGGGCGATATACAAGAACATCCTGCAATCGCGCGCAGATTTGTGAATTAGCGGCCCGGGTATTCCGGGTTACTGAAAGGATATCCATTGAGGTTGGTATGAATATTTTCACAGAGGCTGCAAAACTCGAAGAGCAAAATTGTCCGTTTGCGATGGCGCAAATTGTTGATAGCCGAGGCTCGACTCCCCGCCATTCTGCACAAATGTTAGTGCGCGCTGATGGTTCTATCGTCGGTACAATTGGTGGCGGAATGGTTGAGCGGAAGGTGATTGAAGAGTCGCTTCAGGCATTGCAGGAACGTAAGTCGCGATTATTCCATGGACGTATGGCTCGTAACGGTGCGGATGCTGTCGGGTCAGATTGTGGAGGTGCAATGTCAGTATTTATCAGCGTCCATGGTATGCGTCCACGTCTGGTGTTGATTGGCGCGGGGCATGTCAACCGGGCGATAGCCCAGAGTGCGGCGCTATTAGGATTTGATATTGCCGTTGCCGATATTTATCGCGAAAGCCTCAATCCTGAACTATTCCCACCATCAACCACGCTTCTCCATGCTGAGTCGTTTGGTGCGGCAGTGGAAGCACTGGATATTCGCCCTGATAATTTTGTCCTGATTGCCACGAATAATCAGGATCGTGAAGCCCTCGACAAACTCATTGAACAGCCCATTGCATGGTTGGGGTTGCTGGCAAGTCGTCGCAAGGTTCAGCTTTTCCTGCGTCAATTGCGTGAGAAAGGCGTGGCTGAAGAACATATTGCCCGTTTACATGCGCCCGTTGGTTACAACATAGGTGCGGAAACGCCGCAGGAGATCGCCATCAGCGTGCTGGCAGAAATATTACAGGTGAAAAATAACGCGCCGGGTGGGCTGATGATGAAACCTTCTCATCCTTCCGGACACCAGCTGGTGGTGATTCGCGGTGCGGGAGATATCGCCAGTGGTGTGGCGCTACGTCTGTATCATGCGGGTTTTAAAGTGATCATGCTGGAAGTGGAAAAACCGACAGTGATTCGTTGTACCGTGGCGTTTGCCCAGGCCGTGTTCGATGGCGAAATGACGGTCGAAGGCGTCACTGCTCGCCTGGCAACCAGCTCTGCGGAAGCGATGAAACTTACCGAACGCGGATTCATCCCTGTGATGGTAGATCCCGCCTGTTCATTGCTTGATGAACTGAAACCGCTTTGCGTGGTGGACGCTATTCTGGCGAAACAGAATTTGGGAACGCGGGCAGATATGGCACCAGTAACAATCGCGCTTGGGCCGGGCTTTACTGCTGGGAAGGATTGTCATGCGGTAATTGAAACAAATCGCGGGCACTGGCTCGGTCAGGTGATTTACTCTGGTTGTGCGCAGGAGAATACCGGTGTTCCTGGCAATATTATGGGGCATACCACCCGACGGGTGATCCGTGCTCCTGCTGCAGGCATTATGCGATCCAACGTGAAATTAGGCGATCTGGTGAAAGAGGGCGATGTGATTGCCTGGATTGGTGAGCATGAAATTAAAGCACCGTTGACGGGGATGGTGCGTGGCTTGTTGAACGACGGCCTGGCAGTGGTTGGTGGTTTTAAAATTGGTGATATCGATCCTCGTGGTGAAACCGCTGATTTCACCAGCGTTTCTGATAAAGCCCGGGCGATTGGCGGCGGCGTACTTGAGGCGTTAATGATGTTGATGCATCAGGGCGTGAAAGCGACAAAAGAAGTGCTGGAAGTGGCTTAAATGAAAATGGCCGGATGGTATTACTCACCCGGCCTGAGACTGATGACAAACGCCAAATTGCCTGATGCGCTACGCTTATCAGGCCTACAAGTGCATTGCAATCTATTGAATTTGCGATGTTTTGTAGGACGGATAAGGCGCTCGCGCCGCATCCGGCATCAACAAAGCCCACTTACTTGACAATCTTTGGCCGGATGGTATTACCCACCCGGCCTTAAAATTACTGACAAATCACCGTTCCGGTTTTGCCTTCAATCCCTTCTTTCGCTTTGCTCAATACGGTAATCAGTGCTTCACGACCTGCGCGAGAGCGAGCAAACGAGACGGCAGCTTCCACTTTAGGCAGCATAGAACCTTTCGCAAAATGACCTTCTTCGATAAAGCGTTCAGCATCACTTAATGACAGGCGATCGAGCCACTGTTCATTCTCTTTACCGAAGTTAATGGCCACTTTTTCTACCGCAGTCAGAATGATCAGCATATCGGCATCAATCATTTCTGCTAAACGGGCGCTGGCCCAGTCTTTATCGATAACCGCGCTGGCACCACGCAGATGGTTACCTTCACGAATAACAGGGATACCACCACCGCCAACGGTGATCACCACCTGGCCTGCATCTACCAGAGCTTTAACCGTTTCTTTTTCAATGATATCAACCGGTTTTGGCGAGGCAACAACACGGCGATAGCCGCGACCAGCATCTTCTTTCAGAGTGTAACCCTGTTTTGTCAGTTGCTCTGCTTCTTGCTCGGTAAAGAACGAACCGATTGGCTTGGTCGGGTTGAGGAATGCCGGATCGTTAGCGTCGACTTCGACCTGAGTAACCAGCGTTGCTACAGGTTTATTAATGCCCCGAGAAAGCAGTTCTTCTCTTAAAGCGTTTTGTAGATCGTAACCAATATAACCCTGGCTTAATGCAACACAGACAGACATCGGCAGCATTGGCGAGTGCGCTTCAGTTTTTGCGGCAGCTTCAAAGGCCTGGTTAATCATGCCCACCTGCGGCCCGTTACCATGAGTGACGATAACTTCATGTCCCTGGGCAATTAAATCAACAATTGCCTGAGAAGTAATTTTTACCGCTTTCATTTGCCCGGCCAGATCATCGCCCAGCGCATTCCCGCCCAGGGCGAGAACAATTTTCTTACTCATTTTTCCTCACTCATCATTCTTGATTGTGTATAGATCCCTGGCAGTGGTTAGAGCACGGGAGGGACAAACGGTTTGCGTCGCAGGAAACGACCTCGCCCGGCTTTGCCTGTAAAGGTGCCGTCACAGAAAATCGTTTCACCACGGGATAAGGTTCTGACAATCGCGCCCTGACAGGTAAAACCCTCCCATGGCGAGTAGTCGGCGTTGTCGTGGAGATGGCGATGCTGAATTTGTTGGCTCTGACGTGGGTCGATAATCACCACGTCGCCATCGGAACCGGGCGCTAATAATCCTTTTTGCGGCCACAGGCCAAACAGCCTGGCGGGCATTGCGCTGGTTAATTCAACAAAGCGTTCCGGTGTTATACGTCCCGTCATCACGCCACTGGAAAACAGTAACTGCATGCGGTTTTCCACACCGGGTAAGCCATTTGGGCAGCGACTGAAATCGCCTTTAGAAATTTGCAGGCGTTGAGCCATCGAGAAGGTGCAGTGATCGGTCGCCACCACGTCAATCGCACCATCGCTGATGCCACACCACAGTTTGTCCTGCTCGCGTACGTTACGCAGCGGTGGGCTAAGAATGAACTTCATGCCATCTTCTGTATCGTAACTGCGTTCGTCCAACAGGAGATATTGTGGGCAGGTTTCAACCCAGACTGGCTGGTGATTCGCACGGGCAAGACGCAGATAATCCAGACCTAAGCCGTTAGACAGGTGCACGATATAGAGCGGGGCGTTACCGGCAATTTGTGCCAGGTTAATCATGCGGGCGATGGCTTCCGCTTCGCATTCCAGAGGGCGACTCAAGGCATGATAGCGCGGCGCGGTTAACCCTGCGGCGATAAATTCCGCCCGCTTGCTGGCGATAGCCGCATCATTTTCCGGGTGCACGGTGGTCAGCGCGCCGGATTCATGCAGACGGCGTAATGCCTGCAAAACCTCGTCATCGTTGAGTTTGTATTGATAGGTTAAATAGAGTTTAAAACTGCTCAGTCCTTCCTCGACCATCATCGGGATTTCGTCGAGGATTGCGTGATTAATGTGCTGGATCACACCGTGAAAGCTGTAATCGATGACCGCTTTATGGGCGGCATAACCACGATAAACCTCCAGTTGATGGCGTAACCGACAGCCGTTTGGGCCAAATCCCATATGGTCAATAATGGTTGTTGTACCGCCACACGCAGCTGCGCGGGTACCGGTAAAAAAATCATCACAACTGCGCGCGATGCCGACATCAATATTGAAATGCGTATGGACATCCACGCCGCCAGGGAAAACGTAACAGCCAGTGGCATCAATTTCTTCATACGGGAGCTGCGGCGAAATATTGTTGCCCAACTGGCGAACAATCCCGCTTTCAATCAGCAAATCCTGTTTGGCTTGTCCATCTGCGTTAACGACAGTGCCGTTTTTGATCAATACGCGCATAGCAAACTCCAAAAACCCTCCGGCGAACCGGAGGGGAATAAGTGAAGAGTAATTACTCTGTTGCCAGCCAGCTTAACGGGATTGCAGCGTACATCGCGGCACAGGTCACCAGGTGAGATTTCCAGGTTTTTTCGTTAGGTGCATGCGCTTCAGGTTCTTTACCCGGGCCAAAGCCGATCACCGGAATGCCGTGACGGCCCATGATAGATACGCCGTTAGTTGAGAAGGTCCACTTATCAACAACCGGCGCTTTGCCAAACAGCCCTTCGTAGGCATTCACCAGTGCTTTAACGGTGAAGTGATCTTCTTCCACTTTCCAGGTCGGGAAGTAGCATTCGGTTGGGTAAACCAGGCCAGTCCAGGACGGACGGTCGTAGTTGTACATAGAAACAACCGCGTTAGCTTTCTGTACTGCAGGCAGGGCGCGGATTTCGTCCAGCGCGCCTTCCCAGGTTTCGCCCCAGGTCAGACGGCGGTCAATAGAGACGGCGCAGCTATCTGCTACAGCGCAACGGCTTGGGGATGTGAAGAAGATTTCAGAAACGGTGAGGGTGCCTTTGCCGAGGAATTCGTCATAACCCAGACGTTGGGAGAGTTCTTGTAATTCGCCAAGAATCGGACCCATTTTGAAAATGGCGTTGTCACCGCGTTCTGGCGCAGAACCGTGGCAGCTAACACCCTGAACATCAATACGAATTTCCATACGACCGCGCTGACCACGGTATATCTGGCAGTCGGTTGGTTCGGTACTGACCACAAATTCCGGGCGAATGCCGGATTGTTCAATAATGTACTGCCAGCACAGACCGTCGCAGTCTTCTTCCTGCACAGTACCGGTAACCAGCAGGGTATATTCATCTTCCAGACCGAGGTCTTTAATGATTTTACCGGCATAAACCATAGATGCCATGCCGCCTTCCTGGTCGGAAGTACCGCGACCACCGATTAGCTCATCAGTTTCCATGCCTTCGTACGGATCGAAGTCCCAGTTTTTGATGTTGCCAATGCCGACGGTATCGATATGAGCGTCCATTGCCACCAGACGCGGGCCGTGGCCGATATAACCGAGAACGTTGCCCATCGGGTCGATTTCAACTTTATCGAAGCCGACTTTTTCCATCTCTTCTTTAATACGATGTACTACGCGTTTTTCGTCGCAGCTTTCACTGGGAATAGCAACCATGTCGCGCAGGAAGCGAGTCATGTCCGCCTGGTAATCTTTTGCTTTTTCAAGAATCAGTTTGAATGGAATATTCTTAGCCATTATTTTTCTCCAGATTTTTTACTCCCCGTTTTGCAGGGAGTAGTTCCAATAGGGTGATTAAGGTGCTACAGCGTGTTTGCCTTCCCAGACAACTTCGCGGTAGTGCTTCACGTCGGTGTCGCCTTCAGTACTGATAACCAGCACTACGGCATCTTTGTTCAGCGCCAGTTTTTCCATCAGGCTTTGACGTTGCGGGTGATAATGAACCGCTGCGAGAACGCCCAAACCGACAGCGCCGGATTCACCGGAGATGATGCGCGGGTCGTTGCCGTACGGATTACCCAGCACGCGCATACCTAATGCGGCAACGCTGTCCTGGCAGGAGATGAATTGGGTGGCGCAGTTACGTAGGATTTCCCAGCCCAGCGGGTTAGGTTCGCCACAGGCCAGGCCCGCCATGATGGTGGCCATATCACCGCCAACGTTGACGATGTCGCCTTTGACGCCGGAGCGATAAATACAGTCAGCTTTGTCAGGTTCAACAATAATGCTGTGCAGATTTTGCGGGCTGTAGACGTCGACCAGATAACCCAGCACACCACCGGCCATTGCTCCGACACCGGCTTGCAGCAGAACGTGCGTCGGGGTTACGCCCATTTCACGCATTTGCTCGACGGCTTCATCTGCCAGGGTTGCGTAGCCTTGCATGATCCAGGTTGGGATTTTGGTGTAACCTTCCCATGCCGTGTCCTGTACCACTTCCCAGCCGTGCTGCTGCGCGTGTTGCATGGTCAGGCGAACGGTATCGTCATAGTTCATATCCGTGACGATGCACTCGGCACCGAGGTTCAGAATGGCGTCAACGCGTTCCTGAGCAGAACCTTTCGGCATGTAAATCACCGCATTCTGTCCGAGTTGCTGTGCTGCCCACGCCACACCGCGCCCGTGGTTGCCGTCGGTGGTGGTCGCGAAAGTCATTTTTTCGCCGATGGCATTTTTCAGGTGCTCAAATGACAGCGTTTCGATATCAAGATGATATTTTTCACACAATAATTGAGCGATGGCGTACGCACCGCCAAGCATTTTGAAGGCGTTCAGACCGAATCGTTTTGATTCGTCTTTGACGAGAATTTTCTTCACACCAAAAAGGTTTGCGAGATCGTCCAGCGCACAAAGCGGTGTTGGGCGATAACCAGCTATTTTCTGGTGGAACTGGCGCGCCAGTTTGGCCTGGCTTTGCGAAAAGAGCGGTGATGTTTCGCCGTTGAAAAATTTGTTATCGGCGATATCAATCTTCAATGAGAAAACGGACATATCCTATCCTTTTGGCCTCTGGAAATAGAGGGCCGACCAGCTGATCGGCCCGAGGGGTTATTTCACGCGTTCTTGCGCTTCTTTCAGCAGTTGCTCGAGCAGTGCACCTGGTTTGGCGTATTTACGGGACAGGATCATCGCGGCGATGATATAAGGCTTCCAGCTGGCTTCTTTGTAGGTAGCGATACGGTATTTTTCGAATACGCCTTCAGTCACTTCCCCTTCTTTGCAGGATACGCCGCTGATATCAGCTGGCAGGCAGTGCATGTACAGGGCTTCGCCATCACGGGTCAGTTCCATCATCTCTTCAGTACAATGCCAGTCTTTGTGTTGCGCGTTCTGTGCCAGACACTGTTTTTCCAGTGCTTTTAAGCCTTCGTGATCGTTAGCGCGCAGCAATTCGGTACGCTGTTCCATCACTTTGTAAGGTGCCCATGACTTCGGATAAACGATGTCTGCATCTTTGAACGCTTCTTCCATGCTGGTGACCTGACGGAAGCTACCGCCAGATGCTTTAGCATTGTTTTTCGCGACTTCTACTACATCCGGGATCAGGTCGTAGCCTTCCGGATGGGCCAGGGTGACATCCATACCGAAGCGAGTCATCAGACCGATGATGCCTTGTGGTACAGAGAGCGGTTTGCCATAGCTTGGAGAGTAGGCCCAGGTCATGGCGATTTTTTTACCTTTCAGGTTTTCCAGTGAACCAAAGTGTTCACGTAACCACGCGAGGTCAGCCATTGACTGAGTCGGGTGGTCAATATCGCATTGCAGGTTCACTAAAGCCGGACGCTGTGGCAGTACACCCTGCTTGTAACCGTCATCAAGTGCAGCGCCAACTTCACGCATATAGGCGTTGCCTGCGCCCAGATACATATCGTCGCGAATACCAATAGCCTCGGCGCAGAAGGAGATCATATTGGCGGTTTCACGCACGGTTTCGCCGTGAGCGATTTGTGATTTGCCTTCGTCGAGATCTTGTTGTGCAAGGCCGAGCAGGTTAAGCGCGGAAGCATAAGAGAAGCGGGTACGGGTGGAGTTGTCGCGGAATACGGAAATACCTAATCCACTATTAAAGACTTTGGTTGAGATGTTTTCAGCACGCAGTGCTTTTAATGCTGCGGCAACGTCCAGTACTTGTTTCAGTTCATCTGGCGTCTGTTCCCACGTTAACAAAAAATCTTTCTCGTGAAGGTGAGAGGTCAGCGAATTGATATCCTTAATCAGCTCATTAACAGTTTTCATCATAAAGTCCCGGTAGTGGAATGACAGGCAAAGTGGTTTATTTCACTGTGACTTGCCAAAGTGATTGGTGTTTTCACAGCTATACCTGGGACTAACAATAAGTGTGCCAGAATTATCCGCGCGGCTGCAAAAGACTAATTTGACGGATAATGTGTGGGGTTGATCACAAATTGATGCCAGCTTCTGGTTGTTTGTAAAATACGAAAACGTTTGGCTTTTTTTATCGCGTTATTTATTTGCTGCTAAGTATCAGAAATAAGATAAAGGGGCAGGCTATCTCTCTTCAGTTTGATAAACTCACCGCCGTAATTCTCATATTGATATAGAAATGTGATATCTCTTCCATAATTTCATTAGAAAATGATAAAAATCTTATGTTTTTATCAAAGCCAATTTCGCCTGAGTTAATATCATCATGATCTGTGAACCATCAACGTCTTCAATGATCGACTTTTAAGTAAGTCTGGAAGGTAAAGCTATGGAGCTTGCTACTACGCAGTCAGTATTGATGCAAATTCAACCGACAATTCAGCGTTTTGCCAGAATGCTTGCCAGCGTTTTGCAGCTTGAGGTTGAGATCGTTGATGAAAACTTGTGTCGCGTCGCCGGAACGGGCGCGTATGGGAAGTTTCTTGGTCGCCAGTTGAGCGGCAACTCACGCCTGCTCCGCCACGTCCTGGAAACGAAAACTGAAAAAGTTGTGACACAGTCTCGCTTCGATCCCCTTTGCGAAGGTTGCGATAGTAAAGAAAATTGCCGCGAAAAAGCATTTCTGGGTACGCCTGTCATTTTACAGGATCGTTGTGTTGGGGTGATAAGTTTGATTGCCGTTACCCACGAGCAACAAGAGCATATCAGTGATAATTTACGCGAATTTTCTGATTATGTTCGCCATATATCCACCATTTTTGTTTCGAAACTTCTGGAGGATCAGGGGCCAGGAGATAACATCAGTAAAATATTCGCGACCATGATCGATAATATGGATCAGGGCGTATTAGTTGTTGATGATGAAAGTCGGGTTCAGTTTGTTAATCAGACTGCCTTAAAAACACTTGGTGTTGTACAAAATAATATTATTGGGAAACCTATCCGTTTCAGACCATTAACATTTGAGAGTAATTTTACTCATGGACATATGCAGCATATTGTTTCGTGGGACGATAAAAGTGAATTAATCATTGGTCAATTGCATAACATTCAGGGCCGACAATTATTTTTAATGGCATTTCACCAATCGCATACCAGTTTTTCTGTAGCAAATGCACCTGATGAACCACATATTGAACAATTGGTTGGCGAGTGCCGTGTTATGCGGCAATTAAAACGACTCATTAGCCGTATTGCACCCAGCCCATCCAGCGTTATGGTGGTTGGTGAAAGCGGCACGGGTAAAGAAGTCGTCGCCCGAGCAATCCATAAGTTGAGCGGAAGACGGAATAAACCCTTTATTGCTATCAACTGTGCCGCGATTCCGGAGCAGCTTCTGGAAAGCGAACTGTTCGGTTATGTTAAAGGCGCATTTACTGGCGCTTCTGCCAACGGTAAAACAGGGTTGATTCAGGCGGCGAATACGGGCACGCTGTTTCTCGATGAAATAGGTGATATGCCATTAATGTTGCAGGCTAAATTACTGCGCGCTATTGAGGCGCGTGAAATTCTGCCGATTGGTGCCAGTAGCCCAATACAAGTCGATATTCGCATCATTTCTGCAACTAATCAGAATTTGGCCCAGTTCATTGCCGAAGGTAAATTCCGCGAAGATCTCTTCTACCGACTTAATGTTATCCCGATAACTCTGCCACCGCTGCGTGAACGTCAGGAAGATATTGAACTATTGGTGCATTACTTTTTACATCTGCATACCCGTCGTCTGGGATCGGTTTATCCTGGCATTGCTCCCGATGTCGTCGAAAAATTGCGTAAGCATCGTTGGCCCGGAAACCTGCGCGAGTTAAGCAATTTGATGGAATATCTGGTTAACGTAGTTCCTTCAGGTGAAGTTATCGACAGCACGCTATTGCCGCCAAATCTGCTGAATAATGGCACAACGGAGCAAAGTGATGTAACAGAGGTCAGTGAGGCGCACCTGTCACTCGATGATGCGGGCGGCACGGCGCTGGAGGAGATGGAAAAGCAAATGATCCGCGAGGCGCTTTCACGTCATAACAGCAAGAAGCAAGTTGCTGATGAACTGGGCATCGGCATTGCTACGCTCTATCGCAAGATTAAGAAATATGAGTTGTTAAACACATAACCTCAGTGAATCCGGCCTGAATTCAGGCCGGATATCCTTTTACTTCGTTTTCTCGCAATCCAGAACTGTATTTACAATCATCTGATACCCCGTGCAGCGACAAAGATTTCCCGCCAGTCCGCGACGAATTTCCGTAATGGTTAATGGCTTCTCGCGTGGTTTCGCCAGCATTGCCGTGGTAGCCATAATCAGGCCAGGCGTACAAAACCCGCACTGCACTGCGCCGGATTTCGCATAAGCCTGCTGAACATGAGAAAGTTTTCCGCCTTTCGCTTCACCTTCCAGCGTGCGGATCTCTTTTCCTTCAGCCCAGGCGGCAAGGTATAAGCAACTGTCTATTGCTGTGCCGTCGACCAACACCGTACAGGCACCACATTCACCCACGCAGCACCCTTGTTTGACACTTAGCAGTCCTTGTTCGCGGAGTAATTCCGAGAGCGGCGTGCCTGGTGCGGCGTGAAGCTGAAAAGGCATCCCGTTAATGGTGCATTCGATGGTAATTGTTTCGCTGTGATTCATTGCAATTTTCCCCCCGCCGCGGCGACGGCTTCGCTAATCACTTTTTTGGTCATCGTCTGGATGAGATGCAGACGAAACTCTTTACTGGCCCGCCATGAAGAACGCGGGGCGACATCTTGCAGGACAGATTCGCTGATAGCTTCCAGCGTTTGCAGGTTTAATGGCGCATTTTGTGCAGTCTGTTCGGCATGTTGGCAGCGAATCGGCGTTGGCGCGGCAACACCAAATGCCAGACGTAATTCGCTGAAATTGCCGTTATCCAGTCGGCAATGTGCGGCGCAGCCAATCGTTGAAATATCCATTGCGTCGCGCATGGCATATTTAAAATGCGCGCTGCCCGCGTGTTCTTTCGGCTGGGGTGGAAAATGAAAGGCGACAAGGATTTCGTCATGCTCAAGAGACACTTTGCCTGGCCCAGTGTGAAAGCCATTAATCGGGACGAAACGAACACCGCGTGGGGAGTGGATCTCCAGTTTCGCGTCATAAATGAGCGTTGGCGTGGCAGAATCTCCGCTGGTGGCACCGTTGCAAATATTTCCACCGTAGGTAGCGACGTTACGGATCTGCGGTCCAGCAATGGACGAGGCCGCAGCACATAACGTCGGGAGATGACGTTGAGTTATAGGATCTTCTATTAGCTGGGTAAATGTCGTTGCAGAGCCGATACGTAGCGAGCCATCTTCCGCCAGCGTAATTCCCCGCAGCTCCGCCAGATTATGAATATCAACAATATGGCGATAACGGTCATTGTGATGGTGGAGCTGAATCAGTACGTCAGTGCCACCGGCGAGCAGTTTGGCCTGCGGGTTGTCAGCCAGCAGGTTGATGGCATCGGCAAGGGTTGCTGCGCGATGGTAAGAAGCAAAATCAAACATGATGTTATCCTCAAATCAATCCTGCCAGATGAAACTCTTCATATAACCGTTTTGGCGTCAGCGGCAGTGTATTGATTGCAACACCGGTAGCCATCTTCACCGCGTTACGAATAGCAGCGGCAACAGGAATTATTGGTGGCTCACCCAGTGACTTATGTCCGTATGCGGATTGCGGCTCATTGATTTCGACGAACGCGCTTTCCAGTTGTGGCAGATCCGGCATGGTCGGCATTTTGTAATCCAGCAGATTGGGGTTACGGACCACGCCGCTTTTCGCATCGATGATCATCTCTTCAAATAGCGCCCAGCCAATGCCCATTCCCATTCCGCCGTGTACCTGACCTTCTGCCAGCAGCGGATTTAGAATATGCCCCGAATCATGAACGTTGAGGATGCGGTTGATGGTGACTTTGCACAGCGCAATATCGACCGTCAGATCAACAAAGGTACAGCCGAACGCCGGTGGGTTAGTGGTGGTTTTGATGGAGCTTTCAGCAGAGAGCTGCCCGCCGCGTTCAGGGTGGTAGAAAGCGTCCATCACCAAATCTTTTAACGACATTAACGGCTCTTCCGGTCGTTCAACCAGCACGATATGGCCTTTTATCAGGGTCATATTCATCGCTGACTGATGTAGCATGACTGCGGCGTGAGCGATGATTTTCTCTTTTAATAACAGTGCCGCACTGCGCAGCGCAGGCGCGGCAACATAGCTCTGGCGTGAGGCAAATGCGCCGGGATCGAACGGCGTAACGTCGGTATCTTGTGTTGAAATAACGCGAACGTCGCTGACCGGAACCCCCACGGTTTCTGCCACCATTTGCGAGAAGACGGTGTCGGCACCCTGACCGATTTCCGTCGCGCCGCTTTGCACGTTGATGGTTCCATCCTGATTCATCAGAAGGCGCGCGCCTGCTATTTCTACGCCGACAGGCCAGGTATTAGAGGTGTAGCTAAAACAGGCGACGCCAACGCCGCGGCGTAAATTGCCTTGCTGGTTCTGGCATTCTGCACGGCGTTTTTCCCATTCAAAGATTTTCCGGCCTTTTTCAAGACACTCCGGCAACCCTGCGCTGTAAATACGTTTGCCCGTGAGCGGATTAGCATCTCCTTCGCGGGCGGCGTTGCGTAAACGAATTTCAACAGGATCAATACCTAACGCTGTCGCGGCGTCATCAAGCATAGACTCAACGGCAAATACGACTTGTGGCGCGCCATAACCACGCATCGCACCAGCCGAGGGGAGGTTGGTATAGCAGGTCTTTGAACTGTAAGCGTAGGCACAACGAGGATAAAGGTAAGCGACTTTATTCCCCCCCGCAGAAGCGATGGAGTGCCCGTGAGATGCATAAGCGCCGGTGTTAGACAGAACATCCAGACTATAACCTTTCAATGTTCCGTCGCGGTTCACGCCCATTTGCCCGTCAATAGTAAAAGCGTGGCGGGTACGGGTTGCGAGGAAACACTCTTCACGGCTAAGGGAAACTTTCACCGGAATGCCGCCAAGCTTGCTGGTCAGGAATGCCGCCATTGGCTCTTCCAGTACATCCTGTTTATTACCAAAACCGCCACCGACAAATGGTTTGATGACTCGTACGCATGACCAGGGAATATCCAGCGCCTGACCAACCACGCGGCGAACAATGTGCGGGATCTGGGTGCTGGAAACGATGGTAATTCGCGAGTCATCCTCCATCCACGCCAGCGACGTTACGCTTTCCATGTGACAATGTTGAATAACGGGGGTCTGATAGTGCCCCTGTACCTGGTAGTCGGCGGCATCGATTGTTTGTTGGACATTGCCCGTCGACATCGTGCTTTGTTTCAGTAAATTGCCGCCGTTATGGATTGGTGCAGCGTCCTCTGCCAGCGCCGCTTCTGGCGTGGTGATAACGGGTAATTCTTGCCACTCAATGCTGACCAATTGCGCCGCTTTTTCTGCCGTGAGTTCATCGCGGGCCACGACGATGGCAACGGCGTCACCATGATGACGAACATGGCGAGTTAGCAGTGCGCGATCGGCGGTATCGCGCTTGTTTTCGTCAAGTGTCCATGCATGCCCAGCTGTAGCAAATGGAATATCAGGCACATCTTCCCAGGTAAAAATCGCCAGTACGCCTGGTAAACTTCTGGCTTGTTCATCATTAATACTTACGGCATAACCATGTGCGATAGGGCTACGTACATATTTCGCATAACACATGCCCGCCATAACATAATCGTCAGTATATCGTGCCCGCCCGGTGACCTTAGCAATGGCATCAACGCGCATGCATGATTCACCCGTAGCGGTTGCTTCCCGCGCTTCCATAGAAATCCCCTCGATTTGAACATTTGGTTCTTATGGCAAAGATTTAGTCTAAGCAGGCAAGATTTACGCCAGAAACGACGATAAGCGTTAAGGGAGGAAGGAAGTGTGATGATGTTAAAAAAACACAGATATGATACGAAACTGGACCCTGAATAGGGGTAGTGATACGTATCAATATGAGTGGCGATAAAATCAATGTGATAAATTAGGATTATTACGCATCAGGATGGGAAATAGGGTAAAAAAGTCAGGAACTTCGATACCTCTACAGTGAATATTTTGCTGATGATACTTCCCTTTGCCAAATGAAATTAACCTCTTTCTCTATTACATCGTTTTTCCAGAAGCAAGAGATTGGGTATCAAGAGGCTGGCTGCTATGATATGGCGTCTTGTTTTTTAAGCGAGGAAAGATTTTGAGTGCGGGACGCCTGAATAAAAAATCTCTGGGTATCGTGATGTTGTTATCTGTTGGACTGCTTTTGGCGGGCTGTTCGGGTAGCAAATCATCCGATACAGGAACGTATTCCGGCTCCGTTTACACCGTGAAACGGGGGGATACGCTATATCGTATTTCGCGCACCACGGGAACCAGCGTAAAAGAGCTGGCGCGACTGAACGGCATTTCCCCCCCTTACACCATTGAAGTTGGTCAGAAACTAAAACTGGGTGGGGCGAAAAGTAGCAGTAGTACACGTAAATCAACCGCCAAATCAACGACCAAAACCGCATCGGTTACACCGTCATCAGCGGTACCGAAATCTTCCTGGCCGCCAGTAGGGCAACGTTGTTGGTTATGGCCAACGACAGGGAAAGTTATCATGCCGTATTCGACAGCAGATGGCGGCAATAAAGGGATTGATATCTCAGCTCCACGGGGTACACCTATTTACGCCGCGGGTGCAGGAAAGGTGGTGTATGTGGGCAACCAGCTGCGTGGCTACGGTAATCTCATCATGATTAAACACAGTGAAGATTACATTACGGCTTACGCCCATAATGACACGATGCTGGTAAATAATGGGCAAAGCGTGAAGGCTGGGCAAAAAATCGCCACTATGGGGAGCACGGATGCGGCATCTGTTCGCCTGCATTTCCAGATTCGTTACCGTGCAACGGCAATTGATCCGCTACGTTACTTGCCGCCGCAGGGCAGCAAGCCAAAATGCTGATGGCGAATTAATCAGCAGTCAGCAGCGCGGCACTTGCTAAGGAGAGCGTAAGGTTTATAATGCCTTACGCATCTCGAAGCGGGCGTAGTTCAATGGTAGAACGAGAGCTTCCCAAGCTCTATACGAGGGTTCGATTCCCTTCGCCCGCTCCAAACAAACATTTCTCAACGTCTACTAAAGTCCATCAAACCCACGAATATCAAGCCTTCCAGCCTTTTCATAGTTTATTAACGTCTACTCACAACTACCAGAATCTACACACAGAAGTGTATAGTAATGCGTATAGGACAAAATTTATTTTTTGGAGCTATACACATGCTGCTTTCAGACCTTGCCATCAGGCGCGCGAAGCCGAAAGAAAAGGCTTATACACTCAATGACGGTAACGGGCTTTCGTTGCTCATTGAGCCGAACGGTTCGAAAGGGTGGCGACTGCGCTACAGGTTTGCAGGAAAGCCCAAAATGTTGTCGTTGGGTGTGTACCCTGATGTGTCTCTGTCTGATGCCAGGGCGGCAAGGGATGAGGCTAAAAGGCTTCTTGCTGGTGGTATAAATCCAAGTGAGGCCAGAAAAGCCCAAAAGCGAGAACAGGCGAGCAAATTTGGCAATACTTTTGAGGGTATCGCTCGCGAATGGTACGAAAAGCGGATCGACAGGTGGTCATCGTCATACGCCGAGGAAATGATCGAGACGTTTGAAAAAGACGTTTTTCCGTACATTGGCGGTAGGCCGATCGCAGAAATTAAGCCGATGGAATTGCTGGCGGTTCTTTCCCGTCTTAATGACCGTGGTGCGACTGAAAAATTGCGTAAGGTTCGCCAGCGATGCGGCGAGGTGTTCCGGTACGCAATCATCACCGGACGCGCCGAATATAATCCAGCCCCTGACCTGGTGAGCGCATTTGCTCCACATAAAAAAGAGCATTACGCCTATCTGAAGGCCGACGAACTGCCGGAATTTTTCCGCGTTTTTAATACGTACACCGGAAGCCAGATCGTCAAACTGGCAATGCGGCTATTAATTCTGACAGGTGTCAGACCCGGGGAATTACGGCAGGCAGAATGGCAGGAGATCGATTTTGATAATCGTTTGTGGGAAGTGCCTAAAGAACGAATGAAGATGCGCCGTCCGCATTGTGTGCCATTACCAGAACAGGCGATAAAAATACTGGAGCAGTTAAAAAACATGACAGGCCAGTATCAGTTTATTTTCCCCGGTCGTATTCACCACAGTAAGCCAATGAGTGAAATGGCGATGAATGTGCTCATTCGTCGTATCGGCTATGCCGGGCGCGTTACTGGTCATGGATTCCGGCACACCATGAGCACCATTTTGCATGAGCAGGGCTATAACACCGCGTGGATAGAGACGCAGCTCGCACACGTCGATAAAAACTCAATTCGTGGCACATACAACCATGCGCAATATCTGGATGGTCGCCGGGAGATGCTCCAGTGGTATGCCGACTATATGGATTCGCTCGAGCATGGCGGAAATGTGGTGCATGGTGAGTTCGGAAAATGCGGGTGACTGGTTGAGTATACAGTAGTAGACTTTGAGCGATTAAGAAAAGGCTGTGTCTAGGGTCGCTCCTGAAAACCCGTACACCTCTGCGGGCTGGCACAGCCACTTTTACAGAGGGTGCGAGGTAGCACAGAGTGACTTACAATTCAAAAAGCTGTAGTTCTCTTGAAAAGGCATATTACACTCCAATTGAAGCGGCGCTACGTTGGTGTAATTTAATTGCTCATGAAGTTTTAATATTGGAGCGAGTGGGAGATGGAGTTTTACCTAGCGTTGGAATGTTCCCTCAATGGCCTTGCTTGCGTGTTAATGCTGAGAAAATTTTAGATGCAATCCATAATTGTGAAATTCCTTATGGTCGTGATGGTAAAACTGTTCAACCTGGAGAACAGGTTGCTAAGCACCGTTTAACCGTCCGTCATTCCGATCTGAAATCATGGATGTCAAAAAACTATCCCAACCAAAAACCAGCTTTCCTTTTTGATGCTGTTGAGCAGCAGTTACATGCTGGAATTACAGTCGAGGCATATCAAACTCTTCAGGCTGAAAACAAACGTCTTAATATTCGCTTAGATAATGCTATGAAGACTTTTCAACAGCAGAAAAATGAAATTTCCGAATTACAAGGGGAACGTGATTCACTACGACGAATGGTTGATAACTCCGTGCAAAACATTGACCAACGTTCTGAAACAACATATTTAAACATTATTGGAGGGTTGCTTTTTCTAATGTTAGGGCGTTCACCTGCTGGTATTAAGCAATCTGTATTCGAAAATCAAAGCTCTATTATTAGTAATTTATTGGGGCATTTTGAAGGTAAGCCGGGGATGAGTTCAAGAACGCTGGAAGCAAAGTTTGCTGAAGCCAATAAATCAATTAAATCGTAGTTGTAGTCCTATACCGCAATTGCGGTATCATTCACCGCAATTGCGGTGATATCCAATGTCTTACCTGCTTCAATGTCTCCCGTAGGCATCAATAAACAACGGGAGACGATTATCATGTCACAATCTTTAATTCGTATGCCAGAAACCATGCGCCGTACAGGGTATGGAAGGGCATGGATCTATAAACTCATTGCCCAAGGGCGTTTTCCTAAACCTGTAAAAATTGGCTCGCGAGCTATTGCTTTCGTTGAGAGTGAAATTGACGAGTGGATTAATCAGCGTATTGCGGAATCACGCGGAACAGCTACCTGATTAAATGGCTACGGGGCTATTGCCCCCAGCTATCCACCAGCAAATAAAAGTAACTTAATTCGATAGCAGGAGTTTTTATGAAATTTCCAAAAACGCCCGTACAGGGGCGGGGCTTCGTTCGGCCTGAAAACCAGAATCTGCAAAATTTCGGCGAAATTATCCCGATTATTTCCGGCGTTATTGGCGGGAGTGAAACCACTATTGTTAGCGCCAGAGCGTTACATAAGGCGTTAGGTGTAGGGCGCGTTTTCCGTTCGTGGATCAAGGGGCGCATTGAAGAATACGGGTTCACGGAAGGCGTGGATTATGAGGTTGTTGAATATTTGAGCCGACCCGATCCGGTGAGCGCAAAATCTCGCCAGCAAACCGCTCTTGAGTACATCATCACAGTGAACATGGCGAAAGAACTGGCGATGGTCGAACGTACCGAACAGGGCCGCGCCGTTCGCCAGTACTTTATCAAATGCGAGGAGGAGCTACACAAGGTTGCGCCTGTTCGTTCCGCAGCGTTACGCCGGGAACTGAAAGCCCGTATCACAGTTGCCAGCTACTTTAAGCCAATGTGTGCCGCGCTGGAGGCGTACCGGGCTGAACTGGGTAAAAACACACTCCAGCACCACTACACCACGGAAGCGAGCATGCTGGCGCGTATCGTGCTGGGTGGCATGACTGCAAAACAGTGGGCACTGGCGAACGGCATTACAGGCGAACCACGCGACCACATGAGCACGTTGCAGCTTGAGCACCTTTCTTACCTTGAGCAGAGCAATATCACGCTGATTGAGTTAGGCCAGGACTACCACCAGCGGAAGGCTGAATTAATTCGTCTTTCGCAGCGTTGGTTAGCCCGTCGCATGGAGGAAAACAGCCATGTGTAACGCTCTGACCGTTACAAAAAGAGAAAGCGCCCCGTTGCCGGAGCGCCTTTGTGAACGAATAGCCTACTGCGCCATATTGCTTACTGTCTACGAGGCAGATTATAGCGTTGTGGTCGCACAGAGTGAAGGCGCTGATCACCGTTACTACAGCACGCCAGAAATGCAGAATATTTTGCTGCAAAATGTCGTTGGTCACACTGTCCGGAAAGCAAAAAATTTTGCTGGTGGCGCGACTGATGCGATTTTGTCAGGTCGCCAGGTGCTGATCAATCTGATGTCTGATTTCGTTCTGGATAAAACAAAGGCGACCGCAGAGGGCCGCCAGTGGGAAAGCTACATACTTGAACGCATCGCCAACAATGCCAGATTTGCGGCTGGTGGGCAATGTGTCAGCTTTGCACCAATGACTCTATGTTTAACTGAGGGTCATTATGGTGAATATGCTGGCTTGCTGGTGGGCTATTCCTGCTCTTTAACATCGCCATGCCGCGATGTTTTTCAGGTATGCGATCCCATTTTTGTGCGCCTGTACTCTTTAAGGAATTTCTCAAGGATAAACGCACAGGGCGCGAATCTGTTTGACTCATGCTCGTACGCTATCTTTCTGCGCTGTCTTTTCCGTGCCGGTGATGGTGTATTGGTTGATTCTTTGTTGGTCATGGCGCTGCCCTGTAAAACGATGCACCGTAGTCCCTCACACCACGGCGCTGGTGATGGTTACTCCTGTTCTTTGGCCTTGCGGCGCTGGCGGCGTTTGATCTCGCCTTTTGCAGCAGTAACTAAAAAACCAGCGGTACTTTCGCCAGGTTCTTTAAGTTGCTCAATATCATCCATTACTTCATGTGGGATTCTGACAGTTGTCATTTGTGATTTTGCGTTCTTTGCACCAGTTGCCATTTCTGGATCTCCTAAAAATTGGTGTATGTCAGTATACGCAAAAAAAATGATAAAAAAAGGCTTGAAGTGTATTTCACCAGTAAGTAAATTAAAAAGCAAAGGTGAAATACACCTAAAAGAGCAACGCCCCGCAGTGCTCGCAACACATGCAGGGCGTCTAACCAAACCGTTAAATGAGGTAACGATTATGGCTGGAACACAGCATACTCAAACTCACCCTAAATTTATATACACCTTCCTGGCGGTGCACCGTGATTGCATGGCTGACGGTAAAAACACTGTACACGTAGCCGCCGATACGCTGGTTGATGCCTGCAAGATGCTCAATGACATGGGCTATATCTCGGCAACATGGAAAGGGCGCGAAGAAAACACGCTGTTTATTCAGAAATGCGAAAACAATTTTATATGGCGTTTTATCGCCCTGAGTACGGCACAACCGCGCGTGATTCACATCGAGGCCACCAGCGAACAGGAAGCACGCCAGCAATCTCCTGATGGCTGCGTGATGGTATTCACTGCCCGTATTCGCCAGGAGGTGGAGCATGTGTAATGCAACATGGCCTGATGCAGCGGTAGACACTATCAAAACGCTGATGGATTCACTTATTGAGATTTCTGCTATCGCTGGTGTGGCGCATAAACACGCAGCCAGAGAATCAGAATGCATCTTCCATTATTTAGCATTTGTGCAGCTAAAAGCCGATCAGGCACTGGATAAGGCCGGAAAAATTATCATGGCTGATGTGCAGGAGGTGCACTATGCATAACCTGTCAATTTCTGACCTTAACAGCATTCAGTTTGACGAGAAATTTACCGGGCAGTTGCTGGTCAATGTGGAGAACGGGCGCATAGTGCGTAATTATCACCTGCCGGATGGTGCAATTGCCGGAAGCGTTGAAGCATTGCTGGAACTGGCGGAACGTGCGCGACTGATTAAGCCGTCAACGAGTCATCACGATGATGATCTGCATTTTACCGGACGTATGGTGAGTCACTACGAAAACGGCGTCGAGGTATCCTGCGAACGGCTGCGTGATGATTGCTGTTTCGGCACACTGCCGGAATTTATCGAGTTGCTGACCAGTTGCGGTTATCAGGTCATTCAGGGGGTAAACATGCGTGATGATCGTTTTAATTCCCTGAAACGGGAATTTGATGGCGCACAGGAAGATGCAGCGGGCGCATTGTTGAGCGTTGCTGACATGATGAAAGCTGCATATTTTCTTATCAATACCAGTGGCTACAAGTCAGAGGGTGAAATGATTCTTAGTATTGCGTCAGACTATGCGGAATATGTGGCAGAGACGCGTTACAGAAGAAAATTCACGGAGGATGTAAGCCATGCATAATCATGAAGCGCATGTACCCGTAGTGCTTAATGTGCCAGATGATTTCACCGGACGCGTACTGGTTTACCTAGATAAAGGGAAAGTGAAATCACAATGCCGACTGAAAAGTAATGAGATTGTTGGTTCTCCTGAATTTTTTTCTGAACTTTGTATTCGTGCGGAAATAAAACCGGAACTGCTGACAGGAAAATAAAACCATGAAAAAGAAAAATTCTGGCTTTACTGCCAGCGGTCTCTCTCGGCCTGAAATCAGACACGGAGATATTTACCGCGACACCAGACGTGGGGGACGAGTGGTTATTCGTCACGTTACGCCAGGCAATATCACCTACCGCCGTGAGGCTTACGAATATGACTGCGTAATGCCGCGCCGTCAGTTTGAGCGTGATTTTATTCTGGTTGAAAACAAACAACAGGCGGTGGCGAGACGTGCAGCCACGAATATTAAAAAAATCCGGGCAATGTTGGTTGCGGGAGGTAAGAAGTGAAAAACGCACCGAATTTAAAATATCAGCCGAAGGATAAATTCACCGAGGTAATCATTTTTGCCGGGACCGATGCTTACGCCCATGCTCAACACTGGATTGAAAGCGAAGGACGAAAACACGGCGATAACGTACCACCTGTTTACCTGGGGCCAAAGCAACTGGCAGACCTGGCGAATATCCGCATTGTCGACGATGAACGCCGCTTTGCGCGTGTCTATCTCGCGGGGGAGATCGAACCAATCCAGATCAATGCTATCGCTGAAAAGCTGGCGCTGGCTGGCGTACAGGAGGCGAAATTATACAAAGGTATCACCGACGGGGAGCCGGAGAACTGGCACGACTACCTGCAACGGATCCGCGAACAGGCTGAGCGCGGGGAAATACTTACTGACGAGCAATACAGCCAGCGAAAAACCACGCTACCAATGAGCATTGGATCGGAAGGATATGATTCACAGCTTAGCTATGTAGTTAAGGGCGTGATTCCGGCTAATTCGCTATGTAGCACATACGGTGCGAGCGGTTCTTATAAGTCGTTCCTTGCGTGTTCGTGGGCGTGTCATGTTGCTACCGGTATCCCGTGGGGAGGTCGCAGGGTTGTACATGGTGCGGTGATGTATGTCGTTGGTGAGGGCGGGATCGGTGTTCCTCGTCGTATCAAGGCATGGGAACTGGTGAACAGTGAGCAGGTGAAAAATCTATACCTGGTAAATCGTCCAATTTTTCCGGCCGCACCGGGTGATGTTGATGAAATGGTTATTGCTGCCCGACAGGTTGAGCAGGAAACGGGTAAACCTGTACGCATGATTATTCTGGATACTCTGGCGCGTTGCTTTGGTGGCAGCGATGAAAATGATGCGCGGGATATGGGGGCATTTGTCCATGGATGTGACGAACTGAAACGACGTACAGGCGCTACAGTGCTGGTAATTCACCATTCCGGCAAGGATGAAACAAAGGGTGCGCGCGGTTCCAGTGCGTTTCGTGCAGCACTGGATGCAGAATACCGGATACGCCGTGAAGGTGCAGGCAGTGAAGCCCTGGTTATCGCATGTACCAAGATGAAGGATGCGGAGGAACTGAAAGAAATGGCTTGCGATTTGCGCGAGGTTGAGCTTTTCAAGGATGAGGGCGGGGAGTTAATCACGTCGCTGGTGCTGGAGGATAAGCCCCGTCCGCCGGTTGAACTGGAGCGCATCGAGGAAGCTGGGAACAAGACGGAGAATCACGCCGCACTATGGGGTTGTATTCGTTCACGCACGCAACGCGGAGATAAATGTACTATTCCGTTGTTGCGCGATGACATGAAAAAGCTGGGGTATGAGATGAAAAACTTCCGGCGCTGGCTGTACAAGCTGGAAGGTGACGGCGTAATCGCTATTGACGGTGATGATGTGCGCCCACTGTAAAAAGTGAAGCGTAAAAGTGAGGGGGGAAGGGAATATTTAAAAATCATCCCTGTTTTCCTCACTTTCTCACCTGTATATAGATCAAAAAATGAGGAATTAAAAAAACATTGCAAAACAACATATTACAACAATAAAGAAAACGACTGAGGAGCAGAACAAGAATAACAAAAAGTGAGGAACAAAAGTGAGGAATGGTGAGTTAATAGAAATGAGGTAATAAAAATAACAGGTAGGTTAAAAAACATACCATGCAAGATATTAACTAAAACTTAACTATTTACCTCACTTTTGCGTATATATAAGGATTAAAAAGTGAGTGCTTAAAAATATATTTAAAATCATATTGTTATTAACTTCATAAATTCTCACTGCGCAGCAGGTGAGGAATTAAAAAATCAGGAATGTTAAAAATGAAAACAGAACGTTACATACCTCAGGGTATGACTTACATAGAGCGTGAAGAGCTGAAAAGTTTTGCGACATCATGTGGACTATGCGGCGATATTCACCGCTTTACCAGAACTCTGATCATGATTGCGCACTGGATGCGACAGGGACAGAGCGTAAGTTTTACAGAATATGCCGGGCGGTGGTTGTGGCCACGAATAATACGCCGATGATTTTTACCGAACACGCCGGAAGCGTTGCCCGTCGCCGTGTTATTTTCCAGTTTAACTGTCGCGTCAGTGAGGAAGATAAGGACCCCGGAAAAAGAGCGGGCGCTGCTGCTGAGGAAACGGAACAGCAAAGAGGCACTGGAGGTAAAGCTGTACGCCTTCTGTGACCACCTGAAGCGGCTAGCTGATTGCGTGGGAATGCTGGTGGATTATGCCGGTAAGGTTGCTGCGCCAAATACTCAGATGGATGCTTTATTCTGCGGCATGGTCGGCGAACTGACTAACCTACGCGTCATGGCGCAGCGGGCAGAAGTAGAGGCAGAATTGCTTGACGTTATCCGCAACGATCCGGATTTTAACGAACAGGCAAAAAACCGCAGAGCGGGTGGAATCTGGACACGCTTAAATCCTTTACTCGTGGTGTGTCTGCCGTAAGCAAGCAGACTGCAAACATTCTCGATTATCTGATGAACAGATTCTCACCGGTTAAACCACTGGCATCTGATGATGTTCAGGCATTCGGTAGGTTCGAGCGCAGCAGTCAGGAAAATGCTGCTGTCGATGTACAGCGGAAAGTAGCAGGAACTGTCTGATGCATTACTACGGGCTCCTGGACTCGATATGGAGCAGCTGAAACGTCTCGCATTTTCACGAATCATGTCTGAGAACGGGCAGGTTATTAGTGCAGTTGCCGCTCTTAAAACATGACTTAGCTTGAGAACGAATCAACAAGTTAGAGAAAAATCACCCCTAACAGCTTAAAATTTACATAAAAAGACTTTGACTTCTTATAATTGCTGCTATTATCAGCATAAGAAAAATAAAACCTCGCCAGACAGCGGGGTTTTTCTGTCTAAAAAGAACTATAAAAACAACATGTAGTGTCGAAGCATTGACGCAAGCACTACATTTAGCGGAGTACTAACATGGCTGAAATCAATTACGAAAAAATTCTCTTGGAAACGGGACTTGTGGCATCAAATACTTCAGGTATCCAGTTCCCACAACAATTTGGCGCAATGAGCCATGAGTTCGGCGGCTTAAGCGGTGTTGCAAGTTTTTCTCATCAACATGAGATGACTAAGCTTAAGTGTTCTACCAGAACAACTGGCTACTCAACTTTGCATGTAAGCACCACTACAAAAGCTTAACAAGGACGTTACCATCCCATGCCCAATCTGGCCCAAGTCTTGGAGGAAATCCAAAGCCTCCAAGACGATTCTCGCTTTGATATTGTCCGCCGTAAATACATAAAAGCTTTGAGCGACAGTACTGATAGAAACGTAATATGTTACTACACAGACTTTTTACATAACGGTAATCATCAGCATGTCAGCATCAATGATGATGACAAAAATGGTTTCATGGCTGTTGTTAACGGAATGGATAGAACGAAAGGCTTAGACCTTTTCTTGCATACCCCTGGTGGTTCTATAACTGCGGCTGAGTCTCTGGTTTACTACCTTAAAAAGCTTTTTAATGGTGATATTCGGGCCATTGTTCCTCAAATGAGCATGTCTGCAGGAACAATGATTGCGTGTGCCTGCAAAGAAATTGTAATGGGGCATCATTCAAGTATCGGACCTTTTGATCCTCATATCTTTGGTGGTCTTTCAGCTTATGGTATTTTGGAAGAGTTAAAAAATGCTATTGATAGCATTCAAAAAGAACCTTCCAGCCTCCCGATTTGGCAAACAATCATCTCGCGCTACCCACCTACCATTTTTGATACAGCTAGCAAAGCTATTCAGCTTGCCGATGATTTGGTTACTGAATGGTTAAAAAATGGAATGCTTAAAGATTTACCTGAACCTCGGCGTAGCGAACTCGCCACTGCGATTGTCAAAAGCTTAAACAATCGTACGGATACGAAGGATCATTCTCGGCATATCCACGCAGAGAGAGCCATTGAATTAGGTTTGCGGATCACTCAGCTTGAAGACCATCCCCAGTTTCAGGACGCAGTTCTTACAGTACATCACTGTTGTACACAAACCCTTTTCAACACTCCTACAGTTAAGCTTATTGAAGGCTCTAATAACCAATCCTTTATTCGGCATATCTAAAAGTTTGGGGGTACTTAAGCGCCCCCTTCTCGATTATGCGTAAAATAATATTAATAATTAATCACTTACATAGTGCAAGCCATGTCATGTATGAATCGAAAAACTGAAACTCATTGTTAACTTAGATTATCATCGGTACTTTCGATAAAGTTATCCGGGGTCATCATAACTCTTTATGTGAAGTATCCCCAATATAACCTCATAATTTAACTTATTGTAGTGTATGTATTTTTATTATTTAAATATCAATTGTTTTGTTGAGGTGCAAGCGGCTCGCCAAAACCGTTTTGATATTTATTGCCCGGTTAGATCGGCTTTCTAGGACAACAGATCACGTACCCGGTTTGCCGTCCAGTCCGGGATATGCTCAATGACGTAACGCAACCATTTTTCTGGCTCCTCCTTGTTCAGACGGCACGTGCCGATCAGCAAGTACAGCACCGCAGTATGTTCGCCACCGCTGTTGGAACCTGCGAACAACCAGTTTTTCCGGCCCACTGCCACACCACGTTAGGCGTTTTCGGCGATGTTTTTGTCGATTTCCACCCAGCCATTATTGCAGTATACGTTCAGCGCATCTATATGAATGCATCCCGTTTCGTAGTTTTGACGTTGATGGTAGATGAAAGTACCGGGCATGAAACAATCAGTAAAAACGATGGGGCAAAGCATGACTAAGCTGACCATTAACAGAAAACCGAAAGGCATTTACGGCACGCCGCAGAAAACGACGCAGGCGGCACAGGAGCAGGATAAAACCCCATCGGCGCATAAAGTGATGCTCGGTAACCAGAAAGCGCAGCAGAAGCTCACAGAGGCGACATCGTGGCGGCATATGACCAAACGCCAGCGCAAAAATCGCAGGCGCGTTAACCGCCTTACTGAGTTGTGGCCTGAATTATTCAACCGGGAAGCACCGAAGCCGCTTAAGGTGGGAATATTTGACGACCTGATGCAGAATCTCGCCGTCAGGGGGCTGGCATTCGGGCCAGGGGCATTACGTGCGACGCTGGCATCTTATGCGCAGTGTCCGCGCTATTACCGCGCCTTAATGGCTGGTGGGGTACGCTACGACCTGAAAGGCCAGCCGTGCGGCGAGGTGACACCACAGGAACAACAGGACGCAGAAACGCGGCTGGTGGCGCTGAATGAGAAGCGCAAATGTCAGCGCCGGGCAGCAAAGGAGAAAACAGGCGCATGATTCACGACAGCAAAGCGGAAGCACTGGAAGCGCGTGGTCTGTACCGGAGAGCGGCGGCTCGGTGGGCTGAGGTCATCATGCTGGCGAATGATGACAAGGCACGGGAACAGGCGGCAAAACGTCGCGCGGAATGTATCCACAAGGCAGCACGCCCACCAGCAAGGCAGGATAATTTCGGGGAGATGCGCAAAACCATCAGCCGGGCACATGTCGGGATGGGATTACATCAGCCCAATGGTGAGGCATTCAGGAAATACCAAAAAAAGAACAATTGTAGTCAGTAACAGAGGATGGGATTCTCTTGGTTTTTTGTTGATGCTTTCTGAGGAAATCTACTACGTTGCTGAGCAGATGAATATTCAATTGCATCTGGGTTCCTGATACGATTAATCTGAATATTTTCATTTGGAATAGGGATATGAATAAAACTTTAATTGCAACATTAGTCGGTATAGTAATGTTAACCGGATGTGGGCCAGAAGAGTTAACTCCAGAACAGAAACAGGAAGTAGCGGCTCTTAAAGCTGAACTGTCGCAAACGGAAGGTGAAATATCAGCAGCTAAGGAAGTTGACCAGCAGTTTTCTGGTGGGTTGATAAAAAATCTGGCAACAGCAAGACTGGAAATATTAGGAACTAATAAAGCGCTTTTGGAACAGCGTATTAATGCTATTGAATCAGGCGCCAAAATTGATGTTGTTGTATCTGGAGTAAAACCTGATCCTGAGCTTGCGGCTTCAATTAAAACTGAAATTGACAGCTTAGATGCAAAAATCAACGAAGCCAAAGCTGATGCTCGTCAGTATAGTGGTGGTCTGATAAAGGTACTAAAATTATCTACTGTTGCCACTGAAGAGCAGACCATGGCAATGTTGCAGCAAAAGTACCTCACAGCCAAGTATGGCCTCGCTGAAGTTAAGCTGGCATCAGTACAAGATAATGACGCAAAAAACAGTACTGAAACGGAAGTAACAGCCAAAAATTCCCAAGAGCAACTTCCTTTACTCCCGCCAGCGGATGGTCCGTTTGGCTTAGAAGCCGGTCTTACACAGAAAAACATCGAAGATATGATCGGTGCTAAGCTCTGATGAATCCCCTAATGATTTTTATCAAAATCATTAAGTTAAGGTAGATACACATCTTGTCATATGATCAAATGGTTTCGCCAAAAATCAATAATCAGACAACAAAATGTGCGAACTCGATATTTT
>OJJY01000040.1_pt1 | contig 67618 bp, 57 predicted proteins | sample 1596421 | NCBI WGS metagenome assembly OJJY01 (sample SAMEA4350151, study PRJEB24818) | metagenome | biome: human; feature: gut; material: faeces | place: Denmark | collected 2013-09 | reverse complement strand
TTACGTGGCAGAGTCCGGGTAGTATGGGACTTTGACTTGTGTTGCAGTCTCGTCCGCTCTGCCCCGCCTTGTATGCGATTTCTGTTCGTCGGCTCAGAACTTTGCCTGCGGCTTCCTTCAGATTCCATCTCACGATGGACACCCTTGCCGTTCGGCTAACACTTCCTACTACCAAGCGTGTAGTGGACTTTCACCACCAAGCTATTGCCCATGGCGGGCGTACAACAAAAAAATGCCGCAGATTTCACTGCGGCGTTCGTGGCTCAAATAGGATTCGAACCTATGACACTTCGGGTATGATCCGAATGCTCTGGCCAGCTGAGCTATTGAGCCAAATGGTTGCGGGGGTAGGACTTGAACCTACGACCTCCGGGTTATGAGCCCGACGAGCTACCAAGCTGCTCTACCCCGCGTCATTCCGTCGCTTTTATCGGCGACATTGATTATTATACCCTATTCCAACAGTTTTGTCAAGAGGGTGCGGAAAGTTTTTTTGCAGCAGAAGCAGAGGATGAAAACGCGGCTGCTGACCTTCTTTGAGCCGCTCCCCGTCAAGAGGACAATGAAAAAAACAAGATTTTTTGCCAAGAGCCATAATATTCCTCGCGTTTCAAAATGCCCCAGAATCCTTCCATTGGGCCGTTGTCAATGCAGTGGGCTACACGCGACATTCTCTGTGTCATACCCGCATCTTCCAGCATGTGGTGAAAAGCATGACTTGTGTACTGAAACCCACGGTCGCTATGGAACAGCGGGTGCGCGTCAGGATTGGCTTTTACAGCAGCTCTGAATGTGTCGAACACAATCGCATTGTCGTTGTGCTCGCTAATTACATACGAGACAATGCGTCTGTCATACAGGTCAAGAATGGCACTCAGATAGACCTTGTGGACTTCCGCACCTTCATATCATTTGAACTCCGTAACATCTGTCAGCCATTTTTCATTCGGCTTTTGCGCATGAAAATCTCGGTTCAGCTTATTTTCTGCCTTTGCTCTATTTGCACTACGTTTTGCAGTTTACACAGAATTCGGGATTGACCCGTATTCAGCCAGAAACTCCTTCACATTCTTATAGCCATACCCCTGCACAATGCTTGACAGATACTGCTTCATACTGGCTATCTGCACCTTTAACTGCTCCGCCTGTTCCTGCAACTCCTTACGCTGTTTTGCCTTGAAGATGCCCTTTGCTCCGGCAAGCTCCTTCTCCACGCTGGCAAGCTGCTGTTCCCTCTCATAAATGGCTGTATTTTGTTTCTCCAGTTTATTATAAATATCTACAAGTCTCGGATGTTTGGAAGCAAGTGCTGACTTCTTAGGCATTTCCGGCACAGGCTCACTCTCTGCTTTTACAAATGATTTTATCGCCTTAAAAGATGTCTGCTCCGGCTCTGCCTTTACAACCGTTTCTATGCCCTTATCTGCCTTTTGTGAAGTCATTTTGAACACCTTGCCAATGAGAAGCTCCAACGCATAAATAGCGGTCATAATCAGGCTTTTTAGCAGTGCCGGATTTCTTCCCGACTTCTAAATGGAAGCCTTTACTTTTTGTCCGATTTTGCTCTGCTTCACTTCCAAAATCTGTTCCTCCGGCACACCGCTAATTAGTGCCCTATCCACCGTCTAATTCCACATGGTACGATACTGATTATCGGTCTTTATCTGCTCCGCTTTGGGGTTGTTCTTGCCAATCTTTTTCGTAGGCAGATACACACCGTTTCTGTCAAAAACCTTGAGCTTTTGCTTGTCATCTTTGACATAAATATTAATAAGGTCAGTGTAGGAGCGTTTCACTTCATCAAGGAAGCTGTCGCTCTTAAATTGGCTGTCTTTTATGGTAAAAAGATTACGCTCATATACCTCGCCCTTGGCTGTTCTTTCTTTGTGCGGGATTGCCTTAACTCGCGGACGTTTGCAGTGAACATAGCACGGATAGAACAAGCAGTCAGCATGGCGTCATGAACGCTCGGTGGATTCATACCCGTAACGTTTTGTCGGACCACCACAGCGAGGGCAGGCAATGACTGCATTCTCCCGGATTCCGACATGGACATCAATCTCGTTCTTCACAGGATTGAACTCCGCTCCTGTGATGTACCACGGCTCCTCCAGATCGAGTGAGCCAGCCAACATACTTTCGAAGCCTTTAACCATCTTCATCACCCGTGGATGATTATACCATAATTATCGGTTTTCCACTAACTTTGGAGTAGAGCCAAATTGATTGAATACGGTCTCAAAGCAGCTCGTCGCGCTCCGCAGTTCAGCAAGCGCTGAGTTTGTTCGAAATATGCTGCAAAGCCCCGAAATCCGCAAGGATTCCGGGGCTTTTTCTTGTACCGCTTTAGCAGCCAATTTCACTGCGCGATAGGCGGATTGAAAACAAACAGAGTCTTGTGTAAGTTCCTGATGGTCTTCCTGCTGTCATTCTCCCACAGCTCTCCATGGCGAACTGACTTTTTAGTGATGAAATTACGACTATTATATTATCGCAACCATTTTCATTTCATGATTAGCGATATGAAATATGACGTGAACAAACGAAAAAATCAATTCACGACGAAAAAATGATTCGAACATGCATGTTCGATATGGTCGATAAACGGCCAAAATGATTGACAAAAGGTGCGGAACCTGATATAGTGCAGATAACGAGGTGAACGAACCTCAAAAGGAGGATGTTACCATGAAGAAAGTCATCAGTCTGCTGCTGACGGCAATGCTGCTGCTGTCGATGCTGCCCGCCACGATGGCGGAGGGCGTGGAGTACATTCCCGCGCCTTACGCGCTTGACGCGGAGAGGGCGGGACCGAAGGCGTATGTCGAGCCTGTGTTCTATGCCAACGGCGAGGGTGAACCGACCATCGGCGTCACCTATGTCGGCGTAATCAAGGCGGACGGAAAGTACTTCAAGGACTCGAACAACAACCACGAGCTGGATCCCTTTGAGGACTGGCGTCTGGATCCCGAAACCCGCGCAGCCGATCTGGTTGCCAAGATGAGCGTAGAGCAGAAGATTGGTCTGTCGCTGGCGCAGATGGTTCTGATGCCCGGCGCGACCACCTACGAAGCGGCGCTGGATGCAGACGGAAACGTGGACTTCAGCAAGCTGATGGTTGTCAGCGAAAAGGTGTTTGACGTTGCGATGGATGATCCGACGCGTGTCAACAACTCAACGGCGGAAATCATCGCCTTCAACAATCGCATGGGCGTTGTCCGCGTGATGTCGGACGTGGGCGCGGGCGTGCTGTACAACAACGCCACGAACCTGACGACCGAATACGCCGCTGCGGCGACAGGCGAACCCTGCATTCCGTTCACCCTCATTTCCAACCCCCAGAAGTTCCCCGGCGAACCCGGCACCATGGGTCTGGCGGCGGCGGTGATGGGCGACGTTGCCAACGGCGGCGACTACAGCCTGATTGAACGCTTCGCGGATCTGGATCGCCAGATTTGGGACGCGAAGGGGCTGGATCGTATGTATGGCCGTCAGATCGACCTGATTACCGACCCGCGCTGGGGACGCAACGTGACAACGTTCACCGAGGATCCCGCGGTGATGGCGAACATCACGGCGGCGCTGGTCAAAGGCTATCAGGGCGGCACCGACGGCTTGCAGCCGAACGGCGTTGGCCTGATCGTCAAGCACTTCCCCGGCGACAGCGCTTCCTATAACGGCTTCAAGTCGCACTACAAGACGGGTCAGTGGCGCATGTACCGCACGGAAAACGCCATGGAAAAGTACTTTCTGCCCGGCTTCCAGGCGGCGGTTGACTGCAAGACGGCGGGTATCATGTCCTGCTACAGCCGTCCCATGCCCATCAATGCCAACCAGACCTACCGCGGCGTGGACATCAATTCGGATTCTGTCGCGACCTCCTATAATGCGACCCTCCTGCAAACCCTGCTGCGCGATACGATGGGCTTTGAGGGCTTCGTCAACACGGACAGCAACATTCTGTTCGATATTCCGTGGGGTGTGGAAGAGCTGACGCCCCTTGAGCGTATCGCTCTGATGTATAACGCTGGTTCCGACATCATCGGCGACTGGTGGGGCAAGCCGATTGATTATTCTCTGGCGCTTGAGGCGTACAGCAAGGGCATGATTCAGGAAGAAGCCCTGACCCGTGCAACGACCAAGAACGTGGTCTCTTTGCTGGAATCCGACCGCTTTGAGAATCCCTATAAGGATTTGCAGACCAGTCTGGCTGCCGAAGCGGCTTATGCGCCCAAGGTGGAAACGCTGGCGCTCGAAATGTCCACGAAGTCGCTGGTTCTGCTGAAGAACCACAATAACGTTCTGCCGCTGAAGGAAACCGGCAAGAAGGTTTTCGTCGCTTCCTTTACCCGCAGCGGCGAGGACGACAACAAGCTGGCGAACTGGAACAGAACCCTCACGGAAGCCGGCTATGTGATCGTTGAGAAGGCGGGCGAGGCGGATATCGTTCTGCTGGACGTGAAGCCGGACTTCCCCGCGAATAATGGCTGCATGAACACCCTTGACCTTGTTGAGGATCTTGAGGTTGCGGAGTATGACACCAACACCGGCATGAAGACGGGCGGCATGACGGATCTGACCACCCTGATGGACGTGAAGAAGATTAAGAAATACGCCAAGGCAGTTCATGCAAACGGCGGCGTCGTCATCTGCTCCCTGACCCTCAGCGCACCGTGGATTCTGACCAAGCTGGAACCCTACTGCGACGCGATTCTTGTGAACTTTGCCTCCGTGACCGAGCTGGCGGGGCTGAGCGAGCTTGTGACCATCACGGATCTGCAGCTTCAGGTGCTTTCCGGCGCTATCATGCCGACCGGTAAGCTGCCCGTGACGCTGCCCTCCTGCACCGCGGTTCTCGAGGTCACGGATACCGAGATCGACGGCGTGGTGTATGAGCTGTGCGCTTCTCCCAACGACGTGCCCGGTTATGACAAGGATCAGTACATTGCGCCCGAAGTGCTGGCGCAGTCGCCTTCCGGCAGCTATGCGTATCAGGATGAGGACGGCAATACCTACAAGGTATGGTTCGGTCTGACCTACTGACGCGATTCCCAAATTCCCAAAAGCAATCTGCCTGCGCGTTCTTATCGCGAACTTGTATGATATGCTATTTCGCAGGCAAATGCTGACGAGGGGGGCAATCTTCCCTCGCGGACTCCTTTTCCTCGGTCGCTGCTGATGCGCGACTTGGGCAGCGACCCGTTCTGCGCGCCGCCCCCTCCGAATTCATCGGAGGGGGCGGCGTTTTGATGACCGGGAAGGCAGCGCATCCGCAGGAAATAGCGTCTTCTTTAGTCCGCTTCGATCGCTACCTTGATTACGCCGTCCGAACGCTGCTCAAAGAGCGTGTAGGCTTCTTCGATCCGGCTCAGCGGGAAGCGATGAGTGGCGTGGTATCAATTTTGCCCTGCGCAATCAGCTGCAGAATTTCGGCGCAGTCGCAGGCGTCCACGCCGCCGGTCTTGAAGATCAGGTTTTTCCCATACATTTCCGGCAGGGGAAGCGTTTGCGGCTCGTCGTAAAAGGCGACGACCATCACGGTGGCGTTGGGGCGGGAGCAGCCGCCATGCCAGCTCGAAGGTGTTTTTCGCTCCTGCGACCTCCAGCACCACGTCCGCGCCGCCATGATCGCTGTGCGTCCGGACAAAGGCTTTGCAGTCCTCCGGCTCACAAACCAGCACGTCCGGATAGTGCGTCTGAATAAAGGCGCGGCGCGCCGAATCCTTTTCGCAGATGATGATCCGCTTCGGTGCTTTGAGCATCACGCAGAGCAGGGTGCAGACGCCGGTCGGTCCCGCGCCGATGATGAGGACGGTGTCCTCTTGCGTAATCTCCGAAATGCGCGCCGCCCAGAAGCCGGTTGCCAGAATGTCGCCGACAAACAGCGCCTGTTCATCCGTAACCTTGTCCGGAATTTTGTTCAGTTCCTGATCGGCGTGGGGGACGTGGACAAATTCTGCCTGTCCGTCGTGTTCAGTTTTGTGAAATTGACGACATTACTTTCCAGCGCTCGCTTCAGCTGATTGTAATACAAATCATCTTCGGTTCGCCCCAGCATCCCTTTGGTAAGTTCCAATCGTGGACGCAGGAAGAAAGTCCCCGCCTTCGGATACTTCCCGGTCGTATCCACACCATATCGCCCGTAGCCGAGGTTGAGCAGACTTTGCCGGAATGCTTCATTCTTTTTCGCCAGTTCATAAATGGTGTTGTATTCCGCTTCGGACAACACTTCTTGATAGCCTTTTCGCATTTTCGATGGCGAGATCGTTTGCGGCGTATATGGCATGGCACGAAGTCGTTCCGGCAGTCGCTCCCGGAAGCTATCATACCGTTCTGTTGTCCGATAGTTCTCCGGTAGCGCACCTTTTGCGTGCTGCCGAGATACAATCGAGTAGGAGGGGGTGGTTAACCCCCGTCCTCTCACCGCACCGTGCGTACCGTTCGGTACACGGCGCGTCCAATACAAGCAGTCTGAATCGACTCATACGCCGGGGAGAGTTCAAAGAATCCCGCGCGTGTGAGTCTTTCGTTTGTTATGCCTCTTGTCACGGCTCCCGTGTTCACCGTAAACCAATATCCTCTTCGGCTGTTGGCGGCCATATGTGCGTAGTATTCCGACACACCGAGCTTCATGAGGTTCTTGAGTTTGGTCTTCGGTTTCTTCCATTGCTTCCAGATGTATGCACGGATTCGATGCCGCAGCCATTCGTCCCATTCCCGCATTTTCGTCTTTAGGGACGCTATCCCGTAGTAGTTCAGCCATCCTGTCATGTAGACCTTTATTTCCTGCATGACCTTTCGGACGTTGACTCCGCGGTTTCGCTTGGTGATTGCGCGTAGCCTGTTCTTCGCTTTCAGCAGGGCTTTGGGATGGGCACGAATGAACAGTCCATCCTTTCCTTTGCCGTATGCGAAGCCCAGAAACTTGAAGTTCTTCGTCGCATTCACCCTGGCGATATGGCATTTGTCCCGGTTCACCCTCAGTTTCAGCTTCCCTTCCAGATAGCGGATGCTGCTTTCCAGCAGCCTTTCCGCCGCTCTCTGACTTTTGCACAGTAATACGATGTCGTCCGCATACCGAATCACCGGCACGCCGCGCCTTTCGTATTCCCAGTCAAATTCGTTCAGGTACACATTCGCCAATAAAGGTGACAGCGGGCCGCCCTGCGGGCTTCCTTCCGTCGTGGCAATCTTTACGCCGTTTTCCATCACTCCGCTTTTCAGGAATTTCTTAATCAGCTGAATGACCCGCTCATCTTTTATGGTTTCCCGCAGAAGATTCAGCAGCTTTTCATGGTTCAGCGTATCAAAGTACCTGCTCAAATCGAGCTGTACTGCCCATTCATACCCTTCATCCGCATATCCCCGAATCTTGAAGATGGCATCCTGCGCACTTCTTCCTGGCCGATAGCCATAGCTCCCTTCCGAAAACTTCGGTTCATACTGTGGCATGAGCTGCTGAGCGATTGCCTGTTGCACAATCCGGTCTTTGACCGTGGGAATCCCCAGCTTGCGCACTCCTCCATCCGGCTTCGGAATCTCCTTCCGTCTCACCGCCGTTGGCTTGTACTTTCCCCTTCGGATTGCTTCGGTCATTTCTTTGCCGTGTTCCTTGAGCCATGGAAGCGCTTCTTCTACGGTCATCCCGTCCACTCCCGGCGCTCCCTTGTTTGCCTTTACCCGCTTGTAAGCCCTGTTCATGTTATCTCTATACAGAATTGCTTCAAGCAGTTTCTGGCTTCTGCCTGCCGTTTCTTCGTTCCCCGGCTGAACGGCACTCTGCGCTCCCGCATACCCTTCGCATTCCGTGCTGTCTCTTTGCGGGCAGCTTCTGACGTTTTCTGCCTTCTTCATGCCGTCCTCCTTCCCTCGATTACTCCGGCTTGTATTGGTTCCGCCCTTCCCTTGAATTTTTCCCCCAAGGTACTATGGCTTCGGCTGACTTCTACGCGTTCAGCGCAGCCTTGCAGCTGCGGTTACGCATTTCGGCGCGTTCCGCGCAGACCTCCCCGGGTACCACACGTTTCTTTTCCTCCATCTACCTGCCGCATTTACCACATGCGATTCCGTGTAGCTATTGGGCTTCGACTTGTTGGGCAGCCTTACCCTCGCATATAGCCTTCTATGCGGTTTCTGCTCGTCAGGCCAGAGGTTTGCCCGTGGTTAGTCTGTTCCCACATCCGGCTTTCTTCAGATTCCGCCTCACGACGGACACCCTTGCCTTCGGCTTTCTCCTTCCCGCTACCGGGCGGATTCGGGTCTTTCACCCTTTAGAAACGTGAGACGCCGGGCGCACGCACAAAAGGCTCTGCCGTTCTTCCTTCACGGAAGTCAGCAGAGCCTTTTTCATCCTATAAAGTTATATTCCAGCACCCGCAAGCCATTCGCGCCATCCGACACATCAGAATAGCACGAACGCTGCGGCTGCTATCATCTTGCTACCAAACAGGCAATCCTGTTTTGAAAAAGTGCGTGTTTTCAAGGTTTTGCAGCCCTTCACATCCACTTTTTCATTATTCCCACTCAAGTCTTGGGCTTTGATTTAGGGTTATAAAATGCACTCTCGATACGCTTTTTGTCCAAATAATCCACGTATTTCGGGCTGTACATAGGTTCCTTACGAATTTTGTAGCCGTTTTGTAGCCAGCTATTTTATACGTACTAACCGTTCGCAACGACTTATTTTGAATGATTTGCAGCGGGTTTCGGTATGATTCCCGCCAATAATCACCCGGAATTGACCGCCTGACTCACCTCAAAAAACATCTTGGAGGTATGACCATGAGCAAATTTATATCCTGTCAATTCAACATAGACACAGCCTGCGTAGAATTGGTTTTTGATGATGGAAGCCAGCTTTCCATTGACTGCACCGCCGTTGAAAACGAAGTTGCCGATAACCGCTTCCAGCGGTCAGAGCTGGATTATCTGATCTACAATGACCCGCTTGCTTATGCAGACTTGGTTCTGAACGGCGATCCCGAAGCATACCTGAAAGCAGTGACGGAATATAAGCCTTTCGATAGCTGACGGAAAGGCTATAGCGCAGCAGCCGACCGCCGTCAATGGTCAAGATGAACGCTTTGCGCCATTGACTGCCGTCGCCTGCCGCGCTTTTTGGGCAGACAAGGCGGGCAGGCGCAGATTGTGCCTGCCCGCCAACATCCAGTATTAAATAGGTCTAATGTTAGGTGCTTGGGTGTGGTTTGTATGCGCTTTGCATTATATTGTTCGTGCTTCAACTTTTCATTCCTGAACAAGTCTCCTTTCAGATAATTAAAAAACAAAAGCGACCAACTTTTTACGGTTGATCGCCTTTGCTCTGGTCATTCTTTGTTTCTTTCAAATCAAAATATGCATCACAAAAAAGTTTTTGGTCTGTCATCTTCGATTGAATACTTTATAAAATCGAATTTTTCCTTGTTATTCTTGTAATAGTCCTCTGCCGCAGTACAAAGAATGTAGCACAAGTGGGATATATGTACTTTCAATTCTCTCCGCACTATGTTCATATCTTTGCCATAGGCGACCATACTCAGATCACCGTTAGCACCATCTTTTCCAGTTATGACAAGCTCGAATTTATCAACCTTGCACCGAGATTCGTGAATTTTGGATTGCTCTACGTTTGGTGTACTTTGGTGAAGCAGACAATTACGCAAACTATAAATAATTTCCTCGTTCAGATAAGGCATATCATGTCCGTATGGAGAATCACATCTATCTGTAATAACATATTGGCTGCACCAGTTTTTATAGCGCACGCCGTTGTAATCCTCGTTAGGATATTCAGCCTTTCCACAAGTATCTGGTAAAGTCAGCGCAAGAGCAAGTGCCGACAAATGCAGTTCATGGGACAGAGCCATACGAATCTCATGTACAATTCGGTCAATCAGGCAAATCACCTCATTCCAAGTTATTTCATCCAATCTAAATTGGTCATCTCTTCTTTAAGTTTTGGTGTTCCAACTTTGTAAATCATGGGCTCATCTAATTTTAGATCAATACCTTTAACCTCTACAAGGTCGGAAGAAACTGCTACACAATCGTCAGGATTAAACAAGACTATATTATAACCATTCTTATTCAGGGAACTTCTAAATCGCAGTCCATCAAAACCCATGTTTTTTATTTCTTCTGCAATATACTGTGTGGAAAGGTATTTGGAAGCATCTCCGTTATACGGTCTGGAAAACATTGCACCGATTGTGTTGTACAGTCTTGGCAATTCCACTACTTTATCATTTTCAATATTGTGGATGTCAAAAGTCAAATCGTATAGTCTTACGTCTTTTAGCAGCTTGAACTTCGCAACACTAACGGTATCCCCAATAATCGGTCTGACTTCATATACCGGAGTTACCGGATCCTCTGATAAATATAGGTACCGAATATGATCGGGATTCGCTCTTCCGCTACCAATATAGTCGGCTGGTGGTGCGCCGGAATCCTTCTTGCTCCATCCCTTGAACTTGATATTTTTCTTCCATTTTTTCTGGGCTTTTACAAGTTCGGATGTTTGATTATAATCGTAATCACTATATATCTCTGGTATTAATGAAAGTAGTTTTTGCTCATCTGTCCACTCGTTGAGTATCTTCTCAATATCGGATTGACTGTATCCGCTCTCTTGCAAATAGTATTTTACAAGTTGATTGAAGTTGCTTTTTTGAAAGACGCGAGCTCGATATAATACAGTATCCTTTTTGCGTATTGTTACTGCATTTGCTTGACATTCATGGATTTCGTCTATGACTGCATGTTTTACAGAAAAACGATTTTTGTAGATTAATTCATCTTCAAAGCTTTTCCATTGTGAATTCTTTTGCTTGATATCTTCCATAAGCATCATCAACAAAAGAAACTTCCACTCATCGCTATTTATATTTTCCGAATCCTTTATTGTCTCTTTATCCATATTCCCCTCATTTCAGTCGTTCGCACTACGGCAGGAATTCTTAAAGTTTAAGTATATCAATTCTTCTTGGCTAAGTAACGAGTACGCTTCTTCAATAGGCGTACCAATTTCCAGCGGTCAATACGCTTGGGCATCTTTTGATAAATTTCCCGATAATCTACTGTTTCTGGAATCCACCGTCCGTTTTGAGTAATGCTGTGCCCATCAAGCAGATGAAGGAAGAAGGATGCTTCGATGATTACGGAAATAGAATTGCTTACACCGGAGCCAATATGATTGTGTTGGTACAGATTACGAGGCCCCTGAAAGAAACCCATAAGCATATACCTGATGCCGTCCTGCTCATTGCGCTCAGATTCGTTTTTCAGATCATTGATTGCAATAAGGGGAGCCCTCTTTATTTCACCGGTTTGCTTGTCTATTTCAAAAGAAAGCGCTCTTGTTGCCAAATCGAATCCATGCGAATCCAAGCCCGACTTCTTTTTGAGATAACTCTCCACAGTCACGAAGGCTTCACGTGCTGCCGACTCAAACTCGGATTTATATATGAGCTGTACGGCATCCGATAACGCTACGTGGATATTGTATACCTCAAAAAATCCTTTGAGCTTCTTTAGCGAATATGGCATTAAACTGCCGCAACAAGGACAGAATGTAAAATCATAAAAGTCAAACCCATATGTTCCATCGTTATATTCCCTAAGTTGCTTTTTTCTGGGTGGAAGAGAACACCCATTAGGGCAAGCGTATTCTTCTCTCCTCATTGCTTTCACCTCATTTCAACTACTCACTTACCCGCTGGAAAGATTACAATTTCAAAGGATAAGCATCCAGCTTGTTTTGCGCATTTATGTAGGATTTATAAATGTTTTTGATTCCGGCTTCTTTTGCCATGCTTACAACAAGATTTTCCTCTGCTACGCCCATTCGCAGGCCAAGAATTATACCGCTTGGGATCCATTTCATCATCACCGGCGGCTTCATAATGCAGCCAGTTATCATTCGCCATTCTTCATCGTATTTATGGCACTCTTTTTTGATTAGGGTCGTTCTTTCTTGTTCCCATAAAGCACTTCCCATACCTGCATATAGCTCTGGAGGAATCTGAGTTGCGGTTGTCTCTGCTATTTTACGGAGCATAACGAATTTCGCAAATTTGGTTGCATCATAAGGCGTGTCCGAATAATAAATCGGATATAGCGGCGTTCCGTAGTTCTTGATTCCGCAATTAGCGCATTTTTCCTGCTTACCGCATAAGAAGTTGTCATTGTTTTCAAGGTCGTAGATTTGCACAAAACCTCTGTGCTGATCTGCATATTTCAGCCACAGAACCTCATTAAACCCATTTTCGGAGAAACAAACTGACCACGTATCCTTTTTAACTTCATCACGGAGTGAAAGTGCTGCATTCAAAAAGCTTTCGGTAAGCCCGTGAGAAAGTGCGTTTGTCACATTCTCAACCGTAAACTGCGCTACTTGCTCCTCGGAAAGAATACCCCCAAGTAATGCTTTAACACCCTCCACAACTGCTTCTGTACTTTCCAGAGTTTGAAATGCACTCAAATACTTTTTTCGGATTGCTTCAATATCGATGTGAAGAAAGGTATCAAAAGGATCGTCATAATAATTCGCAGAAGAAAAATAGAGCCTGTTAGTTCTGAGTGCTTCCAAGCTTTTTGTGCTGACAGGTCGATACCGGAAAAGCAGCTTCGGATACTTAATTGATTTGAATAGTTGTTCGCGTTCTGCCACAATATCATTGCCAGGCAAAGAACATAATGTTTGCCAGAATTGTTCTCGTTCACTGTGATTCATTGATGCCCCTCCTCTCAATTGTCAAATGTGATTTGTAGTCCGAAACAAAACAACCACAATTAAATTTACGAAAAATCGCCCATTTGTGTTTTGGTATGCTGTTTGCCGCTTGAATCTGTCCACTCAGTGATTATTCTAAACTTTGATGCAGAACCATTATGCGTGATTAAAATCAATTCATAGCTTTTTCTTGCCTCCAATTCTTCAAAAGGCTGCTTTTCACGATCCATAATCATAATTCCAACATCACCATCAAATCGAGCGCTTACATTATAAGCGGTCGCATTTCCGGAATTCCAAACTTTCAGTCTATGCTTACCTTTGCCCACAGTAATAAATCTTGCCTCAACGCATGCAAGTACCGAATCTTCCTTCTCCTTGGCTATCTTGTCCAGTTCATTCTGCTTAATCTTGAGTTCCAGTTCATTAACCTTGTTCTGGAGACGTTGTGCCTTTGAAGATTTAAACAGCGAAATGATGGCAACTAACAGAGATATACCTGCGATGATTAGCGCACCCCAATCTTTTATGAAGGGCACCACTTCCTTCAATATGCCAATCAAAACTTCCATTTTTTCATCGCTTTCTTTAATTCTTTTTCCAGTTCTTTGATTGCGTCTTGCGCAAGCTCATCTACAGCATTATCAATTATTGCGGCATTGTTATCGAGCAACTCTCGTTTCGTGTATTCCGAACCGCAATCAGAGCAACGTACTCGTACATCGTCACTTGCATGAAGAAGATCTTCAAATTCTTCATCTAACGACTCAAATTGATCATTACCGCAAAGAGGACACAATAGCGTGACTTTACGATCTAAATTTTTCATTAAAACACCTCATTTCAGCCTTTCGCACAGCGGTAGGATTTCATCCAATTTGGCAACGATGCGCCTCTGTTCAGCAAGGGGAGGGAGTGGTATCGGCATCTTGCTTAGAATCGTGTGGTTCAGGTTACTCATTGTGGTTCCGACAGACTCACCACCCAAATAGAATTTAACATAAGGAGATGAAAACAGCGAGACGACATAGTAAACATATAGACTCATGCTTGGTTCCATAAAAAATGATCCCGTTCCGCAAAGCCAGCCATCCTCTTTTTCTGTAACAACTGCGCAACGACCCATTTCCCCACGTCGTCCTAAAACAATCATTCCAGCATGGAGAATATATGAAGAAAGTCGTCTGCGAGTTGCTTCCGAAATCATCATTTTGTCGGATGGCACAATTTTTCCATTAACCATGTTGGCAGGGTTTACGAGTGGAATACCTTTCTCAATATAATCCGTCTTATGAAGCATACTGCCGAAAGGACCAGTTGACATTGTGCTCATTATTTCTGAGAATCTCACCCACCTCCAGCTCTCCGGAATGTCAAACGGAATCTCATCCTCTGCAATTTCCGGCAGGGGCTTTTCCTTCTTGATTTTGCCTTCCTTAATTAGCCTCTGTTTTTCAGCTTGCATTTGCTTATACAGCTCCGCACCTGTTCCTTCTTCCAATCTCTGCTCAACGAGCTTGCCTTGGATGGCATATTGAAGAATTGACTTCTTCATATCTTCCGGGAAACGCTTGTGCAAATCATCCATTTTCCCACAGGCACTTATCGTACCTTGAGTATCAAAGTTGACAGGTTCTCCATCCAAAGAAGCACTCAGTGCTAAAATTGTTCTGTCAATTTCTGCGTTGAGAGACGCTCTCTTTTCCTCATATTTCTGTATTAAATCTACGGGTGCCAGAACTTCCTCTTCCTCGTGAGGATAACCGCAAAGGTCAATGTTGCATCCCTGTTCATTCAGCAGATAATCAGCGGAAAATTTCTGCGCCTTGAAATATTCGCCGTCAGGAATTACCTCTCTGTTATTCCACCAAGCGATACAATCATCGAAGTGCTTCAGCTCCATCGGCTTGGTCTTGGAAAAGTGCTTTCTGTCGGACGGAATATCCACTCTGTAGAACCATGTTTCTGTTGTCGGCTTTGTGTTATCGAAGAACAACAGATTGGTGGTAATGGAAGTATAGGGGCTGAACACAGAGCTGGGCAGTCTGACAACGGTGTGCAGATTAAACTCGCCAATGAGCTTTTTCTTGATGTTTACCTTCGCATTGTCCAGACCGAACAAGAAACCATCCGGCACGACAACAGCAGCTCTGCCGTTTTTCTTCAAACGGTACAGGATCACCGACATGAACAGATCGGCGGTCTCAGAGCTTGCCAGATCATCGGGGAAGAATCCCTGAATGGACTTGTCCTCATGTCCGCCATAGGGAGGGTTCATCAAGATGACGTCGAACTTATCCGCGTCCGTATAGTCCAGCAGATTATGCTTCAACGAGTTCATGTGATAGATGTTCGGAACCTCAATGTCATGCAGCAGCATATTGGTTACGCAGAGCAGATACGGGAACGGCTTTTTCTCGATTCCGTAAATGCTGTCATCAAGCTGCTTTTGAGCAGAAGTGTCGGTTACCTGCTTGGATAACTGCCCAAGCCAGGAAGTGATGAAGCCACCTGTACCGCAAGCAAAGTCAGCCATCCTTTCGCCAAGCTTCGGCTTGATCATCAGCGCCATAAACTCGGTTACGGCTCTCGGCGTGTAAAACTCACCGGAGGAACCGGCAGACTGCAATTCTCTTAGAATTTCTTCGTAAACAAAACCGAAAGCATGACTTTCCTTGACATCATCAAATTCGATTTCATCAATGACATCAATGACCTGACGGAGATAAACGCCGTCCTTCATGTAGTTATTAGCATCCTCAAAGGTCGATTTCACGATTGCTTTCTTTATCGGAGTGTCAGGTGTAACCTTGATACCCTCATAGACAATCGTGTCGCCTTCTTTTACATCATTGCCTTTCAGCACCGGGAACAAGGTGTTGTTGACGAAATTCAGCAGCTTATCTCCGGTCATAGCGTGACCGTTGCTGTCTGCCTTTGCCCAATTTCTCCATCTGAGGTCTTCGGGAATTATGGATTCGTAGTTGTCCTCATTCAGTTCCCAATCGTCTTCTTTGGCATCATAGACTTTCAGGAAGAGCATCCATACCATCTGCTCAATTCGTTGAGCATCGCCGTTGATACCTGCATCCATACGCATAATATCACGGATCCTTTTTATAAAACCTGACTGCATCGCCATAATTAACTTACCTCTAATTCATAAATGTTCGCTTCAAGCTCCTTAATAGCAGCCTCATACTGCGCTTTGCCGCCGAACAGCTTAACGATTTTTGCAGGCTTTCCAAAGTCGGCAAAGTCTGCAAGAGAAAGGACCTTAATATCCTCAACCTCAGTGATGCCTTGGTTCATATACTTGTCCAAGAGGATGGAGAGAACCGCCTGCGCTTCGACGGAATACTTGCTGAAAAAGTCCTTCTTCTTGACGTTGTTAGCCCGCTCTTTTCTCGTCAGCGGCTTCCTGCCGTATGCCACATAGCAGATAAAATCAAAATCATCGACATCAGACATTCCTTGTTCCGCTTTCAGAGCCTTCAAATCAATCCCCATCGCAATAAAGGATTGTTCAATCGTTTTCTTCTTATCCGATGCTTTCCACTTGTGTATAAAGTCAGAAAGGGACGCATATTCGCCTTTGATATTGGTTCTCGTGTAGTCGATAATATCTTCCTGACGAAGCAGCTTGCCGTTGGCATCATACACAGAAACAGTCTTATTGATAATCTTCACACTGCACCCGTCTTTATCAACGATAGGCGTTTCAACGGGGTCAACGGTCGGTTCCTCTCCAATGCCGCCGGGTTCACCGCCTTTGGGTTTGTTTCCTCCGCTGCCGTGTTGGAACCCCTCAACCTGTTCTACGGGACCATCCCAATCAGGGTCGCTAAAGAGCCTTGTCACATTTCTAAAGTCCATAACGACAAAGTGTGTCTTACCTTCCTTTTCCCTGATACGGGTCCCTCGCCCGATAATCTGCTTAAAGGTAGTCATGCTCTCAACCGTCTTGTCCAGAACGATCAGCTTTGTCATCTTGCAGTCTGCTCCGGTGGAAAGCAGTTCGGATGTCGTAGCGATAACCGGATAAGGGCTGGACACGGAGATGAAATAGTCAAGTTTGGATTTTCCGTAAACATCAGAACCGGTGATTCTGACACAGTAGTCCGGATTTTCCTTGACCATATCAGCGTTATGGTTGATGAGGGCAATTCTCATTCGCTCGGCATGATCTTCGGAAGCGCAGAACACAATAGTTTTCTGCATCCTGTCGGTGCTTTTCAGATACTCGGTAATCTCCCTTGCAACCTCGTCAATACGGTCTTGGAGAATGATATTGTAATCATAATCCCTATTGTTATAGATTCGGTCTTCGAGCACATTGCCGTATATATCGGTTTGCCCTTTGTGCGGCCTCCAGCCGTCACCGATGTTGGTCGTGATATTGATAACCTTGAACGGAGCAAGGAATCCGTCTTCGATGCCTTGCTTTAAGCTGTAAGTATAGACAGGCTCTCCAAAGTAATCTATATTCGATACCTTTTCGCTCTCTTTTGGAGTAGCGGTCATACCGATTTGGGTTGCAGAGGAAAAATACTCCAAAACTTTACGCCAGTTGCTGTCCTCCTTGGCACTTCCACGATGACACTCGTCTACGATAATTAGGTCAAAGTATTCTGCGGGAATCTGTTTGAAGTGTTCTTCATCATTCTGCCCGACCATCTGATGATAGAGGGCAAAGTTTACTTCACGGGATGCGATCTTGCTCAAACACGCCTTGTCGGAAAAGTCCACTTTATAAATGGTCTTTTCAAGCGGTGCAAAATCCTGTAAAATGCTCTGGTCAACAAGAATATTTCTGTCAGCCAGATACAGGATTCTCTTTTTAAGGTCAGAGCGGAGCAGGCGATAGACAATTTGAAAAGCGGTGTATGTTTTGCCTGTGCCGGTAGCCATCACAAGCAACAATCTTTGCTGTCCTCTGGCGATTGCTTCAACGGTCCTGTTTACTGCGTTTCGCTGATAGTATCGTGGAGGGTACGTGCTTTGAGAAGAATAGTACGGCTGCGAGACAATTTTCTTTTCCATATCGGAAATGCCCTTGCCGCTGTGCAGCTCAGCGTAATATCTCGCCACAAGCATCTCTTGAGTTGGAAATTCCTCCAATGCAATTTGCTGCTCTTGTCCGGTCAAGAAGTCATGCTCATAGAAAGCATCTCCGTTTGAGGAATATGCAAATGGGAGATCCATCATCTGAGCATAAGTCATTGCCTGCTGCAAACCATGAGATACAGAATGATTATTATCCTTTGCTTCGACTACAGCGATGGGCTTCCCGTCATTGAGGTAAAGCATATAGTCGGCAAACTTAGGCTTACTACGAGCAACGATATTGCCACTAATGTTGATCCTACCATCCGTGATCTTGGTCTCCATCGTAACGTGACCCTTCCATCCATCAAGAATGACCGGAGTAATATAATTCAATTTGATGTCTTCTTCCGACATCTGTTTCTTGCCCAATATGGTCATGTCAAAACCTCCTAATCAAATTCTTTGGCGTTGGTTAGTCACGAACCGTTTCAAGAATGTCTTCAATCCGGCAATCCATTACCTCGCAGATACGAAGAAGAACATCCGTGGTTATGTTGTCTCCTTTGCCGAGCTTTGCAAGGGAGGCAGAACTGATGCCGGCTTTTTCTCTCAAATCACTCTTTTTCATATTTTTGTCAATAAGCATCTTCCAGAGCTTGTTATAGCTGATGCGCATATTGGGAAGTCCCCCTTATCAAAATACATAGTCACATTATAGCACACATTTGTGAAGATTGCTACCAGATTCGCAAATTGAAAATCTGTAAACGCAAATGAATTTTTGCATTTACAAATCAGATGTTTATATGCCATGTGCAATGCGTGTTCTACGCCTGCAACATATTTTGGATATTGAAGATATACCGGCGTGGCGGTGCTTCTATGTGTTGTTGCGGTCAAAACATTCCGATTATTGGTGAGCCCTGTTCTCATGCAAGCTCCTTTCTGCGTCCCTGTTACGCAATACGGGTGTTTTTCGGCTGTTTTCTCCGGCTCATGACTTGGGGAAAACGGAGATTTTCAAACAGGAGCACGCCGGACAACGCCCGGGTTCGTCCGACGCGCTCCTGTTGGCTATTTTCGTATTTTTACAGCTCTACACCGTAGTTGCTCACAGCTCCATGTCGCGCTTCTTGCGGCGCGGCATATCACGGTTTCCGGACTGTTCAGGTTTCTCCGGCTCGGTGTGGAGCATGAATTGTATGAACTCCTTGACCTTGCGGGGCGCTCGTTTGAGTGCCGCCATGAAGTCCTTTGTCTGCTCTTGCAGCTTTTCATATTTGCGTTTCCATACGCTGACATCGCGCTTGAGCGTTTCCACTTTATTCTTCAAATCTCCGATCAGCCCGCGAGAAGCGACTCCCTCCTTGGCAAGCTCCTTGAGAAACTGCGCGTCCTGCGGCGTCATGGAGATATTGCCGGAGATGGTCTTTTTCCCAATGCTGTCGATTTCGTGGAAGGAAGCTGCCGCGCCCTTTTGCTCCCTAATCTTCTCGTTGTACTTTTCCAGCGTCTGCTTCCTCCTGTCAATCGTATCCTCAATCGATTCCAACCGCGCCTGCTCCTGCTGCACTTTGAACTGCGTCACGGTCAGGTGTTCCTCCGAGCTGCCGCGTTCGCCGCGCTCCACATCGTCATACCCTGCCTTTCGCATGGCGGCGAAGAAATCATCTTGCAGAACGGAATAGGATTTTCGGAGCACAGTTTTCCCGTTTGCGTTCAGCAGCGGTTTCCCATGCTCGTCCAGCGCGGGCTTAGAATCCCACTTCTTACTCATGCTGACCTGCTGTATCGTTTCCTTGACCGTCCCCACCAGCGATTTATCCTTGCAGCGTTTCGTCCATAGAATCTGTTTTTCCACGACGGGGATATAGACCACATGAAGGTGATAGTGGTACACGTCCTGCCCCAGCGCATCGGACATGGCGCGGTTGCGCTCGTCGGCGTGCATGACCGCCGATAGGATGTACTGCTCGCCGCCCACAATTTTGATTGCAGCTTTGTAGGCATCGGCGTAAAATTGTTTTGCAAACTCATAGCCGCCGTGGTTGAAGAAGTACGCGGAGTTGACGTCGAAGATCAGCTCTCCGAATTTCTCGGCATCCGCTTTCAGACCGCGTGTGGAGATCACGCCGTCGGAGCGCATCTGCTCGAACATCTCCTTATACCCGGCGGTTGGTGTTTTGAAATGGACGTTGTATGGTGTCCGTTCGGAAACGATGTCCTGATTGACATACGACGATTTTTCGCGCTCGTTGTGTGCCTGCGCGTTGCCGATGTCTGCGTCTTTCATTCTCGCGTTTCTTGCGGTGGTACGGTGAATACCGTCGCCTCTTGCCATAGGCAGTTTACCTCCTGATTTCAGATTGTGCAGGACAGGTAGCTTTCGGGGAGGCACTTCTGCGGAAGTGTAATAATAACCCACTATGATACTTTCATCCTGCGGCTGCAAAGTATCGTGGGCTCTCCGAGGGGGTATGCGGCTTCTGCGGAAGCCTCTGCCGGTTTTGCAGTTTGCAGTGTGGATACAAACCGCAAAAACCGACGTGGTCAGCAGCTTATTTGCAGGCGGCTCCTGCGCATAATCTTCTGCCCACATCCATCTCAAACTCTGCGGATTTTTCGATGGGGACGGGGGACGCGAGGGGATAGCAGCCAATGCATTGCCTTGTCTGTCAGCCACAGGAGCGTGGCACGCTCCTGTCACAGTTCCCAAGGAGGAGTAGTCCATCGGTAGCTCTGCGGCACTCCACGCCGGTCAAGATACTCCTGCCGCGCCTGCTCCCGTTCTTCTTCGGTGGGAGCAGTCTTATACCGGGAATAGATCTGCCGGTTCAGCATGGCGTCGAGCTTTTGCTCCAAGCCCTGCCGGATTTCTTCTTCATAATCGTCTTCGCCCCGCAGATGGTACATGGCGAGGTCGATGAAAAGATCATAGGGAATTTGTACGCTTTTCATTTTCCTATCCTTTCCTATCCGCGACGGTCGCAACGATAGCGACGGTTGCTCTGACAGTATCATTTTCACCGTTGCAACCGTCGCAGCCGTCGCGCCGTCCTCATTCGATTACTTCGTACTCTACATTGTCGATTACCATATAGGTGAGTTTCACCTGCCGTCCGGAGTGTTATGCTCTGTTCTCGTACTTCACATGATACTCGTCCAGTAGCCTGCCGGATTTAACGTTCAGGTATTTGGTGAGAGCGTTTGCCGCCATGCCTGTGTTGACCGTCTCCGCAAGCTCGGTCGGGCTGCCTGTCCATTCTCTGCTTTCGGAGGAAACAAGCTGGGAAACCGTATCCAATACCGGGTCGGGCGGCTCCTGATACGGCTCGTTCTCTGTCCGTTCAAGGCTCCATATCTGCGTGCCGGCATCTTTTTTCAGATATAGAATCTGATCCTGTTGATCTCGTCCCACCGCATCGACCGTGGCCTCCAATGCAGTCCGTTTCTTCTTCTGCATCAGGAATGCTCCGTCTGCACAACCGAGAAGTCCTGTTGTGCCGGAGATCGTTTCAAAGCTGTCCCCGGCTGGCTGCTTTCTTGTGTGATGGACGGTAACGATGCAAATGCTGTGTCTGTCCGCAAAACGCTTGAGCTTGCCGATGATCTCATAGTCGCTGGCGTAGCTGTAAGCCTCGCCTCCGGCTTCCCGAATCTTCTGCATGGTGTCAATGATAACCAGCTTCGTGTCGGGGTGTTCCTTTATGAAATTCTCAAGCTGCTCGTCAAGACCGTTTCCGATTTTGTTTGCTGCCGTTGCAAAATGCAGGCTGGCGGTATCCGCCACGCCGTACATCATAAACATCCGGCTCTGGATTCTCTGGAAATCATCCTCCAGTGCAAGGTACAGAACCGTACCCTGATGGACTTCATAGCCCCACAGCCTTTGCCCTGTGCTGACATGGTAGGCAAGCTGCGCTACCAGAAATGATTTTCCGATTTTGGGCGCTCCTGCGAGGATATACGCTCCCGCGTAGAGCAAGCCGTCGATGATGGGCGGCCTGCTCTTGTAGGCGGTCTGATACAGCTCTGTCATGGAAACGGTATGAAGATAATGAGGGTCTTTCATGCGTCGGATTTTCTCACGCATTTCCTCAATATTTTCCTCCAGGGGATTGCTTTCGCAGGTTTCATGTGGTATGCTCTGGTTAGTTGAATCGTGAGGCGGCTGCCCTCCATCTGCGCCAACAGATGGGATGAGGGCGGCGTTTTCTCATTTCCCGTCATTTCGCTCACCTCCGGGAATCTGGAAGCCGTAGAACTTCTGCTTGAAATACTGGGCAGGGCATTTTCCGGCAACGGTCAGATAGCCTTGGGCTTTCAGTTCTCTGTTCATCTCCGGGACAATCTGATATGCCTTGCTGCGGCTGATGCCCATGATCTCCGCCACCTCTGACGCTGTGATAAACTGTGCTCTCATAGTACCTCCTGTTTCAATGTGATTTTCCTCAGTCTGCGTATCTTTTGTTCACGCTCCTTTCCCCAGTCTCTCCGAAATACGCATCCTGAGTACATATTTTATTATACGCACACAAGATGCATCTGTCAAGCATTTAGAAAATAAAAATATGTACTTGCAATTCGCTTTATTCTGTGATATGATATGGACGAGGTGAATCAGACATGGACAATTTCGATTATCCCGCCATTGGGCAGAGAATCAAGCAGCTCCGAAAACGCAAAGGGCTGAACCAGACCGAGCTGGCACAAATGCTGAAAAAATCTCTCCGCACCGTACAGAAGTACGAAACCGGAGAGATTGAAGTGTCGATTGCCGTTGTCAATCAGATCGCAGATCTGCTGGACACGACCTCAACCTATATTCTTGGGTATGAATCCAGCACGACACAGATCAGGACGCTTGCCGACGTAATGGACTTCCTCTTTAAGCTGGAAACGGTAGAGGGCATCGACTTCAAGATCAATGTGCAGAAGCCGCCCCGCAGCAAGCAATGGGAGTGCTCGGTTTCCTTTGATGGAAAGAGCACGGCGGAGTTCAATGCGGATATGTGCCTCTTTCTTGAACAGTGGGAGGACGAGCGCAGCGAGCTTCGCGCCTATAACTCCACGCAGGCAGCATATAAGCGCTGGAAGGAGCAGACTTTGGCATATTACGCCGCGAACGCAGTCAAATGCACAGAGCCAGAGGAGCTTGACCGCGATGAGCGAATCGCAAAGCGGACGGAGTTTTTGGAAAAGGAATACGGTAAAAGCGAGAGTAACGAGTGAATAACCTGATCAAAGCCTGATTCTTGAGGGAAGGAGGTAAAAATGTCAGTAACAAAAGACGGCGACACCGGTCGCTGGATGTCCCAGATTCGCGTGACGGACTGGACAGGCAAGACCATCCACAAGAAGAAGCGTGGCTTTGCCACCAAGAAGGAAGCCCTGCAATGGGAACGTGACTTTATCAGCCAATCCACGGGCAGCCTCGGCATGACCTTCGGTGACTTCATCTCTCTGTATGTCAAGGATATGGAGCACCGCCTCAAGCCCTCAACCGTTGCCAGCAAGAAATGGCTGATCGACCTGAAGGTAACGCCTTTCTTCAAGAAAATTCCGCTGAACGAGATCAAGCCCACTCACGTGCGCCAATGGCAGAACTCCCTGACCAGCTACCGGGATGAAAACGGCAAGCCTTACGCCCAGACCTATCTCAAGTGCATCAACAACCAGCTCACGGCGATTTTCAACTACGCAGTCAAATACTATGGGCTGAAAGAAAATCCCTGCCACAAGGCGGGGAGCATGGGCAAGAAGAAAGCCGATGAATGCTGTTCTGGACAAAGGACGAGTTCCAGACATTTATCGAGAGCATGAAAGACCGTCCCGCCAGCTACACGGTATTCATGACCATGTACTACACGGGGATTCGGGAGGGAGAGCTGCTGGCACTCACACCGTCGGACATCGACTTCGAGAAGAAGACCCTGACGGTGAACAAGAGCTATCAGCGCCTCGGCAAAGAGGATATTATCACCACACCGAAAACGCCCAAGAGCAACCGCACCATCCCCATTCCCGACGGTCTTTGCACCTGTTTACAGGAGTATATGTCCCATTGCTACGGGCTGCAAAAGGATGATCGGCTGTTTCCCTACACCAAGAGCTTTCTGTATCACGAAATGGAGTATGGCTGCAAGGCATCGGGGGTAAAGCGCATCCGGGTGCATGACATTCGACACAGCCACGCCAGCCTGCTGGTGGAGATGGGCTTCTCTCCGCTGCTAATCGCGGAGCGGCTCGGACATGAAAAGGTACAGACAACGATGGACACGTACAGTCACCTGTACCCCAACAAGCAGGTGGAGATAGCCAGACAGCTTGACGGCATTATGCCGTGAGCCTCTGGCTACAAAAATCGCTGCAAATGTAGCCAATTTGTAGCCGCTAAAAAAGAAAAATCCTGAAAAACGCTGTATTACCAACGTTTTCCAGGATTCAGAAAACACTAAATATTTATTCCCACTCTCTCAGACTTAACACATTCTGTATAATTTATGTGTGTCCGATTCCAAGTGATGGCTCTGATTCTCTGTGGCATTCCTATTCCACTGCCTGTGCAGCCTCCGGTTATCATTCTGTTATCAGGGTGATAACAGGGAAGACTGCTTTGCTGTAGCGGTTTGAGAAATTCCACAAGTATAGTATAGCGCAGAACGGGTGCTGATGCAAGAGAAAAGACACTTCGGGGAGCAAAGCATTTGAAGTTTATCGTGGTTTTGTCATTGAATCAGATATGCTTCTCTTGCATTTGAATGTGACCAGGAGTAGGGAAAAGCCAGTTAACCCTAACCACCGACTCGAACACGATACAGTTAGGATTGCTCATTCTGTTTTGATATGCTCTAATGTTCGTAAAATTATTCGTAAAGTATTGAACGAGATTTCTGCTCATGCTATAATGGAATCGAAAGGAGTGGTCTGCTCATGGCAATCATTAGCCCTGTGTCCGATTTGCGCAATTACAACACCGTTCTTGAACAGGTTTCCGCTGGTTCACCGGTGTATCTGACAGTCAATGGGCGTGGCCGCTTTACGATCCGCGATATTGCGGACGATGAAGAATTCGAGAAGGCAAAGGCGATGCTCCGCCTGATGTGCGAGCTCAATACGGGCATCCGTTCGGGAGAGGAAGAAGGCTGGGGGTCCGAGGATGATGTCCGGGCACACTTCCACAGCAAACGCAAATAAGGATTGAATACTCCCCGATTGCCGTTCGTGACCTCGAACGCGTCTGGGCGGAGGTTTTTGAAGCTTCTGCCAGTGAAGAAACCGCAACGAAATTCGTGACGTTCAAGTCCTATATGGTATTCTACAAGGTGGAGACCGATCGGATGCTGGTCAGCAGAGTGGTCTATGGAAAGAGCGACCACATGCGTACCATTTTCCGTAATGCACATGAGAAGTGATCCATGAAACGCTGGCGATTATGCCGACGTTTTTCTTCGTAATACATCATAGAAGGATATTCAAATCCAAAAACCTTTACCATACAGCCGGAATTATGGTATAATATTCATAGGGTTATCGGATTGTATCTCTCAACGCCGCAGCTCATCTGCTATCTTGCTCACAGGAATGGAGTTGAAAGCATGGTTCATCATTCGTATCCCATACAGATGGAAATCGCAGGATCAACGGCGATGTGGACCAGACCGGACAGCGGTGACAGTCCTGTCAGCTATCCGGCACCGACGTATTCGGCCTGCAAGGGCATCTTTGAATCCATCCTTTTCGGGCCGGATGTGGAGATCATTCCAACCAGGGTTGAAATATGCGCTCCTGTTCAGTTTCATTCATACGCAACAAACTACAAGGGACCGTTGCGCCAGAAAAAGAGCATTGACCTTGGAAATGCATATCAGATGTATTCGACCGTTCTGATTGATGTATGCTATCGGCTCTACGCGGTGGTTGTGCCCAATCACAGGAAGGATACGCTTTCTGAAAAAACTCTGGAATGGGACAGACGGACAACGTCGCCCGGTCATGCATACCAGGAGATTTTCAACCGGCGCTTGCAACGGGGGCAGTGCTTTGCTATTCCCTCGTTGGGCTTGAGAGAGTTTACGGCCAGCTACTTTGGCCCCTTCCGGGACGGGACAAAGGTATGTACCGATATGGAGGATATTCACATTCCTTCCACGCTGCGGCAGGTATTTCCCGATGGGCACAAATCGAAGGTTTCGTACCGCTTTGACAACGACGTGACGATTCATGCCGGGACGCTGGTGTTCCCGCCCAAGAGAGGTGTTCATTTTGATCAATGAATTGTCATCCCTGTCCAAAGCACTGGAACAGGCGGGAATCGTTCCATTGCAATCCTATAGAAATTACATTCCGCTGCCCAATGTGAGCGCGAAGGCTCCCTGTATCCGAATCTGGGTAAAGGGTGGGCAGGTGGTTGATTTTGAGGCTATCGATCGGGCACTTGCAATGCAGCTGCGAAAATTCGGATCAAATCAGGCCTCGTTTCCCGGGCTCAATCTCATCAGCCTGTACCGCGTAACGGATGAATCAGAGAAAAAGTTGGTTGCGCAATGCATCGAGAAACCGGAAAGCATCGATGCCTTGCAGCTTCATGCCTTATGCAAAGAGAATGCGTGGGAACCGCATCAGAACAGCCGTATCAAGAATTGCTTTTCTGCAACCCCAAGGGAAATGGCCGGTCTGCTCGAAACTGCCGGCAATCCAAAAGAAAACCTGCTGAATACTCTGGCGGCAGAATGTGCGCCGTTTGCCAATGCGCAGGTACTGCACGAATCATTGACAAAAGCGGTATTTGCAAAGCTGGAAAAGAAGCAGGACGTTGGGCTGGCCTTGCTGATTCTTTTCCAGCTGGGTGATGCCAGTAAGCCGTGCAAAGATGACAAGCGGAACATCTCCGTATTCTTTGACACAGACGCATATGATACCTATGGCATGTATGCAGCGAGCAGGGAGTTTACTGCATATCTGAATACAGCATTTCTTCAGGCGGAGAGAATCGTGACGAGCAATACAACCGAGGATGGATTGATAGATTCATTCGGACAAATCTATGTGCCGACCAATTCTCCAATGCCAAAGGTTAAGCTTGCCGCGGGGTTTGAGCCGGCATTGTATACGATGTTCGACGGGCAGCCCTGCCAGAACAGATATCATAACTTTGATGACAAACGCGATTCCTACCCGTTATCCGCACATCACCGTGTCCAGTTTCAGGCTGCCTTGAATTGGCTTGGCGGGGATGTCAAGAACAAAGGCATCACTTGGCTGAATACAGGCAAAGGCGAAGCGGTATTCGCATATCCCAGCTCACTACCGGAGGCTCCGCTTCCTTATGTGCAGTTTTTTGGTCATCCTGATCGATCGGAAACCTTCAAAGAAATCTCCGGAAGCCTTTTGGCTGCATTCAACGGGATTCCGCCAAAGGACAGACCTGAAAGCGTTCAGGTATTTGTGCTCAGAAAAATTGATAAGGGACGCACAAAGATTCTTTACTCTGAGTCTGCTTTGGCAGACGCGTTGATGCATGCCGCTGAAAACTGGGATATGGCCTGCAATGATCTTCCGGATATTGCATCCATACGGCTTTCAGCGCCATTTCCCATTGACGTTGCAGCTGTTGTCAATCAGGTTTGGCGACAGGATGGAGAATCATCAACGGTATCCGCCATGCATCCTTATGAGGGGATCGGGCTGTTCCTCCATCGGGCACAGCACCGGCTGCTTCTGCACGAGCTGCACATTCTCGTTCAGCATGGTATGCCGCTATTCATCCATGCAGGTCCTTTGCTGCACAGTGGAAGAAAGTGCAGCCGCGTTGCTCAGCTGGAACAGATCCTGCCCGTTCTGTCCATGCTTCTGTTCTTCAGCGGAAATAGAAAGGATGATTATATGGAAGCTACACCCTACCTGATGGGACAACTGCTCAAGGCCTCCGATGAGCTGCATACGCTGTACTGCAAGGTGGTGCGTAACAATCAGATTCCGCCGCAGCTTGTGGGCTCTGCCCTGTTTGTTGCCGCGAGCGAAACGCCGGGTAGAACGCTGTCCCAGCTTTCCGTGAGAATGGCGCCTTACCTGTCATGGGCAAAGCAGTACCGCACGAAGAATGAAGATTCCAGCGGTCTGGCAGGATGGTACCTGAAGGTATTTGAGCAAATCGCCAACAAGCTTGCGACAGAGTATTCTGTTCCCATGCGTTGGAGTGATGCCCAGAAGGCACAGCTGTTTATCGGATACCTCGCTTCCTTCCCCAAGCAGGAGAAGCAGGATGAAAGCAATGCCGAATAATCAAAGCAAAGGAGAGTAGAGCAAGATGAGTGTGGATTTCAATCGTGCAACCGGGCTTTTGATTCTCGAGGTTGTCAATTCCAATCCGAATGGGGATCCTGACCGTGAAAACGATCCTCGCCAGCGCCCGAATGGACTGGGTGAGATTTCGCCCGTATCTGTCAAGCGGAAAATCCGTGATTTGATCGAGGATCATGACGGCGTGTTTTTCCAGAGCTTGCCCGAAGCGTACATCCGTCAGGCGGATCTCTATTGCATCTTGGAATCCCGTGGGCGCGACAGGGCAGCAATTACAAAAGAAATGAATGACAACCCCAATTTTATGGACAGCACATTTGTCAGAAAGTATTGGGATGCCCGCATTTTTGGCAACACCTTTTTGGAGGATGGCGGCAACAAGGAGTATATCAAGACCGGCGCGGTTCAATTCGGCATGGGCCTGTCCATCTCGCCGATCAGCATTGTCCGCCATACCAATACCAACAAGGCGGGCGTTGAGGAAGGCAAGAAAAGCGGCATGGCTCCCCTGGCCTATCGGGTCGTGGAGCACGGTGTTTACTGCATGCCCTTTTATGTGAATCCCAATTACGCCGCCAAGAGCGGATGTACAGCGGCGGACATTGAATTGCTCAAGCGCGCCATCCCCTACATGCTTGACCTGACTCGATCCAATATCCGCCCCGACGTGCGCCTGCGCCACGCATGGTACATGGAGCACAAGAACAAGCTGGGAAGCTGCCCGGACTATCTGCTGATCGACGCATTGACGCCAAAGCGGATCGGAAATGCCGAGGAACCCTCCTCGAGCTGGAAGGACTATCAGGATGTTGCCGACCTTCCCGAAGAGCTGAAGCAGCGTCTTGCCGCTGTTCAGGATCTTGCCAACGTCTGATGGATAAAGAATATCTCGCGCACAGCGCACACGATGGTTTTCCTGCGCAAACCTATCTGAATCATGTACAGAATGTCCATGATGACGCTGTTCGATATGCGAAGGAAGCGGCTGCATTTGCGGCAAAGCAGGAAGACGGCATGGCATTGGTCAGCGCTGTCACCAACGCGGCATCGCTGCATGATCTGGGCAAGCTTGAGGAAGAAAATCAAGCTGCCCTGCATGCCGGAAATCAGCCGCATCTGCCCATCAACCACACAGATGCCGGCACGGCGCTTTTGCTTCATGAGAACAAAATGTACTCTGCAGTCTGTGTCATGTCGCATCACCGGGGTCTTCCGGATTTTCCGAAAGAATGCTGTCACGGCAGCGAGGCTTTCCGTGATACCGATATCGCATCAGCGACAGACAGCAAGCTGCCGGAGCTGAAAGCCATCCATCTGGATCTCTTTGGGGAGAAGACCGCAGACGAACAGCCGGCAGCCGGGTGCCGCTCGGTATTCATGCGCCTGGCGCTTTCCTGTCTGGCAGATGCCGACCACGGAGATACGGCGAGACATTACGGGCAGGAACCCATGGATGGGCGGCAGGATGAACTGCGTCCGGCAGAGAGACTGCAGGTGCTGAATGCCTACGTCAGCAGTCTTCGGGCAGAGGATGAGCGTTCCCGTTTACGGGCACAGATGTATCAATGCTGCAGAGACAGCAAGGTCAATGACCATGTCGTTGCCTGTGACAGTCCGGTGGGGTCCGGAAAGACCACTGCCGTGATGGCATACATGCTCAGTCAGGCGAAAAAGCATCACCTTCGCAGGATTTTTGTGGTGCTTCCTTTTACAAGCATCATTTCGCAGTCGGTGGAAACTTATCGCAGATGTTTGGTTCTTCCGGGTGAAGAGCCGAACAAAATCGTTGCGGAGGTTCACCATCGGGTGGATTTTGAATCAGAAAGTGTCCGTCACCTTTCTACGCTGTGGAAAGCCCCTGTTATTGTCACAACAGCGGTAGCGTTTTTTGAGACGCTGGCCTCAAACCGGCCATCTGCCCTCAGGCGGCTGCATGAATTGCCGGGAAGTGCTATTTTTGTTGATGAAGCACACGCCGCATTGCCTTCGCATCTTCTGCCGGTTGCATGGAAATGGATCAACTGCTTCGCTGACGAGTGGAATTGCCACTGGGTTCTTGCGTCGGGTTCTCTCAACAGATTCTGGACGATTCAGCAGATTGCGGCAGCCGGAACCCGGCGAGTGCCAGATCTGGTTGACAACGCGCTTCGTTCCGCGCTGGCGCAGTATGAGCAGAACCGCATCCGGTATCTCTGGAATCCCGCACTCATGACAAGTGAAGCGCTTGCACAATGGGTCAATTCCTTTCCGGGGCAGCGACTTCTCATCGTCAACACGGTTCAAAGCGCAACGGTGATCGCAAAGACGATCATGCAGCTGTATGGGCGTAATCGGGTGGAGCATCTGTCCACAGCACTGACCGCCAGAGATCGCGCGAGGACGCTGGCACGCGTTCGGCAGCGGCTTCGGGATCCATCCGACTGTGACTGGACGCTTGTCGCGACATCGTGCGTGGAGGCCGGCGTTGACTTTTCGTTTTCTGTTGGCTTTCGTGAAACGGCATCGTTGTCATCGCTGCTTCAGGCATCGGGGCGAGTCAACCGGAACGGAAAAACAAAGAATGCGCTCATGTGGTCCTTCGGCCTCAACTACGCAGACGATGCGCTGCTGAAGGAGCACCCCATCATCAAACATGCGGCTACAGTGTTAACCAAAGAGTTCCTTGAAAAAGACCGTCCGATTCTTCCTACTTCGGTTACCGACTCCATTCGATTGGAATTGGCCCGTTATGGTGAGCACCAGACGAATCTGCTCAAGGATGAAGACAGCCTGTCCTTTGTCAAAGTTGAGGATACATTCCGGGTGATTGACAATCATTCTGTATCGGCGCTTGTTCACGCAGCGCCGGATGAGGACATCCGTATTCACGAGATCAGTCGTGAACAGGTGCAGATGGATACCGTTCAAATCCCTCAATATCGAATAAAAGACTGGAATGTGCAGCCCATACGGGATGAACTGTATCGATGGACGCTTGCATATGACGGTTTTCTGGGCTATATGGCGGGTGTGCTGAGCATCGATGAATGACCTGCTGGTATTTTGGCATCGGCAATTTCTGGTATTGACTGTGATGCTGGAAGCTGAAGATTCTTTACTTGTGGGATATCGATTCGGTATGTGCTTCAAGGATCAATCTTCATCCATGTCTCTGTCTCTGGCTTTTCTTGTGCAGAAAACGAGCAAAACAAGGCTGATAGCAATCTCAAATACATGTTTATCATGGTTGCAAGCAGGGCAAAGGTAGCACCTTTTGCACTTTGCTTGTTGGGAGGCTCCGCCCCCAAGCCCATTTTACCAGATCTTGCGATCTGTGGTTGTGGTGTCTTGTTGCGCCCAACCTAGTGCAGCACCTCGGCATAAAAATGAAAGAAGCCTCCATGCCGGCAAACGGTGAAAACCAGTTCCGGCACGGAGGCGTTGTTATCGTTCTATACGATCTCCTTTGCGGTGATATTGATCTGTTTGCGGAATGTCCCGGATAAGTATTTTGTAGTTATACCGGATTGCTTCAGGTCTGTCAGCTTCGATTTGAGCTCTGCCAGATCTGGCTTGTATGCATCCAGCTGCTCCTTCAGCGCAACGTATTCCGCTGTCAGCTCCTTCAGCGTCGGCAGTTTGCCGTCGTGAAGCTCGTAGACAGCTTGTGCTTTTTTGTGTGCTTCGATTTCTGCGCGATGCTCCTGATAGAATTTTGCTGACCAGCCGGATTCTTTAAACTGAGTGTACGATTTCTTCCGCTCTGCTGCGGATGCTGTTCATCCTGCGGACCCATTCCATTTGGTCGGCAGCCTTCAGGTTTTCCGTGATGCCTTCCTGCAACGCCATCCGCCGGATCAACTGCTCCAGCATGGCCTGAGCACGTTCCTCTGCATCTGCCAGATTCCTGTCCAGAGTACCATTCAGGATCATCCGATCATACAGGCCGGGATGTTCTGTTTCCAGATAGACTCTGTGTATCCGTCCCCATCTGCCGATGGGGCGCTGTTTCCTGTCGCCCAGAGTGAGGTTGGGGTAAAGCATGCCGTCCCTTCCTTGGGTATAGGTGCCGCTGAGTTGTTCAAAGATGCTGGTCATGGTCATTCTCCTTTCATGTCGTTCAGCATTTTTGTGATTAGCGTAATGTCGTTCACCAGTTCATCGCTGGGCTGGGCTCCGGTGCTGATGCGTTTCAGCTCTGTCCATACATCGTCCAGTGCGGTTTTCAGCGCTTTGAGTAGGGCTGCTTCTTTTCATCCCGGTAGGCCAGCAGCTCATTTTGCCAGGCGATGATGTCCCGGGTTTCGATTTCGCTGAGCATCTTCTTGCCAAAGGTGGGGAAGAGCTTCGTCCGGATCATGTGTTACTTGCTCAGCCATGTGTTTTCCTTCAGACGGGGCCGCATGTCATTCTCATACAGCTCCATGAAGGCTTCAAAGGTCATGTCTGGATCTCCCTCGGTCTGCAACCGAAAGTTACGCTCCCACTCCTGTGCTTCTCGCCTGGTGGCAAAGCCGCGCTTGCATTTCTGCCGCTTCGTGCCCTTCCAGTCATGATACCGAACCATCACATACCAGGTACCGTTTTTCTCATCCTTGTGTGTTGACATGTGACTCACACTCCTTCTGATTTGATGTACCGTACAGTCGTTCCTGAAAATACAGCCGGTTCACTCACCCGGCGATGGTCATATATCCCTTCTCACGGAGCTCCGCATTCAGTTGTTTGATCAGCCTGTAGACATAGGATCTGGACACTTCGAGCTCCTGAGCTACTTCTTCTACTCTCATAAATTGGTTTTTCACGTGTTCCTCCTTTTGCAAATTAAGCAATAACGCTTAATTTGCAATACGATTATATTAAACATTATCGCTTGTGTCAATAGGCTTTCAAGGAGTATTCCAAACTTTTTTGTTAAATTACCATCTTGACGATCTTAAACGGATTTGCTATGATAAATTATCCTGTTCAAGAGGTGATTTGATGGCAACCGGCGAACGTATCCGTTTCTTTCGCACTTTACGGGGGATGACACAAAAGTATTTGGGCCTTCTGCTGGGCTTTCCGGAGAGCTCGGCCGATGTGAGACTTGCCCAGTATGAATCCGAGGATCGAACGCCCAAGGCAGAGCTGACCGGGCAGATGGCGGAAGCGCTGGACGTTTCTCCCAAGGCCATCGCCGTGCCGGACATTGATACCATGGACGGCTTGATGCACACGCTTTTTGCATTGGAAGAGCGAAAACTTCTTCGCATCACCAACGCGGATGGTCTGATCTGTCTGCGTGCTGAGATTTTTGATGGCGGCATCCATGCAGCCGATCTGGAGCAGCGTCTTCGTGCCTGGCAGGAGCAATCTGCCAGGCTGGCTGCCGGTGAGATCACCAAAGAGGCATACGACCGCTGGCGGCACCACTACCCCGATTACGACGACACGCGCATCCATGCCGCAGTCCCGCCCGAAGTACCCGCCACGCGCAAACGCGGCCGGAAGCCAAAGCCGAAAGCCTGAAAGAATGGACATGAAGAAAGCCCTCCGCTTGTGGAAGATTTCCTCCACAGCGAAGGGCTTTGAAATAGGTTGTTTTCACAGAGGATGATCACCGGGAGGCGTTTTTCTCGCCTTCACCCCAAAGCCGCCAGCGCAGTTTTCTGTAAGGACGGCTTTGGAGACGGTTATCATTTGGTTATCAGAGTCGATTTGGGCTGGGCCAAAACGCTGTGCCGCAAGGGTTTTCGCCTTTTCGGCGGTCATTCCCACTCAATACTCGCCGGCGGCTTGGTCGTCACGTCCAGCACGACGCGGTTCACATGCGGCACCTCATTGACAATCCTTGCGGAAATCGTGCGCACGACGTCGTACGGGATGCGCGCCCAGTCGGCGGTCATGAAGTCGTCCGTCGTGACCGCGCGGATGGCGACGGTGTAGTCGTACGTCCGCTCGTCGCCCATGACGCCCACGGAGCGGATGCCCGTCAGGACGGTGAAATACTGGTGGATATCGGCGTCCAGACCGGCCTTGGCGATTTCCTCGCGCAGCACCGCGTCGCTCTCGCGGACAATCTCCACCTTTTCCGGGGTCAGGTCGCCGATGACACGAATCGCCAAACCGGGGCCGGGGAACGGCTGACGCCAGACAAGATCGTGCGGGAGACCAAGCGTTTCGCCCAGCGCGCGCACTTCGTCCTTGAACAGCATCCGCAGCGGCTCAATCAGCTGTGTGAAGCCGAGTTCCTTGGGCAGGCCGCCGACGTTGTGGTGGCTCTTGATGACCGCCGCGCCCGTCGCCTGACCGCTCTCGATAACATCCGGGTAAATCGTGCCCTGCGCGAAGTAGTCCAGCTTGCCGAGCTTTTCGGATTCCGCCTTGAATACTTTCAGGAAGTCACGACCGATAATCTTGCGCTTCGTTTCGGGGTCGGAAACGCCCTTCAAGTCCTCATAGAAGATTTTGCTGGCGTCGGACGCAACCAGACGCACGGGGAAAGTGTGCGTGAACACATTCACCACCTGCTCGGTTTCGCCCTTGCGCATGAAGCCGTGGTCAACGTAGACGCAGGTCAGGCGGTCGCCGATGGCCTTATAAATCAGCGCCGCCGCGACGGAGGAGTCCACGCCGCCGGAAAGTCCCAGTAGCACGGTGCCCTTGTCGCCCACGATTTCGCGGATGTTGGCAATCGCCGTCTGCGCGTAGGTTTCCATCGACCAGTCGCCCACGCAGCCGCAGATATTCAGGAAGTTCTCGATGACCGCGCGCCCCTCGTCGGAGTGGGTCACTTCCGGATGGAACTGCACGCCGTAGATGCGCCGGTCGTCGTTCGCCATCGCCGCAACGGGGCAGTTCGTGCTGTGCGCAATCGGGTGGAAACCAGCCGGGCACTTCTTCACTTGATAGGTATGGCTCAGCCAGCAGGAGGAAGCATCCGACATGCCGGAGAGCAGGCTCGTCTTATCGTCCATCGTCACGGTGATTCGGCCATACTCGCGCTGTGCCGCCTTTTCCACCGTGCCGCCCAGCAAATACGCCGTCAGCTGCATTCCGTAGCAGATGCCCAGCACCGGCACGCCCAGCTGATACACGCCCTCGTCGCAGCGGGGGGCATCCTGTTCCAGCACGCTTGCCGGGCCGCCGGAGAGAATCACGCCCACGGGGTTTTGCGCGCGAATCGTCTCCAGGCTCGCGTCATAGGGCAGGACGTAGGAATACACATGGCATTCGCGCACGCGCCGCGCAATCAGCTGCGTGTACTGTCCGCCGAAATTCAGAATGACGATTTTCTGTGTTTCCGCCATTGATTGATTTCCTCCACTATTTCTTTCCCAGTTTCAAACCGATACTATTTCCAAATGAGAATGCGCCAAGATGCGCCGCGAATTTTTCGTTCTGGCTAACGGAAGTGGAATGCAGCGTAGCAGCGCTACGCTAAATGGAACGACCGGACGCCAGAGCGGAAAAGGCGCAAGCAGATGGCGCAGGTGAATGCAGGAAATAGTATGAAAGCAGCACCGAATTTTGATACGATGCTACCTTATATTGTGCCACATTTCCGCCGTGAAAGCAAGCCCCTGCACGGCTTTTTTTCCTGCCGCCTGATTAGTTTACACGTTAGCCTTACGTCGTTTCCTTTAATTGTTCCTTTCGGTGAAAATTTCGCCATATTTATCAGCTTATTTCTCCTTTTGCCGCTTGACAAGGACATTTTTCCGGGTTATAATACCCATATACCTAACTGTTAAGCTAACAGGAAGAGAGGAATGCTTCATGTTTCGTCAGGATTGTTCGCACCATCTGCTTACGACCATTCTGCCTTTCTGGGAGAACCTGACCGACTGGGAGCGCGGCGGCTGGTTCGGCTATGTGAATCATGACCTGTCCGTGGAGCGCGGGGCACACAAGGGCTGCATCCTCAACAGCCGCATTCTGTGGACGTTCTCGACGGCGGCGCGGGTGACGGGCGATAAATGCCTGCTGCGCTATGCGCGCCATGCGTTCGCATTCCTGCCGCATTTTGAGGATAGTGAGCGCGGCGGCGTGTACTGGTCGGTGACGGCGGACGGCGATCCGCTGGACAAGACAAAGCATACCTATTGTCAGGCGTTCGCGATTTACGGCTTGGCGGCGTACATGCGCGCCATCGGCGAAAGTGACCCGGATTACGCCCCTGCGCGCGACAAGGCGATGGCGCTTTTCCGCCTGATTGAGACGAAATGCAGCGACGCGGGCGGCTACGGCGAGGCCTACGAGCCGGATTTCACCCCCGTCGGCAACGAAAAGCTGTCCGACAACCCGAAGCTGATGGAGCGCCACGAGACGGCGTCCCGCACGATGAACACACTGCTGCACGTTTTGGAGGGCTATGCGGAATTATACCGCGCCATGCCGGACGAAGCTGTGCGCCGCGCCGGAGAAGTCTGCTTAGAGCGTTTCCTGAACGTGATGTACAATCCGGGCAAGCGCCGCTTGGAGGTCTTCTACGACCGCGACTACCGCTCTTTGCTGGACATGCAGTCCTTCGGGCACGACATTGAGGCCTCTTGGCTGATTTGGGACGCGGCAAAGACGCTGCTGCCCGAATCAAACCGCGCGCCGTATCTGCACATGTGCCTGACGCTGGCGGAAGCTGTCCGCGAACGCGCATTCACCGACCACGGCTTGGAGAACGAAGTCGTCGAGGGCAAAGTTGACCACACGCGTGTCTGGTGGGTACAGGCGGAGACGGTGCTGGGCTTCCTGAATGCCTATGAGCTGACGGGCGCATCCACTTGGCTGAGGCAGGCGGAAGCGCAGTTTGCCTACATCTGCCGCGCCTTCGTTGACCCGCGTCCGAACAGCGAGTGGTTCTGGTCGCTGACCGAATCAGGCGTCCCGACGGACAAGCCGATTGTGGAAGAGTGGAAGTGTCCGTACCACAACAGCCGCATGTGCCTGCGGGTGATGGAGCATCTGGCGTAATGTTCCATCGGCGATTACGCTGATGGGTGCAATCCGCACGTTTCTTATCATTTCTGCGTAATTTTGCTGATTCGCAGGGGTTTCGCCTCTGCGGAGGCGACAAGGGGGCTTTGCGGTCGCCCCCTTGACCCCTTCGCAGTGCACACTCCTGTTTATTGGTTTGTATTGCTGCTTAGGAACGAAAAGCACACTAACTAAAAAACTTCCGATACAATTCAATTAACTTAGGAGGGCACCGAAGGTTTCCAAAGGGCGATCGCAGACTTCGTCTGTTTTTCTTGCCCTTTGGTCGCCTCCGCAGAGGCGAAACCCCTGCGTCAACAAGCACAAAATCATCAAGGAATCCGAAAGCCAACGAAAAAACGGACTTTGCCCTCGCAAACATCCACAAATCTGGAGGTTTTATTTCACCATGAGCGGTATCACCATGCGTGACATTGGGCGGCAGCTGGGGGTCAGCGCCGTCACCGTGTCGAAGGCGCTCGCGGGAAAATCCGGCGTGAGTGAGGAAATGCGGCAGAAAATCATCCGCCGCGCATCCGAACTCGGCTATGTCAACCCCAACGCGCCGCAAACCACGCCCACATCCGGCTTGGATGTCGGCATCCTCATTCCGGAGAATTTTTTCTCCGTCGTGTCCTTTTATGCAACTTTCTACAAGCAGCTCGTGCAGGCGCTGACCGACGCAGGGCATTTCGGCATCATGGAGCTGGTCACGCATGACATGCAGACCGCGCTGACCCTGCCGAATCTCCTGCGTTCGCGCCACGTCGATGCGCTCATCTGTCTGGGGCAGCTGACTTCCCCGTATATGCAGCTGCTGACGCGGCAGGAAATGCCCGTCATCTGTCTGGACTTCCACGACCCCTTTGTCACCACTGACGCCATTGTCAGCGACAACGCGTTCGGCGCGGCGCAGTTGACCTACTGGCTGATTGAGCAGGGGCATCGGGACATCGGCTTCGTCGGGGATATCAAGGCAACGTCCTCCATCATGGAACGCTACCTCGGTTTCCTTTCCGCAATGCTGATGAAGGATTTGCCCGTGCGCCCCGAATGCGTTTTTTCCGACCGCAGCCCAGAAGGGAACACGTTCCACACCTTCCAGCTGCCGGAGAAAATGCCGACCGCGTTCGTCGTGAACTGCGATATGTCCGCGCAAGCGCTGATTACCGACCTGCAAAGCCGCGGCTACCGCGTGCCGGAGGACATTTCCGTCGTGGGCTTCGATGATTTCTGCCCGACCGCTGGAAACACGCCGCCGCTGACAACCTTCCGTGTCAATTGCCCCGCGATGTGCCGCATGGCGGTCAAGCTGATTGGCGAGCGCTGCGCGGGCGACCGCAAAACCGTCGGGCGCGTGGTGATTGGCGGCGAATGTGTCTTCCGTGATTCCGCCGCGCCGGTGTCTGTCATTCACTAATCCCGGAGAGCAACCGCTTTCCGTTAAACAACCAAGAAAGAGGTATGTACACATGGCTGTCAAGATGCTCAACGTCCCCTCCCTTCCCAACATTCCGTGGCAGGAGAAGCCGGCTGACTACAAGCTTTCCTCCCCCGTCTGGCGTTACAGCGAGAACCCCGTCATGGGGCGCAATCCCACGCCGGAAATTGCCCGCATCTTCAACTCCGCCGTTGTGCCGTGGGAGGATGGCTACATTGCCGTTCTGCGCGGCGAGCAGGTCAACGGCATCCCATATGTCTACCTCGGACATTCCAAGGACGGCATTCACTGGGACGTCGAGCGCGAAAAAGTGCCCTTTGTGGATGACAACGGCAACCCGAAAATGCCGCACTACGCCTATGACCCGCGTCTGGTGAAGGTGGATGACACCTACTACATCATTTGGTGCACCGACTTCTACGGTGCTGCCATCGGCATGGCGAAGACGAAGGACTTCAAAACCTTCACGCGCATCGAGAACCCCTTCATCCCCTTCAACCGCAACGCCGTGCTGTTCCCGCGCAAGGTGAACGGCAAGTTTAAGCTGCTGTCCCGCCCGTCCGACTCCGGCCACACGCCCTTCGGTGATATTTTCATCTCCGAATCGCCCGACATGGAGTACTGGGGACACCATCGCCATGTGATGGGGCGCGGCAGCAACTGGTGGGAATCCGTCAAGATTGGCGGCGGCGCTGCCCCCATTGAAACAACCGAAGGCTGGCTGCTGTTCTACCACGGCGTCGCGACCACCTGCAATGGCTTCGTGTACTCCATGGGCGGCGCGATTCTGGATATCAACGAGCCGTCGAAGGTGCTGTACCGCTGCGAAAACCACCTGCTGACGCCGGAAGAGCCTTACGAAACGACTGGCTTCGTGCCGAACGTCGTTTTCCCCTGCGCTACATTGCAGGACGGCGACACCGGCCGCATCGCCATCTACTACGGCGCGGCGGACACCAACGTCGGTCTGGCGTTCACCACGGTGGACGAGGTTGTCACCTACATCAAGGCGCACTCCAAGCTCCAATGGGGCGACGACATCGCGCAGGACGATTTCTGATTTTGCGGGGATGTACGAGTGCGTACATCCCTCTTTTTGTGCAGGAGGAGGCGCCAGAGGCGCTGCCTCTGGACTCCGCAAGGGAGAATGAACGGGACGAAGTCCCCTCCCTTGACCCTTTCGCGCGATTGAGTTGATTTCTCTTTCATACTGCTTTCGCGTGTTGATGCAGAGATTTCGCCTCTGCGGAGGCGACCAGAGGGCTTTGCGGTCGCCCTCTGGACTGCTTCGCGTCCCCAGTTAAGTTTGTTGAGCTTTATCGAAACAAATTTAGTTGGTGTGCCGTTCGTCCCTAAGCAGCAATACAAATCAATAAACAGGAGTGCGCACTGCGAAGGGGTCAAGGGGGCGACCGCAGACTTCGTCTGTTTCCATTGCCCCCTTGTCGCTCCCGCAGGAGCGAAATCCCCTGCAACATCAAAAACAAGCAACTTAAAAATCAGCATCCAAAACAAGAAAAAAGGAGCGACCACTGCTATGCAAATCCGCAGTTTTTCCTCCCTGATGGAGTCCTACGAGCGCCTCATCGCGCGCCCGAACCCCGCCAATGACCACTTCTATAACGGGCTTTATACCCGCTACCGCTACCCTGTCCTTACCCGCGAGCACATCCCGCCCTTCTGGATGTACGACGCTGACCCCGCGTCGAACCCCTTCATGATGCAGCGGCTGGGCGTCAATGCCACCATGAACAGCGGCGCAATCAAGCTGAACGGCAAGTACTGCCTCGTCGTGCGCGTCGAAGGGATGGATCGCAAGTCCTTCTTCGCCGTCGCGGAATCCGACAAGCCCACTGATGGCTTCCGCTTCCGGGATTATCCTGTCATCCTCCCCGATACCTGCGCAGAGGAAACGAACGTCTACGACATGCGCCTGACGCAGCATGAAGACGGCTGGATTTACGGCGTATTCTGCTCCGAAAGCAAAGACCGCACCAGCAGCGATTTGTCCGCGGCGGTTGCGGCGGCGGGCATCGTACGCACGAAGGACTTGCAGAACTGGGAGCGCCTGCCGAACCTCAAGACGCTCCGTTCGCCGCAGCAGCGCAATGTCGTCCTCCACCCCGAATTTGTGGACGGGCAATATGCCTTCTACACCCGTCCGATGGATGATTTCATCGAGACGGGTTCGGGCGGCGGCATCGGCTTCGGGCTGTGCAAGGATATTGAGCACCCCGTCATTGATGAGGAGAAAATCATTTCCCTGCGCCGCTACCACACCATCACCGAAAGCAAAAACGGCGCGGGCGCAACACCAATTCGCACCGACAAGGGCTGGATTCACATCGCGCACGGCGTTCGCAACACGGCGGCAGGTCTGCGCTATGTGCTGTACGCCTTCATGACGGCGCTGGATGACCCGTCGCGCGTGATTGCCGAACCGTCGGGGATGCTGCTTGGCCCGATGGGGCACGAGCGCGTGGGCGACGTGAGCAACGTCGTGTTCTCCAACGGCGCAATTGCGGATGACGACGGCAAGGTGTACATCTACTATGCCTCGTCGGACACGCGCCTGCACGTTGCCGAAACGGACATTGACCGCCTGTGCGACTATCTGCTGCACACGCCCAAAGACCCGCTGCGTTCGCCGGACTGCGTGCGCCAGCGCTGCCTGCTCATCTCGCACAACCTCGCGTTTATGGGAAAGAAGGACGACTAATGGCGATTGAATTCAAACTTGCGCCCCTGTTTGGCAATGGCGCTGTCCTGTGCCGCCGCAAGGAAGTGCGCGTCTGGGGTACGGCGGCGGATGAGCAAACTGTCACCGGGCGCGTAATGACGGCGGATGGGCTGATTCTCTCCGAAGGCATCTGCACAGCGCGCGACGGACGCTTCCTCCTGCATCTTCCGCCGATGGAACAGGCGACCGGCTGCACGCTGACCGTCACCTGCGGGGCAGAAACGTGCACATCCACCGATATTTCGGTTGGCGAAGTCTACCTCGCGTCCGGGCAGAGCAACATGGAGCTGGAACTGCAAAACGCCGACGAGGGGCAGGATTTAATCGCGGCGCATGACGACCCGCTGGTGCACTACTTCAACGTCCCGAAAAAGAGCGTCTGGGATGACGACGCGATTGCCGCGGAAGCCGCTTCCCGCTGGGAGCGTGTCCGCCCCGGCTATGCGCGGGATATGTCCGCCGTGGCGTACTTCTTCGCCCGCAAACTCGCGCGGACGATTGACTGCCCTATCGGCATTATTGACTGCTACTGGGGCGGTACATCCGTGACCTGCTGGATGGACAAGGAAGCGCTGGAAGCAACCGCCGAGGGGCAGCGCTACATCACCCGCTACCGTGAGCAGGGCGGCGACAAGCCTTTTGACCAGTGGCGGCAGGAGGAAGATGCCTTTTGGGTTGAAATGAACGCATGGAATGCGCATGTTGCTCAGCTGAAGAAGGACAATCCCGGTATCTCGTGGCCGGAAATCAACGAAACCGTCGGCCCCTGCCCTTGGCATCCGCCGGTTGGTCCCGGTTCGCCGTATCGTCCGGGCGGGCTGATTGAAACGATGACCAAGCGCGTCGTTCCCGCGACGCTGACCGGCATTCTGTATTATCAGGGTGAGGATGACACCGCGAGAACCGAGCATTACGACGTGCTGCTGACCGCCATGGTGATGCGCCTGCGTCAGCTTTTCCGCGACGATTCGCTCCCCTTCCTCAACGTGCAGCTGCCGATGTGGATTGCCGCCGGCGACGAGGATAAGCACGACTGGGCGCGCCTGCGTCTTGCACAGGCACGCGCGGCGAGCGCCCTCCAGCCCGGCGGTCTGGCGATTCTGCTGGACTGCGGCGAGTTCGACAACATCCACCCGACCGACAAGCGTACCCCCGGTGAGCGCCTGTGCGACGTTGCCCTGCGCGTCGTCTATGGCATGGACGCGCCGGAATCCCCCCGCGCGCTGGGGAAGTATACGCAGGGAGATACGCTCGTTGTCACGCTGAGCGCACCTGTGCTGCGCCGGGAGACGGGCGAACTGCTGCTGGAGATTGCCGGGGAGGACGGGGCGTATCACCCTGTGCAGTCGGTGACGCTGGCTGTGGCGGAGATGCGCTTGCGGAGCGTGGCGGTGCTCCACCCGACGAAGGTAAGGTATGCATATGTGAATTGGGGAAAAGTGTCGCTGTTTGGGCGGAATGGGCTTCCGCTCGCCCCCTTCGCCTTCGAGGGCTAAAAGAGGATAAACACGCGGAAACAATAGGGGAAAAACGACCAACTCAATCGCGCGGAGGGGTCAAGGGACAGCGTCCCTTATTAGGTTTATGGCAACGCCCCAACTGTTGCTCGGACGCTCAACTCCAAGAAAACCGCCAACAAAGGCGCAGACAGCGAAGCGTCCCTGCCAGTAACCAAACCACAATCAAAACAGACCAGCACGGCATCACACCATGCTGGTCTGTTCTTTATTCTGCTTACTTTTCCGGCGCATCCGGGGTGGTCGGCGTGGGCGGCACCGGGGCTTTGCCCTGAATGTACACCGGGTATGCCGCGCTCACCCGCTGACCGTCATTCACCGTCGCGGTGACGAGGACAATTTGTGTTTCCGCGTTTGCGGACACGCGCAGCTTCCCGTCGCCAGAAATCGTCGCAACGCTCGCGGGGCAGTTGACCGCCCACGTCACACGCTTCACCGTGGCGTTCGCGGGCTGCACCGTCGCCATCAGCCGGAGCGTCGCACCCGCGCGGACGATGCGGTTGCCTGTAATCACCACGCCCGTCGCCGGAATGCCGACCGTCACGCGCACGGACGCGCGCTTGTTCGAGCCGTCGGTCGTGCGGACGGTAATCGTCGCTGTGCCTGCCTTCAGGCCGCGCACAACGCCGTTTGCATCCACCGTCGCAACGCGGGTGTTGCTGCTGCGCCAGCGGATGGGCATCTGCGCCGTTTCGGGTGTTGCCGACACATGCAGCTGCACCGACGCGCCAACGTTGACCCAGCTGCTGGCTGCCGTCAAGGTGAGTTTCGTCGTCTTGGGGTAAATGACAAGCGTCCACGTTGCGGAAATTGTGCTGTTTTCCGCGCTGACGGCGTTCACCGTTACCGTCGTGATTTCTGTCACGTTCTTCGTGGTCAGCACGCCGCTGGTCGAAATCGTCGCGACGCTCGCGGGGCAGTTGAGCGAGTAGATAACCTTCTGATTCGCGGCATCCTTGGGCAGAATCGTCGCCTTGATGGTCGTGGACTGCCCGCCGCCGAGTTTTTCCGCGCCGCTGATGGTCAGCGACTTGACCGTTTTCTGTACCTTGACAGTGAACTTCGCACGGACACCCGTGCCGTCCGTCGCCGTCGCGGTAATCGTCACTGTGCCCGCCTTGAGCGCGGTCACAACGCCATTTGCATCCACCGTCGCAATGCGCTTGTTGCTGGTCGACCAAGTGACGCTCTGTGCGGCATCTTCCGGCAAAACGCGCGCCGTCAGCTGAAGCGTCTTGTCCTCGCCGTCCACATCAATGTAGTTTCTCGGCGCGGAAATAGCAACCGTCGTTACCGGGGGCAGAATCTGCACGGTGCGCGTCGCGGAAATCGCGCTGTTCTCCGCGCTGACCGCCGTTACCGTGATGGTCACAGGCGCGGTGAACCCCTTGCCAGCCTTCAAGCGCCCATGCCGGTCAATGGTCGCAATGTCTTTGCCGCAATCCACCGACCAGATAACCTTCTGGTTCGTCGCCGTAGCGGGGGTGATGACGGCGTTCAGCGTGATGGTTTTTCCCTGCGCAACGGCACTTGCGCCGCGGATTTCCAGCGTACCGACCGCGCTGCCGACCGTCAGGGTGATTTTCGCCGAGCGGCCCGAACCGTCCGTCGCCTTGGCGGTAATCGTCACCTTGCCGACCTTCTTCGCCGTCACCAGACCGTTTGCATCCACCGTCGCAATGCGCTTGTTGCTGGTCGACCAAGCCACCTGCTGGGAGGCGTCCTCCGGGATGCATTTTGCCGTCAGCTGAAGCGTCGGGGAAGCGAGGTCAATCGTCAGGCGCGGCGCGGAAATCGCAAGTCCCGTCGTCACCGGGCGAATCGTAACCGTGTGGGTGGCGCGAATCGCGCTGTTCTGCTTGGACACCGCCGTCACGGTAATGGTCGTAATCGCGCTGATTTTCTTGGTCGTCAGCTTGCCGCTCTGGCTGATGCTGGCGATGCTCTTGTCGCAGTCCACCGACCAGACGACGCCTTTTTCCGTCGCATCCGCCGGCATCATCACCGCCTTGAGCGTGATGGACTTGCCCGCCGCGACGCTGCTTGCGCCCTCGATGGTCAGCCCCGTCACGCCGCTGACGACACGCAGGGTAATGCGACCCCTGACCTTACTGCCGTCCTTCGCCGTGGCAGTGATGGTCACTTTGCCGGTTTTGCGTGCCGTCACCAGGCCGCTTGCATCCACCGTCGCGATTTTGCTGCTGCTGCTCGACCATGTGACATCGGCAATCGCGTCCTCCGGGTCGCACGTCGCTTTCAGCTGCAAAGTTTTGCTGCCGCTCAAATCAACATACGTCGTGGGCGCGCTGACGGTGATTTTTTTCACGCCCGGCGCGATGCACAGGCGGAAGTTCGCATAGCGCGACGGGTCACTTTTCAGCGCCGCCGACACCTGCACATAGTGCGTGTATGCCACACGTTTGGTGGTAATAACGCCGCTTTTGATGGTCGCCAGCGAAGCATCCGCCGGGTACAGCGTCCATTCCAAATCGCTGTTCGGGACGGTTTTTCCGTCGATGGTGACGGAGAACGTCAGCTTCTCGCCGCCGCGAACCGTCTTTGCGCCGGAAATAACGACTTCGCCTTTCGCGGGCGGCGTAGGCAGCGGCGGCGCGGGCGGCAGGTCACTGCCCGTGGTGATATCCGACGGCGTTGTGACCGCCAGCGCTGTATTGCTCCATTGCGGCACAAGCAGCACCGCCAGCACCAGCATCAGCACCAACGCCGCCTTTTTCATGCTTTGCTTCATGGTTCTTTCCTCCTACCAATTTCCGAAAAAGGGATTCCGCATTCTTCATTGTAGCGCAGAGCGCAGCCCTGCGTCAAGCAAATTTCGCCTGTGGGTGAAGAATTTACAAGTCACCGCCTTGCAAAGGCGTAAATCCCAATCGCCGCGGCAATGGACAGATTCAGCGAATCCACCTTATTGCTGCTTGGAATGCGCACAGGCTGCCCCAGACGGCTGAACTCCGGCGGCAGGCCGCTGCCCTCGTTGCCGAAAATCAGCGTCCATCGGTCAGGAATGTCGCCCAACACATCCGGCAGGGACTTCGACCCGTCGAGCATGAACGGATAGAGCGCGTGTTCCGGGAACTGCGCCTGATACTGCGAAAAATCATCATAGACATGCAGCCGCAGCTGGAAGATGCTGCCCATGCTGGCGCGGACGGTTTTGGGATCAAACACATCCACGCACGGGCGGATGACGGCAATATCCTGCACGTCAAAGCCAAGCGCCGTGCGGAAAATCGTGCCGACATTGCCGCTGTCCGACGGGTGATGCAGGACGATATGCGGCTTGTCAGGGCGCAGGTCATCCTCGAACTTGCTGAACACCGCCGCCGCGAAGCAGTTATCCTTTCCCGAAATGCGGGAAAGCGCCTTGTCCGCCTCTTCCACACGGATATGGTGCTTTTCCGCTTCCTCGCGAAGCCGCTGTGCGCCCTCGGTTCCGGCGCTTCGGCTATGCAGCAGCAGGCGGCGGCAGCTTTCCGGGCGGTGCAGCAGGCATTCCATCGCCGGGAACATCCCCGGTGCGTAGGCATAATCCAGCTCCGCCGAATAGGTTGATAAAGACGGCATAATTGCCCTCCTAATTAGAATAGCGCTTCCACAAAGTCCTTAGCATTGAAGGGCTGCAAGTCGTCGATGCCCTCGCCTACGCCGATGTACCACACTGGCACTTCCAGCTCCTGCCGGATGGCAAGCGCAATGCCGCCCTTCGCCGTGCCGTCGAGTTTGGTCAGGATGATTCCGCCGATTTCGCAGACTTCCTTGAACGCGCGCGCCTGCGCCAGACCGTTCTGCCCCGTCGTTGCATCCAGCACGAGCATACAGCGCACATCCGCTTCCGGGAACTCGCGGTCAATCACGCGGCGCATCTTGTTCAGCTCATCCATCAGGTTCTTCTTGTTGTGCAGGCGGCCGGCGGTATCAACAATCAGCAGATCCGCGCCCTGTGCCTTGGCGGACTGGATGCCGTCATAGACGACCGCCGCGGGGTCAGCGCCCTCGGCGTGCTTGACAATCGGCACACGCGCGCGTTCCGCCCAGACGGTCAGCTGGTCAGCCGCCGCCGCACGGAAAGTATCCGCCGCGCAGAGGATAATCCGGCGGCCAATGTTCTGAAAGCGCAGGGCGAGCTTGCCGATGGTGGTCGTTTTGCCCGCGCCGTTCACGCCGACAACGAGCATGACCATCGGCCAGCGCAGCGGCGGACGCGGGATGTCCATCTGCTCAATCATGATATCTTTGAGCATCTGCTTGGCGGTATCGGCGTCCTTGACCTTGTTTTCGCTCACGCGGCGGCGCAGTTCATCCATAATGGCGGTTGTCGCCTTCATGCCGCAGTCGGACATGAGCAGGATGTCCTCGAGTTCCTCATAGAAGTCCTCGTCAATCTTCCTCGTTTCCTTCACCAGCGTATCGACGCGCCCCATCAGCGAATCACGCGTCTTGGTTAATCCTTCACGCAGTTTTGCGAACAGTCCCATCGTCATTCCTTCTTTCATATAAGTTATGGGAGACCCCAGAGGCGCTGCCTCTGGACTCCGCAAGGGAGTTCCTCCCTTGACCCTTTCTCGCGATTGAGTTGGTGACACTTGCATACAGTGTCCGCGTGTTTATCCAGCGAACCTACGGTTCGGATTGGACGTTCCGGCACAAGCCAAGAAGCATGAAGCCCCAAAAGTTGCGGCGCCGAAGGGGTCAAGGGGGCGAGCGCAGACTTCGTCTGTTTCCATTGCCCCCTTGTCGCGCCCGCAGGCGCGATTCCCCCTGCAACAATCAAAATCAATTTATACAGAAGCAATCAGCCCCAGCTTGCGCAAGCATCAAGCCTTATGCTTCTCCAAGAACACCATCAGCACCGCCACATCCGCGGGCGACACCCCCGGAATCCGGCTCGCCGCCGCAAGCGACCGCGGACGCTGCTTCATCAGCTTCTGCCGCGCTTCAATCCGAAGCCCGGTCACTTCCTCGTAGGGCAAATCCTCCGGCAGCAGCGTCTCTTCCATCTGCCGCGCGTGGCGAATCAGCGTCTCCTGTCTCTCCAAATAGCCCTCGTACTTCACCGAGATTTCCGCCTGCTCCTGCGCAGGCTTGCCGAATTGCCTAATCTCCGGCGAAAGCTCCGCCAGCGCTGACAGCGTGATTTCCGGACGCTTCAGCAGTTCCACTGCGCTTAGCCCATTCTGTGCTTCCGGCTGATGATGCTTCTCCAGCCAGTCGTTCAGCGTGACGCCGGGCGTGTATTTTGCCTTGCGGAGTTCGCCCAGCAGCTGCGCGGTTTCCGATGCCTTGCGTTCCGTGCGCTCCATGCGCTCCCGCGTCGCCAGACCCGCCTCGTAGGCGATACGCGTCAGGCGCAAATCCGCATTGTCCTGCCGCAGGGATAAGCGATGCTCGGCGCGGCTCGTCATCATGCGGTACGGCTCGTCCGTGCCTTTCGTCGTCAGGTCGTCGGTCAGCACGCCGATGTACGCCTGGTCGCGCGTGAGCACAATCGGCGGCTTGCCCTGCGCCGTCAAAGCGGCATTCATGCCCGCCAGCAAGCCCTGCGCGGCGGCTTCCTCGTACCCGGATGTGCCGTTAATCTGCCCCGCAAAGAACAGCCCCCGCACATCCAGACTCTCCAGTGTCGGGCGCAATTGCCGGCTGTCGATGCAGTCGTACTCAATCGCATACGCCAGCCGCGTCAGCTCGCACCGCCGCAAGCCCGGCACGGAGCGGTACATCTCCCACTGCACATCCTCCGGCAGCGATGTGGACATGCCCTGCACATACCATTCGCGGCTTTGCATTCCTTCCGGCTCAAGGAACACCTGATGGCGCTCCTTGTCGGCAAACTTGACGATTTTATCCTCAATCGACGGGCAGTAGCGCGGCCCGATGCCGTGGATTTTGCCGGAATACAGCGGCGCGCGGTGGAGATTTCGGCGGATGATGTCGTGCGTCTCCGGCGTCGTCCATGTCAAATAGCATGCGTAGGTATTGTGCAACGCGCGGTCGGTCATAAACGAGAACGGCGTCACTGGCTCGTCACCGGGCTGCGGCGTCATTTCGTCGAAATCAATCGTCCGCACGTCGATGCGCGCGGGCGTCCCCGTCTTGAACCGCCGGAGCGGAAAGCCGATGCGCGTCAAGCTGCCGCTGAGGTTCGGCGCGCTCATCAGCCCCTGCGGCCCGCCCGTCGTGATGCTCTCCCCAATGATAATCTGGCTGCGGAGGTACACGCCGCACGCGACAACCGCGACCTTGCAGGAGATATGCTGCCCCGTCGTTGTCGTCACGCCGGTGACATGCCCGTTCTCGACGTCAATCGCGGCGACTTCTCCCTGCCGGACGGTCAGGTTGTCCTGCGTCATCAGCGCGGTACGCATCCGGTTCTGGTACTGCTGCTTGTCCGCCTGTGCGCGCAGGGCGTGAACCGCCGGGCCTTTGGACATATTGAGCATTCGGCTTTGGAGGAACGTATCGTCGATGGCGCGCCCCATTTCGCCGCCCATTGCGTCCAGTTCACGCACAAGATGCCCCTTTGCGCTGCCGCCGATGACCGGATTGCACGCCATGAGAGCGATGCCGTCCATATTCAGCGTCAGCAGGAGGGTATCAAGCCCCATGCGCGCCCCTGCGAGGGCGGCTTCACAACCCGCGTGTCCGCCGCCGATGACTACCAGATCCTTCATCATACGCCTTCTGCTCCTCGGAAATAGGATTCCAGTATGATTATACCATAGGGAGGGGGAAAAGGAAAGAGGGAGCGGCGAAATTCGGTTGGGAGGAATGCGGATAACCGCGCAGAAGGAGCAAGGGAAAAGAGAACAACGCCATCGCGCCAGATGGGCGCAGCTTTCTATCCCCCCATCTCAAGCAAAATCAAGCGAAATCAAATGAAATCAAGCCAATTCAAATGAAATCAAATTTTCTTGCCAATTGCGGCCATCCGTGCTATCATGCGCATATAGCGAACGCAAGTTCCTATATTTCGCGGTGCACCTGCCCGCGCCGCCGTACCCATCACACAAGGAGGAGCGAAATTGACTGACATTACCACTACTCTCACTTATACCGCTGACCTCACCCGTCCCCTGCGCCGCATGAATATCCCCGCGCTGTTCATCACCGATGCGCGCCGGGCGCACCGAATCACCGTCACGGTTCTCCGCGCGGGAAATCCCGTTGACCTTGGCGACACCGCCGTTTCCGGCACGGTCAAGCACCTGCGCACCGGCACAACCATCCCGCTTAGCGGCAGCGCGCAGGGCAGCATTGCGTCCGTCACCCTGCCGCCCGCCGCCTACGCCCAGCCCGGCGACATCGAAATCTATGTCACCCTGACCAGCGGCGACGTGCAGAACTGCATTTTCGCCGCAACGGGCTGCGTTTTCCCCTCTTCCACCGACCGCGTGGCGGATGTTCCCGGTTTTTACTCGCTTGCGGCGCTGCAGGAGCAGTTTTCGTCGCTGGATGCGCGCCTTCGTGCGCTGGAGGAAATCGGCATCCCCATCACGACCGCCGACCAACTTGTATCCGCTGTTCCGCTCAATTCGTGGAAGTTCAACCTGATTTCTGCGACTGCGAACACGGCGTATTCCTCGACGGCGGAAGCGGAAGCGGGGTTTGACGACGCAAGTTGGCGGACGGTCAGCGTGCCGCACGACTGGTCTATTGCGCTGGACTTCAATTCGTCCAGCCCAGCGACGTATGAGGGCGGGTATCTCGATGGCGGCGACGCTTGGTATCGCACGACCGTCAGCGTGAACAAGCAGAACGGGCGGCGGTATGTGCTGTGCTTTGACGGCGTGTACATGGAATCGACGGTGTACGTCAACGGGCAGCAGGTACACAAGAACTATTACGGCTACAACCCGTTCGCGGTGGATGCGACGGAACAGATGGTCAGCGGCGTGAACACGATTGCGGTGTTTGTGCGCAATGAACAGCCGTCGTCGCGCTTGTACTCCGGCAGCGGAATGATTCGCCCGGTGGAACTGGTGACGCTGCTGGATGACCAGATTCGCATGGAGAACATCCGCGTGACGACCCCGAAGCTGGACAGTGACCTGACCAACGGCGAAACGGTTGTTGCGTTCGACGCGGTGAACAGGACGGGGGCGGAAGCGTCCGCGACGTTCACGGTGGATTTGTACGACCCGGACGGCGCGAAAGTCGGCACGGCGGATGCGTCGGCGGTGATTGCGGCGGGTGAAACGCAGAACGTCAGCGCGACGGTGACATACCGCAGCCCGAAGCTATGGCACATCAGCGACGCGCAGCAGCGGGAAGCAATCGCGAACGGGAAAAGCGTGTCGGCATCGGGCAATCCGATGACGTGTGAAAACGCGCTGGCAGGGAAACCGCTTGGCGCACTGCGCGTCTGGGGCAAAAGCACGCAGAACGGCGTGCCGACCCCGACTGCACCCGTGCCGATTGTCAGCGCGGGCGACGGCGGAACGGTGACGGTCACGGTGTCGGATGGCGCGAACAATTCGCAGACGCTGCAAACGCCGAACGCGCTGCCGGGCATCCCGGTCACATCCGGCGGGAACTACACGGATGAAAGCGGGCAGCAGTGGGTCTGCGATGAGGTGGATTTGGCGCGCGGGGTGCGCGTGCAGCGAATCACCAAAATCAAGGTTACATCGTCGCTTAGCTGGCAAACAACGGGAAATGCGGTTGACCGTTACTTTGCGTGGTTCAGCGGCATTTACACGTCCAACGTGCTCTGCACGCACTTTTCCACCGCTCTTGGCTCTGAAACGGTCGGCGGGGCGATTGCCAATCAGAATAACCTTGTCGGCTTTGCATTCGCCGAAAAAGGCACGACGACCCTCGATGACTTTAAGCAGTTTTTGGACGAGAATGACGTTTTTATTTGGGCTGCGCTTGCTACACCGGTGGAAACCGACATTTCTGCGGACGAAGTCGCAGCTTACAAGGCGCTGACCACCTACGCCCCGACGACCGTCATCAGCGCAAGCGGCGGCGCGGGGATGGCGGCAAGCTATCAGCAAAGCATCCTGCCCAGCAATGCGCCAACTGCGCTTTTGACGGCTTCCCCGGCGAACCTCTACGAAGCACAGCTCAGCGCGAAAGTCGGCAATCGGGTTCAGCGGTCAAAGCGCGTGACCTACGGCTACCGCAGCATCCGATTCGACAAGGACACGGGCTTCTATCTCAACGGCATCCACACGAAGCTGAAAGGCGTGTGCGTCCACCACGACGGCGGCTGCATCGGCGCGGCGGAGAACCGCAGCGCCATTGAACGGCAGGTGGACATCCTGACCAACATGGGCTGCAACGCGATTCGCCTGACGCACAACCCGTTCGGCGCGGAATACCTCGACGTATGCCAGCGCAAGGGCGTGCTGCTGGTGGAAGAGCTATTCGACTGCTGGACGAAGAGCAAGAAGCAGAAGGATTTCGGGCGGTATTTCGCCGACCACTACGCCGAAGTCGTGACCAGCACAATTCGCCGCGACTGGAACAATCCGGCGGTCATCATGTGGTCACTGGGCAACGAAGTGCGCACGAACCTGACGCTCGGCGACTATTCATCCAGCGAAATTACAAGCGTCTGCACGATGGTGAACAGCGCGGTGAAAGCCCTCGACAGCACCCGCCCGACGACGATGGGCAACAACGCCCCCGGCGGCAATCTATCTGCGCTGATGGCTATCGTGGATGTCGTTGGCATCAACTACAACGGCAACAACCAGACCTACCAGACCGACCGCCCGATTTACGGCAGCGAAACGACCTCGGCACTTTCCAGCCGCGGTGTATATGCGACAGACAGCGCGAACATGGCATATCCGTCCTACGACAACAAGGCGGTTTCGTGGGGCAACACGGCGGCAGAAACGGTGAACGCCTACTTAAGCAGCGCTCGTTCCTGCGGGCATTTCGTCTGGACGGGCTTTGACTACCTCGGCGAACCGACCGAATGGAACAAATACCCGGCGAAGAGCAGCTATTTCGGCATTGTCGACACCTGCGGATTCCCGAAGGACATTTACTTCATGTACCAGTCCATGTGGGACAGCCGCCCGATGATTCACATGCTGCCGCACTGGACGCACGAATCCGGCAATATCGACGTATGGCTGTACTCGAACTGCGCGTCCGTCGAGTTATTCTTGAACGGCGTGTCGCTGGGCAAAAAGGCGCTTTCGCAGCGCGGGACGAAGAATCAGTACGCCTACACGGTGGCATATGCGGCGGGAACCATCGTCGCGAACGGTTACGACGCTTCCGGCAACCTGATTGCGCAGGACATTCAATACACGGCGGGAACGCCCGCGAAACTGGCGCTTTCCAGCGACAAGACGGCGGTCAACACCGCATCGGATGATTTGGTCTACATCACCTGCGACGTACTGGACAAGAACGGCACGCTCTGCCCGAACGCTGACAACAGCGTGACCTTTACGGTCGTGGGCGGAACGATTATCGGCACGGACAACGGTCACGGCGCGAATGTGGAGAAGCTCTCCGGCAGCCGTCACAGCGCGTTCAGCGGCAAGTGCCTATGCGTGGTGAAGCACGACGGGGCTTCCGGCGTGATGAAGATTACGGCGACGGCGAACGGCTTGACGACGGGGACAATCAGCGTGACGAAGGGCGAAACCACCATCGCGGCAACCGCTCCGGCAGCGTCTTTTGTGGACGCGACGAATCCGCCGATGCGTGACGTGAGCGAACCGGCAGAAGCCGCGCCGACGATTTCCGCCATCAGCGCGGACAAAACGACGGCGGCGCTGAACGAGGAAATCACCTTCACGCTGACCGTGGCAAACACGACGAGCATCCGCGTGTACATTGACGGCAGCGTGAACCGCTACATCTACGGCGTAACGGACGGGACGATGACGTACAAGCTATCCTTCACGGACGCGGGCAGCGGAACGCGCACGGTTGCGTTTGAGCCTTGCAGGGGCGACGTGGTAGGCGCGAAGACGGCGGAAACGGTGATTACGCTGGCGGCGAACAGCTGATGCTATCAACCCAATCGAAAAGGGAGCAGCTCATGCGGGCTGCTCCCCCTTTTCTTTGATTTCGATTTCTGGTATAATGACTTACGCCAGATGCCGCGCAAGCACATTCTGCACCAGCGCGCCGTCTGCCTTGCCCTTCACGCGCGGCATGAGCGTTTTCATGATAAGCCCCTTCTGCTTCGCGGTCGGCGCATCCAGCCCCAGTTCCGCCAGCACAGCGGTCACTTCCGCCTCCACCTCGTCCTCGGACATCATCTTCGGCGCGAACTCCTGATATACCTTCATGCGCAGCGTGTTTTCCGCGATAATATCCTCACGGCCGTTCGCCTGCTCAATGGATTCCTGACACTGCTTGATTTCGCGCAGGACGACGGCGTTCTCTTCGTCCTCCGTGAGGTCGGCGCGCTTGTCAATCGCCTTGTTTTTCAGCGCGGACAGCAGCAGCGACAGCGCTTCCTTGCGCTCCTTGTCGTGATCCTTCATTGCCTGCATCATCGCGGCGCGTACGGTTTCGATTCGAGACATATTCCTCATCCTTTCCTGATGGATTTCAGGCATATTGTACACCCCTTTGACCTATTTGTCCAGCATATCAAGGAGGATTTTGTGATGCTTTCCAAGCGCGAAAAGCTGTTTGCCGCCGTTTCTGACCTGCACGGGCTGATTTGCCCCGTCTGCCGCCGTCTGCTTTCCCGGCAGGGCGACAATTTAATTTGCGCGGGCGGCCACGCCGTGAATGTGAACCGGCGCGGGTGCGTTAATCTGCTTTCGGCGCAGGCGGATACATTCTATGACGCGGCGCTGTTTGCCGCCCGTGAGCGCGTGTTCGCGGCGGGGTGCTATCAGCCGGTCGCGGACGCCATCGACGCGCTGCTGCCGGATGCGCCACAAAAGCTGCTTGACGCGGGCTGCGGCGAAGGCTGGTACCTGAACGCTCTGCTGACGCGCCGAACGGACAGCATCGGTGCGGGCATCGACATCAGTCGGGACGCGATTCTGCAAGCAACCAATCAGCCCTGCCAAGCCGTCTGGTGCGTGGGGGATTTGCGCCGCCTGCCTTTTGCGGACGGCACGTTTTCCGCCGTGCTGGATGTGCTGACCCCCGCGAATTACGACGAGTTCCGCCGCGTACTATCCCCGGACGGCATGCTGGTGAAGGTCTATCCGGGGCAGGACTATTTGCGGGAGATTCGCGCGGCGCGGGGCATGTCCGCCTACGAGGAAGGGCAGGTGGATGCGTACCTGCGGGAGAAGGCACAGCTGGTGAAGGCGGTGCGGGTGCATGAGACACTGCCCGTCTCGCCGGAATTATGGGGCGATTTCGTGCGCATGACGCCGCTGAATCACGATTTGTCGGCGGCGGAGAAGGATGCGCTGGCGCAAAGGGCAGATGCGCATGTGACGGTGGATTTGCATGTTGCGCTGTGCAAATTCAGATAAAGAAACGGCAGCCTTCCCGCGATTTGGGGAGAGCTGCCGTTTTGATTATTTCCGCTTCCACGCAACGAGCGTCAGTTCAGGGCCAACATAAGTGCCAATCAGGCACCCGATTTTGACGCAGCGGATGTCCTGAATGCCGAGATTCGCCGCTTCAATCTGCGACTTGATGAGTGCAACCGTCTCCGGGCAGTCCGCGCCGCCGATATAGACCGGAACGTCCGGATCGGGCGGACACTCCTTCAGCTGCTCGATGTACCACGCGCGCCCCTTCGCCATTCCGTGCACCATGCCTGCCTTGCTGACGATGCCGTCCTCAATTTTCAGCGTCGGCTTGATGCTCAGGCGGTTGCCCAGCTTGCCCACCAAAGGCGAAAGGCGTCCGCCCATGACGAGATATTTGAGGTCAGCCGCCATGCCGATGATTTTGTAGTGCGCCATCACATCGCGCAGCTTCGCCAGCATGGTCTGCATGTCGCTGACACCCTCGCGGCGATAGCGCAGCGCCTGATCGACGAGCATGTACTCCGCGCACGTCGCATTCAGCGAATCCAGCACCGTCACGCGCGCCGGGTCGTGGCACGCCTCCCGCGCAATGCACGCCGACTGGTAGCACCCGGACAGCTTCGACGAGCCGGTTATCACCAGCACCTCGTCCTCCGGATTCTCCAGCAGACGGTTGAAGCACTTGCGGTAATGTTCCACCGGCACCTGGCTGGTCTTGGGCAGTTCCTTGGCGACCCGCAGGCGCGCATAAAAATCATCCTGCGTCAGGGATACGCCGTCATCCCAGTATTCCTCCATGCCGAAGCGAATCGGCAGCGGCATCACGATGAGATCAGCGGCCTTGGCTTCCTCCTGCGTAAAATCGGACATGGATTCGGTGACGATGCGAATCATGCTTTCCTCCCATAATGCGGCAAAATGCCGGGAATATCAACAAATACGAAGCATAGCATAAAACCTTGACCGTGTCAAGCATTCAGCAGAAAGATAAACGAGCGTTGAAAATTCATTCTCTCTCCGCGGCGCGCAAATGTAAAAACAGCGCCCTTTGCTTGCAATATCCGCCGAAAACGGGTATACTGATGGAGGAATCAACGAAGAGGAGGCGCAGTATGCAGCCGCGGCAAATGATTCAAAGGCTGATGAACAATATCAGCACCGTTATCGTGGGCAAGCAGGAAGTTATCGAATATGCGCTGATTGCGCTGTTGTGCCGGGGGCATGTGCTGATTGAGGACGTGCCGGGCGTGGGCAAGACGACGCTCGCCAGCGCCTTAGCGAAATCGCTGGACTGCACGTTCCGGCGCATTCAGTTCACCCCCGACCTGATGCCCTCCGACGTGACAGGCTACACGCTGGTCAACTTCAAGACCGGCGAAACGGAATACCGCGAAGGCTCGGTGATGAGTCAGGTGGTGCTGGCGGACGAAATCAACCGCACCAGCCCGAAAACGCAGTCCGCCCTGCTGGAAGTGATGGAAGAGCAGCAGGTGACGGTGGATGGCGTGACGCACCCCGTGCCGCAGCCCTTTATCGTGCTGGCAACGCAGAATCCGGGCGAATTTGTGGGCACATATCCCCTGCCGGAAGCGCAGATGGATCGCTTTTTCCTGCGCCTGTCCATCGGCTATCCGACGATTGAGCAGGAGATGGACGTGCTGGAACGCTATTCTGGCGTGGTAAAGCCGATGGCGACGCTTTCTCCCGTCTGCTCGGCGGCGGATGTTATCGCCATGCAGGAAATGGTCACGCAGATTTACTGCTCGCCGGAGGTTCGCTCGTATGTGGCGACCATCGCCGCCGCCACCCGTCAGGATGCCGCCTTGCAGCTGGGCGCATCCACCCGCGCCGCCATTGCCCTCATCCACGGGGCGCAGGCGTGCGCGCTGCTCGCCGGGCGCGACTACATCGTGCCGGAGGACGTGCAGCACATGGCGGTGCAAGTGCTTGCGCACCGCCTCGTGCTCAGCCCCGAAGCACGCATGAAGGGCGTGACGCCGGAAAGTGTCGTCCGGCGCATCATTCAGAATACGCCCGTGCCGGTGAAGCTGTGAGCGCCATGAAGCAGGCAGAGAACCGTTCGGCGCGGCAGGTGACGCTGCATTTGACGCTGCCCATTCTCGTCACGCTGACACTGCTGACGGCGGCGTTCTCCACCGGCAGTCCCGTTTTCCTGATGCCCGCGCTGCTGATTGCGCTGCTGTGCCTGAGCGGGATTTACGGCGTGTTCCGCGCATCCGCCACGCTGGAAGTATCCTCCCGCGCTTCCACCGAGCGGGTGCAGCGCGGCGAGGATGTGACGCTGAACGTGCAGGTCAAGCGGCGCGGGTGGATTCCGCTTGCCCCGATGTGGCTGGAACTCTCCGGCGTCAACGGCGCGAACAGCACAGCCAGCGGTACGCAGATGATGCAGCTCCGTCCGGGGCGGTCACAGGCGCTGGAGCTTACCTTCCATGCCGCGCACGTCGGCGCGATTCAACCCGGCGTGCAGAGCGTGATGCTGTCGGACTTCTTTGGCGTATGCACGATTCGCCAGAAGCCGAATATGGACGGCGGGGAACTGCTCGTACTGCCGCAGCTGTTCGACATCGCGCCGCTCCGCCTGTCCTCCGGCGAAATGGGCACGGAAGCGATGGCGCGCGCCTCCGAGGACGTGACGAACCCCACCGATGTGCGCACCTATCAGCCCGGCGACCCGATGAAAAAAATCCACTGGAAGTTATCCGCCCGCAAGCAGGAGGCGCTCGTCCGCCGCTTTGAAGACCCCGTTCAGCCGGACGCGCTCGTCCTGCTGGACTGCGCCGAACCGCCAAAGCAGGCCGATTCGGAGGAAGACGCCGACCTGCGCGACGCGCTGATTGAAACCGCCGCGTCGGTGATGGTACAGGCAGCGAAAGCCGAACATCCGGCGCGCCTGCCGTTGCCCGGCGCGCACCCGGTGGAGCTGGACAAGGACATGGGACTGAAAATGCTGCTGGAGAACCTTGCGCGCGCGGATTTCAGCAATCCGGAGCCTTTCGCGAAGGTGCTGCTGCTGGAAATGCGGCGGATGCGGAAGGTGGGGTGTACGGTGGTGATTACGGCGCGTTTGGATAGTCAGATGGTGGATGTGATGCTGTCGATGCGGAGGATGGGGCCGAATGTGCGGCTGTATCTGGTAACGCAGACGCCGGAGGACGCGCGGCTGATGCCGATGATTTTGAAGCTGCAGGAAGTTGGGGTAGAGGTGGGGTATGTGAAGCCTTTGCCGCTGTAAAGGCGAAAAAAGCCGCTTAACCCAAAGCGTAGGGAAAAGCACTCAAGCCGGGCGGCAAAAAAAGGGTCAAGGGGGAATCCCCCTTGCGGGGTCAAGGGGCGGAGCTCCCTTGTGGGGTTTGGGGCAACGCCCCAACTGTTCCACGGGCGACCAATTCAAAGAGAAAAGTCCACAAAGGCGCAGGCAGCGAAGCGTCCCTGCCAGTAACTTTGCGCTCCCGCAGGAGCGCCCCCCAAGCTGCTCTTTCCAACATCTATGCTGTGTCGCGCCAGATGGGCGCGACCGGATTGCCTGTCTTCCAGACATAGCTTGTCTTTCTCGCAAGCAGGGGATTTCGCCATGCAATACTGCGCCTTGGAAAAAGAGGGCTTTCTGGGGACATTCTACGAGCGCGAAACGCCGTCGGAGAAGGCCGTCATCCTCGTGGGAGGAAGCGGCGAGGGGCGCGCCGTCAAGGTTTTGCAGCCTTACGCGCGAAAAATCGGCATGAGCGGGCTGTCCCTCGGCGCGGCGTATACGCTGCTGTGCGCGGATGGAAAATCACCCGAAGTGACGCAGCGTCTGCTGGCGAAAATGATGACGATGGAAGCAAAATACCCGGAGGAGTGCAACCGCGCCCGCGCGGACAGCTGGACGAAGCTGGTTGATTTCTTCCAAACATGGTGAGGAGGTGTCTGCTCTGCCAAAGGAATTGCGCAGCGCGGTTTCGCGCGGGATTCTGGCACTTTTGATGGCGTCGGGGCTCATCCTGACGCTTTTGTGCGTCACGGGCGAATCGTCGCTCTGGGCGCTTGCGCTGGGGACAAGCCTGCCGGTGATTGCGCTGCTGTCCATCCTGCGGACGCGCCCCGGCGGAAAAGTGCTCGCGGCGGGCATCACCGCGGCGGGCGTGATTGTATGGCTGATTGCAGGCGGCGCGGCGGACGCGGTTGAAGTCGTTCGGGCGCTGCTGCTGCATTTTTCGGGACTGACGGCGGCGCTTCCGCTTGTCGCGCGACCTTTCGCGGCGATTCTCGGCGTAACTTGCGGTTTCATCGGCTATGGGCTGACCAGCCGCCGCGTGGGCGCATATCCGGCGCTGGCGACGGTACTGCTGATGGCGCTGCTGCTCTGGCTGGGCAATCGCCCGGACGCGCTGTGGGGCTTGCTGCCCGCCATCATCCCGTGCGTTGCGCTGCTGATGGTGTCCGGGTACGACGAAATTTCCGTCACGCGCGTGCTGCCGCTGACGCTTGTTGTCGTTCTGCTGAGCTTCACAGGCGTTGCCATCGGCGGCATCACCGTTCAGCCGATGAAGGAAGCAGCGGATGCCCTGCGCCAGAAAATCTATGACTACCTTTTCTTCACCAGCGCGCGCGACGTGTTTTCCATTGCCTCACAGGGGTACTATCCTCAAGGGCCGACGCAGCTTGGCGGCGCGGCGACCCCCAGCGAACGCCCCGTTCTTCGCGTGAGCGGCAGCGGGCGAATTTACCTGCGTGCCGTAACCAAAAGTTCATACACAGGCAGCATGTGGATTGACGAAACAGGCGGGCGGCGCTACCTGTGGAGCAGCCCGCGCTGGCAGAATCTGCGCTCCCAGACATTCGACCTGACGCTGCCGAACGAGACAATCGCGGCGAATCTGCCGACAAAGAGCGTCACCGTCACCATGCTGTCGGACAGCGCGAGCAGCCTGTTTGCGCCGCAGCGCATCCGCGAATTGTCCGTGGGCAGCGGCATCGTGCCGTATTTCAACGCGGGCAGCGAGATTTTCGCGACGCGGAATTTAACCTCCGGCGACACATGGACAGCAACGTATGTTGATTTGACCGCCGGGCAGAGCGGCTTGGCGGAGCTGATTGGTGCGGGCGCACAGCTGACCGACGCCCAGTACGAGGACATCCGCAAGCTGTACACCGGGCTGCCCGGTCACCTCGAACAGCGCCTGTTCGATTTCGCGCGCAATGCAGCCGGAAACGCCGATTCACCCTACGAAATGGCGCGCAGCATCCAGTCGTATTTGCAGGCCTACTGCCGCTATTCGCTGGATATTCCCGAACAGGCGTCGAACCTCGATTTCGTATCGACTTTCCTGCTGATGACGCGCGAAGGCTACTGCACGCACTTCGCGTCCGCCATGACGGTGCTGTGCCGCATGGTCGGGCTGCCCGCGCGGTATGTGGAAGGCTTCGTGGCGGATGTGGACGCATCAGGGCAGACGGTTGTGACCGGCACGAGCGCCCACGCGTGGACGGAAATCTACTTTCGAGGCGTAGGCTGGGTGACGTTCGACGCAACGCCGTGGACATCGACGCAGAACGCCTCGTCCGCGCCCAACCAGCCGGATGATCTGCCGACGCCCTCGGTTTCGCCGTCTCCATCGCCCTCCCCGTCGCCTTCGCCAACACCCTCGCCTTCGCCGGAGATGGACGACTCATCGGCTTCACACGAACCGACCAGCACGCCATCCCCCGCACCGTCGCCCTCGCCGGAAGCGAATCTGCCGACGAATACCCCTGAACCCGCACCGGCGCCGCCGGACAATCCACCGCCGGACGTGCCGTGGCTGCTGCTGATTCTGCTTGCGCTGATGGCGGCGGCTGGCGGACGCATTTGGTGGACATTGCCGACCACACGCGACAAGCAGGCGAAGGATGAAAGCACGCGCTGCATGGTATGGATGCAGGCGACGCACGATGCCCTGCGGATGGCGAGCTTGCGGCGCGGACGCAGCGAAACACCGCAGCAGTTCTTCCAGCGCGCGGACGAAGCCGTTCACGCACAGGGTGCGCTGGTCGTCGTCGGGGAAATCGAGACGCTGGCGTTCTATGCCCGCGCGGACTTGCTGCCCAGCGACACGCAGGCGCTTCGACAGGCGTATCAGACGCTCTGGCAGGGCATGAAGCCGCTCCGCAAGGCATATCTGACACTCTACCGGGCAGTTGTGCCGATGAAAATGCGCAACTTTACACAAAGCTAATACTATTTCCAAATGAGAATGCGCCAAGATGCGCCGCGAATTTTTCGTTCTGGCTAACGGGAGTGAAATGCAGCGTAGCAGTGCTACGCTAAATGGAACGACCGGACGCCAGAGCGGAAAAGGCGCAAGCAGATGGCGCAGGTGAATTTGGAAATAGTATAATACCAAAAACAGGGCTGCCTCGAGCGTGAAGCAGTCCTGTTTGTATTTACCTGATAGTTACGAAATTGTCTGGTCGAAGAGCACCCTTTCGTCGCCCGTCGTGGTGATTCTCATCTGTACATGGACGCCCGTTCCGTCTTTTCCACCGTCAGCGTGTCTTCCTCCACCATCTCCGGCTCGAAGATTTTCAGCGTCAGCCGACCGTCCTTCATCCCCCATGCACCCAGCGCCGGCGTATCGGCTTTATCGCGTGTGAAGAAGGGTTCGCAGTGCACAGCGCGGTGAATCGTGTGCCACCTGCCGCGCCCGGCGATGACAAGCAGCTGCCCCTGCGTATTCCGCATTGTCAGCATATCGCCATCCAGCGTCAGGCGCATCCAGACGTTCGGCGCATCCAAGTTCAGGTATTCCGGCGGAATCGGGCTGCCGTCGTCCTCCGGCAAATCGCGTTCGTAGCGCAGATTCGCCGTCTTTTGGCGCAGGCGCTCCGTAACCTCTGGTTCATCCGTCACAGCATCCGATTCGTACTTCATCAGCACTTCGTCGAAGTACGCATTCAGCACTCCGCCCATGTTCTGCGTAAGGCAGTTTGTGACCAGAATGGTGTCCGTCGCCGGATGCACGACGCAGAACTGCCCGTACATGCCGGCCGCGCGGAACGCCCCGTGCCGACACTGCCAAATCTGGTAGCCGTAGCCCTGCGCCCAGTCGCTGTTCGGATCGTCGCCGCTGCTGATTTGCCGCGTCGTCGCCTCGCGGACATACCATTCCGGCACAAGCTGCTGCCCATTCCAGCGCCCGGATTGCATCAGCAGAATGCCGAGCTTTGCGATGTCCTCCGGGTGCAGGGAAAAGCCGAAGCCGCCCGTGCAGATGCCGTTCGGGTCGCGAATCCACCGCGTGCCGCTGATGCCCATCGGCGTAAGCAGCTTCTCGCGCAGGTACTCTTCAAGGTCGATGCCGCGCTGTTTGAGGGCGGCAGACAGCATATACGTCGCGCCCGTATTGTAACGGAAAGTTTCACCGGGTGCATCCGCGAACGGTTCACGCAGGAACGCCGAAATCGCGTCATCCCACGCATTTTCCTGATGGAACGGCTCGCTTCCCTGCCCCGTTGACATCATCAGCAGATGCCGAATCGTGAGCATTTGCAGCTGCGGTGAATCCGGCGCGTTCTTCGCCTGCTCCGGGAACAAATCGACAATGCGCTCATCCAGGCGGATTTTCCCTTCGCCCACCGCGATGCCAATCGCCATGGCCGTGAACGTTTTGCTCAAGGAATAGACAGTGCGCAGCTGCTCCTGCGTGTAGGGCGGCCAATATGCTTCGTACAGCACCTGATTATGGCGCAGCAGCATCATGCTGACGACGCTGATGTTCTCTTTTTCCAGCCGCTCCAGCAGCTTCAGGATGTCCCGGCTGTGCAGCCCCATTTCTTCCGGGGTTGTCCGCATCAGCTGATTCATGGTTTCCGCCTCCTTCAAATCGCGAAAGAACCCAAAATCGAGGGTGATCGACATGTTTTTCTCCACGATTTCCGGCACGCGCAGCACCCCGAACCGCCACATCAGCGGGTACACATAGCTCACGCCGCGGATATCCCCCAGCGCCTTTGGGCGGTCGGCATACCCAATTTCCCGTGCGCGCCGGAAGGCCAGACAGACGCTGCTCCACGAGAGCGTCTTGCTCTTCTCGCGCCGGTCGATGAGCAGTTCGCGGTTCGGCTGGCCGTTCTGCCCGATTTTCAGGCAGTAGGTGAACGGCAGCCCCGTCGCGGTGCGAAACGGCATCCCCTGACATGCCACCACCGCGCGCCAGAGCGCCTCTTCCGCGTTCTCCGACGCCCCTTGCAGCGCCCGAATCGCTGCTTCGGCTTCGTTCGTCATGCGCATTTTCCTTTCGCTTTTTTTCCCCATCATAGCACATTTTCCCGTTCCGCGCAAGTTTCTTCTATTATATGCCGAAAATCAATGGGGAGAACAGCCAAAAAACAATACAAAAACAGCAAAAAGGGCTTGACAAGCGCGCAAATTGCGTGTATGATTGTCGCATAAACCGGTGACGGAGAAGAGTACCTGCTTCTCAGTCCGGCACAGGGAGTCGCTGATAGTGGGACGGCGGCGCGGACGGCAGCAGCGAATGGGCTCCGGAGGGTTTGCCCCAAGGTGGGGAACTGGGGAAGCAAGGGCGCGCGTGGAGACATGCGGATGCGATTGCTTTCCATCAGCCTCATCGTAGGGCAGAACGGGAATCTGCACCCGTTATCATGGCAGCGCATATCAAGTGTATGCGGATGAGTGCGCTTTTCGTACAGAAAAGCGAAGCTGAGTGGCACCGCGGGAATACCGCCTCAGTCGGAAACGACTGGGGCGTTTTTTGTTTCAATAAAAAACGACGACTTAGGAAAGGAAGGTACCCCACTATGATGAAGAAGCTGACTGCCCTGCTGACTGCCCTGTTCCTCCTGCTGGGCGCGACCGCCCTTGCGGACGAGGTGATTCACATCGGCATCATCCAGTTCGCCGAGCACGGTTCGCTCGACAACTGCCGCATCGGTTTCATCGAAGGTCTTGCCGAAGAAGGCTTCGTCGAGGGAGAAAACGTTGTGTTTGACGTTCAGAACGCGCAGGCGGACACCGCCATTTCTGCCCAGATTGCCGATGTCATGGCGGGCAAGTACGACATGATCTGCGCGATTGCGACCCCGGCGGCGATGGCTGCCTTCAACGCCGCGGAGGATGCGGGCATCCCGGTCATCTACACTGCCGTATCCGACCCGGTCAGCGCCATGCTCGCCGGCGCCGACGGCAAGAACCCCGGCAACATCACCGGCACGAGCGACGCGCTGCCTGTGGAAGCCCAGCTGAAGCTCATCCGCGCGTTGATGCCCGATGCAACGAAGATTGGTATCCTGCATACGACGAGCGAAACCAACAGCGACGCGACCCTCGCCCTTTACAAGGAGCTTGCCCCGAACTACGGCTTTGAAATCATCGACAAGGGCATTTCCACCGGCGCTGACCTTCCGATGGCGCTTGACGCGCTGCTCCCGCAGGTGGACTGCACCACGAACCTGACCGACAACACCGTCGTCAGCTACCTCGCCGTTGTGCTGGAGAAGTCCGAAGAATACGGCAAGCCCGTGTTCGGCAGCGAAATCGAGCAGGTCGTCAACGGCTGCGTTGCGTCCGAAGGTATTGAGTATACCGAGTTGGGTCGCCAGACCGGCCGCATGGCGGCGCGCGTCCTGCGCGGCGAAAGCGCCGAGGATATCCCCTACGAGACCATCAGCAATTCCTACCTGTACGTCAACCCCGATGCGCTGGCGGCATACGGTCTGACCGTCCCCGCGGAACTGTCCGAACGCGCCATCGACGTGGCGGCAGAGTAAACAAGCCATTCCCTCATCTTTCCTTCCGGCTGCTTTCCCGCAGCCGGAAGGGTCTTGCATGTCCGGGCTTCCTTCCTATTACTATGCAGCTTCTTTCCCCGCAAACATCCACACAACGAGGTGACTGATTATGACGCTGAACATGCTCATCGGCATTCTGGAGCAAGGGCTTATCTATGGCATTATGGCAATGGGGCTTCTCATCACCTACCGCATTCTGGATTTTCCCGACCTGACCGTCGACAGCTCCTTCCCGCTGGGCGCGGCGGTCTCCGCCACGCTGACCCTCCAAGGCGTTGCGCCGTGGCTGACGCTGCTCATCGGCTGCGCGGCGGGCGGCATCGCCGGGCTGATTACCGGGCTGATTCACGTCAAATGCCGCGTCCGCGATTTGCTCAGCGGCATCATCACCATGACTGGGCTGTACTCCATCAACCTGCACATCGCCCAGAACAAGGCGAATCTCCCCCTCTTTGGCGGCGATACGCTCTTCCGCAACGCCTTCACGAAGTCGCTGCCCAAGGCGATTTCCCCCTACACCACGCTCATCATCATCTTCCTGATTGCGCTGATTGCGAAAATTCTCCTTGACCTCTTCCTGCGGACGAAGTGCGGCTACCTCCTGCGCGCGGCGGGCGACAACCCGTCCGTCGTCACAACGCTCAGCCGCGACCAGGGCACGGTCAAAATCCTTGGTCTGATTATTGCGAATGCGCTGGTTGCGCTCGCGGGCGCGGTCATGTGTCAGCAGCAGCGTTTCTTCGACATTTCGATGGGCACCGGCACGATGGTCGCCGGGCTTGCGTCCGTCATCATCGGCACGAATCTCTTCCGCCACGCCTCCTTCCTCCGCACCACCACCATGGTGCTGATTGGTTCGATTCTCTACAAGGCGTGTGTTTCGATTGCGATTTCGTTCGGTCTTGACGCGCAGGACATGAAGCTCATCACGGCAGTGCTGTTCCTCGCGATTCTTGTGCTGTCCAATACGCGGAAAAAGAAGGTGCGCATTCATGCTTGAAATGAAGAATATTACCAAAATTTACAACCCCGGCACGGTGCAGGAAACCTGCCTGTTCCGCGATTTTTCCCTCACAATTAACAAGGGCAGCTTTGTCAGCGTCGTCGGCAGCAATGGTTCGGGCAAAACGAGTATGCTCAATCTGCTCTGCGGGTCAATTCCGGTGGATGCGGGGCAAATCCTCATGGACGGGCAGGACATCACCCGCGTGAAGGAGTTCCGCCGCTACCGTCGGATGGGGCGTGTCTACCAAAATCCAGCAATGGGAACGTGCGGGACAATGACGATTCTGCAAAACCTGTCGATGGCGGACAACAAAGGCAAACCATTCGGACTGACCCCCGGCACGAACCGCAAGAAGCTCGAAACGTATCGAGCGATGCTGGCGCCGCTGGGTCTGGGCTTGGAGGATAAGATGGATGTACCCGTCGGATCGCTTTCCGGCGGTCAGCGGCAGACGCTGGCACTGCTGATGGCGACAATGACGCCCATTGACTTCCTGATTCTGGACGAACATACCGCCGCGCTCGATCCCAAGACTGCAGAAATCGTGATGCAGCTGACGAACAAAGTGGTGCAGGAGAAGCATCTGACGACGCTGATGGTGACGCACAACCTGCGCCATGCGGTGGAGTACGGCGATCGCCTGCTGATGATGCACCAAGGGCACGTCATCATGGACAAGGCGGGCGACGAGAAGCGCGCGCTGAAGGTGGACGATTTGCTGGACGTGTTTACTTCCATTAGTATCGAATGCGGCAATTAAACAGGGGCAATGCCCCTGTTTTTTCTTGCAAATTTCGCTGTCTCATGCTATAATTGTTCCATCAGTTAGCTTCTTCAAACCACAAAGGAGACTTGTCCCATGTGCATCACCGTTCTTTCCATCCTCATGGTCATGCTCGGCTATTTCCTGATTCTCTATGCCGGCGTCGCGTGGATACAGGACAAGCTCTTTTTCTCCAGTGCCCCAAAGGAGAATCTGGACGCAATTCCTGACCGCAAGGAGCGATTCCCCGGCGCGCACATCATCGGCTGGTGCATCGGCCTCTTCGCGCTTCTGCCCTTCGCGGGCGGATTTGTCCTTGCCGCATGGGACGGCGTGCAGAACCACTTCACCTTCTGGGGATTTTTCGCGCGCTTCGTCATCATCCTCTACGTCATGGAGCTCTACGACATCGCCTTTTTCGACTGGGTGCTGCTCTGTCACTCGAACTTCTTCCCGCGCTACTACCCGGAGCTGAAGGGCGTTGTCGGCCCGCACCAATTCGGCTACAACAAAGCGTCGCACATCCGTCACTTTCTGCTCTACCTCCCCCTTTCCGCCCTCGCCGCGTGGATTTGCACGTTGTTGTGACATGGGGGAGACCCAAGGGGCCTTGCCCCTTGACCCCACCAAAGGGTCTTCGACCCTCTGGACTCCCTTTCACGCGATTGGGTTGGTGACGTCTGCATGCTATGCCCGCGTGCCGCTCCGCCGTGCGTCCGCGTCTCCCTTCCCCCCGCAGCCATGTTGGGGCGCGGGGGATTTTCTCTTCCCCAAAACGACAAAAAAAGCGCCCTTGACTCTCGCGAATCAAGGGCTAATAGGAATCCGGCAGCGACTTATCCTCCCGGGCCGTGTCCAGCCAAGTACTTTCAGCACTGGAGAGCTTAACTTCTGTGTTCGG